>Ga0209390_10002804_pt1 | contig 29616 bp, 28 predicted proteins | sample BON01_FD_187212 | JGI IMG/M metagenome (GOLD analysis project Ga0209390, IMG submission 187212) | Freshwater microbial communities from Lake Bonney liftoff mats and glacier meltwater in Antarctica - BON-01 (SPAdes) (version 2) | ecosystem: Environmental > Aquatic > Freshwater > Ice > Glacier...
ATGTTCTACAACAGCTATCGGCTGCATTCATACCTGGGGTACGTCAGCCCCAATCAGTATGAAGCGGAGATGGCGGAACTGAAGAAAGCCGCTTAACTGGGTTGCAAAGAAATGCTGGACCACGTCACTGGGCCTTATGGCGATTGCGTAGGGATAGGATTAAGGACTTGGGCATGGAGCCTGCCTCCTTCATATCCCCTTCAAGCAGGCAGAAGCGAGAGTCCATGAACACCACGTCAATATCCAGTTCATCAACCAACCATAGCAACTGAGCCGCGCCAGCGGGGCTATCAAGCGGTGCCAAGTCAGCACCGAGCTTACTTATCAGCATTTCACGCGAAACTATGAATAGATTTTCGTGTAATAGCTGAGTTTCAGCCGCACAGAGTCCCTTATAAAGCCTTAGCCGGTTTTGGAGGGTTTTCTCAGGTAGTTCGCCATCCAGATACAAAACACGTCTTGGTCGCTTACAGGGCCAGCCGATGAAGTCCTTACCTGCGGCTATGTAGGAGGCCTTTGCAAGCGCGAACAATGTCTTGCCGGAGCCTGTAGCACCAAAAATCTGATAGAAGTCTGTTGTCGAGAGAATGCCGTTGCCATTATTGTCGCCAAATATGTAGTCGTCTGGCTCAGGTTCTCTGCTGAGTAATGCTCCGGCACAAAACTGTTGCCGGAATACTTCTGCGTCATGAGCGGTTCCGAATGGATTCAATTTTTGAGGCGGTGTAAGGAGTCTTGGCGGCGAAAACGGTATTCTGCCTCGCTTGGCATTTGCTTTCATTTCCCGACTTGCAGTTTCAAATGCCTTGGTTTTTGCTTCCTCAAGCACATCGTATAGATTCGCCCGCGCTAACAGATCTTCACCGTCCAAGGGCCACCCCCTCGGCATAGCAAACCCGCTGGAATGCCATGAACATTTCATCCTGCTCTGGGGTAGGTGTGCCACCACCCCGCACCAGATCGCGGTACTCTAGGCAGTAGCGGTGCATTGCTTGCAACTCGTATGGCTCAAATCGTGGTGAGTCACTCACTGATGACAGCGACTTTCCAGTTCTTTCTGGGATGTTCATGTACTTCTCCGATGGTCAGGAGAGCATTGAGTCTGGCTATATGGAAGCTCTTGTCCTTTTCAGGATGTAGATAGTTCCACAGCAAAAAAAACCGAGCACTCAATGAACTCTCATTGAAACGGTTTTATTTGCGTGAGCGCCCAATAGAGCCTTCGGCCAGATACCTGACCAACCGAGGAATGACGACGTGGATTTTATTGCTCCGCTTAACGAAGACACCGTATTCGGCAAGGCCATTGTTTTCGGAGTTATGAATAGCCCAACGAGCAGACGGCAGCGTTTCCCAAATTGTAGGGTTTGCTGCTACAAAATCTGCAATAGGCACGAAATCAGAAAGGGTTAAATTTTCTTCGGATTGGTGGTTCAAAGTCGGGGACATAGATCTCTCCAATGACTGGAGCCGCCCACTTTTGTAAAGTTGGCAGACATCGAAAACCGAGCCTTGGCTCGTTTCCGTTGCCCATCCCTGTTCTCGCTGAACTACTGCAGGGATGTTATGCCTAAACAACGTCAGTTATTGGTGGTAAGTATTACCGCGCTTACCCGCGACTCGAAATGTCGGTTTCCGCTACCGCCCAGCTTTAATAGCCCTGCTGAGAATAAAGCATCAGGAAGTAGCCTTTGGCCCTGATCCCGCACCGGGTATATATCTGTGCATTTGGAGAACCCAGAACACAAAGCACAGGACATCGCTTAATCCGATGTCTGATTGATCCAGCAATGAATGTACCGAAATTCGCAAATCAGTACAATAATTTTCAAACAAATTCATATATCTGGCTATCATTGTCAGCAGTACGCGCCCTCACACCAGCGTCATTATTAGTGCTTGGCACATAATTGGCACACGAATATCCAATAACACGCAATATCATACAAATGGAAACAACAGCAATTACGCTGTAATATGATGCCTTCAGTTGGGTGATGTAGTTTGAAATTGGTAGTCTGCGGTCTTGAAAACCGTTGAGGGTTTATCCCCTCCTAAGGTTCGAATCCTTAGCCCACCGCCATACAATAGAAGGGCTCGAGTCGCGCTGCTTTGAGCTTAATAGAATGGGTTTGGCGCCGATTTAGCAGCTTAAGGAATCGCCATTCAGAGTGTCTCTGTTTACAGGTGCTCAAACTCCCCGACTCTACCAAGTATCAATGGGTAAAAAAATTACTGCCTTTAACTTGGATTTTGGATCTTTCAGCCTTATTATCTGCTCTAGGCCTTAACGCACACGACGTGCGCAACTTTACGGAGTCAGTCATGCAAGACAAAGGTGTATATAACGCAGGTTCGGTCGGTATCGAGTCTGTACTGAGTACCAACAAGGTCCTCAAAAATACCTACATGCTGCTGAGTATGACGCTACTTTTCAGTGCGTTTACTGCGGGTCTATCTATGGCGCTGGGACTCGGCCAGGGTATGGCAATGGTTCTTATGCTAGTGGGTTTCGGTCTGCTGTTTGTCGTTCACAAGATGGCTGACACCAGCAAGGGTATGCTTGCAATCTTCGCGTTTACGGGTGTTATGGGCGCTTCAATTGGCCCTATGCTCAGCTACTACCTCGCTATGGAAGGTGGTCCGGCATTGGTGATGCAGGCGCTGGGTGGTACCGCCATTGTATTCTTCGGGTTGTCGGCTTATGCCCTGACCACACGCAAGGACTTCTCCTTCATGGGAGGATTTCTGATGGTCGGCCTGCTGGTTGCCGTGGCGGCAATGATTGCCAATATCTTCCTGAACATTCCGGCGCTATCGCTGACGATTTCCGCTGCGGTGGTTATGATCATGTCTGGCTTGATCCTGTTTGACACCAGTCGCATCGTCAATGGGGGCGAAACCAACTATATCCGGGCAACTGTGGGGCTCTACCTCAGCATATACAACTTGTTCATCCACTTGTTAAGCCTATTGTCAGTCTTCGGTGGCGATGATTAACGCCAACCCAGGCGCAACCAAACCCCGGTATTTACCGGGGTTTTTTGTTTTGGGGTAGACTCTGGCTTGATTTATTCCCTGCTTGTACTCTCGTCTCCCGTCTCTGGTCACGGCTCCCGCACAGCAGCAGAGTTTGCGCGTTGTGTGCTTGCGCGCGGGCACAGCATACGCAGGATATTTTTTCTGGACACAGGGGCTGAGATAAGTTCAAGTCATCGTGTATTACCGCAGGATGAAACCGACCCGGCACTGGCCTGGCAGGCACTGCATGCTGAGCATGGTATTGCTCTGGAGATCTGCATCTCCTCTGCCCTCAAATACGGCATGTTGGATGATGCCGAGGCGGCTCGCCATGCGCGTTCACACGCCACTATTCAGCCCGCGTTCACTGTGGCAGGGTTGGGGCAGCTTGTTGATGCCTGCGCCCACTCCGACCGACTGATCACCTTCGGAGGATGAACGTGGCCAGCATGGATAAAAATAGCATTCTTGTTGTGATCAGGTGCAGCCCCTACGGCTCTAGCCTGGCGAAATCGTCTGTTGATGTCGCACTGGCAATGGCAGCCTTCGAGCAGGCAGTTGATGTGCTGTTTATGGGCGACGGTGTTTTGCAGTTAATGCCAGACCAAGACAGCCGCAGCAACGGGTTAAGAAATATTGGCAAACAGCTTGCCTCGCTGCCGCTGTATGACGTCAGCCAGATCTACGTCGATGAGCAAGCTGCCGGGCGTTACAACCTGAATATGACTGAGCACCGCATTAAAATCGAGCTTCTAGGCCCATCAGACATGAATCAACTGATGGTGAAATACGACCATCTGCTGGGTTTTTGACCATGGTTCTGCATACACTAAACGCCTCCCCCGCAAGCGCCGCCTTTGCAGATTGTGTCAAAGTTCTGCAAACATCCGATGCCGTAGTCTTGATGGGTGAAGGTGCTTACGCGGCTCTTGAAGGCACCGCAGCCTGTAAGGCTTTACAAGCCACGGGCGCTGAGATATTTCTGCTCGCCGCCGATGCCAAACTTGCTGGCGTGGCAACATCGGAGCCACCGATTCGCTGCATTGATATGAATGAAATGGTGATACTGACCGAACGTTTCCCACGACAATTGGCATGGTACTAATGCCTGCCCTTACCACTGACGCTTTTGACCATGAGGGATTTCTCAAAGAGTTATCGGGGTGGAATGCTGAGGTTGCGCAGCAAATTGCGACTGCGGAAAACCTTGAACTGACGCCGGCCCACTGGGAAGTGCTGCACCTGCTGAGAGCGTTTCACCAGGCGTATGACAGTTCCCCTGCCATGCGCGCGCTGGTGAAATACTGTGCGCTAAACCTGGGGCCCGATAAAGGTAAAAGTATCTACCTGATGTCGTTATTCCCCGGGTCCCCCGCCAAGATTGGCAGTAAGATTGCCGGGCTGCCAAAACCGGATAACTGCCTGTGATGACGCACTGTGCCTGATTCTCGCCTACCACCCACAAGCGCTGAACACCCGTTCGCTCCTTTCATTCGTATTCTTGGCAAGGGTAAAACGGGCACCCGCTCATTGACGCGCGAGGAAGCGCATACTGCATTTGGTATGATACTTGGTGGCGAGACTGACCCACTGCAAGTCGGCGCATTTTTGATGCTGCTGCGGGTCAAAGAGGAAACGCCTGACGAATTGGCAGGATTCGTGGAAGCCTGCCGTGAGACGATGATTGAGCCCCCGCAAAGCCTCGCTGCAGATCTTGACTGGTCTTGCTACGCGGGTAAGAAGCATCAACACCCCTGGTACATTTTGTCCATGCTATTGCTGGCACAAGCAGGACACAGGGTGCTTGTGCACGGCACAAAAGGCCATACCCCGGGCAGACTCTATACGGAAGATGCCATGCGGCAGCTGCAATTGCCGATTGCAGCGGATTGGAAGCAGGTTGCCCGGCAACTGGACGACGGACTTTTGAGTTACCTGCCACTGCAGCATTTTTGCGCGCCGCTGCAGGACTTGATGCAACTTCGATCACTGCTGGGCTTGCGTTCACCCGTGAACACCCTCAGCCGTCAGCTCAATCCGCTGCGAGCACCTGCGAGCCTGCAGAGTATCTTTCACCCTGCCTACGCGCGTTTGCACCAGGAAGCGGATAAGCTTTTGGGACAATCCCGCGCAGTGGTATTCAAAGGAGAAAGCGGCGAGGTGGAAATAAAACCACAGGCGGATACGCGAATATGCATGCTGGAACGCGGTGTAATGACTGAAACAGTGCTGCCCCGCGTGATGGCTCAGCGCGTGCAGAGCGTTGCTGAGCCTTGTGTAGAACCACTGCGGGGGTTGTGGCACGGCCTCTCTCAGGATGAGTACGGACTGAATGCTACCCTGGCTACCACAACGACTGGCCTGCTGTGCCTGACACCCGGACTCGATCTGGAAACCGCCCAACACCGCGCGCGCCAGCTATGGCAAGATCGCGACGTGTCTAAATTGCCCTGATGCCACTGTCTGCCGTACGACCCGATGACTACGCTGAACTTCTCGCTGCAAAGGTGAGTGCAGTTCGCGAGATGCTGGCGCCCTTCTCCCCGCCCGCGCCAAGCGTATACCCCTCACAGCCTACCGGCTTTCGTTTGCGCGCCGAGTTTCGGATGTGGCACCAGGGTAATGACCTCAACTATGTGATGTATCGGCGCGGAGAACCCAAGACGCCTGTCGTTATTATGGAGTTTCCGATTGCCGATCAACGCATCCAGAACATGATGCCAGCGCTGCGCGAGGCTTTACGAGCGAGTCACAGCTTGCGTCACAAACTCTTTCAGGTTGAATTTCTGGCGACACTATCCGGTGAGCTATTAGTCACCCTGGCGTACCACCGTCGACTGGATGCGGGGTGGGAAACTGAGGCGCAAACGCTGCGGACCGCGCTTCTATCAATTGCGCCGCAGCTGTCAATTATCGGCCGCAGCCGCAAGCAGAAACTGGTGATCGGCAACGACTTTGTTCAGGAAGTCTTACCCGTACACGGCAACACATTCACATACCGGCAGTACGAACAATCGTTCAGCCAACCCAACGGGCACATGAATATCCATATGATCGAATGGGCGTGTGCGCGGGCTAAGTCGCTCGGCGGCGACCTGCTGGAACTGTATTGCGGCAACGGCAATTTCACCCTGCCTCTGGCGCGCCATTTTGACAACGTAATCGCTACCGAATTATCCAAAGTCTCTATTCGAGCAGCGCACGCAAACCTTACGGAGAACGCAGTAGAGAATGTAATACTGGTGCGCCTCTCTGCAGAGGAAGTAACACAGGCAATTAATGCAGTGCGGGTTTTTCGCCGCTTGAGTGAGCTACCAAAGCCACTGGATGCGTTTGACTTGAGGACGCTATTCGTCGACCCACCAAGAGCGGGGCTTGATGCCGATACGGTAGCCATGGCCCAAAGCTTCGAGACTATTCTCTATATTTCCTGCAACCCCGTAACGTTGGCACAAAATCTGCTGGCACTGCACAAGACGCACCGTGTTGAACACCTCGCGTTGTTTGATCAATTCCCTTACACGGAGCATATGGAATGCGGCGTCTTGTTGCGGCGTATCTAGCGACCTCCCCCGCTAGCACTCTTTTTGCCGTAGTGAGCTAGTAGTGAGCTAGTAGTGAGCTAGTAGTGAGCTATAGGAGCAGGAAAGGAGCACCACGCCACTACTGATTCGCTAACAGCGAATACCAAACTCCAGCAAACCTCGGCTTAGCACCTCATCCAATTTGTCGTTGTCACTGGCATTGATTTCCAAATGCCTGAGATCCAGCTCGCGGTATAACTCACGCTTGCGAAACCTGCCGGACAATTGTCCAGGCTCAGCTTCTACTTCCCAACAATCGATGTAAATGTTTCCCGTCGGCACATAAAAATCGGCGTATACCAATTCTTCAGTCGGTAACGCCCGGTGACAGGCATGCGCCAGCTGCGCCAGATACAACCAGTTACAGACTCCCGTCTGCAAATACGACTGCAAGCGGTGTCCGTCGATGCCGTCATTGAGATCGGCAGCAGCTGCCGCGGGTGCAGCAAAGAGATCAGGTTCAACCTCATCGGTTGAATCTTTTGCGGGAATTTGTTTCGAGTGCCGGCCCAGCTCCCGTTGCACCACCGGATTATCGATGATTTCGTTGGGCCAGGTAACATAGAATGCACCACTGCTGGTGCTCTCTTCCTGCAAGCCGCCCCAGGTTCGACCCAGCAGGGTCAATTCCCAGCCGAGAATACTGTGGTGTTGTAAGCCGAGCTCGGCCAGCGCACGGTTGATTTGACGCGCGTGTAGACGCGGATAGTAAAGGCACATGGCGGCTGCCGTGATGCGCTGATTCGATTCAATGGCCGCCAGTAACGGATGCTGCTCCAGCGTTGCGGGCCACACTATGTAGGACCCATAGCGCTTACTCGTTTGATAGCTGCCCCCCTCAAACTCCCCTTTTGGGGTTAACACCCAGCTCGTCTCGGTGCGCTTTATCCAGCCATAGTCCTTGAGCGTGGCAAACAGTTGCTGTGCGGGTATATCCAGCGTTCTGGCCAACGCTGTGGTGGAAAGCTTGTCATCTTCCGCAGGCATCAATCAGGCTTCTGCAATCAATTCCCGATAGCGGGTTTGCAGCGCGGTATAAACCTGGTCGGCGAAATCCGCTGCACTCTTATCCAGTGGCGCCACCAACTCGACCAAATGTTCGTTGTCTTCCCTGCCCGCCCAATTTTTCACATAGCTACCGGTCTTATAGCCGTTATCTTGCCGGAAAAAATTCAGCACGTTTTTACCGACATACGCGCTGTAGAGTGTGTCGAAGTTTAGGCCTGCTGCAAGCATCAGTTCCCAGAAGTGGGCGGGAGAGAAACCTTTTGTTTGCAGGGAGTGCAAGGCCAGTGCTTCCGTCGCCTCCCTGACCCCCAAGCCTTGCGCTGTAAATCCGGCGACTTCAGTCTCGATTTCCGCAGCGATGTGCTCAGCACTTTTGCCGTCGCGAAACAACCCAGACAAGCCAAAATGCCAGATATCGATGATCTCCAGTTGCACCTGCGGCAGGTCCGACTCCTGTTTCTTCCACCACTTGTAACCATAGTGCTCGATAAGTTCGCCGCACTCGATCCATATCGCCCGGTACCACTCAAAACCCTGGTCTATCCATTGCTCATGCACACGCGCATTCATGCGGTCCTGCATGGTGAGCATATTGATCAGTGCTTGCTTCAAGCGATCACCTCGTAACGGTATTAATCTGACGGAATTGTGGCGGCAAGGCGGCAGAATAGCAGCCCAGTTGAAGAAAAAACAGTTGTGCAGGTGATGGTGCGAATGGCGGGACTTGAACCCGCATGGCCGTGAAGCCGTCAGATTTTAAGTCTGATGTGTATACCAATTCCACCACACTCGCATTTTACAGTTGCCAGAACGCGGAAGCCACTCCCAACGCTTTAGGCCAGATCCAGAGCATGTGAGCACTACGCTAGAACGTAGCGCTGTAGTCTGAAGGGGCGGGATAATAGCATAGATTCTTTGTCTGGAAACAATCGGCACAGCGCTAGGCTGGCCGGCCAGTCGGATGTCCTGCCCCGCCCAAGGCTGGCGTCTGTGCATGATACACTGCGCGGCAAATAACATGGATTTCAGGATTTTGCATGGCAGCCAATCGAGGGGAGTTCAGCTCGCGCTTTGGCTTTGTAATGGCCGCTTCCGGCAGCGCGGTCGGCCTCGGTAATATCTGGGGCTTTCCGACACAAGCCGCAAGTAACGGCGGCGCAGCATTCCTGCTCGTCTATCTGCTGCTCGCCTTCCTTCTGGCCTATCCGGTATTGATGGCAGAGTTGATTCTTGGACGACATGTGCACTCCAATGCCGTCAGCGCGCTACGGCAGATTTCGAATCATTCATTGGTGCGTAATATCGGTGCTGCCACTGGTATCGCAGGACTGATAGTCGCCAGTTTGATTCTCAGCTTTTACGCTATCGTAGCGGGCTGGATGATCGCTTTTGGCTTCTCCGCACTGGCCGAACTGTTTGGTTACACCGCATTTTCCAGCTGGTTAACGTCATTTGGCTTCGGGCGAAATGTGCTGTTCATGCTGCTCTTTATGGCGTTCACTATTGCCATCGTATCTGCAGGGGTGCAACAGGGTATTGAGCGTTGGTCCCGACGTTTAATGCCGGCATTGCTACTGATACTCGTGGCGCTGGTAATGTACGTGCTCACCCTCGAGGGTGCGATGACCGGCCTTAAAGTGTATCTCATGCCGGATTTTGATCGCGTGCTCTCACCGACATTGATCCTGAACGCACTGGGCTCGGCTTTCTTCTCGCTATCGCTCGGCGTGGGCACCATGTTGATCTATGGTTCCTATCTCAGTGATCGCGAAAACCTGCCGCTACTGGGCGGTATGGTTACGCTCGTTGATGTTTCAATTGCGGTGCTGGCCGGGTTCTTGGTACTGCCCGCGATGTACGTGGCGGCGCACAATGGCGTGGAGATCTTTACCGCCGCTGGCACCCTGATTTCCGAAGACACGCTGATCTTTACAGTATTGCCACAGCTCTTTGATACCATCGGGGCGGCCGGCATAGTCTTGTCGTTTATTTTCTTTTTTCTTATGAGCGTCGCAGCATTAACATCGTCCATCTCGATGCTCGAAGTACCGGTTGCGTATGCCATTGAAGAATTGGGCGCCAAACGCAAACGTGCGTCGTGGGCAATTGGCGGACTGATCGCCATTATCAGTAGTATCATCCTGACGAATTTCGACGCGCTGTTCGGCGTGGTGATCACCGCGACCACACGCTACAGCCAGCCGCTACTGGGCTTTATGTTTTGTATCTATGCAGGATGGGTCTGGCACAGGGATACGCTGCTGCAGGAGCTGCGTAAAGGTCATCCGGAGGCGGTCACAAGCGTGTTCTGGAGGATCTGGCCCTGGTACGTAAAACTGATTTGCCCACTGGTGATACTGGCCATTTTTACGCAGTCCATATGGAACTGAAGCGGATTAATCCAGCGTGAAAAGACCTAGTTCAGCTTGATCTCCCCCGTTTCTTCGATACGCTGTGTGGGGATAATGCCATTGAAATCAATCTTCGCCGAGAACCGGTACTCCAGCGGCTCCGTGCCGGCGCCACCGAGGCTGGCCATCAGGCGCAATATCTCCAGCAGTTGCAGGCCGGCCTCAAGCGTGATGGTGCCTTCACTATAGCCTTCAATAGGCGCCACATCTTTGGCCACGCCCGCGATAAGTTCCTTGCCCAATAATTCAACGGTGTAGCTAATGCCCGCAATATCCAGGGTCTGTTTGTTGGGGTTCATCACATTGAGAGTGATTTCAAAGCGTGGGGAGCCGCCTTCAGCGGGCAGACTTCGAAAACTCACCAGGCTGACTTTAGGAGGATCGAGGTCTGGCGTCAGGGTGGCGCACCCCCCCAGAAAAGAAAAACCTAAAAAAATCAGCACTGCATTGCGCAATAGCATGCGTGTCATGGATTGTTCCGTTTATAAATAAGGAGGAAAAAAACAAAATAACACAAACTACCCAACGCAAAAACAGACGCCACCCAGTCGCCCGTATTGAGATACATATAGGCGCTAAAAATAAACATACCCACCGCGGCAAGCAGAGCAAGAACTTGTGCCGTGCTAAACATGAGCGCGCGACTCGCTCACGGTGTTATCACAAGATAGAGTCGCCAGATGTTGTCGGATGCATTCTGCGATATTGCCGAAGATTGACCGGCCTGGACTATCCATGCGTTGTTTTTCAGCCGCATACGCACTTAATGCCGATTGGTGTGTGTTCATCGCAGGGTACGCTAGTGTTAGATGAGTAATGATGAGCAAGCTCGATTCGCTCGAATACCAGAAGGGTACCTGACAAACATCAAAACGGAAAGCGCCAGCCTACCTGTGGCGCAATGGTTGTTTGGAGGTTGTTTGGGGTCAGAGTAAAAACCGTTGTCAGTTTTGAACGCACTGGCCTCTTACTTGACTCAAGCCAACGCCATCGGTTGAATCCAGCGCTATTATATGCAAGGTACAAGCTTGGCGGCGGCGCAATTTGGCGGCACTTACTACGTTTATCACCTTGACGGTACGGTTCACATCGTGGCGCTCACGGACAAGAATGACCTAGTAACTCACAAATACGCCTATTCGTACCGCAAGGTGCTGGATCAAGTACAAGCCCTGTGTGTCAACCTGATCCCATACACTGCCTGTTTGGGATAACATAGATTTCAGGGCCACATGGGGAAAAATCCAGCTTTGGATAAGTGTAAATGCTCATCTGCCAAGCGTGAATTTGTTTAGAGTGGTTCTTGTATCCTGTCACCATCAGCACCTCGCGGGATGAATATACAATGCTGGTTTGTTCACATTCACTCCCTTCGCATCAGATTGCTTCTTCTTCGGATTTGAGAAACTAATACAGCAAATCGGCATCCAGAGTTCTGTGCTCCGCGGCGCACCAGAAGACTTTTTAAAGTTCTTCGCCGCCACGATTCTTTGTAGTTTCAATTGATTTTCTTGTAAGCGTCCGGCGAACTCATCTTGTCGCCCGCCCAATAGATCGTAACCATAGTGTCCACTTAAAAACAGGTGGACACCTATTATGGATGGATCAAGCGAGACAAGGATACCGGCCAAGCGTCGGTCTCACTCTTCCCAATTCAAGACACTGGTTGTCGAGGAGGCACAACAGCCGGGTGTCTCCGTCGCTGCAGTAGCTCAGCGCCACAACCTGAATGCCAATCTTATTCACAAATGGAGCCGGGAACCACAACGCAAATTGACTCGCTCGTCTAACCTGCCCTCGTTTGTCCCGATTTCCGCGCCGTTGTCAGGTAGCAGCCAGCGTCCGACGGATGTGCGTATTGAGTTGCCCGCAGCACAGGGTATCGTAAAACTCTTCTGGCCTAGTGACCAGTGCCACACTCTGGCCCAGTTTGTGAAGCACCTGCAATGATCCGCGTCGACGCTATCTGGCTGGCGACAGATCCCATGGACATGCGCATCGGGCCCGATACCGCGCTGGCACATGTCATCCAGGTGTTTGGTGAAGCCAGGCCACATCACGCGTATTTGTTTGCCAACAAGCGCGGCAACCGCATTAAAATCCTGCTCCACGATGGTCTGGGTTTGTGGCTGCTGGCACGTCGTTTGAACGAAGGTCGCTTCAAGTGGAGCCGCCCCGGTTTGGACAAACCACAGATCGCACTGTGCGATGTGCAGCTCCAAGCACTGCTGGTGGGGCTGCCCTGACAGGCACTCGCCGGTGACTAGGTGATCTCAGTCTTGTAGCTACAACACTGGATTGTCCGGGGCAAAGGAAGCAATACACGCAATCGTTAATCGCCTAGTTCGTAAGGTTTTGCGATACTGTCGGTATGACGTCGCAGGCCAATCTCAAACAACTTAACCCCGAGCAGCTTCGCAGCTTTGCTGCAGAACTGCTGCAGCAGGTTGAGGTAAAAGATCGAACCATCCTGCATCAGCAAGTGCTGAACGACAAGCTGACGCACGAGCTGGCAGTTCTGAAACGCCACCGGTTTGGTCGTCGCAGCGAGACCATGAATCCCGATCAAACCAGCTTACTGGACGAACTGGACGATGCCGATATCGCGGCCATTGAAACGGCACTGGCAGAACACGCGCCGGTGACCCCGCCGTACCCCGTATCAAGAAATCCCCCAAGCGCACCGCACTGCCGCCTGAGTTCCCGAGAGTGGAGATTACGCACGAACCTGAGTCGACATTGTGTCAGTGCGGCTGCCAGCTCAAGCGTATTGGCGAAGATGTGAGCGAGAAACTGGACTACACGCCGGGCGAGTTCACGGTGGAACGCCACGTCCGGGGCAAGTGGGCGTGTTCCGCGTGTGAAACACTGACACAAGCACCGGTGCCCGCACAGGTGATCGACAAGGGTATCCCCACGGCGGGCCTACTGGCGCATGTGCTGGTAGCCAAATATGCTGATCATCTGCCGTTGTATCGACAGGAAAGCATCTTTGCACGGGCTGGCCACGCCATTCCCCGCTCAACCTTAGCGGAGTGGGTGGGCCGCAGCGGTGTTGCGTTGCAGCCACTGGTGGATGCCCTGCGCAGCCACCTGATAAAACTATCCGTACTGCATGCGGATGAAACGCCGGTACCGATGCTGTCGCCGGGCAAGAAGAAAACGCATCAGGCCTACATCTGGGCCTATGCCAGTACACACGGCGATCCGCTGCAGGCAGTAATTTACGAATTTGCACCGAGCCGGGCCGGTGAACATGCCCGTGCGTTTTTACAGGGTTGGCAGGGCAAGTTGGTGTGCGACGACTTTGCCGGGTACAAAGCCGGGTTTAATCAGGGCATTACGGAGATCGGCTGCTGGGCGCATGCGCGGCGCAAGTTCTACGATTTGCATGTGGCCAAGAAAAGCAGCATTGCACAGCAGGCGCTGGCTTATATCGGACACCTCTACGAGATTGAGGCGGCGATAAAAACCGAAACTAACGCGCAGCGCAAAACAATACGACAGACGCAGTCTGCACCCATTATCGATGCCTTGTACAAATGGCTCATCGCCCAGCAACAGCGGGTACCGAAGGGTTCGGCGACCAGCAAAGCCATTCATTACAGTCTGAAACGCTGGGCAGCGCTAACGCGCTACCTTGATGATGGCGCGGTACCGATCGACAACAATTGGGTAGAAAACCAAATACGCCCCTGGGCATTGGGCCGAAAGAATTGGTTGTTTGCTGGCTCCTTGCTTTCTTGAACACGGTGACCGCTTGCAGTACCTCAGTTTCGTTTCAGATGCAGCTCTAAAGCATCGGGTAGATATTCACGCGTATGTTCTAATGACCAATCACGTGCACTTCCTCGTGTCGCCGGAAACTGCTGAGTCTACTGGGCGAATGATGCAATCGCTGGGCAGACGCTATGTTAGATTTTTTAACGACCGATATCACAGAACCGGGACGCTGTGGGAAGGCAGGTACAAATCTACGCTCGTAGATACAGATACATATTTTTTTATGGTGGCGACTTATATAGAGATGAACCCCGTACGCGCAAGGATGGTGGCTCATCCCGAAGAATACCCCTGGTCCAGTTTTGCTGCTAATGCATTGGGGCGTTCAAATCCGCTACTCACCCCACATGAGCTGTACCTAGCCCTCGCCCGTAATCACGAGGAACGCCAGCAGATCTATCGGCAGCTCTTCATACACAAACCTGAACCTCATTTAGTGGCGTGCCTGAGAAGCGCGACAAATAAGGGGTGGGCTTTTGGCTCAGATGCTTTCAAAGCAAGCCTGCACGAGGTGGCCAATCGTGCCCCGCAATCTGCTGGCTGGGGTGGTGATAGAAAGTCGAGGAAAGGAGATCAAGGACACTGCCCCCTTGCTTTTGACCCCTTGCTTTGCCAGGAGTTTCTGCCCGCTCAAGGGAAGTTCGCTATCAGCGATAATTAAGTGGAAGCGTCAATCGGGCTTTGCTACGTTGGGAGATAAAATTTTTGGCGGACAACAGACGTGCATCGAAAGCAGGCCCTTACAGTAGCACCATTGACACTTTGCATCCTCGCGATACTTGCGGTTATGGGGTGTTCGTCATCACAAAACGAGTCCACTCAGCCGGCTGCAGACACGGTAGAAATCACGGGGCGAGTGCAAAGTGGAGGCGCAGCCAGTTTCGAGGGATTAGCCGGTGCGAAAGTACAACTCTTTCTGCTTAACGGTGGTGCCAGCCCGCAGCTTCTCGCCGAAACGAACTCTGATGTCGACGGTACTTTCTCGGCCGCCATAGCGCCGCTGGGTGATGGAGTTTTGCTCGCCACTGCGAGCCTTGGCAACGGAGTCGAACTCCTTTCCCTGGTCGGCGAGCAGATTCCCGCCAATATCGTCATCAATGAGTTAACCACGGTTGCGGGAGCCTACGCCGGGGCACAACTTTATCGAAATGGCGTGATTCAGGGTGGGCTCCTGCCAGTGAGAATAGCCGCCGGGTGGAGCGCAAACCTCGCGAACCCGACGACAGGTCAACCGTCCGAGCTCCTCTTGGGGTCTCCAAATGCAGACCAGACGAACTGTCTGCGCTCTACACGAAACCTGGCTAACGTGTTGGCCGCGTGTGTGGAGAGTCCTGAGAATTGCGCAACTCTCTTTACTCTCACGACCCCGACGGGCGGAATCGCGCCCACAAATACGGTCGAAGCGTTGATCAATGTGGCGCGAAACCCTGCCAACAACGTGGCCGACATTTTCGCCCAATCAAAACTTGTGGAACGTTATCAGCCTGGTCTTGAGCTTCAGCCCGACGCTTGGACCCTCGCTGTAAAAATCAACCAAACAGGCAGTGATGCGATGCCGTTTGGCGGTCCTGCTAACACTGTGTTTGATGACAGAGGTTATGCTTGGATCAACAATAACGTCGTCCAGGGAGATACCATTTCCGCCAGACACATTGTGGTACTCAAGCCCGACGGCAGTCCATCAGACGGAACGAACGGCACTCCGGTTTCTCCAGTAGCCGCCGGCGGTATCTTGGGTGTCGGATTCGGCATCACTCGAAACCCTATTGATGGCCACATCTGGGTCGGGAACTACGGCTGGGGCGAAGTGAATCCGGACGCTGTCAACTCTGGTCCCGACGCAAATGGGAGCGTTTCTGAGATTCAACCCGACGGCACCCCCGTTTCGTCTAACCAAGGTTACTTCGGCGGCACCGACAGGGTACAAGGCATGGTGGTCGACCCGGAAGGCAACATCTGGATCGCCAGCACAGGAAACAACACGCTCGTTGTTTTCCTCGGCGGCGACCCGGATCAGAGCGTTATAGCCGATCTGTCGTGTCATCCGTTTGGTCTAGCTCTCGCGGCAGACGGCACGGTTTGGGCCTCCACGGCGGGGACAACTCTGCCAAACGCGAGTAATCCATGCCCGCCCAACAACAAGGACAGCGTATCTCACTGGCGTCTCAATGGTCTGTACCTCGAGATGCTCTCACAAACATTCGTCGATGGTGGCATAAAAGGCATCGATATCGACCTTGAAGGTTTCGTTTGGACCGCCAGTCAGGGGGAAAACATCGTGCAAAGATTTGCTCCAGACGGAACGCCGGCAGGCGATTTTACCGGCGGTGGCATCATTGGGCCTTGGGATGTCAGTGTCGACGGGATCGGCAACGTATGGGTAGCAAACTTTGGATTCCAAGATATTCTCCCCGGCGGTAACGTCTTTAGAAGGTCTCGAATCTCCGTGCTTGCCGGACCAAACTCACCTTCAGGACTCCCCGTGGGAACTCCGCTTTCGCCGGATACCGGCTACACGCTGCCGTCAGCGGGCGAGCCCGTTTTGCTTAGTGATGGAACTCGACTCGATCAAACCGCGCCCGGGCAGCCGACCTTTACCCCAATGATGCGCCAAGTGTCCATCGTGCCTGATAGAGCGGGAAATCTCTGGGTTACCAACAACTGGAAACCGAATTTTGCAGACAACCTCATCATGAATCCGGGTGGTGATGGGCTTGTCATATTCGTAGGACTGGGCGCTCCCACGGAACCGGGGAGAACGCAGTAAGGGGCTGATACCCGGTGCGCGACCGGCTGGGTCAGCGCCGCCAACTGTGCGATGAAATCCAGCGTGCGGGGGCAGCCATAAATAGAGAGCGATTCAATAGCGGGGGTTCACCTGCTATGGCTACGAAACTTTTTGCTGGGCTTTCCTCAGCACTCTATTCGCCGTATATTAAAAGATTGAAAGATTGAAAGATTGAAAGAGCGAAATAATAAACTATGAAAGTCTGCTATCTGTTCATATTGTCCCTGATTCTCGCCACTTCGGTCGCATGCTCGAACAGCAGCGATGACGGCGATCAACCGGTCGTTGAGCAGAAGCCCAATATCATCTTCATAATCCTGGATGACTGGGGAATGGATCAGTCTACCCACTTCGGCTACGGCGGCCTCACCCCCCCGCAAGTACCCAACCTGAATGCGCTCGCACAGAGCGGTGTTAGCTTCCGCAATGTGTGGGCGACGCCGGAGTGTTCGTCTAGCCGTGTGTCTATGTTCACGGGCCGCTACCCGCTGCGAACCGGTGTCTATGCTGCGATTTTGGACGAAGATATCGCGAATAGCCTGTTGTCGGACTTTGAAACAACTACGCCCACGGTGATGCGCGCAGCAGGTTATACGAGTGGCCTGTTCGGCAAGTATCACCTCGGCGGCCCCAGCAACAATCCCTTCGGAAACCTCGCGCCCGGGTTCGCCGGATGGGACTACTACGACGGGAACCTTTATGCAGCTCCGCCTTCTATCGATGTAACGGCGGGCGGCGCGACGACGGCAAATGAACCCTTCTCCTGCGGTTTCGATCCTGCGGAGCGCGCGGGTGCCTGCTATGTCATGGATGCCGCGCGCCCCGGGGAGGCTCTTTGCTCGGTGCTTGTGCCGGGTTCGGAGCATCCGGCACCCGGCAGAAAGTGTATGGAGAGCGGGGGACTGTTCCTGCGGGATGAAAATTGCCAGGCCGAGTTGCCGAGTCAGCTCCATTTTGAAAACGAAAACGCGTACTACGTTTGGCCGCATACCGTCATCGATAGCACCGAGTACTACGCCGGGACTGCAGAAACTCCTGCCTTGGTTACTTCAGATACCCAGAGGAATTACGCCACGATCCAGACGACCGACGCCGCCATCGGCTGGATTAAGAAACAGCAGGAGGGGACGAAGCCCTGGATGGCGACAGTGAGCTACAACGCGATCCATACGCCCTATCAGCAGGCACCCGATGTGCTCCTGCCTAGGCCGAATTCTCTGTTCAATAGCGCGCTGGACTGCGCCGGCGACAACAGCCTATTAGATCAACGCATTCTCGGAAATCAGATGGCTGAGGCGATGGATAACGAAATCGGGCGTTTGTTGGTGGAAACAGGCATAGCCACCCGTGGCGCCAACGGCAATTTGGCTTATGACCCCGGCAGCTCCGACACGATGATCGTCTGGATCGGCGACAATGGCACGTTCTTTCCCAGCGTGAAGTTGCCGTTCGACCTGACCCATTCGAAGGGGACTCCTTACCAGACCGGTGTCTGGGTAGGGATGGCGGCAACCGGGCCCCTCGTCCATAGCGATAACCGGGGAACCATGGCCAACCACATGGTAAATGTGGTCGATCTGTTCGAGCTCTGGGGCGAGATCGGAGGGATCGATGTGCGGAACGTCGTGCCGGATACGCAGATTCTCGACTCTCAATCCCTGCTGCCCTATCTGACCGAACCCTTGCACCCGGAGATCCGGAAATCGAATTTCAGCCAGGTCGGGATTTCATTGAAACCTCCGGGAGTAGAGTTGTCGCCCTGTGTCCTTGACCTGGGAGTGGAGTTTGCGTGCACCGATATTCTCTTCACCAGTAAAGCCATTTGTGAGACGGAAAGTGGGCTTTGGTATGGGCCAGGAAGCGATCTGGCGGGCGTTCCTCCGGAGGGGTATAGCAGCTGCTGTGCCGTTGCTGCCAAGGCATCACCGGCCACGCCGGACAAGGACATGGCGATCGTGGATCAAGCGGCTTGGACGACCCGCAATGACGACTATAAACTGAACCGTCTACTCGTAAAGAGCTGCACTGCGGATGGGGTAACTACAGGAGAGACTGTCAACTGGGAGTTTTACCAGATCGATCAGAAGCCACTGCTGCCCCGACTCGACCGCCCTGCAGGCTCGTCGGCTGAGAACGTCCTACCGTTTGACGCGTTGAGCCCGGAGCAGCAACAGAACTGCACCGAGCTCTTCAATGAGATGGAGACCATTCTCAATTCGCAGGTTGGCGATAAGACGGCAGAGAACGGTCAGGTCTACTGCGAGGGCGATGGGACGCTCGACAGCATTGTGAACGATGAGGATCGGGCATGCGTCGAGAGATTTGCCTCCAGTGCTGCGGGCGGTAGCTTGGCCGGCCAGTCAAGTTGGTGTGACATGGATTTCGACGGCAAGACGGACGAACATGATATGGCGATCGTGGAAGAGAACTTCGGCAAGGATTGCCGCGAGGTCCAAAGAGTCGTTATCTCCGATCAGTCGCCTTGTCGGTAGGAGCTTTGGGTTGTGCGGGAGCGCTGGTATCGTGCCGTATCGATCACTACTCCTATTCATAGTGTGAGAGTATTGGGGTCAGGTCTTTCATTTCACAAAGTATACCCTGAGAGAGAGAGTATTGGGGTCAGGTCTTTCATTTCACAAAGTATACCCAGATCAGCACTAGCATTTAGACATAAGGCGATATCATTTAATGCCTAAGCTTCTAGGAGACAAAAACCTAAGAACGTTTGATGTGAAATGTGAGACCTGACCCCAAAAAGTGTGCTCAATACAGGTGATGACCTTTACGGTCCAACGCAATGACCGCAAACCTGCCTTCACCTAGATTCCGCTCACGCCACAATCCAAGCCCATATTCTCAAGAATAATGGACTCATCCAGCTCGTTAGTGAGGCCATCCAGATTGAAGTCATAGACACTCGAAAGACCTGCGGAGCTAGCATAGCTCGCCCAATTCTCGAGGTCCAAGGCATCCACCACACCATCAATATTGCCATCTCCAGGGCAGGCAATCACGGTAGCCCGAATATCGGCTAGCAGCGTGGTCAGTTTAGTGAAGGCTTTCTGCTGTGCTGAGCTGAGCATATCCAAGGGCAGCTCACTACCCTCTCGGTCTAACCAGGGCGTGTTGATAGGCTGGTCAATTTCGTAAAGCTCCAACTGGATTCTGTCGACGCAGGCGCCGGACTCGCAGTCCTTAAACGTATTCTCGACCAGTTTGAAAGCATTATCGCGCACGGCGATAGAAACCAGCGGGGTCACATCAAATCCCTCGCCACCATTACCCACGACAAATTCCAGAGCCTGTGAACAGTATTCAAAACCTTCCTCGGGAGCGGGTATGCCATTAACGGAAGCATTGTTGCCCTCGCCCCACCAAACGCCATTGTTGTCTTCGCAGATACTGCGGACATTGGGGATCTGGGTGCAAGCTCCTATTACGCAGGGGCCGTTGACCGCACCGTTGGCCTGTAAATTCAAACCGACCTCGGTGTAGTTCCAGTCGCGAATGGCGGGCTGATAGGGGTTAGTTAAATACGGCAACATTGACATCGCATCTATTGTGCGCGGCACCTGAGCCTGTACATCGGTGATGCCGGCGATTTCAGCAAACAGGGCGTAGAGATCGGCCACATTTACCATTGCGCTTACCTGCCGGTCGGGTGAATTAACCAGCGGGCCGCTCACGATAAGGGGCACGGAAACTCCGGTCTGGTAGGCTGTACCTTTACTGCGGCCGGCATCGAAAGGTAACTTGACGCTAAAGCCAAACGAGCCGTTGTCCCCTAGGACAATCACCATCGTGTCGGTTGATTGCGGGGTATACACGAGGCCACCCTCTGGGTCATAGCTTGCAAGGCCGATGGCAACCAGTAGGCGCCCTATTTCGAGGTCCAGTGTTTCCGTCATCAGGTTCTGAATCACACGCTGAGCCCCGATGTTGCCGCAATCGAGATCGCTGCTGGCGATGTTAGCCGGCGATGAGGTATCGACGGGGGGCTGTATCAGCGGGGTGTGAACGGATGCAAAGTTGACTGCCGCCATCCAGGGTTGATTCGGCGCCCTTGAATTGATCCACTCAGCCGCTGCGTCGACCGCAAACCTGGCGCGATACTGCCGCGACCTCGGATCAGTAAGCGGTAGACTTTCAACCGCGCCGTCTGAATAGTTATAGACCACTGGCGAAACGAAATGAGAGCTCAAACGGTCAAAATCCATCCGCTCCGGTAACGAGGTCTGGCAGTTTGTATTCGGGTCTAAAATGCCGCCGGCATCGCGGCAATTGCGACCGGGCGGAACTAGCGCTCCTCCGTGTTCGGTGCAACTGCCGTCTGCCATGTAGCATGCGCCGGCATCCGCACCGTTGGCGAGCTTAGCGCTCGGAACGAAACCACAACTGTAGGTTCCTACGTCGGCAATACCTCCAGCGGTGGTATCTATCGAGCTTGGATCGCCAGTTTCGTCCATCCAACCTGCATAGTAGTCCCAGCCCAAGTCATGCACGATGCCATAGCCAGCAGGATTCATGCCTGGCAACGCAATATGAAACTTGCCGATAAGCGCGCTTTCATAGCCCTGTCCCGCCAGCAATTTTGGAATCGTCGTGGCATAGGGTGAGGTCATGGAATTGGAGAGATCGTTGGCGCCCAGCGCTGCCTTCACATTGGTGCGCAGAGGAAAGCGCTTCATACATCACGCCACGAGTAGGCGAGCAGGCAGGCATAGACCATGCATCTGTGAAGCTGACGCCGGCACCAGCGAGCGCAGCAATGGTAGGCGTGGCAGGCGTGGCAGGCGTGGCAGGCGTGGCAGGCGGTGTCTTACCAGCGAAACCCAATACTTCTAGTTGATCTATTCCGATATCGTCCATTACCAGAAACAAGATGTTAGTAGCTGCCGGCGTGTCTGGAACCAATTCGGGGCCATCCGAACTATCAGAGCAGCCAGCGATCGCCATTGCAGTAATCGGAAGCAATATTCTTGCGAGCCAGAGAGTCGATTGTTTGATGCCCATTAAAGATTTTCTCACAAAATAATTTATGTTCACGGCAAAGATCGTAGACAAAAAAATACCTTAAGTAAATTGAATCGCCCCGGATTTATCGGAGGCAGTTTTATCTGAGTCATGCGACATTGCTTGACTCAGTTTGCTGACGATACATCATTTCAAATTCAGCAGGGAGTTCTTCAGCAGGCGGGACATCGCCAATCGGTCGCAGTAATCGACGATTGTTGTAAAGAAGTATTGGGGTCAGGTCTTTCATTTCACACCGACAGTATTAGCCCTTGAGTTTGATAGGAGGGACAATTGGCGTCAGAGTAAAAACTTCGTGTTCACGCGAGGCCCCATGCCTATGATTGCAGTGTAAGGGTTTTTACTCTGACCCCAAATATACCCTCCGCTAGTGTTATGGAGACAAAAACGTACTCAGCAATGCGCCCAGGATTGTATAGATTCTGCACAGCAGCAGAGCCTGCCCCGCTTTACCGGGTATGGGGTCCCAAGAATCGCTGTGCCTGATCAACTGATTTAAACTTACGCATCACCTGCTCTCTTACTCTGGTCGCCTCATGAGATTGCTCTGCTCGATTATTCTCGTACTCCTCGGCACTGTGGATCGCCGCTGGTATCAGCTCGCGATGTGCAACACCATAGCTTCGCAGTTTATCGGTCACGATCTTTCTGAGTTCACCGCTATGTGACCGGAGCAAGCGCTTGAAATACCGCTTTGCTGCAGCCCCATCCCTCCTAGCCTGCAAATACACATCGACTACCTCGCCATACCTAAAGCGCTTCGCAGGGCAGCGAGTGCTTTGGGTGCCAGAGGCGAATCGCTTCTCGGCTGACTATGATGCTTCGCTCCGCGAGCAGATCCTCGATATCCCGGTGGCTGAGATTGAAACGATAGTAGAGCCAGACGGCGTAGGAGATGATATCGGGAGGGAATCTGTGCCGCTTGTATGTGTTCATGGACCGACGCTACAGGTTACAGTAACTTAACTTGCCGATACCGCTTACGCTTACGCTTATTACGAAAAGTTCAGTAATGTGAAAGGATGTTTCTTATGAAGTTACCAGCGCCTGTTATGACGGAAGGTACTTGCGTTTTACTAATGTCCGCTCAATCAGCATTGCAGCAACTGCTGCAGACCATCCGAAGCAAGTCGAAGGTAATCCTGATGGTCCTGGGTGTCGGCGTGCTGGGACTGACGACAACGGTGAGCGAGGCTGAGCCATCCATGCAGCAGCACCTTGAAATACTGCAAGGTCAACTGGAGCAGCAGCAGCAGATGTTGCAGCAGATGCAGCGCCAGCTCGACCAACAGAAAATGGCCGGGGAGCAGGCCATAAAACAGATCAAGCAAGAGGCGGTCGATGCGGATAGCGCCGCGCAGCAGGCCGAGATCGACGCACAGCAGGCGGAGGTAGAGGTCCAACAGGTGGCGCGCGTCATCGGAATCGACCTGTCCAGGGAAATGGATCGTATGGGTGATTCAAAAGGCACAAATTTCAGGGTTCTGGATTCGGAGACTGTGCTGACGATCAGCGGCTTTATCCAGGCCACGGCCATCCACGATTTTGACCAGATCGAAAGCCCGACCAAGTTTTCCGCCAGTCGTATTGTGGTCCAGGGCAACCCTTCTGGTGTGCCCAATCATCAGACAACGTTTACCGCCAATGCTTCGCGCTTTGTCCTCGGTACTGTTACGCCGACAGCGCAAGGCAATCTGTCTACCTTCCTGTCCTGGGATTTCGACGGCAATACGACGTCATCTGATGCGAACATACAGCTGCGCCAGGCGTGGGGACAGTTGGATGGTTTTCTCTTTGGGGGTGACCTGCGTATCGGCCAGTCCTGGACGACGTGGGACGATCTCGATGCTTTACCAGAGACCATGGATTACGAGGGACCTAACGGTTCACAGCAACTCCGCCAACCCTTGATCAGGTGGGCGCGTGATCTGGATGACGAGTTTACCCTCTGGCTGGCTTTCGAAGATCCGGACTACAGCGTTACTGACGGCAGCACGCAAAGCGGCTGGCCGGATGCCGTTGCTTCTTTAAACTGGCATGGCGACTGGGGACACCTCAAGCCGGCTATCATCGGGCGTCAGATCCGGGGAGATGCTGACTTTGGGGGAGCGGATACCGTTATCGGCTGGGGCGCGCAGTTAGCAGGTAATATCAAGGTGCCGCTGCTGGCTGAAAAAGATAACTTTAAATTTCAGGTGGTCTATGGCGCGGGCATCGCCAGCTACAACAGCGACGGTGGCTTCGACGATGCCATGTTTACGGGTAACGGTAACCTGAAGGCCATCAATTCCTTCCAGGGGTTCGGTGCTTTCCAGCACTGGTGGACGGACAGCCTGCGCTCCAATACCGTATTCGGCGGGGTCAACGTGGATAACAAAAGTGGGCAGACTGATGATAGCCTGGATCGGACCCTGTATGCTGCGGGTAACCTCGTCTGGAGTCCCCTCAAACAAGTGGACATGGGTGTTGAATACCTGTGGGGCGAGCGCAGAAACAAGAACGATAAAAGTGCGACCGCCAGCCGTGTTCAGGCGACCACCAAGTTCAAGTTCTGATGGGTATGTTGCATGCGGGGCTGCCTTATACAGATTATCACTGTATACGATGGGTTATCTGATAGGCGTCAGGAGACTGGCATTTAATACTGACAATATTGGCGGGCGAAAAAACACCAAAATCCATACGGTATGGCGGATAAACTGCGGTGCAGGACAGCCCGATGACAGGTTTGACTCTGCGCTCAACCATCTAGTCGTGGAGATAGAACCAAATCGCGCCACCCAAGCGCCCTGCCTGGAGATAATCACATAATAAAAAGGCTCTAACCCTTTATCCCACGTCCCGACACAAGCAGGTTATAGCCCAATGACAGATGCCAGCGCTAACAGCCCCGAGCTAAAACGTACAGTAGGACTGGTCCCTCTGACGCTCATTGCAGCTGGCGGTATCCTCGGCTCGGGATGGCTATTTTCGCCGCTGTTGACTGCGCAGTTGGCCGGACCCGCATCCATCATTGCCTGGGTGATCGGTGCCATTGCGATGTTGTTACTGGCGTTTAGCTTCGCCGAGATAGCGAGCGTTTTGCCCGTCGCGGGGGGCATCGCACGCATCCCCCGATATACACATGGTGACGTTACAGCGGCCGTCATTGGCTGGACCGCCTGGGTGGGCTATTGCACACAAGCGCCCATCGAAGTCGCGGTAGTGCTGCGCTATGCAGCCACACACTGGCCGGTGCTGGTGACAGATATTAATACGGGCGCATTGAGCAGCGTCGGTTTCATGATGGCAGGGCTCATGTTGATTGTGTTTGTGATCATTAATGCGCTCGGTGCCGCGGCCTTTGCGCGGGCCAATTCAGCCATCACCTGGTTTAAATTCGCTGTGCCAATAATCATCGCTGTTACGTTTATCGCCAGCCGCTTCGATACCGAGAACTTTTCGTCGCCAGCGGCGGGCTTCGCTCCGTACGGTTGGCATGGAATTCTTTCGGCGGTATCGACGGGCGGAATCATTTTTGCCCTGATCGGCTTTCGGCACGCGATCGACATGGCGGGAGAAACGCGCAATCCACGCAAGAATGTGCCACTGGCGTTGATATTCGGACTGCTGATCCCATTGTTCATTTACATTATGCTACAAGTGTCGTTTATCGGAGCCCTTTCCACGGACGAACTTGCAAATGGTTGGGCAAATATCGAGGCGTCGCATGGCTTGGGTCCACTTGCGGCAGTCTCAATGGCGCTAGGTATTAGTTGGTTAACCGCCGTCATTTATGGCGGCGCCCTAATTGGTCCTGCTGGCGGTGCGCTCGTGGCCACGGGTTCAAACGCCCGACTTGCCTACGCCATGTCACGAAATCACTTTTTACCTTCAATATTTAGTCGTTTGTCACTGCGGGGTATCCCGGTTTATGCTCTGGCACTAAATTTCTTCTTAGGTTTCGCGCTCCTATTCTCGCTGCAGTTCGAAAATATTGTTGCAATAAACTCCGCAGCAATCGTTTTGTCATTTTCTATCGGGCCCGTTGCAGTAATGGCTTTGCGACGACAAATACCCAACCCGCCTGATCGCTTCAACATTCCCGCACCACGACTCGTTGCAACACTTGGATTTGTCGTGTCTGCCCTGATCGTTTATTGGAGTGGCTGGACCAGTACAAAGCTGCTGTTGTTGGTCGTATGCACCGCGCTCATTACGTTGTTTTTCAAGCGACTGATCGTCGAACGTAAAGCCATCGCGAGTTTCGACACACGGGAGTCGTTATGGTTATTGCCCTATTTGGCAAGCCTTACGCTAGTGTCGTGGCTAGGGAATTTTGGCGGGTCTGGGTTCATCCCGTTCGGCTGGGATCTCGTCCTGGTTACTATTTCCGCGTTGGTCAATTTTAAAATCGCAAATTGGTGCGCCCTGGATTGTGATAAAGCCCGAGTCTATAGGGAAGCGCATAAGCCGCCGCCCGGATCTGAGTTTGATGAACCCCCTTGAGGGTTCTGCCAAGTTAACCCCCCGAAATGGGATAATCCGGTGATGAACACATACAAACGCCACCGATTCCCTCCAGATGTCATTTCCTACGCCGTCTGGATCTACTACAGATTCAACCTGAGCCACTGCGACATCGAAGATCTGCTAGCCGAACGAGGTATTACCGTCAGCTACGAAAGCATCAGGCTCTGGTGCATCAAGTTCGGAGCTCTATACGCCAGAAGATTGAAGCGAAAGCACCGTGGTTATGGCGATACTTTCTTCATCGCATATTCCGGCCCATCGTGAACACCCATTCTGGTTCAACGTGAACACTCATTCCGGTCGAACGTGAACAGCCATTCCGGCTGAACGTGAACACTTTTCCGGCATTTTCCGGAAGGGACAATTGGGGTCAGAGTAAAAACTTCGTGTTCACGCGAGGCCCCATGCCTATGATTGCAGTGTAAGGGTTTTTACTCTGACCCCAAATACCGCTCTGACCCCAAATACCGATGTATTCCTCCAGGCCAAGCGTGATGGAGCAACTGCAAAACGCTTCTTCAAAAGGTTATTGCGCAGTCATGGCCAGGAACCCAGGAAGATCGTGACGGATAAATTACGCAGTTATGGCATTGCTCATCGGGACAATTGGGGGACAATTGGGGTCAGAGTAAAAACTTCGTGTTCACGCGAGGCCCCATGCCTATGATTGCAGTGTAAGGGTTTTTACTCTGACCCCAAATACCCAAAAGATTTGCAAGTGGACGAATGCGAGCTCGATTTCAGCTCGTTCGATGCCAATCGCCTGATTCAATGCACGAAAAGCATCGGGATACTGGGAGAAAAATTTCCCTTATAGGCCTTTTATCTGTCTTATACTCAAGCCGCAACAGGTAACCTTCTGATACTATTAATGAATTAGCATTTCGCCATGAACAGGCAAGAAGCCAGCTAAATTCTCAGATCATGCATGGACTTAATTGGGGGATACTTACAAATTGGCAGGCCTGTTTAAAGTATCGATACGCCATTTAGTCCACATCATGTGCCGTCAAAAATAGCGCTTTTGACAAGGATGTAAAGAAGTCCTGATAGGGTAATGGGTCTTCTATAGGATCGACATTGTAGTATGCATTAGCCCGAACCATTAACTGTGTTTCGCCTCGAGGCCTAGTGATAACGGTCATTCTAATCTGATAACCGCTGATCTTCGTTCCGGTAACAGAGCCAATGTCTTCATCGGCCTGATCAATAACAAACCCGAGATCTTGCAGCGTAGCGATGACAGTTCTCAGCATCATATCTTTGTCGGTAGTATCAAACGCCCTTGTTTGATAACTACGGAGTTCTACCTGATTTGCCCCTGCCATAATCTGGTCGTTGGGTTGATTAGCGCAACCCGCAAGTAATAGTGGCAGCATCGCTATCATAAAATAGACAGATATTATCTTCATATTTGGTGCGCCTCTAAAAAGGTTGCTTTAGATAATTTATCGAAAAATGCTTGATAAAGTTCTGGCTCATTCAATGTTTCAGCTTTTGTGATCTGTCCTTGAGTGTTCCAGATTATGCGGTTCATAGTAACTCTAACTACCGACGCGCCTTTAACTTCTAAGGAATTATTTATTACAAGGGTTACACGTATCTTTTGATCTTTATCAATTGGTGCTGATCCTCCTCCTAGCGCAGCCAACAAAACCATTGTTGCAATTTGGCCTGCATTTTTTGCGTCAAGAGCTTTTGAAGCCGTAAGTACACCCAAATCAGCATTGGAAACATCCAATGCATATCCAAGATCCTGCAGCACGCTTACGCTTGAAGCGAGAATTCCCGTTTCATCGAGCGAGTCGAAGCGGCGACTTTGTATTTGTCGATCTGCCAACGAGGTTGCTGACAATTGAAATGCATCTTTGGGTGGGCCGGAGGCACAACCTGTGAGGAAAATTAATGTTGCTGCCAGTATCAAATGGCAGCATCTGGCCCTTCGTTTGTGTAACCAAAAGTAGTTTTTCATTCTTATTGTCATCCGTCGTGGATTAAAATTTGGAAGTGTTGTATGCAAAATCTCTTACTAGTCCGTCATTGTCGAATTTAATTATTATGGTAAGGGTTTTTTGAGTTTTGGACGATGCTCCCGCATTGGAGTTGTAGCTTCCTCCGCCTAGACCCGCAGCCGAACCACCCCAGCCCAGAATCAATGAACTAATGCCGCCGCTGCTATTGGAGTAGGCAAAGTCAGTTGAAACTTTGTCGTAAATCCAAACTTCACGTCGATTCTCATCCGTTGATACTATGTTGGGAGAGCCCAAAACACCCGCTACTTCCCCGCCAGACATACCCACACGAATCTCTTTTTGGACAGTACCAACGGTGAGTTCATCACCCACTGGGTCTTGCACCGCTTCTCGATGTTGCCCTGCCGAGGTGCAGCCAAACAGTAAGGTTGTTAATGCTAGAAGTGCTATTGGGTTTTTCATGCTCACGCCCTCGCCAAATTCATATTGGTTCAATAGAAAAGGTCACTAGATTAAGGTTGGGCAACAGTAAACGCAATTAAATTGTGGTTTTATATTTTCGGACGGTTTCTGGGTGTGCTATGGAGTTTCAATAGCCACATGTGTTGATTTGCACGTAATGTTGACCCGGTTTTTGCATTTAAAATTGAACCACTTTTCAGCAACCTGGCATCTGATTACTTTGGTTCTGCTGGGTTTTTGGCGGGTCAGCGTAGCATGCAAATATCCGCTCTATTTGGATCAATATTGGCTGCAATTCAACAACCTAGCACCCGCTAGCACGGAAACAGAGGCTAGTTAGTCCCATTTCGATGATTGTTTTTTGGTCGCTGATATCTTGCAGTACCTTTTTGGGACAGCAAGATATCGGCTTTAACAATCCAGCCTCCCTTTGCTTTCTTCACACGGCCTGGGCAATCACGCCCACACCAGATACCCGAAAAGAAACCCGCCAGCCAAGCCTGCAGCAACGTCTAGCCAGTAGGACCGCTCAGAGGCTTGTAGCAGGTGCTTTGTAAGGGTGCCTTGTTTGTTGAAATAAAAAGCACCGTTTTCAGGTAGTAGGGCTCAACGTAGGGTATTTGAAAAACACCCTCGCAAGTCATTGTTTTTATTAAAGTAATGGAGGCTCGGGTCATCTCCGAAAAGACCCCCTAACCTATTGTTTAAAATACCGTTTTATTATTGACGAAAACCCATATACCGCCAAATATACCGTCACATGCGTTTTTCTACGCCCTGACTCAGCCCACATTGGAACTATTCTAATACACCGAGTCAAAGGGCTGACGGAGAGTATAATACAGCACTCATGGACACCTACAAAGACCACTATCTCGCCCTCAGATCCCGCTGGAAGCAATACTACGAGCTTCAACAGCAACTGAAGAAGAACCGCAGGGTCATCTTGTTCTGTTCCTGCGTCCTTTGCCTGTTCATAGGGTTCATGGCGGGGATGATCCTGTTCTACCCCACAGGTCATGCAGTAGTGAGCGTTGAAG
>Ga0209390_10002806_pt1 | contig 29597 bp, 27 predicted proteins | sample BON01_FD_187212 | JGI IMG/M metagenome (GOLD analysis project Ga0209390, IMG submission 187212) | Freshwater microbial communities from Lake Bonney liftoff mats and glacier meltwater in Antarctica - BON-01 (SPAdes) (version 2) | ecosystem: Environmental > Aquatic > Freshwater > Ice > Glacier...
TGACGAGCGCCAGTACCATGGGATGATGGTCGAAGAGAAGCAGGATGACCATGAGCACCCGGTACACCTGGAGACTGACGAGCGCCAGTATCATGGGATGATGGTCGAAGAGAAGCAGGATGACCATGAGCATCCGGTACACCTGGAGACTGACGAGCGCCAGTATCATGGGATGATGGTCGAAGAGAAGCAGGATGACCATGAGCATCCGGTACACCTGGAGACTGACGAGCGCCAGTATCATGGGAAGCCGCCATGTTGCGCGAAGAAGCTACGTTTGCATGGGAAGAATTCCGTTTGCGAAGGACATGCGATGGTTTGGATGCACAACACTTGGTAACTATGTTTGCTATGCATTCATCGATGCTACTATATAATAACGAAGAATGCATGATAATGAATGACGACGAGATGGCATTGCATCGGTATTAGTACATTTTTTCATCGGTACAACAGGGTACAGGGTATATCGATGCGGTTCCTGCGTGGCCTGCGTTTCCTGTGTCCATGCGGTTCCTGTGTGGCCTGCGTTTCCTGTGTCCATGCGGTTCCTGTGTGGCCTGCGTTTCCTGTGTCCATGCGGTTCCTGTGTGGCCTGGCATTCTGTGTTCCCTCGCCTCCCCCCAAAACCACAGTTTCCATCGAGGCGAGTGTGAGCGCTAAACCGACCGACCCACCAGCTTAAATGCTGAAATACAGAGATGAAGGTCAAAAATATGTACTCGCCTTTAGCTGATCTACCCATTGGGTTCAAGGGTCGCCGGTAGGGTGTCCCACAAATTGCGTCTCCGACTGTAGGAACATTTGAAAGTGGGAACTGTATTACAAAGAGTGTAAAAGATTGAGCGCGTTACAATTAATGTTTAGGGTATCCAATGATGCGTGCCTCTTCGTTCGTCGATGACGCAGTTGCATCTGGTGCAAACCACGTTCGCATGTGCCTGTTTACACGACGTATGGTTGCGAATGCATCACCTGTTTTTTCGTTTCACTTGGATATCCCGTTTGAACGATTCGTGATGCATCTTGACAAGGCTGCGCGACACCTCGCGTACTCGCACAAGATATATTCAACTATCGTCTATCGCTCTATAAGCAAGGAAAGCGGGGCGGTTCTTACCATGGAGACATCGGCATCATGCAAAAGTGGTGGTCGTGTCAAGGTCGACGAGGTGTTGGGAGTACACGAGGTGCCAGGCGCGAACGTCGTGTCAATCATGTCCCGCGAGTCAACACCACCCGCCTTAGGAGTGTTATCGTGGTGCAAGGATGACATGTTGGACGCGCGACGAGTGGAAAGGCTATTGCTCCGTGTAAATCCGCACACGAACATTGTATTCGAGTCAGCGGCAACATGTGGACGCGGGAATATCCGTCAGATATATATCACAATCAGCGATATCGACCGCATCGCATCAGATGCCGCACTGAAGAGAGACGTGGAACGCACAGTGGACAACACCGTCCAGGCGGTTCTCATGGGCGCGTGTCTTAAATCAGCCCCCAAAACACCCATGAGTATTCGACAAGACATGTGTAATCTGCGAGTATAAACATTAAATGTACTTGAAATCATTAGCATACACATAGCGTCATGAGCGGCCGGAAAAAAAAACAGGCCACCGCCAAGGGTGTTGGTGACGGAGAGGCTTGTGACACTTCTTCGGTGTCAAAAAAACAACAACCCAGTATTGCCAAGTTCTTCAAGTCAACATCCACCGCCGAGGAAGAGGATTCTACATATGTCCATTCTTCGTACTCCCACGTCCGAGACCATTTGGCGGTACCTTCAACATCTAACGATGACGGTGTGAGGAGCTCCATTATGCACCTCTACGTGCCACCCCAGCCCAAGGATAAGGATGATTGTTTGCATTCAACAGATAAGGAAGATGCGCATGTTCCTGATATCGACCCGTACACGCAGCCACCTCACCCATACAACAAGGAGAACGCATTCGTGTTTGACAGATCTCGGCAATGCACCTACAGCAGCATCCCACACACGGATCCTCATATCCCTCCCTTCTCTTCACCATATGAGGATCAAGGAGGATCCGATACGAAGGCGGCGGAGCCATCTCTCGCGCGCTCCGTAGGAGGCGGAGGCGGAGTATTCAAGAACCAAGGCGTGACTCGCCTTCTTGCCGACTTTGAAGAGAAAAGCAGGAACGGCGAGTGGCCGTCGAGCACCAACGTTAGCTGCTACTGGTGCTGCCACAAGTTCATCGGCGTGCCATTCGGACTCCCTACGAAGATGAACATGGAAGCGGACAGGAAGTTCCATGTGATAGGTTGCTTTTGCAGCCTCGAGTGCGCATGCGCATACAATTTCGCAAGCCGCGACAACACTGACGAACGTCTCGCTAGGTACACCCTGATAAACAATATGGCAACGCGCATGGGATTCACACAGGTGCCCGTGAAGGCGGCGCCAGATCGTCTCGCTCTCGACATGTTCGGCGGACACATGCAAATCGAAGACTTCAGGAGCACCACTGACAAGCACGTGATCGTGAACACAACACCGATGCTATCCATTGTCCAGCAAGCAGAAGAGCTGAATGAGCAGGACATGCACAGCGAGTACCGCTACATTTCGCTAGACAAGAACAGGGTATGCAAGTTTCAGGAGAAGATCAAGTTGAAGCGTAGCAAGCCTCTCATCGGCAGCAACAAGGTCACGTTGGACCAATCCATGAAGCTGACATTCAATAACGCTTAGAGACGGAATACCACGGGGCAGTGGAACAACGATTTCGAATCAACAAATTGCAAGATGTTAACGAGAATATCGGTTAAGCGGTTCACCGTTCCCCCGAGTGTACCGGTTTAATTGCCAATGGCCTTAACGTGTGTCCTGAATTTCCTTTCGATTGTATTGCCATTATCTAGTGTAGAGATAAATGGCTTATCTAGCTTCACACGGGTAGCATGGTAACTAAATGTCTTGTCTGTCCCTAGCTCTCGCACGGTAACTCTTATATTATTGTTATTTCCGAAGCGACGGCTGGCTGCCTTACTGGCAGCTGCGGCAGGGCCACAATTTCCCTTGTAACGACCCTCCTCACCACCGTCCCTATTCACTAGAGTATAGTAGGTGTCCTTCTTCTCTTTCTTCTCTTGTGATGGTGCCATGTTATGCGTGTGTGCGTGTGTGCGCAGATGTATATATTGTTAACATATAAAAAATTGCTGTGCGTTTTGTAAACATGTACCATGTACCCGAACCCGCATCATGGGAGTACGCGTTTAACCGCGCGTCTCCAAGCGTAGCAGATCACAATCTCCATACCGAGACAGTCAATAATCAATGTAGCACCCCACTTCCGGAGGAATTCAGACGCCAGGTGCAACATCAACTTCATAGCCATCAGCAACAACTATTTCGTGTCGAATGCGCCATCGCTAGCATGCAGTCCTCGCTCGCGTACCTCACTGAAAGAATTAAGACATTTGAGAAGTACGATGTACCCACCAACTCTGCTAACAACTACAACTATACACAAGAACACGTACAACAACAACAACAAAGTGTCCAACAACCGAATGTTCTTCACAAGTCCCGTAACTTGATTCCTCAGACACACCAATATGAACATGGGACTAACAAACAAACAAACACACACAACGGTATTACCGATTCAAGCAACGAACATAAGCGCCGGATTCGTAGAGTCATGTGACAACGTCGTAGAGTCTTGTGGCAGTGTCGTAGAGTCTTGTGGCAGTGTCGTAGAGTCTTGTGACAATATTTGACACCTGAGCTCCTGCACATCCAATGACAGTTTCTTCACTGCCTCGAAAAGGACCCCGACGAGACCGTCGTATGAGACGGACATGAGGTCATCCTTACCGTTATTGACCATCGAGACGGCTTCAGGCATGACAGTGTTTACCTCCTGCGCGATGACACCCACGCACGCTTTTCCGTTCATTTTGAACGTGTACCCGTTGATCGCTTCTACAATATCCAATGGGTCATCTATCCGCTTGATATCAGTCTTAACACGTCTGTCGGACAATGCGAAAATTTGTTGCGTAGAGAATACGCTTCCGTTAACGTGTAGCGTGTATGTCGGCACAGTCCCGTGCGGCATGTTGACACCTACGTTGCTCCCATCGTGTGTGATGACGACATCCGACCCCAGACTAACGCCCCCTTCGACTGTGAGGTCGCCGCAAAAATTCGCGTCCTTTCTCAGAAAAAGAGAGCCGTCGCTTGACAGTGTTGCGATCTGTCTCTGCATCACGTTGTCGAAAAATGTCAAGTTGGACGAGGTCGCTATCCATGTGCTTCCGTCATTGTCGAATCGGAAACGCGGTTGCACGTCGGTTGATGTCAGCCACATATCCGTCGGCAGGAACGGAGGGATCGACGACGCAGCTTCCAATAGATTGGAGTCGAGTTTCATAGCGATGGCTTGATGAGCGAAGTTCAAAGCCATTTGGTTGCTGAGCGAGTAGTAGGCGCCTCTAAGGGCGGATGCAGTAGGCGCCTCCAATACAGATTCTGAAATGTAAGAGTCCACAAGCGATAAGTCATCCAGAACCGCGTTGCTTGAAAGTGATACCGTTCGTTTGACGACCATGTTTGATAGGGTGATGTAGGCTTCCGATAGCGCGTACTCGCTAGGAGGGCGGAACACGTTAGCGCTGTTGAATGAGCTCGATAGGGATGCGTAAACGTCGGCGTTGAACGTCGTGCATTTGAGCCCCCCTGCGTTAATGCGCATGACCTCTTGGTCATATGTAGTCCTGAAGGACATGTAAGGATCCGCTCGTGGCCATGTGGTAGGCCCGAGTTCAGACGACTTCAGGTCTGTGACACAGACGTGAACTCCGTCATTAGATTGACTCTCTAGGAGGTAGGTCACATTGCTCCCTCGGGAGAAGACGAAAGATGCAGTGTTGTTGTTGTTGTAATCAATGTTGCTGCTGATGTTACTGCCTACCAATGTGTTGTCGTGTTGGGCTACAATAATGTTAAGAGATGCGGCGTCAGCTTCTATACGAGGCGCTGTACCTCTCAACACGATAGCATTTCGTCTTACATTGTTCATTGTTGCAATGATCTCCTACCAACCACTAAGTTTAAAATGGACCAAAATAATGCATAAGCACATTTTTTTTTATACTGTATGTGCTCTGTGTGATGACTTCTGACATCCACCGCACGAATAGCAACATTGCTTCGTGTACCTACAAAAATGTCAAGCCCGGACGCAACATTCACGGTATTTCTTCCTCTGCATCATCATCATCCGTGGACGTAAAGAGGACCCTTGATGCTAGGCACACAAAACATCTTGGTCACATGCGCATGAAACAATCGCAACTTGCGTCAATGCGTTCCGACCAAGATTGCATCCAAAGCGAACTAAATAAAATGACGGAGAACACGCCGAGGAGCGCATGGGCAGACCACGATTTCGAGCGTTTCGCGACGCTGTCCGACCGTCTGCACACCACCCGTCAACAAGTCAAATACTTGCAAAACAGTGGTGACGAGAACGACTACTTTCTCCGCACAGGAGACATTCTATACAAATACTACGAAATCATCGACTCGAACAAGAACGACTCCAAAAAAGATGGGAACGACGTTCTTGAGAGTCAATTTCCAAAGAAATCGGATACAAGCACGGTTGTGTCGTCGCCGTCGTCGTCACTCAATTCGTACTCGTCATCTACATCTGGTATTTTGACTTACTTTTTGGGGAAGGTCGGATCATCCTCGTCACCAACATCGACGATTTCGACATCCGCATCTGTAACATCGATTTCGACAGCGACATCACTTTCTTATTCGCACAATATTTCACCAGTCTCCTCATCACCATCCATATCGAGTCACGAGGGCGCGTCAACCAAATTTCCCCCCAACGACACAGACCGTGCTACCTTATTGGACCGATACATAGCGATAGCCTACGATGACGGCCCTATGCGCACCCCTACGGTTCAACAGGATGATAGTACACGAGCATTTGGAACCTCAGGAGTTGATCGCGTGTGCCCTCACTGCGAATCGACCCAGCACATGCTGAATATGCAGGACGGGTGCATCGTGTGCATGCAGTGTAGATCCGTCGAATACATATTGATCGATCACGACAAACCGACATACAAGGACCCTCCCAAGGATGCCGCGTGCTTTGCCTACAAACGCATCAATCACTTGAACGAGTGGCTTAACCAGGTTCAGGGGAAGGAGACAACGGAGATCCCCGAGGACGTGTTCATGAACATCATCATGGAGATAAAAAAGCAGAAGATCACGAACATGGCCACACTGACACCTAAACGGATCCGAGCTATACTCAAGAAGATCGATAGCAACAAGTACTACGAACACATCCCGCACATAATGCACCGCCTTAACGGAATCCCCACTATCCACATGCCCCCCGACCTGGAAGACAAGGTACGATGTATGTTCTGCGCCATCCAAATCCCGTTCCTTAAGTACCAGCCCCCAAAGAGGAAGAACTTCTTGTCGTACTCGTACTGCCTACACAAGATGATGCAGCTTCTAGAGAAGGATCAGTATCTCGTGAACTTCCCCCTGCTGAAGTCCAGAGAGAAACTCTACCAACAAGACCAGATATGGAAAAAAATTTGCGAGGATGTCAGGTGGGACTTCATCCCGTCATTATGAAAACAGGACCCGACAACACCCGAAAAGTGGTATAAAGAAATTCCTCTGCAATACTTCATCTACCCAAACAAACAAGAAAACGCAATGGCCACCACCACATCCAACTCCAACAACGTCAAGAAAGTCACCAAGATGGCAAATATCAAAAAGGGAGACATTGCCACATCATCGTCTACCACCACACCACCTGTTACCATTCCTGAGACCACTGCGGAGACCACTGCAGAGACCATTACAACTACGGAGACCGTGACCCCCTCAACCTCAGTCGCTGAGGTGGATGTCATGACATCTAAGTTGGGTGAGCTCGCCGACAAGATCGCCAGCATCTCGATTGTTATGAAGGACGCCGTCGCTATTACCAAGATCCTGCAAAAGGAGTATGTGCGCATCTGCAAGGTGCACAGTGCTTCTATTTCAAGCGGACGCAAGAAGAAGGCTTCGCCAAGCAGCACCGTTCCTCGCAAGGTCGCCCTAGGCTCAATGTCCGAGTCTATGGCACAGTTCCTGGGTCTTTCGGTCGAGAATCAGGTCTCCAGGAAAGATGTCGTACAGGGGTTGAACCTATATATCAAGGAGAACAAGTTACAGTCTCCAAATGATGGACGCATTATCGTACCCGACGCAAAGCTGAAGGCTCTGCTGAATATCGAAGACGACGTGATTCTTAACTACTTCAACATGCAGAGGTACATCAACCCCCATTTCACCGTTATTAAGGGGCAGCACCAACAACCTGCAGACAAGCCGGTCGCCGTTGCCTAAATCTTATGGCGCGTTGTAATAACACATACGCCATGGAGTTATATGCCATCCTGATACTATGTATTGCAATCGTTCTACTATATATAGTCATCCACGTTTACCACAAGGATGATAAGAAAAAAGTTTCGAGAATCCTGGAGGATGCAGAGTGGTTTTCATTTAAAGTGTTGTGCATATCTGCCTTCATTTACGTTGTATCGTTCGTACTGGACACGAACAAGTGCCATGTGGCCTCTGTGTTCAGGCGGTTACGCCAAACACCGGCTATGGCATTGTCCATAGTTCTATCGAAACCCCAATCTTTGGTGTACAATATCTTTTGTAAGATTCCATGGATTGTACCCAGTCCCATAGACATCCGTGCCGTACCGTGGTTCGTGGGTGCTATGATCTTGCCTATTCATTTAATGTTCTCCCTCGCAAAGTACGTCTTACCCAAAACGAACATAAAGAACATTAAAGTAATCATAGCCGCTTTGCAGATCGGGATAGTAGCCGTTATCAGCTTTGTCCTTGGTAAAATCGATCAGAAATATACAAATATCCGTTGGCTCACTATCGGACACGATTCGTGGACGACGTTCGAATTCTTCAGAAAGTTTATAGTACTAGCCGCAGGAGTGACAGCGGTATTTACACTTTCCTACTCTCCAGAAGAGGGGAAAAATAAAGAAATGGTGTCCATCCTGCGCAACGCAATGACGATCTCAGTCGTCACAGGCGTGTCATTCGGATTTGCATTCTCTTTTTTTAACGTATAAAGATAGGGACATTTCAGAAATATTTTAGAACAACTGTATGCAGAAACCCCTTGATTGCCGGCTCCGAAGACCTGTTGTCGCGACCACGGACGGGGCGGTGGAGACACTACTCTGCTCTCACAATCGCAAGGCTGCACTGCATGGAACTGTTGGGTCAAGGGAGACCGCTTCCATTTTGCAGGGATGCGTGTTGTTGATGGGCTACAAAGAAACATGATGGTGTTCCCTTGGGTTGCTACATTTTAGTATTCCGTCGAGTGTAAAATGTGTACAATAAAACAATCTTTTGAGTGTAGTTCTACTGGTGGTTCTCTTCCAACTGTTCCATATCTACCCGCGGCTTCCAGTTATCGTACTTGAGTTTCTTATGCTCGATGATATCAGTGCATCGAGCCGACAACTTGGATAACGATACAAAAATGGAGTACACGTACTCACTGTCTACAAGATTCAACTGCTTGCGGATGAGTTGCGTCAGCGCATCGTATCCATCGATAGCAAAACGCGGGTCCTCCATGAAGAATTTACTGTCACACGTGCGCAAATGGTCCCCGAAGGGACCCTCCATCATAACATAGTAGTACTTGAACGGCAAGCGTACATTCACCTTCTTCAACACCTTCATCAAAGCGAGAACGATGCTTAGTTCCGCAGCCATCTGAGGAACGTCATTCGTTATCGTTCGCAAAATGGTCTTGGCATCATGGTAGAAGGCTATGTACAGTTCCTTCGCTCGAGCGGACGAGTACGCATGGTTGGCATATACAGGAGCCATGTTGGGTTTATCATTGAGAGAAGAAAATCCTTATACGCAATTTAAACATGAAATGGGCGTTGCAACCTCTCGGCGATTTTTTAAAATTTTCCTGCCTCCCAGCGGACTTTTTTAAATTTCTCAGGAATAGGTCGACAGCATCACCACACCTGCTAGAATGACCATCATCGCAATCACTTGTTTTAATCTTATGCGCACTCCTTTGATAAATAAGAACCCAATGATCAGACTGAATACTGGCACGATGCTCACGATGGATGAGACGAGATGGGGTTCGGAGCTCAGTAGGATAGCATTCACAAACATGAACATACCTATGGCACCTACCACCCCTGATATCAAAGACAATACGACACCGCGCGAGGGGATGCGGACAACGCCAATATTATTCTCTGAATAGTTATTTTTTCTGAGAGACTTCACACAATTACTAAAAAATAGTGCAAATGCAACCAACGATACAATTAAACAACCAATATATTTGAGTATAGTTACGGAGATAGGAGGCATGTGAGACAGGGCGAGTTTGTCGATGACATGCGAAGAACCCCATAACATGGCGGCCACAACTGATAGGATCACATACTTGGGAATCGAGAACATGTGTAAATGTATCTACAGTCTGTGGAACATTAAAATGAAACATCCCAATACACGGTGTTATTTTGGGCCACGGTACCGGGGAAGAGGCGATCGCTTAAGTGAGGCTGGTCCTTCAATACTAAAAAAAAAAAACGATATTCTCGTTAACATCTTGCAATTTGTTGATTCAAAATCGTATTGGTGTTCCACTGCCCCGTGGATTTCTACACCATTAGGTTTAATTTTAGTATTTCGTTGAATGTAAAGTATAAAGTATTTTATAAATGTATCTAAAGTAAACATTTGTACAAAATGGAATCGCTTTGGTCAAACAATTGCGATTACTTCGCGCTCACAGGCCGCGTGCTCATAAAGGTCGTTGACGTGTATGACGGTGACACAATAACCGCTATCACGGAGGTGCCATCTGGGAACTTAGAGGCGTCGTCTGCCTGTTTTGCAAAGTTCAGGTTTCGTCTATTCGGCATCGACACTCCGGAAATGCGCGGGGAAGATCGAGTAAGAGGACGACATGCCCGCAACCGTCTAGCGCAACTCTTGATCCGTTCGGAAACACCCATCCTCGATGAAGGAAAACTGAAGAAGCGTTTCAACGACGGTACGTCGTCGTACTTCGCATGGGCAGAGTGCACTCCGAATAAGTCCGACAAGTACGGACGAGTCCTAGCACGCGTATTCCTAGACGAGAAATGTACAACAACACAATGCGTTAACGACATACTGGTCCAAGAGAATCACGCGCGACCCTTCATGTGCACATGATAAACTTCATGTGCACATGATAAAGTAAGATGTACGATTTTGTAAAGTAATTGTAAACATGATTGCAGCAGGATCAACATCAGAGACAATTCTTCCTTACGTAATCACCGGTATAGCAGGAATCGCATTCATGGCTCTGCACGCGTTTTGCAAACATCAACACGTGCAAGTAAATGAAATCGGCGAGTTCCTAGCAACGCAACAACAATACATCGTGTTGTTATACCTATTCAAGACATGTCTCCTCGTCATAACGATATCTTTTCTTCAAGGAGCAAGAGGTATCGTGTGGGGCGGAGGAAAGAAACTCGTGCTCAGAGCACTGCAAAAAAAACACAAGTAGTTGTCAAATGATTGGAGAACAACTGTTCGTGTACGTTTGTGTGGTAACGGCAGGACTCGCAACAACGCTCCTCTTTTCATCAAAGATCAATTACATCAAGAAACGCCCATTACATCAAGGAGCGATCGCCCTGATACAAACTATCGCTACATGTATCGCAGTTGGCGTGTACATTGGATCAATGCGCGTAATAAAAAAGGTCTGGAAGCTGAACGTTATACCCCCAACGATAGTCACCATGTTCGCATTGTACGTTTCGATGATAATAGACAATGCGGTCCGCATACACATCGGGTACAACAACGCGCCTTCTACAAAAACAAAGGATACGATAAAGGATACGCAGGTATTCCACAATACGATAAAGGATACGCAGGTATTCGACAATACGATAAAGGATACGATAAAGGATACGCAGGTATTCCACAATACGATAAAGGATACGCAGGTATTCGACAATACGATAAAGGATACGCAGGTATTCCACAATACGATAACGGATACGCAGGTATTCGACAATACGATAAAGGATACGCAGGTATTCGACAATACGATAAAGGATACGCAGGTATTCCACAATACGATAAAGGATACGCAGGTATTCCACACGCTATCCGCAATGACAACCGGGTTGTTCCTATTTTTTCTCATGCGTTGATTCGTGACGAATCGTTTTGTATCCCAATTCAAATCCAAATGCTGAACGCATCTCCACCCCATCCCAACCACCACCAACAACAAAACCCGATGGCAACGACGTTCATGCCCATCCCGCATTCTACGAAAATGAAGGACGCAGACCTGGACGAAGATGACGAAGATACCGTCCGCGAAACACTCGAATTCATCAACTCAAACAACAATAATAGTAATAACCAACACAACAAAATGCAGACACCTCCACCACCAATGTACACCCCCAACATACCTATGCAAAATATGCAACCTATGCAACCTATGCAACCTATGCAACCTATGCAACCTATGCAGAATCAACATCAACAACAACAAGTTGCGTTGCAACAAACCGCTACGTATGACCCTTATAATAACGGAAGCGTGGATCATGTCAACAACTACCCCACTAATACCGGAAATATGAACCATGTCAACCATGATCCAACTGACGCGTCTCTTCAAGATCTACAGAAAGAGGTAAAGATGCCTCAGATTCAAAAATCCAATACTCCTACTACTAAGAGTGTGCCATGGGGAGCGATCATGATATCATTAGTGGCAGGCCTCGTCTTCGCACTCGTCACTTTGTTACCCATGGCATCATGGACACGTGTTCTAGTCCGTTTTCTTCCGACAAAGATCACAGGAGGAACCGCTTCACCAGCACTTGCAAGGAACATAGAGCTCCTATTGAGGACAATTATCTTTCTAGCCGCGTTCTTCCCCGCTTCAATGGCCCTCCCCACCCCGTGTACCGCACTCACTCATTGAAGCGGTTGGTCGTACAAGATAAAAGTATGTCAAAACGGCGCGCGTCCCGTTCACCCTCGTCAATGAGGGCATCGATGTCCATCTCTGACGCGCAAAATGACATCACTTTTGATTTAGTAACCCGAGGACCGAACGTGACAGTGCAGTAACTATCTTCAGCAGAAATTAACAAATCCGAGCACGTGTCGAGGACAAGGAGCATGTCATCCTCGTGGTCCCTGGTTGCACGGATGTGACGTTTTACATCCTCGCGACCCACGAATATGCCGTCTAATAAACGATCTCCACGCATTCTGACCAACCCCGGGAACCTTGTGGAGGCATTCAAATACACGCACAGCTCCTCCAAGCGTTTCACAGGATGCACATTCGAAATGGAACAATACACAGGTGCGTTCATTAAGCGGTCGTAAACTACAATGTTTAGGCGTTCCGTAAGGGCGAACATATCAGCACTGGATAGACTCCACCAGAACTTCTCTACCTCATCGATGCGCAATGACGTGAAAATACTTCCATTACGAAGAACACGCCAAATATTATCCTTTAAAGTGTAATAATTTTTTCCTTGAACTAAGAACCTATTGTAGTGAGGGACCATTATCTGATCAAATGGGTGTTTTCCATCAAGGTTACTCCAGTACATGTCCAGAATGTCCATGCGTCGCAACAATATCGGAGCTGCATTTAGAGAACCTACGGACGCTCCAAAAATGCGGTTGATGCGGACAGTGGGACGTATCGCGTACAACTCCTTGAAGAACCCGTATTGGTACGCACCTTTTAAGCCTCCTGCCGTGAGAAAAACGTCAATGCATGGGTTTTTCGTGTACATATGAAGTTGTAACTATTTTTGGGACACCCTATCCCCTTAAACCAGAAACAGGTCCGGAGATTATTCAATTTCATTAATTATTGAAAATTACAGTCAGAGACCTACTTTTTCTTACTCGATTTGACGGGCTTGATACCCAGAGGGGCAATGTACGTGTCATTCAATCGCTGCATGACCATCTCCGTAGCCGACTTAAGTCGGTCGGATAAAACATTATTACTATTATTATTATTGTCACCATCACCTTTTCCTTCTGCAACAATGACACGGTCTCGTTGACGCAGCATCATAGGCAGAATCTTGATCAAGTTATCTGCTGATTCTGGAGAAGGAACGTTCGTGCACATGCGGAAGAGGTACGGATACTTCTGGGCGAATTCAGCGTACTCGATGGAAAGTAACGCCGAACTCCCTGTCGTGTTTACAAGACTACTTCCGGATACGCTAGGATTGCTACCACAATAATAAGGATCATGAGTATCTCTGCTGACCGGATCCAGAAGATCTCTGCTAACCTGATCCTTTTCTGGAGATCCTTTGAATGTACCTACAGCGTACGAAGAAGCGTCAACGTGCACGAACCCGTCGGGATCTGTGTTTTCGGGCTCGTTGTTTGTGTTTGAAATTATAGTTTGACCGACATCTGGTTTTTCAGAGATTTCTGGTTTAACCAGATTTATCCTAGGTTCGTAGGTCTGGCTACGGCGAATAAGATCTATAGCAATTTGGAGAATATCCTCTGACGTCTCCATTATCCTACAGTCAACGGAACAATAAAATACATGATCGTTAAACGCAAAACTTACCACTGCGGAGTTCGAACAGAAATTCCCTGTTCGTAAAGGAAATTCTAACTAAAATTCAACGGAGCCAAGCCTTCGAATGCAAATAATGGGGGGGTGTCAACAGGCTTCCCTTTGTATTTTCGAAACCCTTCGCGTTGAACTCCTAGAGGCATCTCGCATGTCCCCCCCGACGGAACTTGACACCCCCCAAGCACGCCGCCACCCCTACCCAAACGAAAAAAGGGACAATCCTCGTCTTCCGTGCACGGTCTGTCCCACACACCACCTGAATTCATACACGCAAAACGCGTATTAAAAACACCCGAAGACGACGCCGTGGTGGAGCAAACGAACCCAGACCCGAACATATCGTCCTCCACAACGGCATCCTCGTCGGACACACGGTCCGTCGGCTGAGCCGATACTATATCCACGACAAGGGTGTTCTTAACCATGTCAAACGAATCGATGCGTCCCACCAGAAAAGTCTGTGAAGTAGAAGCAGAGGAGGAAGAACGCAAGCGGATTATGCATGGGGAACCGCGCCACCACCGAACACGGTGCCCACCCCTATTCACTATAACCTGGGCGCGCCGCGCACGCAGGTCAACATTAACCACCGAAACTGAGTCCGATTTTTCATTTGAATCTGAATTTGAATTCTCCTCACGCAAGACCCAGTGTGTCGTCAACAGCCAGGTGGAAGAGGTCACATCCAACACATAGTAAGACCCATTCCTCCTCGCATCAACCTGTTGCTCTAGGACAACGACGTCACCAGCACGGACAATGGCGCTGTCGCCACCCACAGAAGCAAGCCACGTACGGTGACGGTCCACACGCCGCCCCCGGTGAAACAATAACTCCGTGCGCACCAAACGCATCTCGAGATTCGAAGGAGGCACAATCAGTAATGGAGTGTCGTCTGAGTCATAATAACCTCCAATAGAATCAGGCTGACGACGACCTTCACCAACATCAAACGTCTCGGTCGTTTTTTCTTGGGACACGGACCCACCCATAAGCTTCTCGTTCGCATGCGCAAGCGCATCCTTAACAGCAGGAGAAATCTTTAAAGACTCTTGCCAAAGAGTTAAGTTCGTCATGCCCACGTGGTCGGCACCATCCTCGCTATTAGACAGAGACAGGAATGTTGATCTGATGATAGGCGCGGACAAAGCAGGGTCAGCACTCAATACAGAAACAGGAGCCGAAGTCGATGCGGAGCCAGAAGCAGACGTCGATGCGGAGCCAGAAGTCGAAGTCGAAGTCGAAGTCGATGCAGAGCCAGAAGCCGAAGTCGATGCAGATTCAGAAGCAGACGTCGATGCGGAGGCAGACGCCGAAGTCGATGCGGATTCAGAAGCAGACGTAGAGATGCTTGGTGGCGTGAGTATGGACGTATAGCTCTTGAACACCGCCATCACTCGGGTCGATGGCTCTACTCCGATACGGGCATCAGGCAGAATGTTCTTCACATCGACATCGGATGGGAGCACAGACGGAGACACCGCCATCAAATCAGCCGTGTCATCAACGTCCGTGTACTGCAAACACCTAACACCAGCGCTAGTGTTGCTACCCATTGCATTCACCGTCACACGAATGAACTCAGGAGACCCCCATACTGCCAGAACGTCGTATTTATGAAGTTTAGATGAAGTATCAGCAGTCACAGTCGGATCTATATTTCTAGGTGCGGTAATTAGTGTCATTGCGGGCACAACAGGTTTCGTGTTATTTTGGCGTTGCATTAGCTTCTCGAGAATACTCACAGCTCCAGCGGAAACTTTCCCCACACAATGGACAACTAGGGATGATGACCCCTTCTCGGCGGCAATTCCACGGAGCGTCGATGAGGATGACGCAGAAGACATCGAGGGGCCCGCAAACAACAACAAGATGCTGTAAGAGTCGAACAAGGTAACGACCAAAAGTGAACCTGTAGGCAAAGATATCGAAGCGGAGAGAGCATCCGCAACGATCAATTTGCTATATGTGACGTGAGTGTACCCACGTTCTTTTTCGAGTTTTCGAAGCGCATCAGGTCCCTTCGAACCACGGACAACCGTAAGACCATAAGCATCCAATGGGGCCAACACAGACATGACGTCGGTCGTAATTGACTCTTCAATGTCATCGATAAACACACGATGCGAAGGCTGGGTATGAACGACAGACAAGTACTTCTGGTTGTTAGAGGAGGATTCTTCGAATGTCTCACGATATCTTGCCCCTAACATCCTCTGGTAGAGTAATGCAATCAGTAATGCAATGACGACGATAGCTAAAATAATAGACCCGGAGAATATCCCCGTACGAATGTTGCATGTCTTTTGGGATCTCATATTTTTCCCAACCCATAAACCTAATGCACTTTTTTTGGACAACAACCAAGTGTATCCAAGAAAATGTTACTTCTTGAGACTCTCCACAAGGGCGCGGACCTCAGACTCCAGTGCGCCGATTCGCTTGTTCTGGCTCTGCAATGTAGCGACGGCGATAGCGTTAATCTGATCAGTGCGAACCATCTTGAAGTCATCCACACGTGTTCCCAACACGAAGAGGACGTCCTCGTCCTCAATACCAGGCATCGCGATAGAAGACAAAACGGTCACCAGGTCACCCTCACGATGCAATACGGTCACGAAGAATGTCTCGCCACCCTGGGCACGGCACTTAAGCACTGCATCATCGACGATGCGCGAGTTCGTCTCAGCGGAGAGAGACACATTAGATATGGAGACCACACACTCCCTGTCGTCACGAGAAACAATTGGGAGGGAGCTATAAATGTCTGTCACGAAAGACGAGGTCGTGCTCACGCATTCAGGAGCCACGCTCTCGACCTCCTGAGCGATGAAACCGACCATGGAACCAGGGTGCTCCACGGTGTCAACGTACTCGAATCGCTTCACGGACAGACGCTCAATCAAGTCGTCCGCAACATAAGCCTCAATGCCAGTCTTGATACGGGCGTCTGAGAAGACAACGAACTCTGAGGCGATCACCTTCGCAGAACAGTTCATGGAAACACCTTCCACACTACTCTGCACGTCCACGGGGTAGCCAGGCTCGTGAATACCCACACCCACACGCCCGTCGAAAGCAGCAGTTCGACGCACAAACAGACCGTCCTCTATCACGACGTCACCCTGAACGTCAAGGTGAACGTTAGAAAACTCGGGGGCAAGGGCGTTAGGCAGAGAAGGAGCATTCGAGTTCATGTTCGAGCCAACGAACAAAGCGCCGCCAACAAAAGCGTTAGAACGCAAGGCAAGAGAACTGTTTAGGGCAGTGTCTCCATTGACCTCGAAAAGGACAGACCCCAATGCAACGTTTGAAGAAGCCATCGGTAATGTACCGGAAAGAACGGTGGTCGTGTTGGATGAGATTGATCCCGCGTCAGTGTGGAAGTTGGAATGTCCTCCGCTGATGACCACTGACTTAAGAACTGCACTATTTCCTGTCAGACTCCCTATGACGGACAATGAGCCGTCGACCATCGAGGAGCCGGTGGTGAAAAGGTTTTGGGCAACAACGTCACCCCCCGCGCAGGTGATAAACTCGTCCCATGCAAGCGGGAGATTCCTGTTAGAAGTGCCAGGGACGGATTTCTCCAAGGCGAGGTTGTCGACAATTGCACCACTGCCCAACAGCTGCACCTTGTTGAGGATACCGGTACCGGTTGTGTAGGTAGTAGAACTCGCCCACACGTCGCCAAGGAATACGGAAGCGCCTGCAACTCCTGCCACACAGTCAGATCGCACGCCCCTGAAGAAGGACTCGTTGCTGTTCACGTAGACGCCATCAGTTGCGCGCACAGATCCCACCACGTCTAGCTCGTGCGATGGATTAGAGGTACCCATGCCGACGAATTTGTTCGATGTATACATTGACACCAATCCTGAGGGGTTGCTCAATGAGAATGCGAGGTTGTTTGACTGGTACACTAGCAACGCGTCGGTGGCGGTTGAGGGGCCGCTGAATGCGGCGTTCGAGTTGATGTAGTTGCCCCACTGGTTGGAGTTCCAGCCACTGAAAACGGCCCCATTTTGGTAGATCTTTCCTGAGAAGTTGATGTCACCGTTAATGTCTACGGTATACTCCGCATTGCTGGTAGGGAACATGTTAATACCAAAGTTGTTGGAGCTTGCGGACAGAGTCGCTGATCCTCCCAAGTTGCTCAGAGTCACAGTGGACTCTCCGTTGTACAGGGTCGCCGATGAAAACAGGTGAAGCTCGTTGGAGAGCATGCTAGTTCCCTCCACCCTAAAGTTGCTTCTCACATCTAGGATACCCTCCACCAACAAGTTGCTGCGAATCTCCTCGGACGAGTAGATGACGATGTTGCTCAGGTTGTAAGTGATAGAGTCCACACTCAGTTCACCAAGGATGGTCACGTTGCTCAGGAAGCTTGCGGAGCTGGTCACGGCCATTGTGTTGGAGAAAGTCGATGCACCGGTCACGAACAGGGAGTTGTCGAGAACAGTGGCTCCGTCGACTGTTAGGGTGTTGGACAGAGTGGATGCCCCGATCACCAGAAGGGAGTTGTCGACAGTGGCTGCTCCGGACACGATGAGGGTGTTGGAGAGCGTGGATGCGCCGGTCACAAACAGGGAGTTGTCGAGAATAGTGGCACCGTCGACAGTTAGGGTATTGGAGAGGGTGGACGTTCCCATCACGAGGAGGTCATTCTGAAGACTGGCGGGGCCGTACACGTCAACGGAGTTGGACAGAGTGGATTCCCCCGTCACAAACAGGGTATTGTCGAGAATAGTGGCGCCGTCCACTGTGAGGGAATTGGAGAGGGTGGATGCGCCAGTCACGAGCATGGAATTGTCGAGAATAGTGGCACCGTCCACAATGAGGGTGTTGGAGAGGGTGGATGCGCCGGTCACAAACAGGGTATTGTCGACAGTGGCTGCTCCGGACACAGTGAGGGAATTGGAAAGCGTGGATGCGCCGGTCACAAACAGGGAGTTATCGAGAATAGTGGCACCGTCGACAGTTAGGGTATTGGAGAGGGTGGACGTTCCCATCACGAGGAGGTCATTCTGAAGACTGGCGGGGCCGTACACGTCGACGGAGTTGGACAAAGTGGATTCCCCGGTCACGAACAGGGTATTGTCGAGAATAGTGGCACCGTCCACAATGAGGGTGTTGGAGAGGGTGGATGCGCCGGTCACAAACAGGGAGTTGTCGAGAATAGTGGCACCGTCGACAGTTAGGGTGTTGGAGAGGGTGGATGCTCCTGCGACGAAGAGGTCATTCCGAAGACTGGCTGGACCGTACACGTCAACAGAGTTTGACAGGGTGGATGCCCCGGTCACGAACAGGGTATTGTCGAGAATAGTGGCTCCGTCCACAATGAGGGTGTTGGAGAGGGTGGATGCACCGGTCACCTCGAGTGCGTCCCCAAATGTGGTGACTCCTTGAACCGCAAAGTTGCTCGACACGTAAACGTCATTGGAGAATGACGCCACCCCATCCACCTGGAGACCGGACTTAGCTACCAAGTTGCTATAGACATCCAGAGTATCTTTGATTATGACCGCGCCTTCGAATGTCTGCGCGCCACCAGATAGGAAGAATGTGTTGCCTGTAACGATCAAGTCGTTGGACATTGTGGTTACCCCCTGTATAAAAACGTTGCTATCGACAGTCAATTCGTCGCCAATCAAGGTTTTGCCACCCAAGAACACGTTGCTCCGCACGTCCATGACACCCTCCACAAGCAAGTTGCTGCGCAACTCCTCGGATGCAAAGACAACGATGTTGCTCACATTGTAGGTGACGGTGTCGACGCTGAGCTGCCCGAGGACAATCACGTTACTAAGGAAGGTGGAACTGTTCGCGAAAGAGACCTCGTTGGAAAACGTGGACGCACCCATGACCAGCAGGGTGTCGTCCAAAATGGTAGCACCGTCCACCGTTAGGGAATTGGAAAGGGTGGCAGCACCAGTTACCATTAGGGTATTATCGAGGGTGGTGACTCCGTCAACAGTCAGAGAATTGGAAAGGGTGGAAGCACCAGTTACCATTAGGGTATTATCGAGGGTGGTGGCTCCGTCAACAGTCAGAGAATTGGAGAGGGTGGCAGCACCATTTACCAGTAGGGTATTATCGAGGGTGGTGACTCCGTCAACAGTCAGAGAATTGGAAAGGGTGGAAGCACCAGTTACCAGTAGGGTATTATCGAGGGTGGTGGCTCCGTCAACAGTCAGAGAATTGGAAAGGGTGGCAGCACCATTTACCATTAGGGTGTCCTGCAAGGTGGTTGATAGCCCGACATCTAGCGTCTCTCTGATTGTGACGTTAGATGACACGTTCATGGACCCGTTCACGTCAAGTTCTTGGGTCGGGTTGGGGGTGTTAACACCCAAGTAGGTCCCTGAGGACCAGATGTTTGCCTTACCTGTAGCATTGGACATTGACACATTGGACCCCAGCTGGGCCTTGCCGCTCATGGTGAAGTTTTTGACGTACATACTTTCCCATCGAGATGCATCAGATCCGATGGTCACGTTGCATGTCGATGCTGGGATGATGGACCCTGTGGTGTACATTACATCCCCCTCTGCGGAGAGCTGCACTCCGCCTGAGTCGTTCATCATGGACAACTTGGCATCCCTCACTGTGACCTCGGTTTGCTCGAACGAAACTAGCGCATAATTATTGCTTTGTGTTCCTACCAGAATCTTTTGAGAAGGGCCTCCGTTGATACCGTGGATCAGCAAATCTCCAACTGCAGAGTTAGTGAACTGATATCCTGAAAATGGAGCGATCGTTAATGACGCCAAAGGTATCCCAGTTGCCATAGGTTTGTTTTAGTGGTTGTAATAGTTCATAACAATTTATTTTGCCAGTGGAATAATTTACTTGATGGGAAGATGCACAACGGAGCCGAACTTCCTCTTCTTCATTGATTTTGTCCGTACTTTACCTCCAGTACACTGCTCACACATTTGAGAGAGCGTCTCGCAGATCTTCGCGCGGTCCCAGTTATACTTCCGTTGCAGGTCGGTCGAGTGTAACATTTGACGCGCTATGTCTTCCAACTCGTCATCGTTCATCGAACCCGGGGTTACCTTCTCAGTGATGAAAATATGTCGTAGCATGGTCACTCCCGTCGCACGTCCGAACAGACGAGAAAACACGCTCTGCACCCACCGTCCGTACGCATTGTTCGAGGCGAACGGTCTGTTGTGTCCGCGGCGGGTAACGAACACGTAGTCGCGTGGCCAGTGACGCAGACTGTCCAGGAGGTCTGCGGTGGCGCTATGAGGAAGATCCGTCTCGACACGACCGTATGACGCGGACGTCTTGTACTTGTTCAATACGATGTAGGCGGTGGCATTAACGGATGACGCAGAAGACGCCCGGCGCAATACAAGGTAGTTTTCTGAAGACAAACGAGGGTCCGTGTCCTCGTAGATGCGCAAAGCTCCCATGTCAGCGCGTTTAGGAGGCATCGAAAGGACGAATGACAACAACAAAATGTCAAGGGAATCTTGAAGAGTAGTGTTAGTAACATCTCCGCCCTTCAGCTCTTGGTACTTGGAATCGATTTGGTCGAGGCCGACGTACTTCTCGAGTTGCCGCTCCGAAGGCATGTGCTGTTTGTAACGAGACTCTTGAAACGCGCGAGCATGTCCGTGAAATTCTGTCCAACGAGCACGTGCAGATGCAGCGCGGGGGTCGTCACGTAAGGAAGGAGTGTACCGCAGAAAGGCCAATATGGCGGTCAAAAAGTTACGTCGCGTAGACATGTTAGAGTAACGCACACGCAACACGTCGTACGCAGCGTCGATGTCATCTACCGTTGTGAAAGATGAATTCTTCGGAGATGATGATACCACCAAAGACTTCTTCGCAGATGACTTCTTCACAACAGAACGTCGTCCTCCAAGAACTATTATATCCAAGCTCAATTCAGGGAACACAGATGTTTCCAAAGTAGACAATCGGTTAAGGTAGTTGGAGATAGAGCTCTCACTAACACCCTCTGATAATGCGAAGGAACGGAACTCGGACCGTAGATCACCGTCAGTATTGGAATTAGAAGGATTCTTCATCTTACAATTTGTTTGTTTTTATTTTGTATGTTGGACGATTCAATTCTTTACACACAATCCAATCCAATCAATTCCATTCAAAATTAATCAACATTGTTCACGACGATGGGGGAGGTGGTGACATCGCACGCAATGTCATCGCACGCAATGTCATCGCGTCCGCTATCGATCAATGAAAACATGCCCTTCACGACCATCTGCAACTTCTCCGTGTCAGTCGCATTAGGACATGTAACGTCCTCAATAACGCCCTTCAAAACATTGATCACACTACGCAACACTTGGTTCCGAGCTGTCATAATCTCCAAAGAGTTACCGATAGATACCGCAGTCGCGTCTTCAACCATGTCCACGTCGCGACTCCCTGTTTCAATGCCAGAAGATAACGAAGAAGCCCCTGCACGCTTCTCAACCAACCACAACTTGCGAAGACGCTTCCACTCCCTACGAACCATTTCAGCAAGTTCGTCGCACTCCGATTCACCAATATCTGCACGCGCATCCACAGAACGCTCCAGAAGGAACAAAAGAGCCGTCTTAGGCTTAGTGTTGTCCATGGAGGTGAGACGAATCCATTCGGTAACGTCGTTCTTCACAAGCGTCAGGTAGGAACGAAGGGTAGTCTCTTCACGGTCCAGGTTCAGAGAACGTAGCAACCGGGAATGTGCGATCTCATACTCGCGGTTCTTTGTAGACAACAACTCTGAAACGGTGGTCAGGTTCATTTTAACGTAATCAAAGGATGCGATCGTATCCTATTTGTATTTTTGTTGTCGAAGATTCTTTATACCGTCTATGTGGAGTGCGTTTGGAAAATCCACTTTTTTCCAACACGTGAAAGTAGTAAAACACCAAACAATATGTCAGCTACACACAACAGGCAGCTCTCCCTCGTGTACAACAGGTACTCCACAGATCTTCTTGCGGAACTGCAGGAGTTCGACAAGACGGTCGGTAAAGAGGAATCAACTAACCATGCCTCAACGGAAGAGGACGCAGCAATACGCAGAGCGGCCACAAACATGGATCAAGAGAAACTTAAGACCGTGCACGACTCCTTCGAGTTCTATCCTGGAATCAGTGCAGGTAGGGCCCTAGCTATCGCAACGTCCACACAAGACAAGAGCAAGGTGCGAGTGTACCTAACAGTCCTAGCAACACTGTGCCTCACATGGACTAAGATTGATGACCCAACGAAGACACTAGATGGAGAAGCACTCGTGAAAGTGGTCCTAGACAACATATCAAAAATCCAGCAAAAGGCTAATGATGATGGTGATAAAAATACCAATACTAAGACCTGCGCCAGTAATTTCATAGGTGACGACATAGACGACCTGGATGTACGAGAGATGCTCAAGAGATTAGCAAACGAAGTCGCGAAGGATTATGATGGTACAGAAGGCAATGATGATGATGGTACAGAAGGCATGGACGCGGTCTTCAAGGCGCTAATGGGCGGTAACAGCAAGATAGGGAAAATCGCAAAGGAAATCGCAAACGATATCGACATATCCAGTATTGCGGAATCGCTCTCAGGAGGAGATGGTGGTAACGGACAACTCGATATATCAAAACTATTCGAAAACAATGGGCTCCTCGGAAACATAGTCAGCTCAGTTAGTTCAAAGATCCAACAACAAATGGCTAACGGAGACTCAGACTTGGTAGGCGAGGCGATGGGCATCATGTCATCCTTCGGGAATAACTCCTTCGCCAACGAAAACAATAACAACAAGAGCAAGAGCAAGAGCAAGAATCTCGATAAATCGATTTCGACATCAACAAGAAAGAACAATCACAACAATGTCGGGAATGCCCCGATGATGCCACCAGGAATGGGTGATTTCATGGCCGAAATGTTCAAGTCACTCAACACCAACAACAAACCCTTGTCCGAGTTTATTCAACGATCAGACGGAAAAACGGAATAGACAATACAACGATAAAGGTGTTGAACAAAATGTCCTTCATTGCACGGATCCCTATCAATGGATCATACCTGTACCTGAAGAACCTCTTATCTTTCACGACCAACCCGATCGAAACAGCAAGAATGCTCATTACAACATTAGACACGCAATAGTCAACCATAATGGCAACCCAGAGATTGCGTTTGATCATCGGATCCACAGGATCCGAAAGCAACCAGTCAACAATCAAAAGGACTACGAACAACAAAGCATTGAATACAAAGTCAAACAATAAAAAAAAGGCAACGAAATACATAGGGGATGGAGGATTCTGAGAGTACGACGTCGTAGGATCGCTCTCAATCCGACGCTGAAACATAAAGTACGCAAACCGCAAAGACATCCACATGAAGAAAACACGAACGACCTTGATCACGTACGATAACAGAAACACCTTGGACATCAACACGTCAACCCATGACAACGTGCCCCGAATGTGCAAGTCTACAATCCAATTCCCCTTCTTCTCAACCCAATCGATGAAATTACCAAACAACTTCATAACCATCTTCTCCTGCTTCTCGTCCAAACGCACGATCATTGCCCCGTTAGTGACATTCGTCGTAACCACAAGCGTGTTGTCAACATCCGATATGATCACCTGAATCACACTCTCATTGATGTAATCCACGATTTTGTCACGCGTTTCAAGGTACATCGTAACAAGTTTCCGACACAGCTCGTCACCGATTTCAGGATTCTGTTGCATCTTCTCATCCCAATACATCACGTAAGCCAAGGCGTCTCGATGCTGCTCAAGAATGAAAGACGTGTTCTCCTCTATAAAAGTATTCAAGATATTCTGCAAGGTAGAAATGTACGACTTGTAAGCGGCCACCTTCATTTCACGGGCGGACTGCATATTCAAAAACATGGTCCCATCATTCTTCGTCCTATCCAAAGAAGCCTGCTTGTCCAACCCACTCAAACGAGAAATGAGTTGGCCCTTGGCATTCTCGATGCCACCGGAAATAAGCTTGTTTTCACTGATCTTCTCATAGAAACCACTCAACTGGTTCACGTACGTATCAAGGAATTCGTCGTCAATACGACGGTGCATCAACCCACCCGACTTCTTAATCCACGTCGGATTACGAGTACGAGAGGGAGTCTTGTTGTACTCGTCAAAAATAGACTTGGGGGCATCCGCAGAAGAACTCGTCGTCTCTTTGTAAGAACCGAGATCCTCAATCTTCAAACGATCCATAACCCCCTGCTTATTCTTCGCCACCTCTAAGAACTTCTTCAACTTAGAAACAACCTCATCAACATCGAGCAGAAGACCCACGTACTGCAAATCCTTCGTAGCCTCGAAAATATACGTCAAGTCCTCGATGTGCTGTTGGAGAACACCGATGTTGTCCCCTCCAGCGGGACCCTTTGTTTTATTCTGCCGATCAACAATAGTAAGGAGCTCATCTTTCATCTTGTTCGTACCGTCTCGGACAAGGTTCGCAGTGGCGTCCAAAGGCTCCTTCACCAAGGACACAAACGTGTCGGGACTCAACAACTGATAGATATCCCCGCTTTCTTTATTGCTACCCCCATTGCGTTCGGTAATGTCCCTGAGTTTGTAAGGCTTATCCGCATTTGCAAGCGCTGTTGCAAGTTCCTTGTTCGCTACTAACAGACTGGCCTTCAGATTGCGAACCTGACGCTGGTACTGGGTGAAAATAACATCATCGTCCATGACAATATGGTCCGGAGCGGGGCTGAAATCACGCGGATCTATGGAAATATCGTCTATACCACCGATCTTCTCCGTGATGTCATTCAGGATACCGATCATGTTTACTTTCATCCGGTTTTTCGAAGCATCCGATGTCGCTGGGGACACCCCACCCCACCCCATACTCCGGGGATTGGACATCGATACAAAACTAGAGTAGGTACTCTCAAATGAGTTGATCAACACCTCAACCTCCTTCAGTTTCTGCGCGCTATCGCGGATCTTCTTCACTGAAGCAGCTTTATCATCCAAGAAACCCTTCCACCGGGCCAGGACATCCGAGAAGACTGCCGCATTCGATGATGAATAATCAACCAAAGCAGTCTTCGTCGCATCCGGCAACATCGTCGTGCGCGGAATCCCCTCGATCGTGCGAATGAGGGTAGAGAGTCGGCTAGAGACCTCCGCTGAGGAGGCAGACGAAACGGCTTTCAATGACTCGACGATAGCCACCACAAGCGAAGTCTTGCTCACAAGGTCGCGAATGGTCGTCGTTCTCTGCCCACCCACACCTGCTGCCACCGGAATCTGCGTCTTGGAACCATTAGAATACGGAGCAGATGGGGGAGAAGAACTCTTAGCTTCGTTATTAATCAAGGGACCAAAAAACGGACGATTGATCCCGAACGCGGGTGCAGATGATGCCGTAGGAGGTTTTGGACCCAAAAACGGACGATTGCTCCCGAACGCGGGTGCAGAGGATGCCGTAGGAGGTTTTGACGGGTAGGGGGAGGCCGACATCGCACTTTACTTATTACTTGTACATCTCAAAAAAAAGGCGGCACCTTGACGATATTTTTTGTAACATTTGTACAACTACAGTCTACTGCGGGTGTAACCAAGTTTGCGTGTGTAGCGTACAGTCTACTGCGGGTGTAACCAAGTTTGCGTGTGTAGCGTACAGTCTACTGCGGGTGTAACCAAGTTTGCGTGTGTATCTTAAGAGTCAACGTTTGCTGCGGCTACGCCCCGATTTAGTATTGGTACTACGATTGCTTTCCTGCACCCACCATCGAAGCGCATCACGCGCGGTTGACAGGTGCGCCGATGGGTCGCCGTAGTCTACCAGACGGAACGCCAATGCCAGCGCGCGCTCGCGCATGCGAAACGACAAAGCATCGTCGTAAATGCACACGAACGCAGTCAATATCAGACCGATGTCGTAAAGGTCAAAGGATTGCGCGTAACGATCAAGAATGTCGAGACGCAGCTTCTTGTCGGTGACCTTGTCAAGCTTGAACAGTGGATTACCGCCGAGAATCGATCGCACAGCCAGGTTGAAGGACGTGTACGCGTGCGCTACCAATGCACGCATCGGAGGACACATCGCCACTCGCTCCATGTGTCGAGTGACGATCATGGTCATGAACACGAGCGAAGCGGCGTAATTCATTCCACTGCAGAACCAAGCCATCGGAGAGGAGGTGTTGTTCACGAACCCGTACCGCGTATTGTCCACATATCTGGCAACCATGTCAGCATGGTCGGCAGTCTTGCCCCAATCGATCAGCCGGTAGCGGTCGTCCTTGGCACAGTAAATCATGTTTTCCAGCTTGACGTCGCCGTGGATGATCCCGGCACGGTGGATCACGTCGAAGTTCTCGAGGGTCTCACGGACGAACTTGTCCATGTTTGCATCGGAGGAAATTCCCTTTGATGAGGCGCTCATCGAGCACCTAAGAGAGAACACGTAAAAGCCGCTGTCACGAGACAGAATATCTTTTCCGCCGAGATCAATACCGACCACATTGAAGCGCTTAAATGGAATCGAAGAAAAGGTAGTCGCCTTCGCGAGACCGGACGCGCTCACGTTACGGAAAAGCAGCTCAGCAGTACGGATCTCCTCATTGAACGCAGCGGCGCTGTTTAGGTCCTTGCACACAAACTTGTCGGACACTTTTGTGTTTAACACATTTGAGCAAAATTGTTCCTTTTCCCCGGAGGTTGTCAATTTCACACGGGTCATTCCCTGATTCTTCTTCTCCAACACATACAGAATCCACGCCCGCCGGCTCTTGGTTTTCTTTACATCTGCCAGCGCAGACACGATGATGTGCTTAAAGGTATCGGTATCGGTAGCGTCGGATGGATTTGAGATTTCTATAGTCCGCGCGGTAACGCCGCGACCCAACTCACGTCCGCCTGTTTGGTGTTGAGCCATTCCTTTTTCAATACACTGAACATAAAATAAAAATGAAAAGTTTTAGTCTTGTTTGTTACCAATGGTGTCGCGAACACTGACCACTGGTACACTCTGACAAGGGAATTATGGAGGATGAGGAGAAGCTTTTACAAAGAAACACCCACTTCCACCGACTGGGGGAGTTTCCGTGTACAACCTGTAAAACACTTTGATCATGATGAACAAAAACGCAATATTCACAAATGAGCAGTAGACGGTACCCCACGTCCCGCTACTCTTGAAGTTCCACCAAGATACGACTGTCATTGAAACAATCAGGGTAATAATAAGAAGTTTGTTCACGGTAGTCTTGCAAGACATCCAGATCGCGCTCAATACGAACGCGGTCCACAGGATAGTCACGATGGCAGACGTATTCAGCCAGTTCCACTGAAGGTGTCCGTTGGAGTTCACTACGGTTGAGAAGTCGAATGGCGCATGATATGCAAAAAAGAAAATGAGGAACACCGTATACACAGCCGAATAAATCAATGCGTTGCGTGCCCCATTAATGTAGAATCCTGCTGCGATGGGTTGCAACATGATCAAAGCGAGCCCCAGCGCCGAGAGAATCCTATTGACGGATGCGTTGCCAATGTATGTCCAAATGAAAAACTCCAGCAACTGCATGCTCGCGAACGACATGAAGAAAACTAACTGTCGCCAGTGACCGTACCCGCTGACGAGCGATATGATCGAGGCGGCGAGCGCAAATATGAACGTACACAAACTTATCTGCGCATTCCAACACATTTTTGTAATATTATTTACAAATTAATGGGCGTTCCTGCCTCCCGGCCGATTTTTTTAAATTTCTAATCAGGATTTAGAGCCTCTTGAACGACTCGCTAGCTTGAGACATCAGCACCAAGGAATCACAAACCCGCTCCATACCATGTTTCGCAACCAGTCAAAATCGGCCGGGAGGCAGGAACGCCCATTAATTGTAAGTAATTTTAAACCAATAAATAATTGTAAGTAAAACAATAAATGATACTCTTCAATCTTCTAAGGGACCGCCTTGAGCACCTCGTGGTGGACGTGCGCGACCCGTTTACTATTCTCGTGAACGGCGAAGACATATTCGATTACTACGACGAGGTCTTCGACGAGCTCGACGACATCCTAAAATTTTACAAAGATCAAGGGCTTACGATGCCACGCATACACATACGATCCGCACGAATGTGGCTTCCTTCGAGGGGACCGGATACCCCGGCTCGATTTGATACTGTCCCAGACGAAGTGCTCGAGTCATTCTGCGATGGCCTCTCATACTCACGCTTAGTTTTCGACTTCACAGATCTGTTCGTTCGTACGAAAAATGTGTGTCTCAAACAAAGTATGACAGATCCCACATTTAATAGGCGCTCGCTATCGTGATTCTCATGGCGTGCAAGAAATTTGTTGTCTGGTCCCTGAACTATTTCTTGAGGTAAAAAACTCTCTTCCGAATGCGAATCATCTTCTTCTTTATCTTCATCCTCTCTTTTGATCGTAAGGTTTTCTCGGTACCCAACCTTGACTGCAGCTTGTCATGAACCATAATCAGTTTTACAAGGTCGGATGCCTGTCCCTGACCAAGCATGAAGGATTCCTCATTCTCTGGTTCACGGATTTCCTTGTCAGGTGGGGAGTTGGCGACGATAGCCGCAAGGTGTACCGTACACTCAAGAAAGCGGTTTCATTTTAGTATTCCGTCGAGTGTAAGATTAGCTCAACGAGAACCCCACGGCAGTGCAACGGCTGGGTGAGTTTATCTTTTAGGTTGTTCACTTCGTCGCGCAGTTCCTGGACTCCCGCCAGAAGCAACGATGACAAGTTGCCGTAAGCGACCGTGAGAGTGTCCTTAAGAGGGTGCACGTCTACGACTTCCGGAAGGACTCGTTGCACCTG
>Ga0209390_10002807_pt1 | contig 29589 bp, 24 predicted proteins | sample BON01_FD_187212 | JGI IMG/M metagenome (GOLD analysis project Ga0209390, IMG submission 187212) | Freshwater microbial communities from Lake Bonney liftoff mats and glacier meltwater in Antarctica - BON-01 (SPAdes) (version 2) | ecosystem: Environmental > Aquatic > Freshwater > Ice > Glacier...
AGACTTACCAGGTAAACGCGGCAGGCGTCCTCGGTCGGGAACCAATCACGCATTTGAACCACCGTTCGGGGATATTCTGCCATGCCCAAACACTACCTGTAGTGGTCGGGGGCGTAAAGTGCATACCCAGAATTAACAATTTCCGTGATGGCCCGCATATTGCCTTACCAATCATGCGGTTTGCCGAGTCCAAATGAAAACCAACACTGATATCGATCCAATAACCAGAAAATGGGCCGTCGTGGACGATGAGGAGGTGGTGCTCGAAGTTCTCCAGGCAATGCTCCGGGCCGTCACCTGTTGTGAAGTGGTTGGGTTCACTGATCCGGTCGCTGCCATCGCCGCGATCCGGTCCGAGCCAGATGCGTTTGAAATGTTGATCGTGGATCGTCAGATGCCCCGATTGGGTGGCGTCGACCTGTTGGTTCTCGCACGTGAAGCCGCACCGCATCTTCGGTTCGTTGTGGTGACAGGCAACACGTTGAACCTGGAAAAGGAACTGGCCCGTCTCAGCCTGCCGCCCTCATTCATCAACAAGCCGTTTGACGTAAAAAAACTGGAGAATGCCACCGCCCGGGCAGGTTCATTTGAACCTAAACCCGATCAACCGGGCGAACCGAACCCGGGGTTGGGCCTGTCGATTTTCGAGCCGGATCATTTTCCCAATGTGTCGGGTTAAGTTCTTCAACTGGCCGTCATAGCGCAAAGCTGCCTTATCGCGGGATGGTAACAGCGCAAGACCCTTTCCCTCGCTCTCGTCAAGCCAGGGAAGTGCGCGAGCGAGGTTTCTTCGAGGAGTTCAGTAACCCGCCCAGTCCGCTGATGAGGCTGAACGCCGCGGTCGCTTCCGGGTGACACCCAATTCTCGACGGCACCATTGACCACCCCCACCACGGAACCGATCCCAACATCTCAAAAACCCCCTGAAAAGGAAATGTGTTCCGGTCCCCGGAGACATGAAGTGCGGTCTAGTTCGTATAGGGCGGCCTGTCAAAAGTGGATCCGTCACCCATGACGCGAGGATCCTTCGCTCGACGGAGCTCGGTCATGAGTTGCTGGTTCAGATGTGCCTTGATCGACTGATATTCGGGGTCTCCGGCGACGTCGCGCACTTGATCAGGATCGTCCTTGAGAACGTAGAGCTCTTCCCGTGGGCGTTTGTCGAAAGCGAAGCTGTAGTATCCCAAGTAGTCCGGCTCGTTTCTATGGGTGACCAGGAATGCCTTGGTCGGGCTCGAGTCGAAGTCTTGAAAGGTTACGAAGGTGTTCTCCGTCAACGCCTCGACGCCCGGCGCGTTGTCGCCCTCGATGTTGTAAGGATTCCCCATCGGCCAGCGATCGGGCTTGAAGTTGATGATATAGAGATAGTCTCGGTTTCGGTAGGCGCGCTGAGGGTAGGGCAGATTGTCGTCCCGCGCTTTGGCGACATGGCGCTCCCGGCCGGTCACCACCCACGTGCGTTCCGGATCGACGAGGCCCCGCCGACCTGACTGAATGACATTCACCAGACTTCGCCCCGTCATGACGTCCGGGATGTCGACTCCGCCCGCTTCCAGGAAGGTCGGGGCCAGATCCATGAGGTTCACAAAGTCATCCACCACGCGACCCCCATTCTTCCCGCCCCAGCGCGCTGCCAGCGTGACACCGACGCCAAAGTCGTAGAGATTACATTTCCCGTTTGAAAAACCCGGTGCCCCATGATCCCCACTAACCACGACCAGTGTGTTGTCGAGTTCGCCGATGTCTTCGAGTTTCTTGAGCATCAGTCCAAGCGCGTGATCGAACGCCTGGATCTCCCCAAAGTAATCGGCCAGATCTTCGCGCACAATCGGGACGTCCGGCAGGAAGGCTGGCATGCGCCCTTTCAAATCATCGGGATCGAGGCCCCATAGTTTTTTGCCCGAGCCTTGCGTCCATTTTCGATGAACCAATGTCGGTCCGAACCAGTAACAAAACGGTTCGCCGTCCTTTCGGTCTGCGAGAAACGCGCCGAAGTTGCCAGTGACCTCGTCGTAGAGCACCTGTTTCGCGTGATCGATCGATTTGCCCTGAGCAACCATCTTGGTGACGTTCTGTGAGAACGCGTTAAACTTCCCTCCCGCCTTCTCGTAGGCGTAGTTAGTGCCGCCGTACGGTGCATCGACGGGTGTGCCCGGGCTCCACACTTTGTAGGTCTGGCCGATGTGATATCCGGCATCGCGAAGCAGAAGAGGGTAGGACGGAATCGCTGGATCCCATTTGGCGCCCTGGAGAATGGCGCCCAGGCCAGTGCGAAAGAAATACTGACCAGAGAGCAACGAACTACGACACGGCGTGCAGGACGGTGAAGTGACAAACGCGTTCTTGAACAACACACCCTCCGAAGCGACACGATCGAAATTCGGCGTGTTGATAACTTGATTCGGCGAGTCCTCTCCCTCGATGTCCGCATAGGCACTTGCGTAACGCCCCCAATCATCCGCGAACGCGAACAGGATGTTCGGGCGTTTGGATGCGGCCTTCGTTTTTCCGGCAACCAAACCGAATGCTACGCAGAATAGAATCAACAAAAGTGGGCAAGTTTTCATTACGTTAAGATTCGATGCTTGGTTTGAACAGTGAGTTTACTCCATTGAAAACTCGACGTCACCCATCGTTTCCATCCTCGGTTCAATGCGGGCGTATCTCGATACTGCCCCCGGATGGGCGAGGGGTACGCGGGAAAGCCGTAGCAAAGTGTTTCCGAACTGGAAGCCGAACTTCGGCCGTGCTGGAAAAGTTGCGACCACGACATCTCAAACCGGGAAATGGGGACAAGATGCCCCCACCACTTTGCGCCCGGCTGCGCCGGGCTGTGGAAGAATCGGGTGCCATTTGACAGCGCTGCCGATTTCCCTTACTTGATCGCGCACACGCACTACATGTCGCGCCATCCATCCAACGCATCCCGTCCTTCGCTGCAACCCTTCTTCATCTGGCTGGCGGTATTCTATTCCTGCTGGCTCGGGATCGTGCTGGTGGGTGATCACTGGCAGACATTGAACGAGCACTGGGGCATCGCGGTGGCGATGGCGGGCGGATCCTACTTTGCCGGATCCACTCCGATGGGCGGCGGGACGGTGGGCTTTCCCGTGCTGGTGCTGCTGTTCGACGGACCGGCAACACTCGGGCGCGATTTCAGCTTCGCCATTCAATCGATCGGGATGACCAGCGCTTCAATCTTCATCCTGTGCCGACGTCAACCGCTGGAGTGGGTGATGTTGAAGTTCTCGCTGCTGGGAACGCTGGTGGGAACGCCGCTTGGAGTTTTGTTTATTGCGCCGCTGGTATCTCAATTATTCATCAAGGTTTTGTTTGCCGTGCTTTGGGCCAGCTTCGGATTGCTGCATCTGATCAAGATCAACGAGCTGGCCGGCTATCACGGCATCACGCCCGGCGCGCAACGGTTTGATCGCGTGAGCGGACTGATGGTCGGCTTCTTCGGCGGCGCGTTGGTCTCCTCCATCACCGGCGTCGGCGTGGACATGATCATCTACGCGGTGCTCGTGTTGATGTGTCATGCGGACCTGAAGATCGCCATTCCCACTTCCGTGGTGCTCATGGCCTTCACGTCATTGATCGGAATTCTGACGAAGACACTGTTCTCGACCGTGGAACCGGCGGTCTTTGGCAACTGGCTGGCAGCCGCACCCGTGGTCGCGCTCGGGGCACCGTTCGGCGCGTTGATCGTCGACAAGATCGGCCGCAAACCGACGTTGTATCTCGTCTCCGTGCTGTGCGTGTTGCAGCTGGTCTGGACCCTGTTCAAAGAACACGACGACCTCGGACCGGTGGGCATCGTTCTGACATTCGCCGCGATGCTCGTCTTCCTAACCGGGTTCGCCTGGTTGTATCAAAAAGGAAAACGCCTCGCCCGCCGTACATAGTCGACCGAATTGGTGCTGACATCCTGCCGACGCATCGGCAAACCCGGCGGCAATCCAAATTGTGCAAAGCGTCTGAAGTGCGGAACTTCGAATGGAATTGTCACGCGGCGTCCCGTTTTTCCCAGCTGCGTTTCTGTCGTTCGGGCAGCGTGTTGTCCACTTTTGCGTAGTACGTTTCTTCGCCGAGCAATTCGTCAATGGCCGTTTGAAGTTCCAACGATGGCGTTACGCCAAACCGATCGTTCGCTTCGATAAAGATCAGTTCGCCGCCCGGTTTGCGACAGCACAGAAACAGCGGGCATTTGCCGGGGTGTTCGGTCGCGATCGCCAGCACTTGATCGAGCAAGTCGTCGGTGATGTGAACCATGTTCAGCCGGAAATGAACCTGTCGCGTGAACTTCTTGGGAGCGTCATTCAGCGGCATGATTTCGACCGGAAACAGCTTCGGTTTGTCCTCATCATTGTTCACTTCGCCGGCCACGATGATCGTGCGTCCGGCCTCCATCATTTCGGCATATTTCTCAAACGTCTCGTTGATCAGCAGCATCGTGAACGACCCGTGCAGATCTTCGAGCGCCACCATGCAATACGGCTTGCCCGACTTCTTCGACATGCCCTTTTGTACGGACGAAATCATGCCGCCGATCCGGCTCAAAGCACGCGGTTGGAGTTCCTTCGCGGTAGTGGAATTGTGCAGGCAGTAACGTTCGAGAATCGGCGCGAACGGCGTGAGAGGATGGCCGCTGACATAAAATCCGAGCAGTTCCTTTTCCGCCGCGAGCAACTCGCCCTGGGGCCACTCGGGCAACACGATCTTGGGCTCGGCATCGGCATCTCCCGCACCGGCGGCATCCATCATGTCGAACAACGAACTCTGCCCTTTAGCCTTGTCCGCCTGGACGCTGGCGGCCCGTTGGAGGACGCTGTCGATTTGCGCGAACAGGCTGGCGCGCGTTTCACCGAAGCAATCGCAGCCGCCGGAACGGATCAAGGCTTCGAGCATCTTCCGGCTGACTGCGCGACCGTCCACGCGTTCGCACAGGTCGGACAGGCTCTTGAACGGACCATCCGAATCACGGGCGGCGAGAATGTTTTTCACCGCGGCTTCACCGACACCCTTGATCGCCGCGAGTCCGAACCGGATTTTCCCGGGGGACGGAGGACAGGCATCCCGCCTGTCTCCGCCCGCACCGTTGCTCCGCGAATTGCCGGCGCTCCCAGGCGCGTTTGTGGCTTGGGGTTTGGCGGAGGCGTCGGGTGACTGGCTGGAAGCCTGTCTTACTTTCGCTGCCGCAAAAAACACATCCGACTCGTTCACGTCCGGGCCCAGCGTTTCGATGTGAAACACGCGGGCTTCCTCGATCAGAATCGAGAGCTTCGCGGTGTCGCTCATGTCGTTGGTCATCATCGCGGCGAGAAACTCGACCGGATAATTGGACTTCAGATACGCGGTCTGGTACGCGACCACCGCGTACGCGGCGGCGTGGGATTTGTTGAAACCGTAGCCCGCGAACTTCTCCAACAGATCAAACACCTGGTTCGCTTTCGGCGCGGGAATCTGATTAACTTCCTTGCAGCCTTTCACGAAATTCTCGCGCTGCTTCTGCATCTCCTCGACCTTCTTTTTGCCCATTGCGCGACGCAGCATGTCCGCCGCGCCGAGGGTGTAACCGGCCAAAACCTGCGTCGCCTGCATCACCTGTTCCTGATAAATCAGAATGCCGTAGGTCTCCTTCGCAATCGGTTCGAGCAACGGATGCGGATACTCGATTTCAACCTCGCCGTGGCGACGTTTGATGAAGTCGGGAATCAGGTCCATCGGACCTGGACGATACAACGCCACGAGCGCCGTGATGTGCTCGACCGAACCGATCTGGAACTTCCGGCAAAGATCACGCATGCCGCCGGATTCCAGCTGGAACACCCCGACCGTGTTTCCCTTGTTCAGCAGATCGTAAGTCTTTTTGTCATCGAGCCGGAGCGTGTCCATGTCGATTTTCACACCGTGATTCCTTTGAATCATCTCCCGCGTGTTGCGGATGACGGTCAACGTCTTCAACCCGAGGAAATCCATCTTCAACAGACCGAGATCACCGACCGGATTCATCGCGTACTGCGTGACCATCGCGCCGTCGTCATCCATCTTTAACGGCAGCACGTTAACCAACGGTTGAGCACCGATCACGACCGCCGCCGCGTGGACGGAACAGTTACGCGTCATGTCTTCGAGATCGAACGCCGTGTCGATCAGCTCGCGGGCAGATTCCTCGGTGTCGTAGGCGAGCTTGAAATCCGGTGACTGCTCGAGCGCCTTCTTGAGGCTCATCTTCAGCTCGTTCGGAATCATCTTCGCCAACCGGTCGCACTCCGTGTAACCAAGGTTCATCACGCGGCCGACATCGCGCACCACCGATTTCGCGCCCATCGTGCCGAAGGTGATGATCTGCGCCACGGAATCGCGTCCATATTTGTTGCGCGTGTATTCGATCACGTCCGCGCGGCGATCATCATCGAAGTCGATGTCGATATCCGGCGGGTTGATTCGTTCGGGATTCAGAAACCGTTCAAACAGCAGCTCGTAACGAATCGGATCCACGTTCGCGATTTCGAGCAGGTAGATCACGATCGAACCGGCGGCAGAACCACGCGCCACGCACGTGATGCCCACACTGCGACCGTACTGAATGAAATCACCGACGATGAGAAAGTAACTCACGAAGCCCATCTTTTTGATGATCATCATCTCGTGATCGATGCGGTCCGTGACCTCCTTGAGCGCCGCCACGACTTCCGGATCATTGACGTCGTTGGGAGGGTTCAGTTCCGGATTCTTCTGGAAGCGAGGGAGCCGTTTCGCGTCCTCGATGTGTTCGAAAACGAATTCTTCACCGACCGCTTTTGCCTGCAGCGTGTAGCGTCGGCTCATTCCGTCGGCGAGCAGTTTGCGGAGATACCCTTCCCGCGTGTAGGTTTCCGGCGGATCAAACACCGGATAGTTCAGTTCGCCGAACTTGATCTCCAATCCGCACTGCTCAGCGACTTCCAGCGTGTTCGTGACCGCTTCAGGAATTTCTGAAAACAGCGCCTTCATCTCGTCGGCAGACCGCAGGTAAAACTGTTCCTGCTGGTAACGCATCCGGTTCGGATTTTCCAACGTCGATTGTGTGCCGATGCAAATCAGACAGTCGTGCGCGTGCGAATGTTCTTTTTTCACGTAATGCACGTCGTTGGTGGCGACGACTTTCACGCCGAACTCGCGGGCCCACGGAATCAGGTGCTTGTTCACTTTCGCCTGATCGGCGATGCCGTGGTTCTGCAGTTCAAAATAGTAATTGTCCGGCCCCATCGTCTGCTTGAACCAGTCGATGGTGTCGCGCGCTTCCTTGATCTTGTCGGCGATGATCAGCGACGGCACTTCGCTCGCGAGACAACCGGAGAGCGCGATCAAACCTTCCTTGTGCGTGGCAAGCAGTTCCTTGTCGATTCGCGGTTTGTAGTAGAACCCTTCGAGATGCCCGGCGGTGACGAGCTTGATGAGATTGTGGTAGCCAATCTCGTCCTTCGCGAGGAGCACGAGATGGTGATACTTGTCGCGACCGCTGAGGTGCGACTGCGGTTTCTTCTCGTGCATCGACCCGGGCGCCACGTAGACCTCACAACCGATGATCGGCTTGATGCCGTTTTTCATGGCAGACTGGTAGAATTCAATCGCGCCGAAAAGCACCCCGTGGTCGGTCAGCGCCATCGCGGGGAAGTGCAATTCGCGGGCACGTTTCATCAATCGATCCAGACGGCAGGCGCCGTCGAGAAGCGAATACTCGGTGTGCAAATGCAGGTGAACGAAATCTGCGTGGCCAGACATCCCGAGAGTCTCAGAGGAGGGCCATTGAAAGTCGAGGTGCGAGTGCCCTGTAGTTGTTCACGAAGCGCTGTTAAGGCGCGGTGAATAACTTTGGGATAACCGTACGTACAGGTCATCAGCTCGCCCGGTCATTAATTGCGTTGCCCAGGAAATCCGCCAAGTCGCTTCAATATTATGGGCAAGCACCGGTGATTGGGTTTACTTTTCGCGCGTCACAATCCGTTTTACGTGAAAGCGACCAAATCATTTATGCGCGGCTGGGTCGCCGTCAGCTTTTTGCTCCTGCTTGTTACAAGCGTTCCCTCCCTGACGGCGGCGGACCAGAGCATCGCCCGCGTCTGGAATGAGCGGGCGCTGGCGGCCATCCGTGTGGACACACCGCATCCGCCCGCACAGGCGCGCAACCTGTTCAGTCTGTCGGTCGCGATGTACGATGCGTGGACCGCGTACGACAGCACAGCGGTGGGTTACATTTATCGTGGCAAACACACGGCGGCGGATATCGACGAAGCCCGGCGCGAGGCGATCAGCTACGCGGCTTATCGCATTTTGAAGGAGCGACACGTGTATTCACGAACAGCGGCGGCAACGCTCGCGGCGGATGACGCGCTGATGGTGACGCTGGGATACGACACGAACAACGTTTCCCGAGACGTCTCCACGCCGGCCGGCGTGGGCAATTCGATTTCGGACGCCGTGTCCGCGTGGTTCATCGACGACGGTTGCCGCCAGACTGCGGGCACGCCCTATCCGCTTGCGAATCCACCGGTCGCCTATCCCGATTATCCCGTCGGCCAGGGGGGCTACATTTACGTCAATCCGCCGCTGGCGGTGTCGTTGCCCGGCATTGACGATGGCAATGGCAACACCGTGGTGGACATCAACATCTGGCAGCGATTGCAGATCGTTAATTCCGTGGATCAGAATGGGTTTCCCCAAGGCCCGGTCCAGCCGTATCTCGGGGCGCAGTGGCTCGGCGTGCGTCCCTTCGCACTGTCAAGCCCCGACCCGTCGAGCCTGTGGTTTGATCCGGGCCCGCCGCCCTATTTTGGCGGGGCGACGCACGCGCAATTTGTGAGGGAAGCGGTGGCGGTGATCACTGCCGACAGCCACCTCGATCCCGACGACGGAGTCATGATCGACATCTCTCCGGGAGCCCGGGGCAACAACAGCCTCGAGTTCGCCGGGAACTACGGCGATGGCAGTTTCGGGATTTATGACGGACAGGGCCATGCCCGCAATCCGGCCACCGGCCAGCCTTATGAACCCAACCTCGTGAAGCGCGGTGACTACGGTCGCCTCGTCGCAGAGTTCTGGGCGGACGGTCCTAACTCCGAAACCCCGCCCGGCCACTGGAACACCCTGGCCAATGATCTGGCCGACCATCCGTTGCTCGTCAAAAAAATCGGGGGAACCGGACCGCTCATGGACAATCTGGAATGGGACGTGAAAATGTATTTTGCCCTCAACGCCTCGGTACACGACGCCGCGTGCGCCGCCTGGGGTGCGAAGCGTTACTACAACGCGTATCGCCCGATCGGGATCATTCGTTATCTCGCCGGACTGGGCCAGTCCAGCAATCCGGGTCTGGCGTCATACAACCCTTACGGCCTGCCGATCATTCCGGAGCTCATCGAGCTGGTGACCGCCGCCTCGGTGATATCCGGACGCCACCCCGGTTTGACGCCGGGAAAGATCGCGGTCCGCGCCTGGCCTGGACCGCCCGCTAATCCCGCGAACAATCACAGTGGCGTCAAGTGGATTCATGGCAACAAGTGGAGCACCTATCAACGGACGAACTTTGTGGCCCCCGCGTTTCCCGGTTACATCTCCGGCCATAGCGCCTTCAGCCGCGCCGCCGCAGAGGTCCTCACCGGCCTTACCGGGTCGCCGTTTTTCCCGGGTGGCCTCGGCGCTTATGATGGCTTCACGTTGGATTTTGAAAAAGGCCCGTCCCAACCCGTTACCCTGCAGTGGGCCACTTATTACGACGCCTCGGACGAAGCCGGACTCTCCCGCATCTGGGGCGGCATTCATCCACCCGTCGACAACCTGTCCGGTCGCCGCGTCGGGGCGCAGGTCGGCCAAGTCGTCTGGAATCTCGTCCAAAAATACTTCGATGGAACAGTGATCCAAACGCCCGTCGAACTGGCCTTCCGGCAGCTTCCCGACGGCCGGCACGAAGTCCGGATGAGCACCGTGCGGGGGCTTTATTACAAACTGGAATCCACGACAGATCTGAACGCCGGGTTCGGCCATGACGGAGCCGGGCTTGAGCTGACCAAGGAGACCTCCATCGCGAACACAAACACAGTCGCCGGGCCCGCGACGTACTATCGCGCTGCGGCCTCGATCACGCCGTGAACCCAATTGCGGCAAGTGCTTCCCCGCCTCAGATTCAGAATCTCAGTGCATCTCCACAGCACAGTTGCCGACCCCGCCGCGGAAAAAATTGAACTGCACGTTCGGATGATCGGCGAGCAACGACATCGGCACCGCGCTGTCCGCGAGCCCTTTTGAAATCATCAACGTGGTCAATCTCATGCCGAACGCGTTGTCGTGATTGCCCGCGTGCCAGATCGAAACCTTCTCCGCCTGCCACGTCTCGACCGGTCCAACCGTGACCGCTTTGGTGGGAACCAATGAAATGTTTCCGCCGCCACTCGTTCGCGCATTTTGCGAAATCGTCATCGGATGCAGATCAACCACCCGGGTCGCAAGCTTTCGATACTCTTCCGGCGATGGCGGCACGTCCTTGAACTTCCCCTTGCGCCGGACCGGATCATTGAACGCCCAATGTTTCACATCGCCCTGCCCGCCCTGCATCACGGCGCAGCGCACACCGGCGTTCCACGATTTGCGAAACTCACGGGGGTCAGCTTTTGGAAAATGAAGATTCGCATCCGGCAGCCGAAGCTTCCGATCGATCCGGTTAAAGCAAAGTTCGCGATCCGCTTTTTCAAAACTGAGCGGGTGCGTCGGCGGCACGGAATCACTGCCGATCACCCATTCGTCCATGCCCCAGAAATGACCGGAACGCACGTCGAGCTTCAAAGCGTTCATAATTCGCGCGACGAGCGGCAGCTGCTCGGTCGGGCCGAGCGGGCCGCAGATCCCAACCGGATTGTCAGGAGTGCTTTGCCGCCAGGCGTCGATGTACTCAAGCGCTTCGGCGAGATAGAAATCTTCGAGCGTGTCATAAAGCACGACTTTGAAGCCCGGTCGCGAAAGCCCGGCGAGTTGTTTTGGTGTCAGCGCGGCGGCAGCGCGTACGAGGTCGTCTTCAATGGTGGTATAATCCCACCAGTCCGATGCGATGGATGAAAGTTTGCGAGGCATGAGATGGGGAGATCTAGCCACGAACTCCCGGCAGATGAAACAAGATTGTTCATTGCACGCGACCGGCTAGAGTCGCGGTGTTGTGATTTTCAGCTGGTTCAAGACACGCAGACGCCGGACAATTCTGGAACAGCCCTTCCCAGCGGATTGGGAACCGTGGCTGGCGAAGCGCGTTCCCCATCATTCCGCGCTCAGCGAAGGTGAGAAATCGCAGTTGCGGAATCTGGTTCAGGTGTTCGTCGCGGAGAAGCATTGGGAAGGATGTCGGGGGCTCACGGTCACGGACGAAATGCGGGTCACCATTGCGGGCCAGGCCTGCCTGCTGCTTCTCGGCATCGACCACGACCATTTCAGCAATGTGAAAACGATTCTGATTTATCCGCGCCATTTCGTGCCGCGCGGTGACGATGGCATGGACGAGGCGGGTGTGGTGCATGAATCAGACGATCCCGCGCTCGGACTGGCGTGGGAGAACGGACCGGTCATTCTTTCGTGGGCGGATTCCTGGATCGGCGGGCGCAACCAGCACGACGGCGTGAACGTGGTGCTGCACGAGTTCGCCCACAAACTCGATTGGAAAAATGGTGTCGTCGACGGCCTCCCACCCCTGAAACAACCGGAACAATACGCGCGCTGGGCCGAAGTCATGCAGCGCGAGTTTGACGAGCTGGTGAAGAAATCAGAACAGGAAGAAGCGACGTTGCTCGACGATTACGGGGCGACCGATCCGGCGGAATTTTTTGCAGTGGCGGTCGAGTGCTTCTTTGAGAAACCGCTTCAACTGCTTCGGAAACACGCGGACCTTTACGAGGTGTTACGTGACTATTTTCGGCAGGATCCCGCCGCGCGTCTTGATGGCGTGAAGGCATCCGACTAGACAGCCCCTGCTGATCAATCGAGACTGAACGGAATCAGCACCTCTTCATCGTCGTAGATGAACGTCGCGCCGCCGGTTGCGAAGTTGGCGACATCCGCCACGGTTGCCCGGCCTTCGGGCGAATCGAGAATCGCTTCAAACGCAACGCGCGAGTCTGCATACAAGCCAACGATCAGGTAGTAGGGCGGCGTGTCGCCGGGAGTCGCCGGCTCGCATTTGCCGACCGTCCATCCCTTCAACCCTTTCATGGACCGCGCGATGGGAATGTGGATTTCGCGATAGTAACGGTCAAACGCAGCCGGATCATCAGGCTGACCGTAGAGAACTGTGAGTCGTGTCATGGTGTTTCTGGAGGTTTGATTTTCTTCCGCAGGCCAGATTTTAACAAGGTAAGGGGCAATTGAAATCGCGTTTGCCGCAGCGTTCAGTGGTCTGCCAATCGTCGAAAACTAAACCAACCGGATCGGCGAATCATTTTCGACGGGCAGCGTCTTTTCGATTTCCAAGATGAGTTCCGAAAAACGTGCGTCGAGCATCGTCTTGAGAACGGATTCGGAGGCGTCCATGGAGCGGCAGGCCATTTGCACGAAACCGCGCAATGTTTCCGCGCAGAAATGTAGGAGCCCCTGACGAAGCGGAATCGAATACACGGCGAGCGTCACGCCATAAACGACCGTGTGCCAGCCCTCGGCGCGCCCTTCGTCCACGGCCCGCAGATAGCGTTGCACAAACCGATGTTCCCGAAGTGGTTTCAACCGGCGCAACTGGGCCTGACCCACCCGGCGACTCGCCGAGCCGAAGTCGCGGAGCAGTGGGTTCAAATTCTGTTCGTGATCGAACGCGATCATTTCGCGCAATTCATTCCCACACGCGTGCGTGTAGGCCCGCATGATCGTCGGCAGCTCAACCGACACCAGCAGTTCGTTCTGATAACGAATAAGAAACTCGTTCAGCGCGGTCTCGTTGTTGACCGACCCGACCCGCAGCAGGTCGGCGAGCGACGCAAATTCAGCGAGGCCCTCGGTCGAGCCGAGCTGCGACACGAGCGGGTGCCATTCACCGAGGAATTCGGCGGGCTCGTGCTTGAGAAACTGTTCGTTGCTGATCAACACTGGTCTGGTTGTGATCGGTTGATTGCGGCAGATCATTAGCCGCAAAACTTGGGCGAACCTAACGCCACTGTTTTGGCTGCGGCAACCGCAAACGGCTCCACAAAAAAGAATTAATTTTGGATGAAAGATTGACAGGTCTTGCATGACCTCCCCGCGCAGTTGATGATGACCGCTCCTCTCACGCGCATGAACATTACGACGACCTGCAAACCGTTCATCGAAACCGGACAAGAAGCCATCGCGGCCCTGCGCAACGCCGGTTGTGTGCTGGCCAAACCCAGCAAGTTCGGACCGCTTTCCGGCGATGCCCTGATCAATGCGATCGGCGATGCGGACGCGATCATCGCGGACCTCGACACGTTCGATGCGAACGTTTTCACCAGGCTCTCCAATCTCAAACTCGTCGCGCGCTGGGGCGTTGGTTTTGACGCCGTGGACATCAGGGCGGCGACCGAATCCGGCGTGATGGTTTCGAACACGCCCGGCGTGCTGGATGAAACGGTGGCGGACCTCGCGTTTGCACTGATGCTCGGTGTCGCGCGGCAGATTCACATCGGTCACGCAAACATGATGCAAAACGCGTGGGTGAAATCCTGGGCGAGCGATGTTCACAGCAAGACGCTCGGGTTGATCGGCTGCGGAAGGATTGGAATGGCCGTGGCGCGTCGGGCGCAGGGATTCAACATGCGGGTGATCGCGTTCGATCTTTTCCCGAACGACAAGGCGAAGACGCTGGGCGTCGAATTCAAATCGCATGAAGACGTTTTGGCGGAAAGCGATTTCGTGAGTCTGCACGCGGCGGTGACGGACTCCAGTCGTGGAATGATCGGGACGGATCAATTGAGGCAAATGAAGCCGACCGCGTTCCTGATCAACACGGCTCGCGGTGCGTTGGTGGACGAAACGGCATTGGCCGACGCGCTCAACAACGGCGTGATCGCGGGCGCGGCATTGGATGCGTACTGCGTCGAACCGCTGCCTGACGACAGCCCGTTGCGTTCGGCGAAGAATATTCTGCTGACGCCGCACATCGCCTCGTTGACCACAGAAAACGGGCGCCGCATCAGCGACGCCGCGGCGCAGTCGGTGCTGGATCTCGCCGCCGGGCGGGCACCCCGAAATCTAATCAACAAGGACGTGCTCAAGAGTCCGGCCTTGCGGGCCAAACTTTTCGCGGGGAACGCATGAAGAACTACGACGGAACACCTTCACGCCGACCTCTGCGTTCCTGGCTCGGCCTGCTCCTGGGAATTTTCGGTGCGCTGGCGGCATTGATCAGCGGCTGGGCGCTGTTAAGCTCCGGGGCCAACAGCGAAATCTTGCTCCAACAACTGATGGAACCGCTTGAAGCGAACCTGATTGAATCCGGCGTTTCATCAAACATTGTCGCCCGGCTCGTCATCGGCGAAAAACCGCCGACAGCTGAGCTGAGTCAGCTGACGCCGCGACAACAACACGTAATCGAAGAAGTCCTGACGGTGCGGGAAAGCCAGCGCCAGATCAGTGAGAGTTACCGAAAATCACGCAGCACCGGCGCGGCAATCAGCCTGACCTTTTCGATCCTGCTGGCTGCTGTCGGCTTCTGGCTGATGCGCACCCGAAACAACACTTCCACGGAATGAAGACAAACCCTGTCCGACAACGGTTGAAACAAGGCGAAGCCACCTACGGCACATGGCTCACGCTGCCCGATCCGGTTGCCGCGCGACTGCTCGCGACGAGCGGCTTCGACTGGATCACCGTGGAGATGGAGCACACGCCGACGACGGTCGAGACGGCGGCACTGTGCTGCGCGATGATTGCGGCCGGCGGTTGCGTGCCGCTCGTTCGTGTGCCGTTCAATTCTTCGGAGAACATCAAGCGTGCGCTGGACAACGGTGCGTGGGGTGTGATCGTTCCGATGGTCAACTCGCGCAGGGAAGCCGAGGCCGTCGTGCTGGCCTCGCGGTTTCCGCCGCTGGGTCAACGATCCGTTGGCGGACAGTTGAACGCCGCCAACTTCGACACCAACCAGGCGACCTACCGGCAGCGCGCCAACGACGAGATACTGGTCGTGGTGATGATCGAACACGTCGATGGCATCGCGAACGCGGAAGAAATCATTTCCACACCGGGCATCGACGCCGTGTTCATCGGCCCGAACGATCTGTTGAATTCCATGGGCAAAGTGCCGGCGTTTGACAGCGACGCACCGGAGTTTCATTTGGCGGTGCAAACGGTTTTGAAGCTGTGCAAAAAACACAACGTCGCGGCGGGCATTCACGTCATTTCGCCCGAGGTGGCCAAGTCGCGGGCGGCGGCGGGTTTCCAATTCATTGCGCTGGGCAGCGATTCCGGGTTCATGCTCGGCAAAGCGCACGAGATCACGACCGCGCTGGGGCTGGCGCATGGATCCGGTGCGGCTGCGAAGTATTGAACAAACCTGAACCGATGAGATCTAATACAACTGTTAGCCCACTACGCACGCCATGAAATCATTCATCGTTTTCCTTCTATCGTGTGCGTCGGTTTTCGGCGCGGACAGCGGCATCCACGTTGTCAGCACCGCCACGACCAACGCGGAGTCAGCGAGTATTACCACCAAGGATTTCTACACGAGAGACGGCCAGACCAATCTCGTGCGTCACACAAAGACCAAGGCTGGAGTTGTCCAGATTCGGATTCATCAGTTTTATCACGCGGGCGCGTTGGTTGGAGATTATGTGGCCACGCCGGATTCTTCCGGCTTCACCACGGAGGCTGGCACTCAGTATTCCGTGAGCTTGGAGTGCGACGCCTCTCACAATCCGAAGTCGATGGTTATCGGCACGAAGGACGGCGTCATTTTGGATGCTTTCAGCTACACTAACGGCGTATTCTCTCCCGTAGAGAGTGAGTTCCTCACGAAAGCCACTGCGACCGGTTCGGAGGTGCATGAAGCGATGGAAGAGTTGAGCGAGAGGAGAAAAAAATGACGACGCGGTCAACATGCGCTGCAGCGAACGGCGTTGGGCCGTCGCGGTTGCAATCAGCACGCCTCGTGGCCGCCGTCGCTGAGCTTGGGTCGTTATGTTGAGCGATAATCGCCTCATGAAAATAGTCGCCAATGGACTGCTGTTTTTGGGATGTTTGTTTGGCGGTGTTGTTTCCGCGAGCGTGTTTTTGATGATCATCGCGGCAAGCGTCCTCGACTTGAGAGATCTGAATCAAGTGCCAGAATTTCTTGCGGCGACAAGTCGCACGGTCCAGCTCTTGGGAGCAACGGTGGGAGCGTTTATCTATTTTCGTCACCGCGCGCAAAGCTCTGGTGCGGCGACGAAGTATTGATTACGGGTGATGAATCTACCACGGAGACACGGAGAACACGGGGCGAGGGCGTCGGAACAAGGCGTCTACGAACTCTGCGCGCTCCGCGTCTCCGTGGTGAATAATTCGACTTGGTTGTATTCATCGGCAGTTTGTCAGAAACCTGATGGGACTGAACGAAAGAAAGGATCTTGCTGGTCATGAAAAACATCGTAGTGCTCGACGGATACACATTGAACCCCGGCGATCTCGACTGGGACGCGTTGAAGGCATTGGGAAAATGCGAGGTGTTCGATCGCACGCCGGTAGACAAGATTCATTCGCGCGCGAAATACGCGGAGATCGTCCTGACCAACAAGACCTTGCTCAGCCGCGAGACGCTCGATGAACTGCCAAAACTGAAATACATCGGCGTGCTTGCGACCGGCTACAATGTTGTCGACATCGAAGCCGCGCATGCACGGGGCATCGTCGTCACCAACGTCCCGGCCTATGGCACGCGATCCGTCGCGCAGATGACGATGGCGTTGTTACTGGAACTGACCCAACACGCCGGGCATCACAGTCGGCGCGCGCGGCACGGTACGTGGAGCAAGTCCGAAGATTTTTGTTTCTGGGATTATCCGCTGATCGAGCTCGAGGGTTTGACGATGGGATTGGTCGGTTTCGGTCAGATCGGTCGCGCGGTCGCCGATTTGGCGAAAGCGTTCGGCATGAAGGTTCAGGTGACGTCCCGCACCAAACCGGACAATCTGCCGGAAGGAATCGATTTCGTGGGGTTAGCCGAACTGTTTCAAACCAGCGATGTGGTGTCGTTGCACTGCCCGCTCACGCCTGAAACAGAACAATTGGTGAACTCCGACCGGATCGCACTAATGAAATCCACCGCGTTTTTGATCAATACCAGCCGCGGCCCGCTGGTCGACGAATGCGCGTTGGCGAAAGCACTGAACGACGACCGGCTTGCCGGTGCGGCGCTCGACGTATTGTCAGTGGAACCGCCCCGATCGTACAACCTGCTTCTCACCGCGAAGAACTGCATCATCACCCCGCACATTGCGTGGGCCACCCGTTCTGCGCGCGCGCGGTTGATGAAGACGGCGGTAAAAAACGTTTGCGCGTTCATCGACGGAAAACCGGTGAACGTTGTCTGAAGCGGTCGAGACCAACGGCGCGAGCGTCTGTTCGATCATCAAGCCTCGGAGAATGGCGGGGTCGGGAGCAAAGTGGTGGGGCATCTTGCCCCCACTTCTTGGTTTGCGATGTCGTGGCCGCCACCTTTTCAGCAAGGCCGAAGTTCGGTTTCCCGTCCGGAAACACTTTGCTACCGCTTTCCCGCGTACCCCTCGCCCATTCGGGGGCATACAAGTGTCAAGATGCGCCCAGGTTTGTTCATCGTTCAAGATTCCACTTCAACACCGGAATGATTTGGTGCAGATTGACCGTCACACACCCTCATGTTTGGACGTAAAAAGAAAGATTCGAAGCGTAACCTCTACTACATATTTCCGGTCAGCGGCAAGGCGATGAAGCGGAAGTATTTTACGTTGTTGTTCACCAGCATCGGTGTGGGGTTGCTGGTCGGCGGGGCGATGGCCGGTATCATCTGGTTGTTGAACCAGCCTTGAGCGACGCGCGCCCACTTTCTCCGCCTTCTCCTTTCAGGCCGTCGGGCAACTCGGGAATCATACCGGGGGCGACGCCGAGGATCGGATGTCGCGTGGCTCCGTGGTGAGGATAAAACAGGCCTGGCCAATCCCGACTTCCGGCACTCGGTCCCATTCACCATTAACGAACACATGGCGTTGAAATCCTCCGTGACCGTTCCTGAAAGTGTAAACGACATCGCCCTCCTGCGCGTTGAAATCGATGCCTGATCGCGCGGATGGATCGCGCGGAAAGAGCGTTGGCGTGCCCGGGAACGGGAAGGTGCCTTCGGAGCCGATGACTAACGGCGGTTGAGGAGGCAAAGGTCCGCCAAAATCAAGCAGGCCTGGTCCTGGTGAACTGATCAGCGAGATTCCGTTTGGAACGGAAACCGTGCCGTACCAAAAATGGCCCGTGAAGGCAACTGTCCACGATCGGCGTGGGGGGTTGAATAGAAACGCTCCATCGCCAGGCACGAGAGTTTCGTATGGTCGCGACCAACCTCCGCGCCGAAACACGTTCCTCCGGGAAAAACGGTGCGTCGCACTGTCAAATTTGAAGATCTCCGCTCCCGGTTGCGCATTAGAAAACAATGTCGCCACCGTATTGTCCGGTTCCGTGTCGAACGCTGTCGTGCCACCAAAATGAAACAACGGATTGCCGACAAGCGACCGGCCCGGCGGAAACGCCACGGAGTTCGTTTTCGGATTGATGGGGTCGTCCCACGATGCCGGTTGCGCCTCTGCGTTCCACGCGACGCAGCAAATCACTGCTAGAAGAAGGAATGAGCGTTTGGTTTTCATTGGAATTTACAAGTTCACGCTCGCCGATGTTTCTTCCGCGTCCACAAGACCAGACCGCCCGCGCCCAGACCGAGCAACACGAGCGTGGATGGCTCGGGAACAGGCGTGATCTGGCCCCGGATTTCACCACCGGGGAAATCGGGCGTGATCACGTTTACGTACCAAAGCCCGGCGTTCAGATCGCTGATTTGTGGACCGGTCAGATTGTCGACGGTGCCGGAAACAACAAAGAGAGCACCGGGCGGAGGCTGTATTGGTTTATTGACGGGAGTTCCCAAATCAAAGATGACCGGAGCCAATGACCCGGCGTTCGCGGGACCGTTGATCGTCACGTCAGTTGGTACACCAAAATTCTGGAATAGCATCAGACCGCTCACCAGATAGGTCAGTGAACCGCCGTTCAGCGAAAATGTTCCACCGCCGAACTGACCTGTCGAATTGGGGGGCACTTCGTTTACGCCGCTGAGGGTGACGATAAATTCAAACGTCCCCTGTGCCCGCACACTCGTCAGGCTTGCCATTACCAACAGAAGAGCAAAGGTTCGATTCATGCGCGCTTCCTGCGGGACAACCACACCAGACCGCCCGCACCCAGACCGAGCAACACGAGCGTGGACGGCTCGGGAACAGGCGTGATCTGGCCCCGGATTTCACCGTCAGGAAATGCAGCAGAGTTGAGATTGACATACCATGAGCCGCTCTTCACTTCGCTGATCTGCTGAGATGTCACCGTGAATGCGCCGCCATACTGAAGTGTGGGAGGATTGGGACTGAGTCCGAAATCTCCCATATCAAAAATCAGACTCCCGTTCTGGCCCGATGTCGCCGGACTGTAAATTCCAGCACTGGATGGCAAAAAATCCCAACCCGCTCGGCCAATCAAATAGTGGAGTAAGTTCCCGTCCAAGGACAATGTCCCGGCGGCAGTATAAGAGCTGCCGTTCGGTGGAACCTCGTTAGCCCCGCTGAGTTTGACGACAAAGTCAAATGTCCCCTGGGCTTGGGCACCTGTCAGGCTGGCCATTACCAGTAGAAGAGCAAAGGTTGTTTTCATAATGTGTGTTTCAAGTTTTCAGTTTCGTGGTTCATCGAATCGCCCGATAAAATCGACGCGGGTAGTTCGTGGTCTGCGGGTCAGTGAAGGTGAAGGGTGAATTGTTGGTCTTGATCGGAGTCCAGCTCGTCAGGTTGGTGGTTGGCGGAGCGATCGGCATCATCTGGTTGGTGAACCCGCCGTGAACCGCGCTCACCTTCGGTTCATACCGGTGGTGAACCCGAACACCGGAAGACGCGCGACTCGTTGGTGTAAACGAAACAGGGGTGCCCGGGAGGTTTCTTTCCGAAACCACGGCCGAACGATTTTGGTTTCACCACTGTCGGACTCGAAAATAAGCTTCGGCAGGCGGCGGGTTGGTCAAACTGACGGTGCCTGTCCCGCCCGGTAAAATGACGCTAGACGGACCATATGGGCCGGTAAGGGTGGAAGCTTGTTCAATTTCAAAGACACGTCCGCCACCCTGCCATGAAAGGGCTAGATCACCCTCGGGAGTGATGAAGTATCCTGTGATGGACGGCTGAGGGGCCGGAGCCGCGACGTCCGTCACCACATGAATCCCACGCAGCCCGAAGTTTTCCGTGGTGTTGGCGGTAGTAAACGCTGCCAGCAATTCCTGGTTCCGGTAAACAATGAAACCTTGATCGCTCAAAAGGTCACCAGATTGAATCTGGCCCAACGAGGCATCGCCGAAATCTTGCTCCACGGAAAACCAGACCTCTCCACCAGGCCAAACGTAAAAGGCTTTCAAACCCAGGTCGCTCGGTGCGTTGGTCGGATGGAACAGCGAGAGCAACGACTCGTTCGACCGTGCGATCTGGCCGCGGCTCGACAACAAGTCCCCGCGGCGAACGGGAATGTTGAGTGCCACGGACCAGGTATCGTTCGTGATCGAGTACAGGAATTCACCATTGTCAAGGATCTGCAAACCATCCAGGCCATGATCGGTTGGCGGTACTTCCGGCAGAACAAACGCCCCCATGAGATCCTGGTTGTGTTGAAAAACGGCGCCCTGATAGGTCAATATGTCCCCTGCCTGAACCTGGCCGAGCGTACCATTCTCCGCGTTCCCCGTGAGCGAGAACAAAATGCCACCGCCCGGCGCGATTCCGAAGACATTTGCACCCGAATCACCACCGCCCGGCGAGACGAGTCCCACGCTTTGGAGAAGGCCCCCCCCTTTTTTCACCACATGGCCGTCAACGGAAACGATATCGCCCGCAGACATTACCTGCCAGGAAACCGGAGTCACCGAGGTGAACGGCAGATCGGTCGAGAACCATAGATCGCGAACCGGCGCGGCCAGCAACCGAAATGTGAAGCCGGTCAAAATGCTGAAATTGCCACCTTGTGGGGTAGACAGTTTCCCAATGACCTTGATTTCGGCAATAGGCCATGACCGTGTCACGGTCTGATTCAAATTGGTCAGGTTGAGCGGCCTGCCGTCGGACATTTGCAACTGCAGATCCATGTCCTGAAACTGGACCACCGCTCCCGCCCTCCCGAATGTTCCCGTTCCGATGAAGCTGTTCGTGAGGGCCGGATCGTCCGTGAGCGTGGAGAAAAGGATGTTGGTCAGGGTGAATGCGCCTCCGTCCGGTGAGAATGTCGGTCCTCCAACCAGATCAAAGCCGCCCCGCAAAGGTGCGGTTCGGACTATTATCGGGGAGCCTCCCGTATCGACAGTCATGGTGACACTGCTGTCGCCCAGCAGCCTGTAGTGCCAAGTCTGGCCGGAAGACGGCCCGTCGGCGATCGCGAGGAGTCCGCTCACCATTAAGATTGCCAGCAATGCGGTCTTTGTCTTGTTCATAGTATTTCCTTTTGTCGTTCGTTGCCAATTGCTCAGCGAATCGCCCGATAAAATCGACGCGGGTAGTTCGTGGTCTGCGGGTCAGTGAAGGTGAAGGGTGAATTGTTGGTCTTGATCGGAGTCCAGCTCGTCAGGTTGGTGGACGCCTGGATGATATAGCCGTAGCCGGGCACGCCGGTGATCGAGAATTGGAAATCACCGCCGGAGAGGGCGAAGGAACCGAGCGTCGCCGACGCCGAGTCATAAACGTTCAGTACGGCCGTCGTGCTTGTGGTTGAACTGGCGGAGTTGCTTGCGACCACCGTGTAGTCTCCGGAGTTGCCGGTGGTGACGCTGCTTTTCGTGTAGTTGGACGACGTGGCCCCACTGATGTTGGCCCCGTTGAATTTCCATTGATATGTAGGGGCAGGTATCCCAATCGCTTCGGAGGTAAAGGTCACGTTGTTCCCGGCGATGACCGTCTGCCCCTGCGGCTGGGTCGTGAAGACCGGCACCGTCGGCTGAATCCAGTTCAGGGTAACCCCGCCCTGGGCACCGTTGTAACCGTCCACCGTGATACGGTAGGTCGTCCCCATCGTTGCCGTGAAGACCGCGTGGCTGCCGCCAAATCCGCCGGGATTATCACCAGTGGCAACCAGCGTCAGGCTTCCCACGCTGCTGCCGGTGTAAACGGCCAGCAGCGATCCAAAGCCGCTCCCGGCGGTGTCCATCATCACGCTGCCGTTTGCGGGAGCCGACCAGTTGAACCAAACGGATGTTCCTCCGGCATTCCCGGCGTGGTTTGGTTCTCCGGTCTCTTTCGAGGCCCGTAGGTTGGTGTCGGAAACCGTGTCCTGTGCGCCGCTGATTGTGGTTGCGTTCGCAAAATTGTCGTTGCCGGGCATCGGAACCTGAACGTTGGCCCATTGGACTCCCCAACGACCAGAACCGTTAACCAAAGAACCCGATGCCGTCTCCGCATATTCCTGAAGCGTCCAAAAATCGGTGTCGTTCACCGGATCAACCCATGTCTTGCTGTAATCACCCCATCGGTTTCGGTTATATGTATCTTCCAATAGGGGGCCTCGCCGGACTTGAAGACGTAGTCCGAACCGACGCTACCGTTCAGCCCGTCCAGTGTGTGCAAGGCGTAATTGGCGCTGGCATACTGGTTGGTGGAAAAACGGGAGTAACCGATCAGCGCGTCGCCGAACTTGTTCACCGCGATGCTTGGGTAGGCATAGAAGTTCAGCCCGGAGGAGTCATCAATCCGGCCGTTTTGCAGCACGCTGCCGTTGGTGCTGATCTGCCACCACTGCACGGCGCTCCGCGTGGGGTTGTCGGCGGGGAGATAGATGGTGTGGGCGCACCAAAGCGAACCATTGCGATAAACTGCCTGGCTCATTCTGGAATCGCCCGTGTGAATTTTGGTGGAGAGTCCGAGCTGGGGTCCGAAATTGTCCGTCCCGGCACCCGTGCTGGCCCATGCGCTGGCGCTGGGAAAATTGGTGGACCTGGTCAGCACGGCCGAACCGGCGCTTCCGGTAATCGTGTACAGTGCCAGATAACCGGAACCGCTCGAATTGTCCTGAAAATCCTGAACGAGATACATCGTCGGATCGTTGGTATTGTACGATACCACCGGTGCGATCCCCAATCCGTTCACCGTGCTGCCCGACTGGTACGGCTGCTTGATAAACTGCGGTTCTCCCGTGTCGTTATATAGATTTGTTTTGTTGAAAACCATGATCCCCACGCCGTCAATATCAGTGCCGGAAAGGGGCAGTGAATTGTAGGTAACCACGACCTTGTCCTGGGTGAATCCGACGATTGGAAAGTCCGCAAAAGTGGTATTATTGGTGTCCACATCCCAGCCATGCGGATACCAGCCGCCGGTCGGATCACTGGTTTCCGAGGCAGCAATCAGGATGGCGGAATCACTCGGCGGAGAAAAATGAGCCGCAATCGCTATCCAACGGTTGCTGAAGGGATCATAAAGAATACGCGGATCGAAGGGGCTCACCGTAAAGCCAAATTTGTCCGACCACCAAGATTGCAAAGTGGTTGTGCTGTAGTTCGTGGTCCCCGTGCGGTTCTGGACGCGGACTTGGGTGTTCAACATCGTGACGACATGATTGGGACCGACGCACCCATCCGTGTCGGGCGGAAATCGAGTATTGTCGTCGCCCAACCCCTGAAAACTTACGGCTGGCGCGGGCGAACTCAGGATGCTCGGACCGGATGGAGACGGCGGAGCGCTCGGCGGGGACATGATCACCGCGTTGGTCGGCAATGTGGCGCTGTTCGTGATTGTGAAGTAGGGAACGTCCGCAGCCCGAAGGATGGTGATGGGGCATGCCCCGAGCAGGACAAAGGCGATGAGTACGATGGCGATTTTACGTGTGTTCATTTGTTTTTCTCTTTGCGACCAGAGCCATCGGAATAGAAGGGGCGCGAACCCTCATCGCGGCTCCGGGAAGGGGCCGACTGCAAGAGTCACACAGCCGCGCCCGATGGGGCGCGAGCTGGCTGGTCTTGCAGTGAGAATCTTCCCGGATTTCGATGAGACCGTAGCCAAAGCTACGCAAATATGTTGGATTGGTTTATCTTCGCATGTGAACTCTTGTTTTTCCAGACCGTCAATTTCTAGTTATTCACCTGTCGGTTTGCACGGTCTTTTATTCGGAAGATTGGAAAGTGAAATTTGTTTAATGCCCGGCTCGACCGAGGCCGACGGTTACCACCGGTGAAGAGCGCGTGCCCGAGTTTTCCGCCCGCCCGAGTCACATTGATGTGCCTACCAGCGAACCCGGTCGGCGAGGAACAAGTGTTCCGGCATAATCGCGTTCGGCTGCTCCGGGTTCTCCGGCAGGAATCCGCGCGGCGGGGCGTATTTCAACGGAAACTCTTTCGGAATCTCAGTTCGCGCAATGGCGTTGACGAGAAACGGCCGACCCCAGGAAGCATTCGGTCCCTTCAACAATCCCGTGAGAAAGTTTGCGTCCAACGCCTTGGGGCTGAGGTAAAGCGCGTTGATCGGTTTCTGGTAGTCGTAGATCGCGTAGAAATCTTCTTCAGGATTCAACGTCCAGAGCAGGCACTGACTCTTTCCGTACCAGGCCACTGCCGCCGGCACGTCGCTCATCATCTGTTCGTTGGGCCGCATCCAGGCACTCGTCAGTTGGAAGACCGGCGGAAAATACGGCGGATAGGCGACCGGACTGTTCCGGGCGATCAACGTGAAGACGAGTGGCAGGCTCACGAGCAGACCAAACATGCCGGTCAACATGACGCGCGCGCCAAATTCGGGGACATTCCATTGGTCAAGCAACGTGAAGAACAGACTCACGCCGAAAATGATCACGACCGGCCCCAGCAGCACGAGGAGATTCTCGGTGTTGATTCCGGGAGAATCAACGCTGAGCTGCGTCTTGCCGAGCGCCTGCACCACGATGAACACGCCCAGCGCCGCCAGCAAAAATCCGCGGATGCGGTTCAGCCGGGGGTTCTTGAAAACAACCAACAGGCCGACCATGAAAAACGCCGTCATCCAGGTGCCGCCCAATTTGGGCAAGTCGTTCTGAAAGATTTCGAGGGCGTTCGATTTGAATTTTCGTGCGTAATCCCCCACTTCCAGACTCTTGAGATTCGGATCGAGTGATCGCTGAAGTTCGTCGGCCGGGAACGGCCGGGTCAGCTGTTGGGAGGCATAACCGGCGGTGCCAAACGGCGTGCCGCTCATCTGATTGTTGCGCTGCAACCACGGGGTCGCGATCAGGAAACACACGGCGAGCAGGCTCAACATCATCCCCAGTTTCCGGGTGCCGCCGTAAACGATGATGAACAACGCCACCGGAATGAGCAGCCAGCCGAACGCGTAACGCGTCAGAAACCCAAGGCTCAACAAAACGCCGATCAAGGCCGCGAACAGAAGCGGTTTTTTGCCGGTCCAGTTCTCCTTGTTCAACCCGCTTTCCATCCGGGCAAGCGCCCAGAGCAGGATCAGGAAAATGAGCAGCAGGAGCATCGTGGAATTGCCTGAGATACTAAACTGCCAGAAGATGTCGGTGCCGACAAAAAGCAGCATCGAAAGCCACGCAACCGCCGAATCAAACAACGTCTTCGCCAGTACAAACACCATCACAGCACACAGCACCATGAGAGCCTGATTGAACAGCGCGATCAGCAGATCGGGCTGGTACCGGCTGAACGACCCCGGGGGGGCGATCGAGTAATCGAACGGGACCGCTTTCATGTAAAGCGACAGCAGCCACGGATACAACGGCGCGTTGGCGAGGTCCGGGTGATTGTTCCGCAGTTTCATTTCATCCAGATAGTCCTTCGGCTCGATCTTGATGCCGGCGGCCTGGCGTTGCTCGATCCGGTCATCGTGACGTTGCTTCACAAGATACATGCTGAAGGGCGTGATGTTGTCGGTCACGAAACCGCGTCCTTCCGAAATGTTTCGCGCGAGCTGCGCCGCGTCCATGGAGTCCGCCGAGTTCAGGTTCTTGAACGCACGGATGTTGAAGGCCACCGCGATCCCGATGATTGCCAAGACGACGAAGCCGAGCTGGATGATACGACTGAACGCACCCTCCTCGAGGCGATGAATGAATTCCTGGGGGAGAAACATGAACTAGTGGTTTTCCAAATGATAAGTGTGCAGCTTGCGGTGCAGTGTCCGCCGGCTCATGTCCAGCTTCTTCGCCGCTTCCGTGCGGTTCCCGCCGGTCTCGTCCAACGCGCGGACAATCAGCTGCCGCTCCGCTTCCTTCACTGAAAGTTCGGGGACCGCCGCCGCGTCGTCCGGATGAGGCGACGACGCCGGCACCACGTTCGGCTCGCGGATTTCCTCCGGCAGATCGCGCAGTCCAACTCGTTCACCACGGCACAACACCACGGCGCTTTCGATGGCCCAACGCAGTTCCCGTACGTTGCCCGGCCACTTGAAACGTTGCAACGCCTGCATCGCTTCCGGTGTGAAGCCGACGATCTTCCGGTCATTCTCGCGGGCGGATTCCTTGACGAACGAACTCGCGAGCAACGGCACGTCACTCAGCCGTGTCCGGAGCGGCGGCAACTCGACGACCACCACGCGCAGGCGGTAATACAGGTCCTCACGGAAAGTGCCCGCCTTCACCATTTCTTCGAGATTACGATTTGTTGCGGAAATCAAGCGCACGTCAGCAGTCTGAGTCTTGTTCGATCCCAGACGTTCAAAAGTTCGTTCGCCGAGAAAGCGCAGCAGCTTCACCTGCGTGGTCATGTCGATCTCACCGATCTCATCGAGAAACAACGTGCCGCCCTGCGCCTGCTCGACCCGGCCGATCCGCCGTTCGTGCGCGCCGGTGAACGCACCTTTTTCGTGCCCGAACAATTCGCTCTCCAACAGGCTGGCAGGAAATCCGGCGCAGTGGACCGTGACCAGTTGCGCGTCCACCCGCGGGCTCAGCTGATGAATCGCGCGTGCCACCAGTTCCTTGCCCGTGCCGCTCTCGCCGAGAATCAGAACTGACGCGCGGCTCGGCGCGACCTGTTTGACCCGCTCGAACACCTCGACCATGGCCGATGATTCGCCGACGATGTTTTCGATTCCGAACTTCTCGTTGAGCTGTTTCTTCAGGGTTTTGTTTTCCGTTTCAAGATTCTGCGACCGGAGCGACCGGGCGATCCGCATCTCCAGTTCATCGATCTGCAGGCGGCCCTTGGAAATGTAATCATCGGCACCGCGACGCATCGCGTCCACGGCAAGTTCCTCCGAACCGTAAGCGGTCATCAGGATGCAGATGGGCGGACGCCGGAGGGATTTGGCGCGGCCGATCAGCTTCATGCCGTCTTCCTGCGGCAGCTTGAAATCGGTCAGCATCACCGCGAAACTTTCCTCCTCCAGCAGGGCCATCGCGGTCGCGGCGTCTTCCGCCACGTAAACGTCATAATGATCCTCCAACGCCGCGCGCAGCCCGTCGCGCGTGGGCTTTTCGTCGTCAACGATTAACAACAGAGGTTTGATCATTTCTGGCGGCGGGATGAATAGCCCGGAACACGGCAGGGGTGCAACCAAACTCCGGCGTGACCGGAAAAGCAGGACGGGCTTCCAGCCTGTCTCGTCGCGGCAGCGACGGGCCACAAGGTTTGCAGCAGTGACTCGCCGGAAACACACGGTTTCAAAATCGTCGTCGTTCTCCTCCTCGTTGTCGTCCTCGAAGGTCTTCGTCAGATCGAGGGCGAGGACGAGCACGACGTCGAGAAGGATGGACAATGTCCGATGATGTAGCGCGGGCGTCCCCGCCTGCGGGTTCGGGCACCGTCCCGGTGCGTGAGCGGGGAGGTCGCCGCAAGCCGGACGAGGAAGCGAAGTTCCGACTCTCAATAATCGAAACCGATGCCGGTCCGGTTGTCGTCCTGTGACATCTCGTAGCTGAAAATGTAGTTCTCCCGTTTCACCCATTCAACGTGGCCGTCGGCAAAGCCAACGTTGCTGCCCGCATCACCGTGATTGTCCTCGGCATCGGGGTATTGGTTGTCGCCACTCATGTTGAAATCACTGAACAGCCAGATACGGGAGGTGCCCGCCTGGGTTCCCTTGAGATCAAACGCATTCCAGTAGTGCCGATAATTGCTGACTGAAACAGTTGTTTTCCGAACCATCGGAACCCGCACGGTTTCTCCGCCGACTTTGATATCCGTGTGTGCGGGGGTTCGCCACGCCATCCAACCGAAGGGCTCATAACTTAGTCCGAAATCATTTTTCCGTCCTCCTGCCATATTCATCAAGTCGGCAAGGCCGGAATCGCCCGTCTTCCGATTTGTCGCTCGAACATCTGACCGGATCCGGTTTCGCGTACTGGGGCAGGTGAACACTTCCAAGCTGTCAATGAAAGAAGGAACAAACGGGTTCAAATCAACATCATTTCTGTCAACTTGAGGGAAAAACACGCCATTGGGATCGTTGTCCGCATACATCAGGGAGGCCATCGTGATCTGCCGGAGGTTGCTGGCGCAACTGATGCGCTTCGCGCGTTCCTTTGCCCTGCCCAACGTCGGCAGGAGCAATGCCGCCAGCACGGCGATGATCCCGATGACGACCAGCAGTTCGATCAGCGTGAAGCCAGTTTGCTCCGAACGCCGTTCCTGATCCGTCGCCTTCTTCTCAAGTAGTTTCGACAAGTTCATCATTTTTTTCCACTTTCTCCAACGTAGGTTGGTTTGTGTTCTCCGTTATTCCTGACTGAGACTGATGAATAATCGCCGGATCTACCCGACGAATATTGCCGGTGATCGGGCATTTCAATTCCAAATCGCCTGATCCCGTCGAGTCCTCTCCATTACCACCAAACAGGTCGGCCCACAAGTCAGGCCGTACGGAAACCCGGTGTTTTCCCGGATCACCACACAACATCTGCCTCGCGTAACTCAGTCCTGCCGAGACATCCATTTCAATTTCCCGTTCTTTTGCGAACGCGCGAAAATGAAGGGCCAGCTCAACCACACGTTCCACGGCGGTTCGGCGGACGATCCAGAATCCGCTGCGGGACCAATACACGGGGTTGATGACGCCCGCATCCTTGAACAGTTTTACGTAATCCCCAATCGAGAGGCCATGGAGTCGAGGGCGTGAAACGGTCACATTCACAGTTGCGATTGAGTCACTATTCTGCGCGTCGCTTTGCCGCCCGGACTGGGCGACTGAAGTCGCCCTTTCGCTCGGCTCCGCGGCCTCTACCAAGGCGCTGAGATTGATTTCCAACGGCACATGAACGGGAGACCTGCCGAGACCTGCGAGCAGATTTCGAGGTGTGCGCCGAAACCGGGTGTCTGCGTCGATCCAAATGTAGTAATCGAAATTCAGTTTGCTGATGGCAGCCTTCAAGTAAACCAGCTTGAACAGCTTGTCAGTCAGCTCCACTTCA
>Ga0209390_10002812_pt1 | contig 29564 bp, 18 predicted proteins | sample BON01_FD_187212 | JGI IMG/M metagenome (GOLD analysis project Ga0209390, IMG submission 187212) | Freshwater microbial communities from Lake Bonney liftoff mats and glacier meltwater in Antarctica - BON-01 (SPAdes) (version 2) | ecosystem: Environmental > Aquatic > Freshwater > Ice > Glacier...
AAGAAGAAAAGAGCATTAAGGTACGTATTGAACAGGATGATACCGATGAGTTGGATGAGACTATCGAAATCGTTCTTTTGAATCCTTCGGGAGAGGGAGCGCAGTTGGGAGCCTACCCATCGATTCGTTATTCGATCATCGACCCACGATCCATCGTCGAATTCGGTCTTGAAACTAGTGGCGTAGCAGAGGAGGAGGGTTTCATCGATGTGCCACTTCGACTGAGCGGGATTTATGATAAACCGGTGACGGTACAAATAGTGGTTACGGGAGGTTCAGCAGATGAAAATGATTTTTCTCTCGAGTCGACTTCGGTGACCTTTCGTCCCGGTCAGCTTGAAAGTGCGCTTCGAATTTGGGTTGCTTCGGACGGAGCGGAGGAAAGGGCGGAATCGATTGAGCTGCGATTACTTGACGCTGAGAACGCTACTCTGCTCGGAAGGAACCAGCATTCGGTGATCATCTGTACTCGAAGCTATTCTCGATTAGGAGGAGCTCACTATTTTCGCTACACCAGTGGCGAACGATGGGAAACGTACGCGAAAGTCGGAAAATATGCCGACGCGATGGTGAGACTGGAGCCGGGGGATGATCGGCTTGTGTTTTGGCGTGGCTCGAGCTATTTACCCTTTATGGACATTGCGGATGGTAAACGATTCGCGGAAGTCGAGGTTGCTCAGAAGGGCGATGGAGAGGGCGTCAGATTCGATTTGATGAGCAAGCACGCCCATACGCGTATAGTTGAAGCCTCGGATGCGCGAGTGCGCATTGTTTGGCGATACATCCCGGATATGGAATTTTCCGATCCCCAGGACTGGACGGAAGAGACGTTCACTATCTATCCGGATGGCGCATGTTATAGAGATGTGATGGAAGGTACGGAAACCCTTGAGGAATACCGAAATCCTGATCACTCGCGAATTAGGAGTCTCTTGTTGACGGATCAAGGGATTTCTCCAATGCCTCGAAGCTGGGATAAACCTATCACGCTCGAAGTTGACGACTCTTCTCTGAAATCGTACCGAGATGAAGGATACAACTATTCGCAAGGTTGCTATGAGTTTACTGCTCTTCAGGAAGGGGCTCCGAAAGCGCTTCGGATACGATTGAAGAGCGATGTTGTGAATCCCGCATTGAGTGTTTTGGGCTGGGGCGATGCGGAGGTTGGCGTTTCAGTCGATGGGCGACCCTTTGAAGCGTTTGAGCAGGGTGCGTTTCGGAGAACCGAAAATAACGATTTGGTCTTATGGCTTGGCAATTCGTTTTCAGCGGGGTCGGAGATCGTAGTCCGACCGGTTGGAGGAAGCGATCCTGTGGTCCGGGCACCGGTTCGGGATCCCTATTTAAGCGAAATCCCTCTTCTTCCGGAGGGATCCACTGATCCGGGTCTGTTTGGAGCCTACTATAAGACTCTCAAGTATTGGGAGGAGTGGGACGCTCCTTGGAGGACGGGAGACTTTGCGGATGTCGTTGTTCAGTTCGACGGATCTCCCGATCGGTTGGTGTTCTGGCGTGGGTCGACTTATGTGCCTCACTGGGTGAATGATCGAAATTTCTGGTATTCGAACGAGTTTTGCGAGCGGCGCGGTGATGACTCTGGGGTCGACGGGCTTTGCGAGCCGATGCAGGATCACGAGAGCCGTTTCTCGCGTGCACGGATCATTCACAGTACACCAGCTCGCGCGTTAGTGCACTGGCGCTATGCTCCGACAACGCTCACGCATCAGTTCTTCGGCGTCGATGAGACAGGTTGGGGCGACTGGGTCGACGATTATTACTATGTGTATCCAGACGAGACCTGCGTTCGTGATACCACATTGTACACCTCAATGCCGAATGTGTTTAACGAGTTTCATGAGGCGATACCCCTTATCAATCCGGGTATGCTTCCGGAGGACATCCTTGAACCGGAGACTATTGAGATGGGGAATTCGGAAGGTGATGCGATTCGTTACGATTTCTCGAATGGTTTCCCTTCGAACGACTCGTTCGAAGATGGATTGAATATTCTACTTGTACGTTTGAAGGGCGAATCGAAGCCCTTCGCAATTGCGGAATCTGCGGGTCAATGGTTCGATCCGATTAGTCGGCCAGATGATGGCATGTTCAATCACTACGATGATTGGCCAGCGTGGCCGAAGCAGTATAGGAGAAACGATTGGGAAAGAGATCCAGAAAATGGGTACAGAGAATTTTGGAAGACCTTGCCTTCGCATAGCTCGCTGATGCATCTTGATTGGGACAACTACGAAAGCGATCTGGATGGTCCGGTCACTTTTCTGAGAAAAATCCTGCTTAATGGAATGACCCGTGAAGATAGCGTAGCAGCACTGGTCCCCTTAACGCGTTATTGGGAAAACGCGCCCATGGTAAAAGTGAATGGGTATGGATTCGGCGATGCGATTTTCGACAAGGCCCAAAAGGCTTATGTTCTGAAGCGTCGGATTAGTTGGATTGATGAAATGGTTAATCGAGACGACGACAAGATGATCAATGGGAAAGCGGATGAGGTGACGCTTCAAGTGTACGCGTCGAAGGAATCGCCAATGGTAAATCCTTGTTTTGTAATTAAAAATTGGCCAGCAAACACGAAGGCTATTCTGTTGATCGATGGCGACGTTGTTCCGACTGGCAAAGCATTTCGTCAGGGAATCGAAGAAGATTGGGGCGAGTTTGAGGTAGAGCGATCTCTGGTCGCTTGGGTGGAATGTGAATACGTGAGGCCTGTCACATTGACCCTGCGAATGGTGCGGTAAATTATAATTTAAAATTTTGAAAAATCGAAAGAAAATTGAAATAATGAATAGGCCAGTCCGACGGGGTCAGGCTGTTACATGTTAATTCATGATTGAAGGCCAGTCCGACGGGGTCAGGCTGTTACATGTTAATTCATGATTGAAGATTTATGGCAGATGCGACCAGTTTGCTGCCATGGCGCGTAAGCTGGGCCAGTCCGACGGGGTCAGGCTGTTACATGTTAATTCGTGATTGAAGATTTATGGCAGATGGGGTCGGTCTGCTGCCATGGCGCGTAAGCTGAGAATTGAGTTCGAAGGCGCTCGTTATCATGTGATCAATCGAGGGAACTACCGCTCGGATGTTTTTAAGTCGTCGGGTGCAGCGGACTCATTCTTGAAAACGTTGGAAGAGGCGGTCGAAAAGTTTGGGTGGATTCTCTTCGGGTATGTGCTGATGCGAAATCATTACCATTTGGCGATTGAGACTCCGCGGGGAAACTTGAGTGGGGGTATGCATTGGCTGCAGTCGACGTTTTCGACTCGGTTTAATCGTTTCCGTGGTGAGCGGGGACATTTGTTTCAAGGTCGATTCACCTCTGCGGTGCTCGAGGATGATCATGCCGTTCGTCGGGTGGTGGATTACATTCATTTGAATCCGGTGCGTGCTAAGGTGGTTTCGATAAAAAAGGTCGGAGATTTTCGGTTGAGTAGTTTGAGTCGCTTGACGCAGAAAACGGGGATAAGGGGTCTCGATTCCAGGGTCTGGATGGAGGCGTTGGGATTGAAGAAGACGGTGAATGGTGGGCGTAAATACATCCGTCACTTGGGAGAGGTCTGCGGAACCGATGAGGATGGGGTGGTGAGAAATACTTGGGGCGGTGGGCTCTCAAGCGTGGCGGCGCAATTTGGCGAGATCGTATGGGGCAAAGACTGGTTATGCGGCGCTGACCCACGCGCAGCGCAAAGGCCTCCGGGAGGCGCAGTGGGAAGCTCGTTTGGTCGAGCAGTTGGATGAGGTAAATCGAAGCGAAGATGATCTCACGGGCGGGTCGAAGTTCCCGGAGTGGAAGCTAGCGATCGCTAAGGTTTTGAAGGACGAGTTGGCCGCAAATTCTAACTGGCTTACTGATCGACTGCAGATGGGAACCGCTGGTTCGCTGCGGGTTTATCTCACCAGAAGGCCCATGACGAATTAACAAGTAACAGCCTGACCCCGTTGAACCCGCCCCGTTGAACCCGCCCCATCAGCTCTGCCCTAAGGTGATTTCGATAAAAAACGTCGGAGATTTTCGGTTGAGTAGTTTGAGTCGCTTGACGCAGAAAACGGGGATAAGGGGTCTCGATTCCAGGGTCTGGATGGAGGCTTTGGGATTGAAGAAGACAGTGAAAGGTTGGCGTAAATACATCCTGCACTTGGAAGAGGTCTGCGGAACCGATGAGGATGGGGTGGTGAGAAATGCCTGGGCGGTGGGCTCTCAAGCGTGGCGGCGCAATTTGGCGAGATCGTATGGGGCAAAGACCGGTTATGCGGCGCTGACCCACGCGCAGCCTAAAGGCCTCCGGGAGGCGCAGTGGGAAGCTCGTTTGGTCGAGCTGTTGGATGAGGCAAATCGAAGCGAAGATGATCTCACGGTCGGGTCGAAGTTCCCGGAATGGAAGCTAGCGATCGCTAAGGTTTTGAAGGACGAGTTGGCCGCAAATTCTAACTGGCTTACGGATCGACTGCAGATGGGAACCGCTGGTTCGCTGCGGGTTTATCTCACCAGAAGGCCCATGACGAATTAACAAGTAACAGCCTGACCCCGTTGAACCCCGATGACGAATTAACAAGTAACAGCCCGACCCCGTTGAACCCCGACCCCGTTGAACCCCGGCGGGAGTTTGGCGTTCGCACGCGGATTCGTCGCAGCAGCTCCCGATAAAATACGCGACGTCTTTCATCCCGCAGCCCCGCCCCACGTATTGAAAATCTACCCCGGCGACCGCCGCCCGGTCCGCCGCGAAACAGAAATTCGCTAACTTGGCATCGCCATGGACTAAGGTTTGGAACGGGCTGCGCTGGAGCTTCGCGTCGATCGCGCTTGCGCCCCGCCAGAGGGCTGGGTCCGCGGTGGAGAGTTTGCTGAGCTCATCGGGACGGGTGGCCAGATGCCAGTAGGTGCCGCACTCCCAGAGCGCATCCGCCGAGCTACCAAGAAAGTTTGCATGGAAATTGGCGAGCCACGTAAGGCAGGCCTTCATTTCCGCCTCATTCACGCTCCGACGCCGTTCGCCGTAGCCGGAAGCGTCGAGATCTTCGAGGAGCAGCAGGACCTCGTCGCCCTCAGTCTCGACCCCGAGGCACTCGGGCACTCGGCAGCGGGCACCACAGCGCTCGGCGTAGTGCTGATACCAAGCGGTCTCGACTTGGTAGGACTTAAGCTTGCGCGCGTGCGATCGATCGGTGCTCCAACCGCGGGGATGCTGCGTCGTGGGGGGCGGCGAAACATGCTTCACGATCACACTCCGCCGGTTAACCCCCTCAAGTTCATAGCGTAGGATCGAGCCATACCCGCTCCACAAGCTCTGCAGGACTTCCGTCTCCCCACATCGGCTCGCCCCCGTCGCGCTGATAATTAATGCCTCCACCCCATGCTTCATGGCAACGCACGATGCGCCCCGAGGAGACGTTGTCAAAGCCACCGGTGATGGGCGCAGTCGGTAGGGGCAACATTCCGAACCGGCGAGTGATTGCTCAAGCGACGTTGCGGTGGATCGGCGAAAACCGGAACTGGTCACCGCGGCTGGAAAGGGCTGAGACCGGCAGTAATCCGGTCGGCGTCCCCTCACTTTGGGCAGTGGTTCACGCGGGGCGAATTCATACGCGAAGGTTGTTTTACTGGCCCGATTGGGCCCGGCGATGGGCAGTCTCTTTTCCGGCTTCTGCCTCGATAAAGGGACGTGGTTTTCATCCCCTGGTTGCTGGTAGATAGGCATGAAACGAGGGGAGGGCGGCTCTGGAGAGGAATAGGCGAATAACGCTGATTAGGCTGCGAGCGGATCACGGACCGCGCGCGAAGCCTGGATCTAGTGTTATGTCGCTTAAATAACTATACAAAGAATGACGAATGTGATTTGCTGCCTGAATGGGAGCAAAAACACGAATGGAACTGAGTGAGGCGCAAATTGGGGAGCTTGAGCGGATGAATGCCGCGCACGGCACACCGCAGCAGGTGGTGAAGCGTTGTCGGATTGTCCTATTGAAAGCGCAGGGGAATTCGGACGAGGTGATTGCCGGGCAAGTAGGAATGAGCCGACATACCTGTCGGCTATGGCGAAAGCGCTATGAGCAGGACGGTGCACAAGGGCTTTGGCACATCGCGCCGGGACGCGGGCGAAAGATGCAGGAAGGACTGGCGCAGCGCGTGATCAAGGCGACGCTTGAAACCAAGCCTGCCGGTCAAACGCACTGGAGTTCGCGTTTAATGGCCAGCGCACAGGGTGTGCACGCCAGCACGGTGGCGCGCATCTGGCGTGATCACAAACTGCAACCGCATCGAACCAAGGGCTTCAAGTTTTCGCGGGATCCGCAGTTCGTGCCCAAGCTGCTCGACGTGGTCGGAGTGTATTTGAATCCGCCGCACAACGCGGTGGTGTTGTGCGTGGACGAGAAGAGCCAGATTCAGGCGCTCGATCGCACCCAGCCGGGCTTACCGATCAAACGCGGGCGCTGCGGCACGATGACCCATGACTATGTGCGGCACGGCACCACCACGCTGTTTGCGGCTCTGAACATGGCCGAGGGCAAGGTGCATGGGAAATGCTTCCCGAAGCATCGCAACATCGAGTTCCTGCGATTCCTACGTCTCCTCGACAAAGCCTACCCCAACACGCTCCAACTCCACCTGATACTAGACAACTACGGCACCCACGGCCATGAAAACGTGCGCCGGTGGCTGGCCAAGAATCCGCGTTTTATTCTGCACTTCATCCCCACCAGTTCAAGCTGGCTGAACATGGTGGAACGTTGGTTTGCGGAACTCACCAACAAGGCGGTTCGGCGAGGATCCTTCACCAGCGTCCCAGATCTGATCACCGCCATCGAAAGCTTTATAACGCACTACAATATCAACCCCAAGCCGTTTGTTTGGAGCGCCAAAGCCGAAGAAATCCTCGCCAAGCTTGAGCGGTGTCGTGCTCGTCTTGAACAAGTCCAGCCCGGCTGCACCTCGCACAAATCCAGGAAAAAGAAGGCAACTAAATCCGTATAGTTATTTGAGCGACAATACACTAGGAGTTTTACGGAGGCGTAAAGAAAATGGATTAGCTCCGGCGATAAGTAATTCTCGACAACGGCGGCTGGAGCCGAAACGTAGGGCTCCTGCAACCGGAGAGGTGGCAGAGTGGTCTATCGCGGCGGTCTTGAAAACCGCTGAGCCGCAAGGTTCCGGGGGTTCGAATCCCTCCCTCTCCGCCATGTTGCATTCGCAACATGGCGTCGAAGCGCGCAGCGATTTGATGGGCGCAGCCCCCAGAGGAAGGCTGAGAACCTCGGTTCGACGAAATGAGCGCAGCGAATGGAGAAGGGGCGCACGGAGTGCGAATGCGAAGTATCGGACGACCGGTCCGCCAATCCCTCCCTCTCCGCCATGTTGCAATCGCAACATGGCGACGAAGCGCGCCGCGATTTGATTGGCGCAGCCCCTCAGCGGAGGGCTGAGAACCTCGGTTCGACGGAATGAGCGCAGCGGATGGAGAAGGGGCGCACGGAGTGCGAATGCGAAGTATCGGACCACCGGTCCGCCAATCCCTCCCTCGACGCCATGTTGCAATCGCAACATGGCGTCGAAGCGCGCCGCGATTTGATTGGCGCAGCCCCTCAGAGGAGGGATGAGAATCTCGGTGCGACGGAATGGGCGCAGCGAATGGAGGAGGGGGCTAGCGGAGTGAGAGTGCGCAGGCATCGGCCCCCAGGTCCCGCCAATCCCTCCCGCTCCTCCCGCTCCGCCATGCCGGTGGAGCAGGGAACTGGTTACCTGGCAAACCCGGTCAGCGCTTAGCTGGCGTAGACTGATTCCCAGCCCGCGCGAGGGGGCGGACCACCGAGTAAGTCATTGGCCAGGGGATGATCGGGGAAGCGTTTGGTCGCGCGGTCGAATTTGAGGGTGCCGCCAAGGCGCTGGGCGATGATGCCGAGGATGAAGACTTGAGTGAGGGGGCCCGAGATCGAGAAGGGCGATTGAGGCTCGGCTTGGCCGAGGCACGACAGGGCAAAATTTTCGTAATGGTCGGGTTGGCGGGCGTTGACCCGAGGGAGGGTCGGCGCGAGCTCAAGCATTTTGGACGCGGGAAGAATACGCAGGGTATCGGAGTGGGTGCCGCCCTTGAAGACGAGATCGTCACTGTAGAGGTATTTACCGTTTTTCTGGCGCTGCACGTCGGCGGCCTCTTCCGCGGGGAGCTGAGGCAAATTTTCGACCCCGTCATACCACGTGACTTCGCAGGGAGGATGAACCGTGCGAGCGGGGAAGGAGAACCGGATGGTGGAGGCTTGGGGGAAGATAAAATCGTTGGGGCCGTCGCGCCGCTCGGCAGTAATCATCTCGGGTAAACCGAGCTCGAGGAACCGATGGGCGGTGTCAAGAATGTGAGGGGCCCAGTCGCCGAAAGCCCCGCTGCCGTAGGTGAACCAGCTCCGCCAATTTTGCGGATGAAGTCGGGGGCTGTAGTCGTGTAGCGGGCGCCCGACGTGCCAGAGGTCCCAATCGAGTCCGTCGGGAGTGGGGTGGCCCGTGTCGTAACCGGGGACGTCCCAGCCGTGCCAGCGCCGAGGAGAGTTCATGTAGGCATCGATGCGGGTGACGTTTTTGATAATGCCCGCCTCGGACCAGGCTTTGAACTGGAAGAAGTTCGCGCCGGAGTGACCTTGATTTCCCATTTGGGTGACGACGCCCGTGCGGGCGGCTTGGGCCATCAGCATCTCGACTTCTTGAAAGGTGTGGGCGAGGGGCTTTTCGAGGTAGACGTGTTTGCCGGCCGCCATACAGGCCATGGCCACGGGAAAGTGGGCGAAGTCGGGCGTGGAAATTGAAACGGCGTCAAATTTGTCGCCTTCGCGGGCGAGCATTTCACGGAAATCGCGGTAGAGAGGAATGTCGCCGAGGAGGGTGCGGGCTTCGACGCAGTGGGCACCATCGAGATGAACATCGGCGGCGGCCACAAACTCCACGAGGTTGGTCGCGCCAAACAGTTGGATGTTCGAGGTGCCGCGATTGCCGATGCCGACAAAGGCGATGCGGACCTTGGCGCGGGGGCTACCCGCGGCGGGCGTAGCGGCAGCGGAGGAAACGATGCTGCCAGGGTTTTGACATCCGGCAAATAGGACGGATGAAGCGAGCATGCTTTGCTTTAAGAATTTTCGGCGAGAGGAGTCGGAATGCGGGGTCATGACAGGGCGGATTAGCGTTCGGGGGGGATATACCGGAGTGAAGGAAAACAGCTACTTCAGATCTCGGTAGTTTTCGAGCAAGTTTTTAGTGACGAATAACGGGCTATTTTAGGTGAAGGGGGGGCAGAAATATATATTCTTTTTTTCACTGCAGCGGCAGCAATTTTAGGCAATGATCGAGACTGCTTGAGCTGAACTTTATCGTGATTCAATTACTGGACACGGCTCCGTTCAATATCAGTTCAATCCGATAGAACCCCACTTAAGAATGAAGACAGAAATTGAAGCATCAACGCGTTGGAGGAGGAGTTTTTTGGGCAAATTTCTGGCGATAGCCGGTTTAGCCTTGGGCGGAGGCGGGCTCGTTCAGGGCGCTGTGCAGACGCCCAATTTTATCCTCATTCTGACCGATGATCACGGTTGGACGAGCACCTCTTCCCGGATGGATAAGTCGTTGCCGACTTCCGCCAGCGACTACCAAGAAACGCCCAACATTGATCGTCTGGCGAATCAAGGCATGCGCTTTTCCCAAGGCTATTCGCCGGCAGCTATTTGCACGCCTTCCCGCCGCAGTATCCTGTTTGGACAGACCCAATTTCGCATGGGCCCCGACGATGGATTCGATGTTCGTTACGACCCTTACGCGAAAGCTTTTCTCACGATACCGCTCATGTTGAAGCAAGTGGATGCCCGCTATCGGTCGGCCCATTTCGGGAAGTGGCATATGAAGACGGGAGATTACTCCCCCGAAGATTTCGGCTTTGATCAGAGTGACGGGCGCACCTCGAATGGAGATGGTAGCATTTGGGAAAACAAAGAGGATAAGTGGAAGAAGACGTTTCTGGTCGAAGCCCCTAAGGGTATCGACCGCCTCACGGGGAGAGGCGCGAGTTTCATCCGCCGCAACGTTGAGTCGGGCAACCCGTTTTTCCTGCAAATCTCCCACTATGCGACTCACGTGGATATTCAGACCAAACCTGAAACCTACGACTATTTTTCGGGTAAACCTCGCGGTCGCACCCATGATCATCCCGGTTACGCGGGGATGTTGGCCGATTTGGATACCGGGATCGGGCAGATTCTAGACCAAGTTGAACGATTGGGGATCGCGGATAATACCTATATCTTGATTATGGCCGACAACGGGGGAGCAGAGTTTATTCCCCCGGTCAGCAACAAGTTGGCCCCCCCCGGCACCAACGGTCGACCGTCGCGCAATGATCCTCTGCGCGGTGGCAAATGGGTGCTCTACGAAGGCGGTGTGCGGGTGCCATTCATCGTGAAGGGGCCGGGTATTCCGGCGGATAGCCAAAGCGACGTTCCCGTGATTGGCTACGACTTGCTACCGACCATTGCTGAGTTGGCGGGTTATCAGCGCGCGATGCCGGATTACGTGGATGGGGGCAGTTTTGCGGATTTGTTGGACGACGGGCTTGGCGAGGTCAGGCGCCCCACGAACGCGCTCTTCCATCATCGCTACGCATCCTACCTGCATTCCTCCATTCGCGTGGGGAATTATAAATTGCTCAAGTTTTGGCACGATCACTCCCACCATGCGGAGGGTATCGAGCTGTTCGATCTCTCGACGGATTTGGGCGAAACCAACGATTTGGCCAAGCAGATGCCCGACAAGGCTAGGGCACTGGAACAACAACTCCTCGACTATATCAAAGCGGTGGATGGAAATGTAACCGGCGAACTCGACTAGTCAGTCTCGCCTCCATTGATACCCCTCCAACTCCAACGCGACCGCAATGAAGCGATTTCTTAGTCTCCTTGGCTCCTGTCTATTAGGCATGAGTTGCCTACAGAGCCACCTGCTGGCCGCACCGAACGTAATCGTCATCTACACCGATGATCAGGGCACCCTCGATCTTAATACCCTGGGGTCAAAGGATCTTGTCACCCCTCACATGGATGCGTTGTTCGAGAGCGGGGTCCACTTTACGCAGTTCTACGGGGCGCCGGTGTGCACGCCCTCGCGCGTCAGTTTGTTGACCGGGATGTCACCCCAACGGGCGGGAGTGACCGGCAATGTTTCGGCCACTTCGGACCAGACGGCGGGGTTGTCGAGTGAGCTATTCACGATGGTCGATTTGTTTGAGAATGCCGGATATAACACGGCTCACATTGGCAAGTGGCACCTCGGGTTTGCGAAAGATAAACAGCCGCTGGCCCATGGGTTTGACTACACGTTTGGCCACCTCGTGGGCTGCATCGATAACTACTCACACTTCTACTATTGGCGTGGTCCCAATCGACACGATCTTTACCGAAACGGCGAAGAGGTGTTTCACGATGGAGCGTTCTTCCCTGAACTCATGCTGGAAGAAGCCAGTGCCTTCATCACAGCGTCAAAAGACGATCCCTTCTTCCTCTATTTCGCGATCAATCTCCCCCATTACCCCTACCAGGGCTATCCGAAGTGGTTGGAGTATTATGATGAGCAGGGGGTGCCTTACCCGCGAAACCTCTACGCCGCGTTTCTTTCCACCCAGGACGAGATCATCGGCCGACTAATCCAGCATTTGGATACGCTCGGACTGCGCGATGATACGATAATCATCTTCCAGTCGGACAATGGGCATTCGACCGAAGAACGCGCTCACTTCGGGGGTGGAAACGCCGGAATTTATCGCGGCGCGAAGGCCTGCCTTTTTGAAGGCGGCATTCGGGTTCCCGCGGCGATCAGTTGGCCGGCCGGATTACCCCAAGGGGAATCCAGGGATCAGCTTTCCGCCAATACCGATTGGCTGCCGACCCTCGCCGAACTTTGCGGCTTTGATATGCCTGATGCGATAATCGAAGGTAAAAGCCTCGTGCCGGTTCTGCGCGATGCGCAGGCCGAGAGTGGGCATGGCGGCGTTTATCACTGGGAGTTTCGCGATCAATGGGTCGCGCGCGACGGTCGGTGGAAGTTACTCGGTAACCCGGTCGACACCAGCGACAAGGCGCCGCTCGGGGAGAACGACACGCTCTTTTTGGTGGATCTCGAGAACGACCCCGGTGAACTCACTAATCTTGCTTTCCGCTATCCTGAAAAAGTGGTCGAGCTCCAAAAATCCTATCAATCATGGAAAAGCAGTTACTAAACATCGGATTCGTGCGCGGAGCGCTGTTGGCACTCGCGGTCGTTTCGTCCGCCCCCGCCGTCCCTAATATTCTTTTCGCGATCGCGGATGATCAGTCCTACCCGTATGCCTCGGCTTACGGAACGAAGGGGGTTGAGACGCCTGCCTTCGATCGACTGGCAGATCAGGGCGTCCTCTTTCACAACGCCTTCGCGCCCGCCCCGCAATGCAGTCCCTGCCGCGCGGCCATCCTCACGGGCCGCAATATCTGGGAAATTGAAGAGGCCGGAACTCACAGCAGTTATTTCCCCAAGAAATTCCCGGTGTTCACGCGGGTGCTGGAGGAGATTGGTTATCACGTCGGATTCAGCGGGAAGCCTTGGAGTCCGGGCAATTTCGAGGATGCGGGGTGGAAGCGTAATCCCGTCGGAGACGAATATAACCAGGCCGTGCTGACGCCGCCGGCGAGTGGTATTTCCAATATCGATTACACCGCGAACTTTAAGACATTTCTGGCCAAGAAGAAATCCGATCAACCGTTCTTTTTCTGGTTTGGGGCCAAGGAGCCGCACCGAGATTATGAATACGGCTCCGGCCAAAAAGCGGGAAAGCAATTGGCGGACGCCGAGGTCCCGGCCTTTTTGCCGGACGAAGAGATTACGCGTCACGACGTGCTCGACTACGCTTTGGAGATCGAGTGGTTCGATCAACATCTGGGTCAGATGCTGCAGATGCTCGAGGATGCCGGTGAATTGGCCAACACTATCGTGGTGGTCACGGCGGACAACGGCATGCCGTTTCCTTATGCGAAAGCCAACCTGCAGGAATATGGCACGCACGTGCCGCTGGTGATTGCGGGTCCGGCGTTTTTCCCGGGCGGACGTGAAACGACGGCTCCGACGAGCCTAATCGATCTCGCGCCTACTTTCCTAGAGCTCGCGCAAACGGATCGGATGCGGGATCTCACGGGCAGAAGCCTGCTCCCACTTTTGCAGAATGGAGAGGCCCATCGCGATTTCGTCCTGACGGGCCGGGAGCGTCACTCTCATGCCCGAGCTGATAATCTGGGTTATCCGGCGCGGGCGCTGCGCACGGAGGAGTTTCTCTACGTTTGGAATGTCGATGCCGACCGTTGGCCGGCCGGTATTCCTAATCCGGAAGGCTTACGACCGGACCAAATCGACGGGAGTTTCTCACCGAACTACAAGTCCATGGGCCTCGGTTACGCCGATATCGATCCCTCACCTTCGAAAGAGCTGATCTTGGCCCAACGCGAAACCTATCCGCAGCATTATGCCTTGGGTTTTCTAAAGCGTCCGACCGAACAACTCTACGATGTTAAGAACGATCCCGCTTGCATCAACAACTTGGCCGCTGATCCCCGCTACGCCGCGATTTTGGAAAACCTCGGCCAGAAACTTCGACAAAATCTGATGGCGCAAAAAGATCCGCGGATGACGGGCAATGGCGATGTGTTCGATTCCTATCCGCGATTTGGCAGCATGCGTTATTATCCCGGCTTCAAAAAACGGGGTGAATATAATCCAGAACTCATCCCCAAGGAGCAGGAGTAGGCCTCTTTCGGTGCTGTCACGAAACCTTTACCTGCACGGTAGATTACTGCTTAAGTCCTTTTCCCGCCCCATTACCCCTCCGCAATGCCCCCCGAAAATTCCGAACAAAGCCAGTGGTTTAATGATCATCTCCAGCCGCACGAGCCCATGTTGCGCGGGTGGTTACAGAACCGATTCTCCAACCGAATCGACGTGGACGATATCGTCCAAGAATCGTTTATGCGGGTGCTCAAAGCGCAGGAACGCAGTGAGTTGAAATCGCCGAAAGCCTTTTTCTTCGCGACGGCGCGCAACTTGGCATTGGATGTGGTGCGGAGGTCAAAGATCGTTCAGTTCAATTCTTTAACCGAAAACGACCTTTCGGACGTCTTAGATGATAACGACTCAGCACCGGAAGCGATCGAGCGCAGTCAGGAACTAGAATTATTAACCAAAGCCATCCAGTCACTCCCATCCAAATGTCGTCGAATTTTCACCCTTCGAAAAGTTTACTGCATGTCCCAACCGGACATCGCGGAGAAGCTGGGGGTATCGGTCAACACCGTGGCGACCCAGTTGAAAATCGGGGTCCGAAAGTGCACCGCCTTCATGCAGGAGCATAGCCACCGATGAGCAATTCTAGAAAATCTTTAGACTACCCCTTCTCCGATGACGAAAGTCGCCGGGATGAAGCGGCGCTGGATTGGGTGATCCGGCGCGATGCGGGGTTCTCGGCCAAAGAACAGGACGAATTTTTCACCTGGTTGGCGAAAGATGCCCGCCATGGGGAGTGGTTCAAGCGTCATCAAAAGACCTTTCATCAGTTTGATTCCTTGGTGCAATGGTGTCCGGAGCACAGTGATGAACCGAACCCTGATTTGCTGGCAGCGCCGTGGTTGAAGCAAAGCTGGTTTTTGAAGTTAGGATCGTTGGCCGCGGCGGCAGCGTTGTTGCTGGGACTGTTTATTTGGCAGCCCTGGGCAGAAAATAGTCAGAGCTTTGATGATTTGCTGCCCGAAGCGGGTGCCATGGCCTTGAATTATCAGATCCATCGGCTGCCCGACGGATCGATTGTCGAGTTAAACAAGGGGACCCAGATCGCGATTCGTTACACCGGAAAACAACGACGAGTGGACCTGCTATCGGGCGAGGCTTATTTTGAAGTCGCGAAGAACCCTCACCGTCCGTTCATCGTGAGCGCCCGGGGAATCGCCGTCACCGCGGTGGGCACGGCCTTTAATGTGAAGTTGGCCGATGAGTCGCTTGAAGTCATGGTGACTCACGGTCGCGTGCTGATGGATTCTTCCGCGTTGGTGGATTTGCGTGAGCTCTCCCAGGCATTGGAGCCTTTGGTGTTCGCGCCGGAATTAACGGCCGGACAGCGCTCGCATGTTTCGTTTGTGAGCCGGGCGATTTTGCCAAAAGTGGCGGAGATTACGGAAAAAGAAGTCGACGAGGAACTGGCGTGGAAGCATCAAGTGCTCGAATTTGTTGATCGTCCGCTTGGCGAGATCGTGCAGGAATTCAATCACTACAACACGCGGCAGATTACGATTTTGGATCAGGAGCTCTTGGATACGGCGATCACGGCCTCGTTCCGGTCCTACAATCTCGATGGTTTTGTGCGGTTACTCGAGCTGACCTGTCCGGTGAAGGCCTCGTTTGAAGGCGACGACCTCATCTCGCTAACCCGCGTGCACTAGGCGATCGGGAGGGTTGGTCGAACGGCTCCCTTCGCGAGCCGGGGTTTTCGCGGACAGGGTTCGGCAGGGATCATGGGGGGGACGACTTTCGGACGAGAAATTCATAGGATTTTCGTTTTAATTCTTCACCCCATTCATCATCTTAACCGTCTCTGGAGCAGATAAGCTGTCGCTCCATGGCTTCGAATGATTCAACCAACCCCTACCACGCCAAACGGCCTGGGCAATTACTGCCTATGCTTGTTGCTCATCATGAGCATGGCGGTCGGTCGCGGGATGGCTGCAGAACCCGAAGCCGCGGAAAAACAGCTCTACAGTGTAAAGTCAGGCGAAGCGGCTTCGACCTTACCCCGATTAGCGCGCCAAGGTCAGGTGGACGTCATGTTCACTGCCAAGGTGGCGAAAGGGGTGCGGACGAATGCCGTCGTCGGGATGTTCACGCCGTTGGAAGCATTGGAAACGTTGTTAGCGGATACCCCGCTACAAATCGTGGAGGACCGGGAAACCGGCGCCTTCGCCGTCATTCGAGTTGCCGATGAAGTTGTGATCGTCCGCGAACCTGAACCACCTCACCAAAACCCTAAAACCACTCCAGAAATGAACCCCAAAAAAGGACTCTTTAGTAGCCTGGCAGGAGGGCTTGCCGCCGTCTTCGCCTTTAATGCCACGCCGGCGACGGCGCAGCAAAGCAATGATGGCAAGGATGGCGATGAAGTCGTCACCATGGAAGCCTTCGAAATCTACGGTGCGGCTCAGGCCGCCTCGGTCGAACGGCAGAAGCAATCCAATATCATCGGCAGTTATCTCGGCTCTGATGCGCTGGGCGATCTGCCCGATGATGACCTCGGTGAAGCGCTTTCGCGTCTCGCGGGTGTCAATGTGATCGGCGGTCAAGGAAACGCCGAAGGCAGTGTCACCATTCGCGGGGCAGAAGGGCAGTATAACACGATTCGAATCAACGGAGCGGCCCAGGCCAATGCTCGTTTGGGTTCCCGTAATTTCGACGTGACTAAAATCCCCGCTGAAATGGTTTCAGGGGTTCAAATTATCAAGAGTATCACGGCGGAGTTTCCGGCTGATTCGATTGGTGGCTCCGTCAATGTTGAGACGGCCAACGCCTTTGATTTAGGCAAGACCACCTCCCGCTATAAGGTGGAGTATCGCAGTCGCGAGCAGGGTGATCTCGGAGGTTGGGGGGCAAATATTGTGCACTCCAGTATCGGGAGTATTTTCGGCGGCGAAGACAATTTTGGCCTGTTGTTCAACATCAACTACACGGATGAAGAATTGGTGGATTGGCAGACGCAGAATCGATATCTGGATGATGCGGGACGCGTATCGGATTTCCCCGGGTTTGCCGAGCAAACCGACTTGAATACCAATCCCGACGCGTCGACGCCGATTTGGGATCGATTCGACCCGAATGAAACTCGCACGACCCGGGACGAGCTGACGTTTAACGCCAGCTTCGATTTCAAGTTGTCGGACGAAACGACGCTTTATTTCCGCCCTTGGTTTCAAAAAGAAAATGACGACCGGGATAGCTTCGCCTTCCGCATCGATCGCCTCGAGCTCGCCTTTGATGGCAACTGGTGGTTCATGGACGACGCGGGCAATCCGCTCGGGAGTTGGCTCGAAGATGACAACGATCCCGTTCTCGGCAGCGCGGGAGATACGTTTGTGCAACAGGTCGATGGCAGTGGTAATGTCGTGGTCACGCCGAACTTCGAAGCCAATCGGGATGGCCGGATTGATCGCATCATCACAGGCCGCAACATCGAGGCTGAAACCTACACCTTCGATTTCGGGGGAGAAACCGCCCTCGATGATGGTTTGCTGGAATACCGTTTGCTGTTTTCGTCCGATGAAGGGAAAAACTTCAATCGTCAGTATCGCTTCCAAGAGCGTTTTGATGACGGTCGGGCAGGCGACCGCCTGCGGGCCAGTTTTTTCGGGAGCACCCCATTGCCTGAGTTTACGGTATTTGAAGTCACCGAGCGTCGGGGCCACGTGCCCTCCAACGGGAAAGAGAACGTGTTTGGCGATGCCAACCGCACTTACAATGACACGTCACCACGTTTCAATTACGAGAACGTGACCGAAGACGTGATGCTGGCTTCGATCGATCTGGAGAAGGAAATCAACAACCACGTCACGCTGAAGACCGGCGTCCGTTTTCGGAGTGCCACGCGTGACAACGTGACGACCCAGTTGTTCTTCACCCCCGAAGAAGGAGCTCGCCGGGTTTATCCTGCCGGTATGTTTGCCGATCCTGCCGACGGTGGATTCACGCTATGGGACGGGAAGTATGCTGATACTGCCGGTCCATTTGTGCGCGCTGATCCCGCTTATACTCACTTCTTCGACACCTACCGTGCCGATCCTACGGCCTGGGAATTCGCTCGATCTGATCTTCGCGACGCGGCCGACACGGCCGTGTTGAAAGAAGACGTGATGGCGGCCTATTTGCAGGGCACGTTTCAAAAAGGGGACTGGACTTTGGTCACCGGTCTGCGTTTCGAGAAAACGAAACTGGATACAACTTGGAAACCCTCAAACTTCGTGGTTGATGGGACGAATATCCCCAATCTCAGTGCAGATGAACAAGGTATCCTCAACAACCTCGTGCAAGTGGGGGTGCAGGATCTCGGGTTTGCCGGTCCTGATGGTTCGTTCTCGTTCGGCGATATTGTCGACGATATCAACCGCACGAATGACTATGATAATATTCTACCCAGTGGGGTGTTGACCTACCGCGCCGGAGAGTCCGGCCACGTGTTCCGCTTGGCTTACACCAACACACTGACTCGTCCCGACTACCGGGAATTGGTCCCGTTCGATTTGGGTGAAGCCAATCGTCAACTGCAGGCCGCCGGCGTGCTTAATCTCACAAGCCGGGATGAGGAATTTGACCTAGGCAATCCGAACTTGGTGGAACAAACCTCTGAAAATTTTGATGTCGCGTGGGAATACTACTTCGGCCCAAGCCAACGAAACACCATCTCAGTCACTTACTTTTCGAAGAGTCTCGAAGACTTCCTACAGGAAGACACCTTCCGGCGGGACGTCGAACTACTGATCGACCCGGATAATCCAAGCCTAGGCACCGAATTAGTGACCGCCGACACGAATTTCTGGTCCAACGCTTCCACCCGCAGTATCTCGGGTATCGAAGTGAGCGGTTACTTCAATATGAAGGATCTGCTCCCCGGTTTGGGATTCTTGGATGGGCTTAGTTTCGTGCCAAATTACGCGCGGATCACAGGTGATCAAACTGATCCTATCTTCGACCAAGCCGAACTGGAGAATGGAAATTTCGTGAAGATCGGCGAGACCTTCACGGACAGTCTTACGAATCAGGCTAAGGAGATTTACAATCTTCAGTTCATCTACGAGCGCCAACGGTTCAATATCCGGTTGTCCTACAACTACATCTCGCGGTTGCAGCGCACCCCTTCAACTGCCGCGATCTCCGCGATCACCTTCGATCGTGAAACCGAGAGCGTAGACCTCTCGGTGCAGTATCGTCTCTTCAAGGATCGGGATACTCGCCTCTTCTTCGAGGCAGACAACCTGACGGATACTCCGGGTGACGAACGTTACATCGGTAACACGCCAGGTCTCTACACCACGTCCTATTCGACTTACGGTCGTCGCTTCGTGTTTGGTATTCGCGGATCCTTCTAATCACGCCATTGATAAAACCCTCCGAGTCTTTGATTCGGGGGGCTTTTAGTTTTCGATTCCAGGAGTCACTCAGATCATGCAAAATGCTATGCGCCGAAAAGTCGTCTTCGTCATTCTCTCGGTTTTTGCGAGCTTGAGTATGCTCCCGGCGGAGCAAACTCCGGTCCGCGGGGAACTCATTTATCAAAACAACCTCGCTCGATCTGAGGACGCTGCGGACTGGGTCATGGAAGGGCCGGGCGTGACGGAGTTCCGGGATGGCTGGATGGAGATGTATTCGCCGGAAAAAGAGTTTCACCATGTCCTCTGGTGTCCGGAAGATTTCCCCGATCGTATTATCGTCGAGTGGGAAGCGCAGAATCTCGATACCGATGCAGGCCTATGTATCCTCTTTTTCGCGGCGCGAGGAACGGACGGGCGGGATCTCTTCGACCCGTCTTTGCCGAAACGCGATGGCACGTTCCAAGGCTACACCAGGGGGGCGTTGGATTGTTACCACATTTCCTACCACGCCAACACCCCAAAGCGACCGGATCGAGGCAAAGCGCACCTACGGAAGAACAATGGCTTTATAGTCGCGCAAGAAGGCGCGGGAGGCATCCCGGGGAAGTCCACCGCGATCCACCAATTGAAGCTAGTGAAGGACGGCGATCACATCCGCTTCTTTGTCGATGGCCGCAAGGTCCTCGATTGGACCGATACGGAAAGCAACGAACCGCGCCCCCATCACGAGGTGGGGAAGATCGGATTTCGTCAGATGCAGTGGACTCATTTCCGCTATCGTAACCTCCGGGTTTGGGAAATCGAAGACGAAGCGGAGGTGCGGGCAGCCCTGGCAGAGCTCCCGGTGATTCACGCCAAGAAACGCGCCTGGGCCGATCCGGCCTTTGACCGGGTTGCATCTAAAAATTCTCCGTCGTTGCAATGGGTGACGACGGCAGGGAAGGGACGCAGTTACGATGTTCGGTTATCGCAAGATGCCGCATTCGCCGAGGCGGAAACCCTCACCGGCAATGACCTGCCCTGGGGACTATTCAATCCGCACCAGCCGTTGGCGCCGGGACGCTGGTATTGGCAGCACCGGGTGGACGACGGTGCCTGGTCGGACGCTCATTCATTTCTGATCACCAGTGAATCGCAGGATTGGGATCCGCCGTCGCCCGAGCGGTTATTGGCCGGTATTCCAAGCTATCATCCCCGCCGCTTGGTCGACAAACCCGATTGGGGCGCTTTCCGCAAGCGCGCTGCCCCCACCCGTGAGGCGGAACTTATGGTGGCTTTGGCGGAGACTTATGTGGGCCAGCCACCGCCCGTGGAGGACCTCGGTATCGTCGCACTCGAGGGGGACGATACCAAAAAGACGGACAAGATCCAAAAGGATGCCTCCAAGGAAATTGGCAGCGAGCTGTTCCAGGGGATCGATCCGCTCTGTAAGGCCTACGTTTTAACGGGTGAAGCGAAATACCGGGAAACGGCTATTCGTTGGGCGATGGAAGCCTCCTCGTGGGATCCGGCGGGAGTCACCCGAATCAACGATTTCGGCGATAGCCGTATTATGCTCTCGATGGCAACGGTCTACGATACCTTCCATGATAGCCTCGACGAGACCCAGCGAGCCGCGCTGCTACAATCGATCGCCGCGCGAGCCGGGCACTTCTACCAATCTTATGTGAACAGTAAAGAGTCCGCGGTGTTATCGAACCACGTCTGGCAGCACATCTTTCACTATCTTTTTGATACGGCCATCGCCGTGCATGGCGACATTCCCGAAGCGGCGACCTGGTTGACCTATCTTTACGAGATGTTTCTGGCCCGCGCGCCAATTCTAGGCGGAGAGGATGGCGGTTGGGTTCACGGGTTTTCCTACTTCCGCATGAACATGGATATGCTGATCGATGTGCCTCAGCGCATCAAAACCTACACGGGATTTGATTTCACCGCGCACACGCCATGGTTCCGGGAGAATCCCAACTACTTCATTTATGGGTTCCCACCCGGATCCGCGAGCTCGGGCTTCTCTGACAACTCCCACGACCTGCCTGAACCAAGGGGTGATTACCTCGCCTATGCGGACGCTTTAAGCCGCTTGGTGCAGGATCCGTATGCGGCGTGGTATCGTGATCGGGTCGCGGCGGTGGCCGATGAATTGAATCCTCACGTGGCCTCTTATTTTAAAAACGAATACGTCGAAAATAACGCCGAGGGAAGCGGCCTCGGGGATACCGAGATGCTGCGATGGAATCGGTTGAAATATCTCTACGATATGCCCGCGGCGGAGCCCCGGTCGCCGGTTGCGCTCCCCATGGCTCGGGCTTTTAAGGGTGTGGGACTGGTGACCCTGCACTCTCAACCGTTAAGCGAACCAGCCGATGAGAATTTCTACGTCGCGATGCGCGCCAGTCCGTTTGGGACCTACAGTCACATGCTTTCGGACAACAACACGTTTAACATGGTTTACGGGGGCGATCGTCTCTTTTACCATACAGGGTTCAAGGTCTCGATGAGCGCGCCTCATCGGCTACTGTATTACAAACACACCAAAAGCCACAACGGCATCCTGATCGACGGGGAAGGGCAGCCCTACTCGACCGAGGCCTATGGCTGGATTGAGAACTTCCTGACGGGAGATCACCTGAGTTACGCCGTGGGCAATGCCTCGAATGCTTACGATAGTCCGGACGAGAAGATGGATGCGGGCCTGAAGACCTTCCGAAGGCATCTCATCATGCTGCGTCCCGACATCGTGGTGATTTACGATGAGCTGGAGGCGGAGAAGCCGGTGGAGTGGTCGTATTTACTCCACGCCTACAATGAGATCTCGCTGGAAAAGAAGAATCAGATTCTGACCACCACCAACCGTGCGGGTCACGCCCGGGTCTATCTGACAGGATCCAGTGAACTGGACTGGTCCGTTACGGATGAATACGAAGTGCCGGCAGAAAATTGGCGCATGCAGAAGGATGCGGATGGGCAGCTGAAAGACTACGCCAACAACGCTTGGCATTTCGCGGCGAAGAGTGGGAAGACAACGAAGATGCGTTTTCTGGCTGTCTATCAGGTTCGGCCGAAACAGGATGAACTCGAACCGGTTTTCAATTTCCTGCAGTTCCCCGGCCCCGAAACTGTCCGCGTGGGAAAGTGGAAGATTACGGCTGCGATGGACGTGAACAACCCTGCTCGCATTGAAATAGTGAATACGGTCGATGGCGTGGCGTTTAACAGCGATGGCAGATTGTTGGAATTAGGCGGCCAAACCTTCACCGGCAGTATTGCCGGTGCGGCGTTGTTGGTAGAGAAAAATGGGACCGTTCTGAAGGTCCAAGAGTCGTCGCCGGAGATTCCGGCAGCAGCCCGCCCAGCCATTCGGCACTACTCGGGATCCCAATCGGAAACTAACCGATGAAATTCTCCGTTCCTCTTTTCCTGCTGCTAGTGACGACCTTATTTGGGGCTGAAAAAGAATCTTCCCCCGGAGGCATTCGTCTCACCAAATCTCAGGTGACGAGCGGGACCGCGCATCACCTGTTTGGCTATATCGGCCAATCGCTGACGATTCCATGGAATGCGGGTGATCGGTATATCGTGGCTCTGCAGACCGATTTCCACGATCGACTGCCTGGCCCCGGTGATGCGGCGAATGTGGTCTTGATCGACACTCATAACGATAACGCCTTGAGGGTATTGGATCGGACCTTCGGCTGGAACTTGCAGCAGGGCACGATGCTTTATTGGAATCCGGCGCAACCGGAGACGCAGTTTTTTTTCAATGATCGCGATCCGGTCGACGGTCGGGTGTTTACGGTGCTTTATGACATTGAAACGCGTCGACGGATTCGAGAATACCGCTTGGCGGACTTCTCAGTGGGTAATTCGGGCGTGGCACCGGTGGGACGACAGTTTGCGGCCATCAATTACGGTCGCATGGCGCGCTTGCGACCGGTGACGGGATACGCCGGTGCGATGGATGGGACCGAGGAATCCCGGGCACCGGAGAATGACGGCATCTTTTTGATCGATAGTGAATCCGGGCAGGAACGTATCCTAGTCTCTTTTAAACGGTTGGCGGCGCTGATAGAGCGAGTTCCCCACTGGGCCGTGATTAACAAACGATGGACGCCGGTCGAGTCATCGCACGCGGAGGGAGGAAGGCCGGAGGTCGCCGAGGCCTCCCTTTATATCAACCACACGCTCTTTAATCGGAAGGGGGATAGAATCTATTTCTTTGCGAGAGGCCGGAGAGAGAAGCGATCGATCTGGTTGAATGTGCCCTGTTCGATCAAAACGGATGGCACCGAATTGGTGGTACACCACACTTCGATCGGAGGGCATCCGGAGTGGAGCGAAGGTGATCTAATGATTGGAGCTCATGGGGGCCGCCAGGTCGTTTACGATGTGGTGCGCCAAGAACTTTTGCCGGAACGAACATTGGGCGATTCATCTATTTTCCCGGTTCCCGAAGGCGATATTTCACTTTCGCCCGACGGGAAGTGGTTGGTCAACGGCTACGCCAGCGAGGATCGGGAATCAATTACCTACGTCGTCATGCGGTTGGCGGATGGGGTGTTCGTTCGGTCCGAGCCGTTCTATCGCGGGCCTTACACGAAGGGCGATCTACGCACCGACCCCGCTCCGCGGTGGAATCGAGCGAGCAACGCTATCCTAGTGCCGGGCTGGACTGACCATGGCACTCGCCAACTCTTTGTTTTAACCGTCGATGCCCAACCCTGACCCTAGACTCGTAAAAATCTACCGGCCCCAAAGTGCGCCCCGGTATTCAGCGATACTCGCCGGAATCGCGATGACGATCCTCTTCAGTTTGTCCGCGCGGGCCGTCGATTCGGCGGCGTTCTCTTGGGATAGAATGGCGGCGATCCGGCAGTCGATTGTGGTGCCCACGTTTCCGGATCGGGACTTTCTGGTTACAGATTTTGGGGCCATCGCAGACGGTAAGACCGATTGTTCGCTGGCGTTTAAACGGGCGATCCAAGCGTGCGCGGATGCCGGGGGCGGTCGCGTGGTGGCGAGCGGTCAGGGGGTATTTAAAACCGGTCCGATCCATCTAAAAAGTAATGTCAACTTGCACGTCGTGAAAGGCAGCACGCTGAGCTTCTACACGGATCCCGCCAAGTTTTTGCCGGAGGTGCTGACGCGCTATGAAGGGGTGGAGCTGATGAACTACTCTCCCTTGATCTACGCCTACCGGGAACAGAATATCGCGGTGACGGGAGGCGGTGTTTTAGATGGTGGAGCCAGCGAATCAAATTGGTGGGCCAAGACGCCCCCTCGCACCGCTCAGCGCACGGACGCGGATCCGCACACCATCGACCTTCTCTTTGCCATGGCCGAAGAAGGCATCCCGGTCGCCGAGCGCGTTTTCGGACTGTCATCGGACTTACGACCGACTTTCATTGAGCCGTATGAGTGTGAGAACGTGTTGATCGAAGGAGTCACGCTGATCAACGCTCCCTTTTGGATGATCCATCCGGTGTTGAGTAAGAACATTACGGTGAGAGGTGTCACTTGCAGCAGTGGGGGGCCCAACAACGACGGGTGCGATCCCGAATCGAGTGAGAACGTGCTCATCGAAAACTGCGTCTTCAATACGAAGGATGACGGCGTGGCGATCAAGGCGGGCCGCAATGCCGACGGGCGCCGGGTCGACCGACCCACTCGCAATGTCATCGTCGCCAACTGCGTCATGAACACCCAACACACCGCGGTGGCCATCGGCAGTGAAATGACTGGAGGCGTGGAGCACGTTTACGTTGAGAATCTAACCTGCGGAACAATCCAGCGCGCCTTCCGGATTAAGACCAACAGTATGCGAGGCGGTTATGTCCGACATATCGGGATGCGCAATGTCACGGTGGAACATGCGACGGGCACCTTGATTGATTTCAACACTCACTACGGTCGCGAAGTCGGGCCGTTTTTTCCGGTGGTGGAAAACGTAGTCCTCAGCGGGATACAATGCCAAACTGCGCAGCAGGCAATTTCATTCAAAGGCACCGCAGAGATGCCGATTCGCCAGTTGCGGTTGTCGGATATCACGGTCGGTGCGTCGGAAAAACCGGCGCTTTTTCATCACGTGCAAGAGACCACGCTCTCGGGGCTGAGCTTGGGTTTTAGCCCTCAGCCGAACTTGATTTCGTCGCCATGAATCTGTCGCGTCTCGTTTGCGCAATCGCCTTTATGGTCGGTTGCGGTGGTGGGCTGCAGGCGGAAGATGCCCGGTTCGAGGTCAATGCCAGTGAGGTGCTCGGTCCCAATACCCGGTTTTGGCAGGCGGCGGGGCATGACTATCTGTTTCATTACGTGAACACGCCGATTGGCCGCGCCTTTTTGGATCGGGCGGAAGCGAAGCAGTCTTTACGGTATTTTCGTACTCATTTCACGTTTGATAAGACCGAAAGCGACGACGTGCCCGGGGCGGTGGTCGGCGGGGACGTGGTGAGGCGGGGGCCGGCGGGGGAGCTCATTTACGACTTTTCCAAGGTAAACCAGACCTATCGGGAATACGTGCGACGGGGCATGAAACCGATTGTGGAGTTCGGGTTTTTTCCCGACGGCTTCGCCCGGGATTTTGGCCCCCCACGAGCGGATAATCGCGAGGGCGAACACGAGCGAGAGGCGGTGCCGAAGGACTGGGCTCAGTGGGAGGCACTGCAGCGTGCGTTTATGGCGAATTTGGAACAAGCGTTCGGTCGGGAGGAACTGCGGACCTGGTATTTTGAAGTTTGGAATGAGCCAGACAAGTGGCCGTTGGCGCACATCGACGTGTTTTTTCGCCTGTATGATGTGTTTTCGCACGTGGTGAAATCCTTTGATCCGGACTATCGCGTGGGGGGACCAGGGGGTTACACGCCGGCATTTCTGGATCGATTTCTACAACACGTCGAGCAGGGCACCAACTACGTAACCGAGGCGACGGGCAGTCCGTTGGATTTTGTGAGTTATCACCTCTATGGTATTTCGGGGAGTTGGCTAAAGCAGTCGCCAGCCCTGTTCCCTCGCGTAGATTTTTTGCAACGCGAAATGCGATGGCTTGATCGTATCGTGCAGGCCTACCCGAAAGCCGCGGCAGCGGAATTTCATTTGAACGAATGGGGCTTGGCTTCGCGTTTCCGACGATCGGTCGATCGATTCCCGGAGCTGGAATTTCGCAACGATCACCGGTCGCCGCTATTTATGGTCAAGCTCGTTGACCAACTCTATGCGCTTGGTGACCACGGCTCATTAAAAACCGATCTACTGCTTTACTGGGGATTCACGTGGGAGGCCGAACGCGGAAGAGTATTTCACGGCAATCGAGAATTGCTGACGGGTGGCGAAGTGGCGAAGCCGATTCTGATCGGATTCGAAATGTTGGCCCGGCTTCAGGACAATCGATTGGCGATCGCGCAGGGACCTCGGCCGGGAGGTCGGATTGGTCTGCTACCAACGCGGGAGGGGAACCATTTGGCCATGATCGCCTACAACTTTGAAGAATCGGACGACGATTTTATTCTGGAAGATCAGTTGGTCGTGGAGCTGACGCATCTGGGTCATGCCGCGGAGTTGGAGTGGCGCGCGACGGTGTTGAGTTCTGCGCAAAACAACAGCTATGCGCGGTGGCGGGATGCCGGGCAGCCTGCGGCGGGGTCTATCTCGCCCGCACAGGCGGCAGCGTTGAGTCGATTGGAGGTAACCGCTTCTGGGGTAGTGCCGGTTTATGACGGGAAAGCGGTCCTTCCTTTCAGTTTGTCGAGACATTCCATGGTTCTGTGGGAAGCGACCCTGAAGGAGTAATGCCCTTCACGGCGCGCATCGACGTGGTCAAAAAATCCTCGGCCTCATCGTGGCGGTAATATAGATCCGAGAAAACGTTGGTCTTAAATTCGGAGTAGGGGCGAATCGAAATTGAGTATTGAGGAAGCCGGAGCCGGTTTCATGCAGCCGCTTTCGGGGTGCGAGTTGCTGTCGCTCAAGGGGCCGGGTCAAAGGTGACGCCTTCGACGAAACGCCCCAAATTGAGGTCAGCGTCTGCGGGGGACGTGCAGACGATTCCATTGTAGCGGTAGTTCACAAATCGGATATTGGAAATGCCGTAACCCTTCATCAATCCTCGCATGGTGGAGGGCTTGGGCCATCGGGTATGGACGGTGGTATCCTGGATCAAAATATCGGAGATTCGGCTTAGACCGTTCCGTTTCTTTACCTCGAAAACCAGCAGCTTTTGTTCGTAGTCGCGGCTGAGGTGGTTTCGAAATTATTGCCGATGAATTTGACCGAGTGCACATGAGTGCCGTCCCGAGCGTAAATCGACATGCCTCGATCGCATTCAATCACCTCGTTATGGGCGAACGTAATATTTCGCATTTCGGCGGCATGCGTCTCGGTGCCCACCTTAAGCGCGCTTTTGTGGGTCAGTATGATGTTGTGGCGCACGGTGATGTCCGACACGTCCTTGAAGCGTCCATCGATGTTGGTGCTTTTGATGGCGACGGCATCGTCACCGCAGTAGAAGAAGCTGTCCTCGATCAGCACGTGGCTCGAAGAATCAGGGTCGATACCGTCGGTGTTGGATACATGACGGTCGTTGAGGAGTTTGACGTTCTGGAAGGTGACATGTTCGGCACGCATCACGTGGGTGTTCCAGGCCCGGGGGTCACGCAAGATCACCCCTTCGACCCTCACGTTATGGCTGTCCCGGATCGCGAGCAAACGACCGCTCTCGGCAGTCAAGTTGCGGAGAAACGCGCCGGAGCCGTCGATAGTTCCTCCGCCTTTGATCGTCACCCCATCGCAATGATCGACCACGATGAAGGCGTATTGTTCGGGTTCGAACTGCTGGGGGGCCGGGGAAGCCTGCAACAGAGCGCCGGTTTGCAGGAGTAGCGTGATTCCACTTTTAAGATGCACGGAACCGCTGACGTAGTGTCCGGGCGGTAGTATCACGACGGCCCCCGCGGGTGCACTGTCGATGGCGTTTTGGATCGCGCGGGTCGAAAGGGTTTGGCCACTGGCATCGGCGCCGAAGGTCAGCACGTTGATTAGCGAATCCGCCGCGGATTCCGGCACGGCATCGAGGGAGGCGTCTTCCATAAACAGGAAGAGTCGCTCTTTGCCATCCAAGGTGAGGACGAGTTTGCCGGCGGCCGGCAGGGCGAATTTCGTCGTGGCGGCCTCAAGATCAGAGTGCAGGATGATTTGGGCGGCCTGAGGGCTGATTTCCACGGTTTGAAACGGACGCCTGGCTTGCACGGTAATTTGAGCGTTCGGGTTTTCGGGACGCGGGAAATGCGCGTAGTGGATGTCCTTGAATTTATGGACGAAAATCGGCGTGCCATCGACTTCGAGCTTGAAGCGATTGCTGCCAAAAGCCTTGGGCGTCACGGGAAAGGGATCGAGGGCAGAAACCTCGACAGTTGGAAGTAGGACCAGTCCAAGGAGCAGGCAAGGAAGGGTGGTGAGGAGAGGCAGGCGGGAGCGCAAAATAAGGCGTGGAAGTTTGCCCGGACCACAGGGACGCCTTGCGCTTGGATGCCGGGAGGAGGGGACTTAACATCATGGCGGTGCCGAATCCATTTCTGGTGATGAGAGAGGAAAAGGGAGCCCCGTTGTCGTCTGAAGCCGAAGGGTTTCTTGTCATCCCAAGAATTCGAAAAGTTGGACTCAGGCGTAGTCCTTGGGAATTGCAATCGCTCAGCCTCTTCGTAGCCGGACGGCGGTTCGAACGCGATAGGTTGGGTCGTCCTATGGCGAGGGCGAGATGGATCAGTTTTTTCATGCGGTGTCTGGGGAATCGGGGGAGTTACGGATTCGAAAACGGGGTCAGATGCAGGGGTTTGAACACCCCTCACACTGAGGACGAATCCACCGTGCAGTTCAGTGAAACGATTCTGCCCAAAATAACTGATCCCGGCTAAATACTTCGGTGTATCGGGGGGCAAACCTCCATCAACCGGATACCTTTTTCAGATCGGATACCGAGGCCTGCTAGAGCCGTGTGGCCCAAGGGGGGAGCTGTCTCGCGGTGAGGCCAATCCGCAGCCCCCGGACCAAGGTGAAAGATCGAAGTGACCGCGAGAGCATTCGACCTTATCGGGGCCCCGTTTTAACCAAAGAGACGTTCTCTATCGTCTCTAGTCGGTAAGACCCCCAATTCCGTCCCGCTTCCCCGATGCATGATTCAAACGACTCCGGCACCGTTCGGTGGCGTACCCTGCCTCCTTAGCCGTAACAATGCAGTGGAAAAAGAGTCACCGATGGTGAAGTAATTGGAGTTGAATGAAAAGAAACCAATCTAGGAGCGAAAACGCGCCTCACCAAACGGTGACCGAAGCAATCAAGTTCAAGAGTGCGGGGCGGTCTATTCAAATCGAGTTTACGGACCAGAAGCTGAG
>Ga0209390_10002814_pt1 | contig 29563 bp, 17 predicted proteins | sample BON01_FD_187212 | JGI IMG/M metagenome (GOLD analysis project Ga0209390, IMG submission 187212) | Freshwater microbial communities from Lake Bonney liftoff mats and glacier meltwater in Antarctica - BON-01 (SPAdes) (version 2) | ecosystem: Environmental > Aquatic > Freshwater > Ice > Glacier...
GTCAAGAAGGCGGAAGATATTTTAAACAACAGACCCAGAAAAAGACACGGGTATTTAACACCTAATGAAGTTTTTGCAGCAGCAATCAACAATGATGGCAATGTTGCATTTATCACTTGAATCCACCCAATCAAAGAAAATTGTCAAAGAAATTAGCGTGACTAAAAGCACCGAAGAAATCAAACAAGCTTTTGATTCTTTTGTTGACTAACTATTCACCACATACAAGCTAGTGGTTTATTTAGAGCCTGTCTATAAAGTTCGCTAGCTGCGTTGCACTCGTCCCAAAAATGCTCCTTTACAAATGTAAACTCCGCTTTTTGGGCCATCGCGCGCCTCCCTTCGGCAGGCTCAGGACAGGCGCTATCGAACTTTCTAGCTCAGTCTCCTGATATTATGGACAGACTCTATTTAGTGATTATGGAAAAGGGATGGTGAGAACCGTCCCTTTTTCGTTTTATAAAAACGCCAAAAATCAAAAAATCATGGTAAATTGTCGCTGTTGAATGCCCTGTGTTCGGCAACCAAAACCAAATCATGCGCTTGAAAAACCTCTCGTTTCTTCTTGCGAGCCTGCTCTGCATGCTTGTTAATTTTTCCTTCGGACAAGTATTTACCGGCCAACTGGCGGATTCCATTCTGCCGGGAGCTACGGAAATATATTATTGGGACTATAGCTCCTATCCGCGCTATATTGAATTTAGAGAACTTCAAAAAGGGTATCAATTAAACCCGAGTCAATTCTTTCATAAAATCTATGCCTTGCCTGAGTCCTTCAGCTTCCAGAAAATGCGTGACGACACGGATGCATTAGGAGTTACCCACCAGCATTACCAAGTAAAATACTATGGTCAGCTTATAGACGGCTCAATTATTACCGCCCATTTACAAGGAACTGGTTTGCAAGCCATTGACGCCGCCCTCTTTACTATGCCAGGTGCGATTGACGCGGGGTTTAGTCCGGAGCAAGCCATTGAAAAGGCCCTCGCAGCAAAGATAGCCAGCACCTATATCTGGAATATTCCGAGGGAAGAACTGCTTTTGAAAGACCTGAAGCAAGACGAACAAGCCACCTATTATCCAAAGCCTATTCTGACTTGGTTTCCTAAAAATCTTGATAAACCGGGCGACGAATGGGTGCTCTGCTATACCATGAAAATCTATGGCTTGGAACCGCTTTTTCATGACCAAGTGTATATAAATGCGCAAACAGGTGAACTGCTTTTTAGCGAAAACCTCCTCCATGATATCAATGTAAATGGCACGGCTGTAACCCGTTATTCTGGCAACCAAACTATTCTGGTAGACAGCATGAGCAATGGCCTATTTCGCCTTCGCGACAGCAGCCTTGGTGCCAAAATTGAAACCTACGACCTCAATAATACCACGAGCTATTCCAATGGGGTAGACTTTATTGATAGCACTAACTATTGGGACAATGCCAATGCAAAAAAGGATGATGTAGCGACCGATGCACATTGGGGAGCAGAAAAAACGTACCGCTATTTCTTGGATAATTTCAATAGACAAAGTTTTGATAACCAGGGAGCAACCATCCGCAGCTACGTGCACTATAGCACGAACTATAATAATGCCTTTTGGAATGGTTATGTGATGACCTATGGTGATGGAAACGGCACTACTTTTACTCCACTTACTTGCCTAGATGTTTGCGGACATGAAATCGGGCATGCGGTAACCACCCATACGGCCAACCTTATCTACCGAAATGAAAGTGGGGCGCTCAACGAGTCCTTCTCAGATATTTTTGGTAATTCGATTGAGTTTGAAAACAAAAGCACGGCCAGCTGGAAAATTGGCGAAGAAATGACGCCCAATGGCTCGGGAATACGCAATATGCAGAAGCCAAAAGTGAAAGGCGACCCAGACACCTATAAGGGTCAATATTGGTATGGAGGTTCCGGCGATAATGGAGGCGTGCATACCAATTCGGGCGTTCAGAATTTTTGGTATTACCTGCTTTGCGAAGGAGATACGGGGACCAACGACAATAATGAATTCTTCTCCGTGGATAGCCTCGGACAAGCTGTTGCGCAGCAAATCGCTTACCGCAGTCTGAGCACCTATTTAAACCGATTCAGCAATTATTCGGATGCTCGGTATTTTGCCATCTTGTCGGCCAAAGACCTGTATGGCGCTTGCTCCAAAGAAGTAATTGCTACCACCGATGCCTGGCATGCCGCTGGAGTGGGAAATGCTTTCGATAGCACCGTAGTTCGGGCAAATTTTAGCTCAGAGGAATTCTTGTGCTTCAATTCAAGCGCCATTAGCTTTTTGAACTATTCCGAAAATGCCTCCTCCTTTATATGGGATTTTGGCGATGGATTCACCGACACGAGCGAACATCCTTCTCATACCTTTTCTGGCTACGGATTTTATGCTATTCAACTCATCGCATTCAACTGTTTTGGCAATGGAAGTGATACCCTTTTAAGGACCCAATACCTGCTGATTGATTCGACCGCTGATATTTGTCACGCTTTAGTCATGCCTAACGCTGGGACACAAAATAGCGTCTATTGCCAAGGCTTAGTGTATGATGATGGAGGAGAATCGGCCTATTCAGATCTGCTTGAGTCCTTTCTAACTATAAACACAGCAGCAGCCGACTCGATAGGAATTATCTTCTTGGAATTCGACTACGAAAAAGACTACGATTACCTCTACCTCTTTGAAGGGGCTGACTCCAGCGGAACCCTGCTTGGGAAATTCACAGGAGGCAATCTCCCGTTTAGCGGAGACACCCTCATCATACAAGGAAATTCCTTAACCTTCTGGCATTCATCTGACCCAGCCGTGGTGGGAACCGGATTCAAACTCCAGTATTTTAGTTACCGTCCCGGCATAACAGCTATTGCGCCGACCGACACGGTGGTTTGTCGCGGTGATAGCATTCAGTTGCAGGCCAATTGGATTGCCCCCGACTCCAATAGCCTAGCCTTTTACTGGTTGGATTCTGCCTCATTACAAACCCTTCAAACAGGTAGGAATGTGTGGCTCAAACCAGATTCGCAACAAACTTTCGCTTTGGTGATGCTCGATGCCTGTGCGCTTATGAGAGATACAGCCTATTTCACCTTGAATATGCGTGATTCACTCCAAGCATCCATTATAGCTGATACGCTCGTTTGTTCGCAGGAAAGCTTCCAAATCACGGCGAGCGGGAGCGGCGGACTGCCAAGTGGCTATGCGTTTTCTTGGCCTGAGTTAAATCTTCAGGGTGCCAGTCAAACGCTCTCCTTCTCAACCGACACCCTGCTTCATATTATATTGAATGATGGATGCACCACGCTTTCTGATACCGCCGAAATTCAAGTGTATGCAAGAGCTCCATTGTCAGTAATTCTTGAAGGCGATACTGTCCTTTGTTATGATGATAATGCCGCCCTATTTACCGGACTTGCCACGGGTGGAGATAGCTCTGGCTACCAGTATTTTTGGCTGCACGGTTCTGCACCATTCCAGAACCTTTTAATGGTTGCACCTGGGTTCACCGGCTGGGTGCATCTTGGTGTTGGCGATCAATGCTCGCTAGTGCCGGCAGAAGACAGTTTATTCTTGCGCTCTATTCCTGCCATCAGTCATACGTTGACCAATGATAGCACTCTTTGTTACGGACAATCTATCCCGATAGAAACCCAGATAAACGCGGCCGATTTTGCCAGCCTCCAAATCACCTGGAACAAAGGCGGAAGCCCGGGCGACTCGAGTTTCCAAAGTGACCCTTTACAAGGAGAAAGCTATATCCTTCGGCTCACAGATCGTTGTTCTCTTATTGAAGACACGACCATCATCAGTCTACTTCCTGCCTTAAGCTTGCGTGCCGAAGCCGATACGACAATCTGTTTTCAAGAAAGTCTTTATAAGAATATAGAAGCGCAAGGAGGTATGCTTAGCAGTTACCAATTTACCTGGTCGGATGCCTATTTTGGCGAATCGCGGCAGTGGCAACCAGCAGGAACACAAGTGTATGAAGTCATTTTAGAAGATGGATGTTCTTTGGCCGACACCCTGCAGTTTACTGTGATGCTTCGCGACCCATTAAGCCTTGATCTTGGAGCCAATATCACGGTATGTGATCAGCAAAGTTTTGTGCTTCATGCTCTTGCCGGCGGAGGAAATGCGAGCAACTATAATTACTACTGGAACGGAACGAAACGTGTTGATTCTGCCACCTATAAGGCAAGCAGCAATGCTTGGTATACAGTGCGACTCAGCGATAAATGTTCGCCCGATATAATGGATTCTATTTTTGTGACCGTGCAAGCTCCAACCATTCCCGACTTGGTGCTCAGCGATACGTTACTTTGCACCGATAAAGAAGTAACCGTTGGCCTAGCAAGCGCGGTCAATCAAGTGAATTGGACCCTCAGCGATGGTACCTTATTCAGCACAGATTCTTGGACAAACTCCTGGACCAAGGCTGGATATTATTCAATAAAGATTGATATAGAAGACCTTGATGGATGCAAGGCAGATAGTTTGTTCAGCAATCGAATCCAAGTTGTTAATGCCGCCAAAGCGCAGATACGACTTTCCTCCAAAGAATTGGAACTAGGGGTAGATCTCTTGCTCGGTAGTTCAACCAACACGAATGCGGTGGATTGGTTATGGATGATAGAAGACGGCTCCTCTTATAACAGTTCCAGCTTCCAACATGCATTTACAGATACCGGCTATTTTGCCATTGGCCTTCTCGTTTCAGATATCGCTGGTTGCGAAGACCAAGCCTTTGATACGGTTTTGGTGTATGATAAGGCTGTCATCTGGATTCCAAATTCATTTACTCCCAATGGAGACAGTAAAAACGACCTTTTTGTTCCAAGCTTCCTAAATATTGAATCCGGAGAATATGCCATCTATAACCGCTGGGGAGCTTTGGTATTTGCGTGTAAGGATATCCATTCCTGCGTTTGGGATGGAGGCGCTGAATCAACCGGCACCTATATGATTATCTTCAAGGGAAAAAGCAAACAAGGCGAGCAGCTCACCTATAAGGGGAGTGTATTGCTGATTCGGTAATTCATTAAGCGATAGCGTTTTTGTTTGCTATGGCCTTTTGCTTTCGCCGGAGTACAATTTCCCGCAGATTAACGCAGAAAAGGCGCAGATTTTTGCTTGCTCGGCTTAAGACATGGTCGCGGAGGAGAGGGTTTCCCATATCGAAAAATTGCTTTCTTCCAATCAAAAGAGCACAAAAAGTCCAACTAAAAGCCCGTCCCGATTTCCAGACCGACTGTCACAGGCCAAAATATCCCTGATGTCACCCTGAGCGAAGTCGAAGGGCTCGTGTGGTAACAAACAGCTAAAGGCTGAGCGAAGTCGAAGCCAGCTGAACGATATTCAATAGGATTAAAAAACCAGCTCGTAAAATTAAATACACCACTGCACTATGTCGTGGAGGAAAAAGTCATCCTCCTTCGCTAAATTCCACCGCTTTCCATTTAGCTTCGGCGGACAAGAAATTCGCTCCTCCTAAGCTAACCACTTTCAAGTATGGGTTAATTGTGAAACGTATAAGTTGATTAGCTACGGCGGATAAAAATTCACAACTAGTAAATTCTTTGGCCTTGCGTTTACCGCACAAAAAAGGGGACCAAATGGCCCCCTAATTTCGTCTCTATAAATCTGTATTTTATTTGGCTGACACGCGAACTACCTCATTTCTGAGTGCATTCACATACCAAAGTTTTCCTTCTGGGCCTACTTTGATCCCAATCACTCCTTTATTACCGGTAGCGATACGGCCAATTTCTTTTTTGCTAGTGATGTCAAAGGCAATGATGTCTCCTGTTTCATAGTCGGATACAAAAAGGCGATTGTCTTTGATTTCGATACCTGCGGCTTTTTGGAAACCTGCTTCAGCTATTACTTCAATTTCGAGGCCTTCCATTTCCCAATGTTCAGCAAGCATTTCGTTGATCAAGCTCAAGTCTTTCTTTTTCTTGCCTGATTGCACATTCACACGTACGATTCTTCCATTCGGTCCATCCACGATATACAACCATTTTTTAGCTGCATCCATTACCATATGGCAAGGGACCCCGTCTGCATATCTTTTCAATGAAAGTTCTGGATAACGGTGCACGCGACCATCATCATGATCCGCGTTTCCTGGTCCGTGATCTTTCACAAAATCATACATCACCAAGTGACCATTATATGAATCATAAACCCAAAATTTATTGTCTGATTCGGAGGCGATACCCATTGAATAAGGAGATCCATGGAGCATGTCTAAATGACTTCCATTACCCCCAGAAGGGCGCGCATAGATATTCATATCGCTCGACCATAAAGAAGGGCCTGTAAAGCTTCCGCCCTGACGGTTTGCATCTAGGATATTCGCTACGGTTGCAAAGTTTCCATTATCAGAGAACGCGATGGCTGAAGGTAAAGCCATGAAGTGCCAAGCATTTCCATCTCTACGGAAATCCATAGATTGATTTCCTTTTCCTGCATTGCTAATTGTTACGGTACTTCCTCCAGAATTGTCATTGTCTTTATTGACTACCCATAACTCCATAGTGCGTGTTGGGTGAAAATCAATGTCTTGAGGAATATTTACATCTTGTCCAGCGCCTGCAATCACATCATATGAAGGAGCTACGGAACCGTAAACAGAGGCTTCTGCTGGGCTAAAAAATTCAGGAACAGAGTTTACATTTTCTACGACTGGATCTTTGTCTTTCTTACAGGCTGTGAAACCTACGGTGCATACTAAGGCGAGCACTGGCCAATTATGTTTTTTCATAGATGGGCTATTGTTAAACATATGTATAGACATGAAATGCTGAATTCCGCTGCATCATGCTAATAAAACGCTATTGATTTCTCTTTGTTTCGAAAAAAACGCTCGCGTAAAACCATAGCAATAATACCGCCCACGGCCTCAATAAACAACCAGTTGGTCACGAAGGCGATAGGGATTCTATCCATAACTGAGCTCAGAACCGGCTCCCTAAAAATACGTTAAGCTCCTTCCAACCAATGGGAAGCAGCCTTTTCTACCGCAATCCCTCTGGAACCTTTTAAAAATATCAATGCCCCCGTGGCCGGTGGGTTTGCCCGTAAATAAGCCTGTGCCTCTTGCGCATTTTCAAAACTACGGCTATCTATACCTAATGCTTTTTTAAAGGCAGGACCAATAAATACTCCCTGCTTCAACCCGAGCTCATTCAATAGCGCCACGATAGCAGTATGCTCTTCTTCCTCAAAAGATCCCAGCTCCAGCATATCGCCCAAAATAAAAAAGCAATCGCCCGTATGATCTGCCACGCTTTTTAAGGATACCTCCATGCTGCTAGGGTTTGCATTATAACAGTCGAGGAGAAAGGTATAGCCCGCCTTTTCTAAAACCTGCGAACGGTTATTTTGAGAGACATACGATTCAATGGCCGTCTTGCTAATCCAATCGGGAATTCCAAAATGACGCGCAACAGCGAGGGTGGCCAAAATATTCGAAAAATTAAAAGCGCCTGGTAATTGGCTATGGATTTCTATGCCTGAATCCAATGCCACACTCACCCCTGGGAAGCTCGCAAGCATGGTCGCGGTGATGGTGGCCGATGAATCATTGCCAAAGCTTATCATTCGATCCAGCCGTTTCGACATGGACTCTAGCCAGGCATCATCGGTATTGACAAAGGCCAATCCGCCGTGTTTTTTGAGGTAGAGGAATAACTCGCTTTCTTCACGGGCCACTCCTTCCATACTTCCAAATCCTTCTAAATGCTCCTTGCCAATATTAGTGATGAGGCCAAAATCTGGCTCGGCAATTTCCACCAACTCGGCAATATCTCCAGGCTGGTTGGTACCCAATTCAATCACTGCCAATTCGGTATCAGCGGGCATGCTTAAGAGTGTGAGCGGTAAGCCAATATGGTTGTTCAGGTTTCCCTTTGTTGCATGCGTTTTGAAGGTCGTACTCAATACGGCTTTCAATAACTCTTTGGTGGTCGTTTTCCCATTGCTCCCGCCTATCCCTAAAACAGGAATTGCCAACTCTTCTCGGTATAAGCGCGCCAATTCTTGCAAGGTATGAAGGGCACTATTGCTATGCAGGTAGCGTGCATCAGACCCATGCGCCTGCTTTAGTTCCACATCGTCAATCACCACATAGGCGGCCCCTTTTTCCAAGGCTTGCTCTGCATATTTATTGCCGTCGAAATTGGGTCCTTTCAGGGCAAAGAAGATGCATCCTTCCGGGATATTTCGAGAATCTGTGCTCACGACTGGGTTCGCTTTAAAGAGTTCGAGTAGCTTGGCAACCTGACTAAATTTCATAGAAGCAACAATTTAATCACGAAACTACTCTTTCTTTAAAAACCTAGGTATGAAAAAGCTCCGAATTTGACTTTCTTACTCTTGCTTGTTTAAAATAAATCATGGTCCTTCGCTGAAGAATTTCACCAATGGGCAACGTTGCTCAGGTAATTGGAGTCATGTAAGTATCAATCCTCTTATGAAAAAACTGCTACTCTCTTTCGGAATATTGTTTTCGGTGTCTGTTCTTGCCCAAACACCTAGCTTTTATTTGAGCAATGGCCTGCGTTTCTTAGACGCGAATAACGATACGGTACCATTCCCATTTATAGGCGGTTTTGTGGCCCCTCAGTTCAGCGAAATTGACCTGAACAATGATGGGATAAAAGACCTTTTTATATTTGACCGCAGTGGAAACAAGAAGATGACCTTTTTGAATGAGGGCAAAGCCGGCCAAGTATCATATATCTATGCTCCCAAATACGAATACTACTTTCCGGATCTTGCACGCTGGGTGCTGTTGAGAGACTATAACTGCGATGGGAAAGAAGATATTTTCACCGGATCGGAGCAAAGTGGATTTACCGTTTATAAAAATACCAGTACGGCAGATAGCCTTCATTTTGAGCATGTTGTCTATGACCTATTGGATACCACAGGCGGCAATATGTATAACCTTGTATTGGATGTGCCTGCCATTGATGATATAGACGGCGATGGCGATTTAGATATTTTAGCCTTTGGCGTTTTAGGTGGTTATGTGCAATACTACCGCAATGAGCGCGTGGAAAAAGGGCTCGACTGCGACGCACTCAATTTCAATTTTGTAGACTTCTGCTGGGGCTCCTTTGTAGAGGCCGGCTTAACCAATGATATCATACTCGGCGATAATTGCTTCGGACTTAAATTCTATAAAAACCAACTGCACTCAGGAAGTACCGTTTTGACCTTCGATGCGGATGAAGATGGCGACAAAGACATGCTTATTGGCGATATTGGTTTCCCTGACTTTAAATTCCTCATCAATGGGAAAAAAGAAACGAACTGGCCCTATGATACGGTAACCTCTTATACCACCCATTATCCTCAAAATACCTTGGGAGTGTCTATTGATGTCTTCCCAGCTGCGTTCTATTTAGACCTGAATAATGATGGAATAAAAGACCTCGTAGCTTCTGCCAATGAAGCCAATGCGGCAACCAATCTCGGACAAAATTGGTGGTATAAAAACAAAGGCAAAACCAATAAGCCAGATTTCGAATTCCAAGACAGCTCTTTCCTTCAAAACATGACCATCGACTTTGGTTCACAAACGAGTCCTGCACTTTTTGATATGGATGGAGATGGTGATTTAGACCTGATTCTTGCCAACCGAGGAAACTACCGCGATACCAGGAACAGCAATGACCGTTTGGCGCTCTTCGAAAATATTGGAACCAGCCAAAAGGCCATGTTTAAGATAAAGGCGGAAGATTATTTAGGTTTGAGTAATGATAGCATCACTGGTCTTAACCCCACTTTCGCCGACTTGAATGGCGATGGCAAACAAGACCTCATTATTGGGCAACTTAATGGCCGCATCAAGTATTTCGTGAATACAGGAACGGCCTCTGCGCCAGCATTTTCCCTGCTAAATGATACCCTTGGAAGTATTGATGTAGGTTTGCTCTCTGCCCCTCATTTCTACGACCTAGATGGGGATTCCGTTTTAGACCTCTTTGTTGGAAATAGCACCGGCTTTATTCAATACTTTAAGAACTATGGCACGCGTACTTCTCCAAATTTCTTAAAAACCCCGACCGTTGATTCTGTGGGGAAAATTCATGTAGCCAACTTCTTTTATAACTATACAGATTTCGGCCCGAATGGTCAGCCAACTGACTCTGTAAAAACATTCGAGTATGAAGGGCATTCTACACCATGGATTGCTGATTTGGATAATGACGGAACTCCAGAAATTCTTAGTGGAAGCCGCGGAGGAAAAATCCACATCTTTCCATTGAATAAAAATAATATGACAGACTCCTTTCCGAGTCTCACTGAATATTTCATTAAACCCCATAATCAATCCGGAGGAATCGCCGATTTGGGTGGTCGCACAGCTTTGGCATTGATGGATGCAAATGACGATGGCCGCCTGGATATCTTGGTAGGAAATAGCCGTGGAGGAATTCATTATCTTAGTTCATCGTTTAGCCCGGAAGACACCTTAAACAGCGTAGGAGGCATTTTACCTCTCCTAGATTTAACGGCCTACCCTAACCCAACAGAAGGGGTTTTGAACCTAAAACATGAGCAAAGTCTTAATGCCAATTTAACGATTCAGTTGGTGGATGTGCTTGGAAGAACCTTGCTTACTGAAAGCTGGAACCCTTCCATAACTGCCATCAAAGAGCTGCGACTCAATGCCTTGGGTAATGGAACTTATTTTGTGATTATAGCGCATCCAGAATACCGGACCAATACCCTTCGTGTTAGCGTTGTTAGGTAGAGTCTGTCTATAAAGTCCGTTAGCGGCGTTGCGCTCGTCTCAAAAATGCTCAATTACAAAAGTAAACTCCGCTTTTTGGGCCATCGCGCGCCTTGCTTCGGCAGGCTCAGGACAGGTGCTATCGAACTTTCTAGTCCAGACTCTCGACATTATGGACAGACTCTAGATAGTAACCGGATGCACAAAAAGAGAGGAATCAGGGTTTTGCTGATTTTCTTTTTTCCTTTTTCGCTCAGGCTTTCTTTTCTTTGCCGTATCTAACTTGGCATGAAAAGAACCTATACTGTCTTCAGTTTCTTCCTTTTACTGAGTACCAATACCTTGTTCGGGCAAGAGAACAAGTATGGGGAATTCAGCGGAAACTTTCAAACGAATACCCAATTTTATGTGCGCGACGACAGGATCGGGGCGAATACCATTCAGTATTTGCGGCAAAAATCCTCCACCGATGCTTGGCTTTTTATGAACTATAAGTTTCAAGGGTTTGATATCACAGCGCGTTATGATGTGTTTAATAATTCACCACTCCTAAACCCGCAGCAATCCTATACCAATGGAGGCATCGGCTACTGGAGTATTAAAAAATCCATAGCTAAACTCACCCTTACCGGAGGGTATTTTTATGACCAATTTGGAACTGGAGCTGCCTTTCGTGCTTTTGAAGACCGTTTGATTGGCTTGGATTATGCCGTTCGTGGAATTCATGCGGAATATCAGATAAGCGACAGCTGGAAAGTCAAAGCCTTCACTGGCCAACAAAAAGGATTTCTTGACCTCGCAACAAATGAAGATACCCGCTTTACGGTGAGTCCTCAAGTTGTAAAAGGCGTTTATACCGATAAACGATTCCAGATAAAAAAGGAGCTTTCACTAGATATCGCCGGAGGAGTGGTAAACAGAACCCTCGATGGAGAAACCCTCAATCGAATTATTTCTGAAGTCAATGGTTTGCCTATCGAAGAGCGTTTTCAGCCTAAGAGTAATACCTATGTTATGACAGGAGCCTTCACCTTAAATTACAAGGGCTTTGCCTGGGCTTCTGAATACAATTACAAAACAGCCGAAGCGCTACGAAACCCTTTTACACAGCAACTGTATGGAAGTGATGGGTCTGTTCTTTTCACCTCATTGGGCTACTCTCAAATGGGCTTAGGTATCAATGCATCATACAAGAGGGTAGAGACCTACCAGTTCCGCTCTTCCCCTTATAATGTTCTGCTGAATGGACAAGTTACCTACCTTCCTTCCATTACGCGTCAGAACGTATACCGCCTCTTGGCACGTTATATCCCGGTTGTTCAAGAATTGGGCGAAAATGCCTTTGCGGCAGATGTGCTTTGGACACCCAATAAACATTTTACCATCAATGCCAATTTTGCCTGGGTGGATGGCATTGACGGCAAGCATTTGTATGAAGAATATTATTTAGACGTGCTCTATAAGCACTCTAGAAAACTGAAAATTCAATTGGGGATACAAAGTGTTTTCTATAGCCAATCGATTTATCAATTAAGTCCGGTAGCTCCAGATGTGCGCACGATTACTCCATTTACCGAGGTTACTTATAAATTGTCCATGAAACAAAGTTTGCGCTTCGAAGCACAATACCTGCATACCAGACAAGATTTAGGAAGCTTTGTGAATGCCTTGATTGAGTATAATTTTGCGCCACATTGGAGTTTCTCAGTGGGCGATATGGTGAATACAGCCCCAGTAAGAACAGTAGGAACCCCGCAAGAATTGATAAGCGACGAAATTATCCATTATTATAATTTGTTTATGAGCTACCAAATGAACTCAACACGCTTCACGGTGAATTATCTGAAACAAGTTCAAGGAGTGAATTGTACAGGAGGTATTTGTCGTGTGGAACCTGCCTTTAGTGGATTCAGGATTGGATTGATAACAAACTTCTAAACCAAACGCAGCCCTTATCCATTTCTGCTAGTCTTTTATTAAATTTGACACTATGTTCAAGCATTTAACGGCCTTACTTTTACTCTCCTCATTTGTCTTGGTTTCCTGCGAAGAAGAACCGCTTCCAATCATCACAGAAAAAGGAGTGGCGCCTTTGGTAGATACCACCTATGTGAATGCAAATCCATCAGCAAAGCAAGATAAAATTGTTTTGTTCGAAGACTTTTCAGGTGTTCGTTGCCCAAATTGTCCATACGGTCATAAAGAGGTGGAAGCCATGCACAAGAACTTCCCCGGACGTGTAGCGGCGGTAACTATTCATGCAGGCAAAGATGAGTTTGTTCAAGCCGGTGCATTCAAAGAGCCGGGCCAACAAGACCTCAATACAAAATGGGGAACATCCATTTTTACCATCATCAAAAAACCCACAGGCATTCCCTATGGCATAGTTGATCGTTTAAACGGAACCAATACAACCAGCCAATGGCAAGCATTCGCTATCGACCGAATGAATCTCAGCACCGATGCAAATGCCACTATTACCATCATAAGCTACAACGAAAGCACCCGCGAATTACGCTTTGAGGTGAAGTTCGAAATTACAAGCGATATAAATGAAGCTCTTTACTTCAGCACCGCTATCACCGAAAATGGCATCATAGGCAAACAAGACTATAACCAAGACGTTATTGAAGAATACGTGCATGATAATATCTTGCGCGATATGCCTCAGTTTGGTGAAAACCTGAACCCTAACAATACTCCCGCCGCCGTTGCAGGACGCGTATTTATAAAACAATATTCCTATACCCTACCAGAACTTTGGGTGGTTGAAGAATGTCATTTGGTAGCCTATGTCCACAAGGCCTTGGATATACTCCAAGCGGCTGAGGTGAAAATTAAATAAGCATATGTGGCAGTCGGAAATTCGTGGCTTCAAAAATTACCTGAGGCTAGAAAAGTCGCTGTCCGTCAATTCCCTCGATGCCTATTTGCATGATGTTGAAAAGCTGACCCAGTTTTTGGAGATGCTGGAAATCAACAAAAAGCCAGCGCAAGTTACCTCCGACGAGCTCCACCAGTTTTTACGCTGGGTGAGTGAATTAGGTTTAGCCTCTTCTAGCCAAGCACGTATCCTATCTGGCATCCGCGCTTTTTATAAATACCAATTGATGGAAGACCTCATCAAAGAGGATCCCACCGAACTGCTCGAAGGACCCAAGCTAGGGCGCAAACTCCCCGATACCTTAGACTACGGAGAAATTGAACAACTCTTTGAAGCGATAGATAGAAGTACCCCCACCGGAGAAAGAAACAGAGCCATGTTGGAGGTCTTGTATGGGTGTGGCTTGCGGGTTTCTGAATTGATTACCCTGCAGATTTCCAATATTTTTCCGAATGAAGGCTTTGTGCGGGTAACGGGCAAGGGCGACAAAGAACGCCTCATACCCATTGGCAAATCCGCCTTAAAACATATGCTCCTCTATATCCAACAAGTACGCGTGCATACCCAAGCAAAACCTGCCGCCATAGATACCGTTTTTCTGAACAGCCGAGGAGATGGATTGAGCCGAGTGATGATCTTTACCATCATAAAAAACTTGGCAAAAAACATCGGACTGAAAAAGAGCATATCGCCCCATACTTTCCGCCATTCCTTTGCCACACACCTTGTAGAAGGAGGTGCCGATTTACGCGCGGTACAGCAGATGCTCGGGCATGAGAGCATCACCACCACCGAAATCTATACCCACCTGGATAGAGAGTTCTTAAAATCGGTGGTAAATAAATTTCATCCGCGCTCGGGTAAGTGAATTTGGCCCAGCTTTCCGTAAATTCGCGGAGCATGCCATTCAAACTTATTTCTGATTTTATTCCATCCGGCGATCAACCCGAAGCCATTCGTCAATTAACGGAGGGTGTTTTGGCTGGAGACCACGCACAAACCCTGCTCGGAGTGACCGGTTCTGGAAAAACCTTTACCATGGCCAACGTGATTCAAAACACGCAAAAGCCTACGCTAATTCTTAGTCATAATAAAACCTTGGTGGCCCAGCTCTATGGCGAATTCAAACATTTCTTTCCAGATAATGCCGTAGAATATTTTGTCTCCTATTACGATTACTACCAACCAGAAGCCTTTATCCCATCCTCCAGCACTTATATTGAAAAAGACCTGAGCATCAATGAAGAGATAGAGAAAATGCGACTCAGTACCACCTCTACCTTGCTCTCCGGACGCAGAGATGTGATTGTAGTCGCCTCCGTATCCTGCATCTATGGCGCAGGAAATCCAAAAGACTTTGAAGGCAGTATTATTCGTGTGCACGAAGGACAACAAATCACACGAAATACCCTCATGTATGCCTTGGTCGATTCCCTCTATTCGCGCACTACGGCCGAATTCAAAAGGGGTAATTTCCGTGTTAAAGGAGATACCATCGATGTATATGTAGCCTATGCCGATTATGCCTACCGCATCCAACTCTTTGGCAACGAAATCGAAGAAATAACCGTTTTTGACCCAAGCACTGGCGGGGATCATAGCCGTCAGAAAGACATTGCCATCTATCCGGCCAACTTATATGTAACGCCCAAAGACCGTCTCCAGCAATGCATCCATGAAATTCAGGATGATATGGTAAAACAGGTGACGTATTTTAATGAAAACGGAAGGCACCTGGAAGCCAAGCGTTTGGAGGAACGTGTAACCTTCGACCTAGAAATGATGCGTGAACTTGGGTATTGCTCCGGTATAGAAAACTATAGTCGCTATATGGATAGAAGAAACCCAGGAGAGCGTCCTTTCTGCCTCTTGGATTATTTTCCGGAGGATTTCCTTCTTGTGGTGGATGAAAGCCATGTAACGATTCCTCAGGTTCGCGCCATGTATGGTGGCGACCGTTCTCGTAAGATCAACTTGGTAGAATATGGCTTCCGACTGCCTGCTGCAATGGATAATCGTCCGCTTACCTTCGACGAGTTCTATTCGGTCATCAAGCAGACGGTTTACGTTTCGGCCACTCCCGCCGACTTTGAAATGGCGGAATCTGAAGGCGTAATGGTGGAACAAATTATTCGTCCTACTGGCCTGCTCGACCCTGTGATAGAAGTTCGTCCGAGTGGAAATCAAGTAGATGACCTCTTGGAAGAAATTGACGAGCGCATTAAAATGGGCGACCGCATTTTGGTAACGACCTTGACCAAAAGGATGGCGGAAGAATTGACCAAATACATGGCACGCTTGGGAATCCGCTGTCAGTATATCCATTCTGAAGTAAAAACCCTTGACCGCGTTGAAATTCTCCGTGGCCTACGCTTGGGCGATTTTGATGTGTTGGTTGGGGTGAATTTATTGAGAGAAGGACTGGATTTACCGGAAGTTTCCTTGGTGGCCATTTTGGATGCCGACAAAGAAGGCTTTTTGCGCAGTGCCCGCTCCCTCACGCAAACAATAGGACGTGCTGCCAGAAACCAGCGCGGAAAGGTGATCATGTATGCGGATAAAATGACCGCCAGCATGGCTAAAACCATTGAAGATAATGACCACCGCCGCGAGAAACAGATTGCCTATAATACCGAGCATGGCATCACGCCGACCACCGTATTCAAATCACGCGAGGACATCATCAGCCAAACATCAGTAGTCGACTATAAAGGCAGTGTGGCCAAAATATACATTGAGCCAGAAGAGAAAAACTCCATGGCAGCCGATCCGATCATGAAATACCTGACTGGCGACAAACTAAAAAAAGCCATCCAAGAGACCGAAAAGACCATGATGAAAGCCGCCAAAGAAATGGACTTTATCAGTGCGGCTAGATTACGTGATGAGTTGATGGGTATGAAGGAAAAGCTAGCTTCCGAAGCCTAGTTTTTCCACCAAGCCGAAAGGGTGTTTATTTGGAGACTCAAGGCAGGAACAAAGGTGAACCCGTCCATCGGTACGCTGCTTCCATTAACTAGCGGATAGGAGCCATAGTCTTGGTAGTATATGGCAATCGAAGGCACGAGATAGATACACTTATAGCCCAACTTAGCATTAAAAAAAAAGCCAATGGAGCTGAATGCTTTATGATGATTGATGGCCTTCAAACTTGCTCCATCCTTCGTAACTATTTTTTCCGGCGCAAAGGAATAATCAATAGAATGGAAACCAAAAACGACCCCAGCACCAAGGGCGCCATACGCTTCGTTCGGCCCGAGTGAATAGGAAAAAGTGATTGGGACCAAGAGATCCTTCCTTGAATAGCCATAGCCCAGCTTATCCTGTAAGTTTCCGAAATAGCTCGGTAGATTAAATTTATTCCAAGAATACTGAAGACCCGCGCTACCAAATAATCGTTTGGTGCTTTTTTCGTTTCTTTCCTTTTCAAAGCCAAGAAATTGTCCGTGTAGGCTGAACATATTTGCCCCTTTCGACCGGGTATATCCCAATTCAAGCCGATCATAAATGCCAAAACGCAAATAAATTTGTGGGCCAAAAGCAATAGGGTCAAGAGAATAAGCAATCAAACCAGCATTTGCACCCAGCAATAAAGCATTAACCACTGCGGTATCACCCTGGCTCACCCCTTCTGCATATCCCTTAATCGCATCAGTAAGAAAAGTGCTCGTTTGCTGGGAGATATTCCCCATATAAGAAACACCAACCGTGGCATTTCCTCTTTCCGTAACACGCCCAGATTGATTCATCACCTTCGGAACCGAACAAGCCGAAAGCGCCAAAACGAGGGCAATTAAATAAACAATGCGCATCGCAGCAAGATAAAGGAATGTGTGGATATTTCGCTCGGCACGATGGCTATCTAGCAATTACCAACTTGAGCGTTTTTATCTCGTCGCCAATACGCACGGTACACATATAAATTCCTGGCGCAAGTCTGCCGCCATCAAAATTGACTTTATGCTTCCCATCGGTATAGGTATGAGAAGCAATATTCCCAACAATGGCTCCCAATCCATCATAAATCTCAAATGAAACCTTTTGCGTGGCATTCAGTTCAAAATAAAAAGTGACTTCATTAGTGAATGGGTTAGGGTAGGCAAACAAACGTTTATCAATAAAAGGGTTTTCTTATATCACTTGTTCATTATCGACACTTGAATCAATTTTGATTGTCTCCTGTTTATTTACGAATCCGATAAGTGTGTCCTCTTCGCTTGCATGTTCTTCGTTTATATGACGAGTGCTCTCACTAGAACCGGGACCTCCAATGGTATTAATATCCATAAGAAAAGTACCATAAGGACTGGCAGATTCCCCTTGGTATTGCACAAAGGCATACCGGCAGTTTAGAGGGGAAATAGGTCTTGAGCTCAATCCAAACTCAAAAGTAATGGTTTCGACCGAGTCTGGGTCGAGATCAATATTTCCTAATTCAAAGCCTGTAAGGTTGGTGACTGAAAGAATTCCATAGGAATCGATGGAATAATTCGAGCCTATATAGCCACCGTCTCTCCACGCTTCCCAAAGGGCATCGCTCAAAATAGCCTTTACGGTTCCATGGGTAGCAAAACCACAACTTCCTACTTCATAAAGTTTTAGCCGCACGGGGTCATCATCGCCAGAAAAACGTCTTACAGTCAAGCCTACTTCCTTCTTGCCTAGTACACTATCCAAATTGGTTACATGGGTATTACCACCTACAATTTTCCGGTTATTAATAATGTTTTGACGCGTGGCGGCTATCTCTTTATAACTCATACCAAAGGAATCTTGCCGACAGGTTTCTACTCTAGCCAAGAGGCACATGGGTCTTGGGTTGGAATAATTGTATGCTCCGCTTTTAAAATCATAGTAGCGCAATGGGTTAGGAAAGTCTGTCCAGACAAAATAAGCGCGGATACTATCTCCCGGAGCAATGGATGGAACCTCAATCGGGATTTCATTGATAAAATCACCGTATGGATAGGTTTGTTGATAGGCCGGGCCGCTGTTTGGGTCATTATTATAAAATCGGTTACCTGCAATATCCTGCCACGCGATTTCCCAATCGGCACCATGGGGCCCACCGAACGTCCAGTACATTTTTAGTTTGGCTGGCTTAGAGGTATCTGTATCATCGATATTGTGAATGGTATAGTAAACATAGGCGGTATCCGTTCCCCAATTAGGCGATTGATGAATCATACTATCATCAGGATGAATACGAATAAGAAAACTAGTGTTATGTTAAATGTAATATGACGTATCTATTATGTATCTTTGAAAGAAAAAATGATAAGGTACACAGTCAAATTACAAAAAGAAGAAGTTGATGAATTAACCAATATAATTAACAAAGGCTCTCATACTTCGCACACTTTTAGAACAGCTTACGTTTTACTGAACTGTGACGAGGGAGAATTTGCGGATAAGGTCACTAACGAGCACATTAGCCAGGTTCTGAAGATCGGTTTGCGAACCATAGATCGTATTAAGCGAAGGTTCTTGGAAGATGGGCTGGACGAAGCCTTGGAGCGCAAACCTACTTCGCGGGTTTACGAGCATAAGATAGACGGCGAGGTAGAGGCCAACCTGGTAAAGCTTTGTTGCAGTGAACCACCGGAAGGCTTTGCCAAGTGGTCTTTGCGCCTGTTAGCGGATAAGCTGGTGGAGCTGGAATATGTGGATAGCATATCGCACGTGTCGGTGAGAAGCCTTTTAAAAAAAATGAACTTAAGCCTTGGAAAGTAAGGGGGTGGGTAATTCCGCCCGAAAAGAACAGTGCCTTCGTAGCCAGCATGGAGGAAGTTCTCGATGTCTACAAAAGGCCGTACGACAGAGATAGGCCAGTGGTGTGCATGGACGAGTCGCACAAGCAGCTCATCTCTGGAGCGAAACGGCCTATAGCAATGGAAAAGGGGAAGGACGCCAAGGAGGATTACGAGTACATAAGGCATGGAATGATAAATATATTCATGGCCAAAAGCCTTTTTTCCTGGTGAGTGCACGTATGTCTTCAATAATTACCGATCGTATTCTGCGTTGTGACATATGTACAATATATATTGAATGTAGCTTTCTTCAGCATGGTTTAAATCAACAGTACGTCTTTTCAACTTTAAGTCATTCTGAAATGAACTTGGGTTTGTAGGTTTTGAATGTACACACTCTAAGATGGCTTTAAATTTCGACAAAAGTCAAAAAATTCTTTTCATTTACAATCCATCCATTTTACCGGAAATTATCATCGGCAAGAAGATGGGAGCTTGAGTAAAATTGACAATTGAAAGAACGCTCGTCAATATTGCTATTTACGAGCGAAATATCCTTATTATTTACGCTTTTTTGGCACCTAATATGGACATGGTCAAATGCTAGTTTTTCTCAAAAATTCGTTGTTAGTTCGAAGTAATACGTTGAGAAACAGTCCACAACAATTATCTATACCTATACACCCGTTATGGACATGGATAGAAATGTCTATGTCCATGAGGGAACGAGCATAATGCTCGCGATTAACGAGTTATGGAATACCGGAAGGGCTCATAACCCGAAGGTCCTAGGTTCGAGTCCTAGTCCCGCTACCGAAAAAAAACCTGGTCAGAAATGATCAGGTTTTTTTATTTTGTGTAGATCGCTAAGTGCTGATTTTTTCTGAAAGCTTCAAAAACTCAGTTGAGCTTTATGGTATAGGAGAGGGATAAACAATTGTCGAAACCATATAATGGATGGTTTATAGTTCCACCTCCTGGAGAGGTATTATAATCATGAAAAACTGGGGAAAGATCGCGGTAATAGTGCAGGCTTAACCCAATCCTACCTTTCTCGCTCACGTTCTTTGCAATACCGAAGCTGAAATGCGCCCCGACCTGAAAAGTTCGACGTTTATCATCTATCGGCCTGTTATTCGGGGGAGTCATATAAAGTAAGGCGCTCCCGTACAAACCCGTTTCGAAGGAAAAGGATACCGAATTTCCAAATGAAAATACCACATCAATAGGAATCCTATAATGAAGCAGTTTCGTTTTCTCAGAATCTGTAAAGGTTGAAAGTCTCATTGTTCCGAGATCTCTGAAGATAATTTGATTTCCTACTTTAATGCGAAACGGAAGACCTGTGGGTCTGGTGGAAAAATGAACGCTACCGGCAATGGTATAGGCTGATCCCCCTCTTGTGAACGGTGTATTATTCAAAGGAAATCCGTTACCGATGATAGTTGTTTCTCCATAATGGAAATTGTATTCCAATTCCTTCTTCTGGCCATGCAAGCTTTTTACCCCGACAAAGATCATTGAAAGGAATACTAGCACATTCAGAATCGAATTTTTTTTTGTTCTTTGATTTCGAGCCATTGAACAGGCTATTATTGTTTTTGAAAAGTAATGCTTGAAATAAGTTTGCCGCTATTCGAATATAGGGAAATTGTGTATAAGCTTGTGCAAGATATTTTATATTAATTTCGACATGATTACGTGAAGCATCAATTTTTCCATTCAGAACTACTTTGGAGTTTTTGTCACGAATTATATAGTGACTGCAATAGCCTACCTGGGGTAAATCGAGATTAATTACTGAGTTACCTGGATTGGGATACACGATGATCTCTTTCCAGTTTTTTAGAACTATTGATTGGTCTTTAAGGTACAGCTCATTCCCAATTGTATTAATATCCTTATCCATATGGTTTGGGAGACCGTATACAATATCCTCATCATCAATTCTAACGATACTCCATGGAACAATTGAGCAAGAGGCCGAGCCATTTGATTCGATATCCACGAAAGAACCGGCGGTAAAGGTTGTTCCAGCTTTGAGTGCCACGGTGCCGGTGGAAATTATTTTTAATGCCCTGTCAGCAGCAATCACAACATTATTAAAATCTCCATCATGAATTAACTTCGTATTATAAACGTTGTCAACCATTCCTAAGTCACCAACAGAATTATAGGCAACATCACCCAAACAAGGCAACTCCTGATATACTTCAATCCAATCTATATCTTGATATTTTGGGATTAAATAGTCGTTGTCACCCTGATTATCCTTGTCTAGTTGAACATAGAACGAGAATCTGATATCTTGTCTAATATTCTTGGGGATTCTTGTCACAGATCCCTGTATACCAGGATAAGCTTGGCCATCGTTGAAATTGGTACAGCTCAGCGATTGCCCCAAGGTATTGAACCAGAACCAATCTTTCCTAATCTCATTTAGCTGACCAATATCTGCTCCCGTGCGCCATGTAATGGAGTACATATTGTACTCAGCCTCATATACCCTCCAATTCGGAGCCAAGGGAGTTACATTCTTATACGTCTGACACGCGAAGATCTTATCGGTATGGAATTTTTTCTTGACACGAAAGTGATTTGAAAGATCGAGGTACCCTAACGTATTTGGCATCTGCCTGTTCACAAATTTGTCCTTTTCGTAGCACCAATTAGGATATATTTCAAAAATATCTATTTCTGCATAACGGTTCCCTGCTAAGTTATTACCGAATGTCCAGAATGTATAACGAGCCCGATTAGCCTCTTCTATCTTTACCCTACTTCTAATCTTGGTACCATATCCATTCATAAAATGATATTTTGACCTAATTCCAGCACTTTGGAACGTAAAGTCAGTAGTACCTGATACCCAGTTTTGATTAATATCGGTATACCAAATTTCTTTATTGACTAATGGGCCTTTTATAGCTTTTAATCTACATATTCCATTTTCAATAATTACATTTTCCTGAGCAAACCATTGTTTGGTTGGGCTGAATATAGGGCCATTCGCATCGACGTTGTTTTCACCCTGACCATAATCCCGGCTCCAAAAGGTTTCATCGATGGATGTTCCAGTGAAATCATCAGAATACACCAATAGCATATAAGGGGCAACACAGCCCAATCCATTGACCAAAACAGTTTCAACAAGATCGCATTCTTCGCCCGCATGACCCGCGTCCTGACAGCAGTCTGCCTGATCATTGGTATAATTATTAAAATTGCAATTGGTCTGTGAATATATATTTGTTCCTGCAAAAAATAGGAGGGTGAGGGATGTGATCGTTTTCATATTTTTGAGTATTACATTAAAAATGAATGAGATACATAATTTATTTTGATTCATAATGAACTACTTGTTGAAAATATAAGCTATCCTGATCCCGATGCCCAGCGCCGAATAATTAAAAGCTTCTGGATAGACTGTGCCTTTATTTCTAATATGAAACAAACTTCTGTAACCCGAAATTCCTGCTTGGAGCCTCAACTGCTTTGATAAAAAATACGCGTAGTTAATTGTAGCTTGAAGCTGGGCATGGTTTGAATAAATATAGCCTGAATTGCCTGAATAGACCTCAGAACCATCAGATACCACAATCAAGTACGTAGGGGAAATATAAAAATTATATCCAATTCCAGTTGAAAGGGAAATTCCTTTCCTTTCACTCAACCGGAACCTTCCTCCGATTACCAGTGGTATGGACATCAATTGATTTCTCTCCTCCATATCCGCAATTGATTCTCCGTTCGGACCGGAATAGATAACTTGTCTATATACCGAAAAACTGGTAAACCCAGGATTAATCGAAACTGTCCAGGTACCCGAGTCACTTGTAAACCCAAGTTTAGCAGTGAATTTGAAAAATGCAGGTCTTTGATCTTTGAGGTTAGTATAATTTCTCTCGGGATATTTAAAGAACATAACTTCAGATTCTAAACCAATAACTGGGTTAAGCTGAGAATAGGCGGAAGTCGATAGATTAATTGTCAGTATTAAGAAACAAAATTCCTTTAATGAATTCATATTAATTTCATAAAATGTGATATTCCATATTCCGCGCACAATGGCCCGGCGTTAGTCTGTTTTTTCAGCTATTTCGATTTTTTTGGTCAAAGTATTAATTTGGTTCTGTAGCTGAATGATATAAAGTGTTAGTTCTTCTATTTTTCCCATTTGAATCGCTAATAAATCTCCAACATCTCCACCTGTTTCCAAAAGTTCGGTTTCGGATGGAACGTCTGGTAAATGTTGATGTATTTTGACATACGCATCCAGTTCGGTTAAAGACATTAATTGATAGGGCTCTGAAAACACCTTGTCATTCCACCAGCTAAGCTTGATCTTGAGTTCTCTGGCCTTATCATTTCCCGCGAGATCAATATTTCCGTATTGATCTATTTTAATACCACCAATGGTGCTCCCTATTTCAGTCCAAGGAGCAATTACTAAGGTTCCATTCTGGTTGCATCCGTCTATTCCTAGACCATCCGTGAAGAAAATCCACAATTATTCTGAGAATCTAGGCTGTTTAAATTATTCGGTTGAGCAATCACACTGATGCTGTCAGTATATTGTCCTGTGATATACAGTTTGTCATCTGGTCCGGCCTGAATTTGAAGATGATTAAACTCTATAGGGATTGGCATAGCGCTTTGTTCTGGGTTGAAATCTTCCAAGTTGTATTGATAGAAAACGGCTCCAAGATCGCCAACATACAGTTTTTTACTGTCGGGGCTAAAGCGGATTCCACGACCTCCATGCGCCAATCGAAACTTATGAGCCACAAGTCCAGTATTTCTGTCAAAGGTGAATATATCCGTTGTGGCGCTTTCACTGCCTTGCCTCCCATAATTCGAGCGAGCAATCCAATTCCCGTCTGATGACGCCTTAATTAAATAGAGCTCATTTCGCAATTCATACCCTGATGGCATATCATATACCTGATGCAGTTCTGCACTAATGTTCCCAGAATTGTTATGAATTTTTACCACAAGCATCTGTGTTTTATTCCCGCCAGTAGCATTATCTGAAGCTTGACCTATTAGCCAGTAGTCATTTGAGGTACATCCTGGAATCGCGGTAAACCCTGCACCAATTCCTATTGCGCTGTCATTTGTTGGGATATTGGCAAAACTGGTAAAGGAACCGCGTGTAACCGCTTGAGGAACATAATTTACGGATACACTGCCAGCGGCTGGCGTTATGGTATAATAATGCAAATAGTAGTCTGTTTTGGTTGTGGCAAAAAGGAGGTAGTTCCCATTCATCGGGATGGAGAGTAAGCTTTGATAGGACTGTCCGGTCTTGCCGTTAAGGGTCTCTGCCAAGGTATGATCAGGATTAAATACTTTTAAGCGTGAAGTAATTCCAAATTGGTTGTTTGTATTATCAATACCCGCATAATATATCAAATTACCAGTAACGGGGTCGGATTCAGTAACGGTTGCTCCTATGGACCATAAGCTCGCAGCATTCTGGATATTATTGCTTGCCTGCGCCTGTCCACCCGAAAATGAAATAGAACCGTATTTACCAAATACCCAATTGCTATTCTTTCCAAGTGGGGCATTGCACGCGTTCACTGTGATGAATCCTTCGTACCTCTCATAGGCCAAGGTATCTCCTGTAATTGAATCTGTTAAGGTGAGAGAAGGACTATAAAGCCCAGCATTAATAAATTGAATAGTGGCCGTTGGGTTACTCCCGACACTGGTGTTTCCATTGCCAAACTCCCAGTTATAGATAATGCCTGTATAGGCTTTGGCGGTAAATGAAATGTTGTCGTTCGTACAAAGTTGGCGATTGCTATTGGCTCTGAAGCCAGCGAAGTAATGCGGAGTTAAAGGATAAAGTGTACGTAAAGCGTTTATACGGCCAGCACCCAATTGACCTGTATAGCCAGGGTTGAGATGTGAAACATCATCTGCCGCATTTTTCACACGATCAATAACTTGTGAAACAGATAGTGTACTATCTCTGCTCCAAAGCAAAGCACATAATCCAGCCACCAAGGGAGTAGAAAATGAGGTTCCTACTTTGTATCCATATTGATCATTCCCTGCTGCCGAAGCCCCAAGTATTCCGGTTCCCGGAGCAATAACATCTACATACTTATTGTAATTGGAAAAGGCCGTTTTTTCATCGTATTGGTTAGACGCGCCCACACTAATGATATTGGGTAGATTGTAGGAGGCAGGATATTGGTAGCTGCTATCGCCAGAATTTCCAGAAGCAATAACAAAAAGGCGATTTGGTATCGAATCTATTACGTCATACAAGAATTGAGAATAAGGAACACCTAGTGATATTGAAATAATATCAACGTCAAAGGAATCTGCCTTTTCAAGAGCAGCTATTAATGTCAAAAGTGTGCCATTACCCGTGAGGTCATCTGCCAATTTGATCGGGACAATCTTTATGCGATTATTCAGATTCATGGATGAAATACCTTTAGTATTATTGGTAGTTGCCGCGGCAACAGACGCAACAGTGGTCCCGTGAGAAAAATGGATTTCCGTCGCACTCGGCGGAGGATTTACATTTGCGTCATTATCGGCAATGTCCCAGCCAGGTAATACCACATCCTCTAAATCCTCATGCGTTGTTAGGACGGCGTCATCAATTATAGCAATTTTTATTTCTTTTCCACCACTGTCCAGCAAATGCCAGAGGCTGTCGGCCATAATCCGTTTAAAGGCCCATTGCCAGACCAGTTTGGGATCGTTGGGCACAGGTGCAGAATAAAACTCACAAAACGATACTTTTTCTGTGTATTGAATGAAGTCGTATTGAGATAGTAAGTCAATTAAAGTGTCAACTCCGTTATGGTTACCAAAATCGGCTTGGTAGAACCTCCGAAACATAGGTCTAGCAGAGTTAATCATTGGACGATGTATCCGGGTGATGCCAAATCTCGAAATAAGCGAATCCATAAAAGGGTAAATTGCAGTATCAGACTCATTGTAATCAGGAAGCACCACTTCCGAATTAGTATTGATTTTGAATAACACCGCACCATCTTGAAAACCCGGAGATACCATTTGGGCTGTGAGTTGTATACTGAGACTCAGAAAGAGCATCAACCATATATTTTGAAGTTTTTTCATTGCTTAAAGAATTTGGTTGCAGAGATTTGATTGTTTGAGTGGATAAGCTTTAGGAAATACAAACCGGGAGCAAGCCCAGCTAAAGGGATTCCATTTAATGTTGTTTCACCGGAAGAAACCAGTTTTCCTGTCGGAGTATAAATTCGATAGGCCTGGGTTTGTGATTCTTGATTGGGATTGTTTACATAAAGAATGTCAGTAGCGGGATTAGGAAAGACATTCAACCAATTTTGGGCGATTGATTTCAGACTTATCGAAAGGTCTTTGTCTTTGAACTTTACATAACTCAAAGTCCGGTCCTTCTGAAGGACGAGATAGATATCATCGGAATCAACCCAACCACGTAGTATTTTTCCTGAAATAGAAAGTGTTGTATCCCAAGCTATTTCGCCAGATGGGCGATATTTTTTTATTGAAGTGGTATAGACAGAACCTTTTAACGACGAAGTAGAAACAAGATACTCACTTTTTCCATTGATAAAACAAAAGGCAATCTCCACTGCAGTTGAAAAGGTATCTCTAAATACTTCTTTACCGGAAGAATCGAGCTTTAAGAAAAAGGCTTTTTTGCTTCCGTTTTCCTTCCAAATGGCCGAAACAAAAAGGTTACTGGAATCATCTATCATGGACTTTTCGACTTCTATGTTAACACTGCTGTCTTTTTGTAGGTCATACCGCCAAATTCGGTTAAGAGATACATCGTATTTTAAAACTAGCAGATTTCTTTTGTTTGTTTGGCTGCTAGCTGCCGTTTGGGCCGTCACAAAAGTCGTTGGTCCTTTAGACTGCCCAGTCGTTGAATATTTATCAGGAAGGTAAAGATTCAACGATTGATCGCTGTATGGGTCAGCGATATATTGATCTTCTTCCACACGACGAATAAGATTGCCGTTCTTGTCTAAACTAATGCTAATCAGCTTTGATAGGTTTGAGTACGGAGAGGAAGTAAATCCAGAAAAACCTATAAATGTATCTTGAAAGAATAGAGAGGTGACAATATCTTTAGTACAATTATTAGAATCGCCAACAAACCATTGATTCCATAATAAATTTCCAGAAGAATCACACTTTATAATCCCAAAATCAGTGTCATATTGGCCATTACAGAACATTGCCTGTCTACTATGTGCTACATAAAGTTCGCGTTTCAACCTATCAAAAAATACTTTTGCATTATGATTCCAAGGGGTAAGCCGCATTTGAGAAAAGCTAAGAGAAAAGTTTCGTTTCCATTGCAATATCCCATTTCGAGTAAGCTTGGAAATAAAAACATAAGCTTCTGGATTAGGTTCGTTGAACCCTCCAACACTTTGTATCCCAATTGCGTAAATACCAACATCACCTTCAACGATGAGATCAGTTATTCTGGAGTTAGAAAATGGTTGATCGAATGTATCGGTATCTATAACATATTGCGTGGGTGAAAGAATTGAATTATCATTAATAGTCCACTCAATATTTCCATTTGCATCATGCTTTTGTAGGAAAACGCGGTTATGCTGCCAACCATACAAGTAAAAATTTCCGGCACTGTCTGTTTTATAACCAAAGGTGTTGAAGGTGTCGGAAGTTATTTGGTAATCGGTTTTCCATAGCTGTTCTATTTGAGAAAAACTTTGCTTTCCATAAAATAAAATAAAGAACAGAGGAAGGATCTTTAGGATTTTCATAGTTTTATAATTTTGTGGTAGTGGGTATTATTGATACGTATGATATAAACACCCTTTGGTAAATAACTTAAGTGGATATTCTCAGAATCGAATGAAGCCACTTTCTGACCGCTCGTGTTCCATACTTCAACCTTCTCAATGATTATGTTTTCAGGTTTATTGATAAACAATCGGTCGCTGGTTGGATTGGGATAAAGAGTAAAAACGTCTCTTTTAACACTAGCTTGGGTAGAGGTATTCAGCAGCGTATGGCCTTCAGTAAACATAGAATCGCAGGAATAATCTTGACCATATTTTGTCCGAATGATATAGGCATAGCCCTGATCAGGATTTAAAAAAGTATCGATAAAAGAAGAGGCTAACGCCGAAATACTTTTTAGAAAAACATAATCCGTCTGTCCTTGCGTTTTTCTAAACAGGAAAATACTGTCTGCATTGCCCGCGCCCAAAACCCAGTTCAAGTGAATGCTTTTGGCTGTGATTATAGAGCTGGTAAACGAAACAGGTTCTTTTATTTGATTTTGGTCGTACCATAAGGAATAATTGATATTTCTATTGTTTTGATTATACAGGAGGCTTAAGCCCGCTTTTGAAGAAGTAAAACCTGTCAGCTGGGGTTCTGACATAGAAAAAACTATAGTGTCAGAAACTACGTTGCCAGATTCGGTAAAATGCACTAAATGGAGTTCTTTACCTGTTGCGGTGTTTTCTGAATAGCTTAAGTACAAGAACTTTTTACAGAAAGTCAGCTCTAAAAAAATTCTACCTGTAATTCTAGTTCCAAATTGTTTTATCCATAAGGTATCCAAATTAAGATTGAGGGCAATCAAAAGACCAATTGAAGTGGCAGAGTCATAGGAAACCCCTGCCATATATATAATTTCATTTCTTAGTAGGGCGTCGTATACATAATCTGCTGTTGAAGACTTCCGATTGAACTTAAAGTGTTTAACCTGATTCCCATTTGAATTATACCGGTAACAATTGATAGTCATTAAATTTTGGGTATTGGGGTAATCATATAATGAAGCGATGGAATATGTGTTTGTGTCCTGTTCAAATGTTTTACAAGCTCTGTTGTTTCTTGAAGCTTGTGTTCCCACAGAAGATCCTTCACTCGTTTGCCAAATCATATTTAGATCCCTATCAATCTTTGTTGTAATAATTTTATATGGATCGGGCATCGAATGTTTTGAAGTAGTCAATAAACTTACATGAGTCACCGCAATTATACCACTACGCCGCATTATGGCGGAGCGAGCATTGAACTTGCCTGAAAAACAGGCCATGACAAGATTTGAATTTTTTGAAGACTTCAGTTCAGAGTCCCATTGTAGGGAGTATTTACGTGAATTACGTATCCAACAGGGTATCATTTGTAAAAAATGCG
>Ga0209390_10002816_pt1 | contig 29550 bp, 16 predicted proteins | sample BON01_FD_187212 | JGI IMG/M metagenome (GOLD analysis project Ga0209390, IMG submission 187212) | Freshwater microbial communities from Lake Bonney liftoff mats and glacier meltwater in Antarctica - BON-01 (SPAdes) (version 2) | ecosystem: Environmental > Aquatic > Freshwater > Ice > Glacier...
GGTCGCGCAAAGTGCGCGAGGTCGAACTTCTGCTGCTGCACCGCGGCCGCGCCATGGATTTCGCGGTCGGCTTCTCACCATTTCAGGACGGCATCGCCGCTGCTGGCGCTGTCGGTGGCCGCGGGGGCGGTAGGTGCAGTGGACTTGGTGTGGATGCGGCGAGGTCGCCGTGCGAGGCCGCTGGGGGGGGGCGCGCGGTCGGTTTGGGGCCATCGATTGAGTTTTTTTTGTGCATGCTGGTGCATGGTTCCCGCCTTTTGCGAGGACGCGGGCGGCACCTGGGAGGCGGCAGCCTCCGGCACGCTGCAGCACGGGTTGTGGGGCGCCCGTGCGGGGCCAGTGCCGGCGATCCGGGCCGGCACCATGGCGTTGTTGGGGGCAGCAGCGGGCGAGGGTGTCGAGCGGGTTGTTCGGTCGCAATCGCAGGGCCGCAGACGAAGCGTCGATTTGGCGACCGTCTGGCTCCATTACGACGGCGGAATCGCGGCCTTTGACGCTGGCTTGACTGGCAGGGGTACGGGGAGTGGTTGGGGCGTGGATGAGCGCATCGGGGCTGCGGAGGGAGACCGCCAGGCGGCTCCCAAGGCCGAGAAACCGCCTTTTGGGGGGTCGGCCCCCCCCGGTATTTTTAGCCGTTGAGGTCACGTGACCAGACCCCATAATTTTATTGGCCGATTGTTTCGACCCCTGTGCGTGACCATGGCATATGGGTTGCGTATGAGCCGCTTGGGAGCCTCTGAGGAGTGCTACATCGCTCATAACGTTCACTTATGCCCAGATTTGGCGAAAAAGCCCAATGTACATATAATAGTGCATAGTTTATAAGTTTATTTGCATAATAATAGAAAATTTATTAACAATGCATTAATCATTTAATAATAATAATGCGTAATGCGCGCTTGAGCACTAGCAGTATGTGGCATTATAGCAAGTACAAGCAGTAAAAAACTAAAAAAAGAGTACATCATGTACCATGTGTACATCAAGACATACGAACACGACATAAGCCTGGTATATATTATACGTATACGTATACTTGTAAACACTTAAAACAAGCTTATAAGCACAGTAACAGTAATACTATATGTAATACCGCCAGTAACCAGTAACCAGTAACCAGTAACTAGTACTAGTAACTAGCAGTAGCAGTAGCAGTCGTGTAGCAGCGTAGCACACACCCACGCCACGCGCCCACGCACATACACATAGAGATCGGGGGCCGCCGCCTCACCCTCCTCCGCAACCGCAACCGCAATTTTACACAAATAGTAGTGTGTTGTAGTGTCACTACTAGTGGTAGTAATAAAGTGTCGTGTGTCGTACATATATACAGTATATGTTGTTAGCACAGTTGTCTAGACACCGCGGGGGGCCCGTGCCCCTCCTTACTCGCCGCCTTGTTTGGTGTTTGGTCGTGTGTTTCGTCGTGTCGACGTGTCGAGCGTCGAGCGGCGTTCGCTTTCTGTTTCTTCTCCTTGCTTTCGTTTTGTATTCCCTCTGCTGTCTGCGCGCTGCGCACGCGCCGGCCGCAGCCGCAGCGCGCCCTGCGCCCTGCGCCCGCTGCTCGGGGACCGTCCCCGCCGCGCCGCGCGCTGCGCCTCTGGCAGCTCCTCCTGCTGCACCGCACACTAAGACCGTCTCAGTGCCCCACGCTTGCAGTGCGCACGAGAGCCACTGCTTTCCACAGTATCAGTATATACAGTAACAGTATACTTTAACCTTAGATTTAGATATCACAGTATTTGTATCTGATACACATACACCCCTGCTGGGGGGGAACCCACAGTGCCAGTGCTCTGCCCTGCTCAACCAGGCCGATGTGCTTAATAAAAGGTGATGGGCGGGACGTTGTGGTGCTCAACTTGCATCATGGGACCTGTCCTTGGGGCCACGTGGCCACGTACGTCCAAGCCACCGGCCTGTAGACGGGAAACTGATCCTACCATCTCACAAGATCTCTGCCTGCTGGAGTTCAGGCCTCCCCGTGGGGTCCAGGCCTGGTTCCCCACCTGTCATATGAGCCTAGGAAGTCATAGACCCAGAGCAAGCAGGCCCGAAAAAGAAAGGGTTCAAGCTCGACCCCTGTCGCCGAACGTAGGCTTCACCATTGCAACGCCCATCAACAACCGCGCGCCTTTTACGCGTCGTCTTGCTTCTCCTCCTCCTCCCGCGGCGGCGGCGCGACATTATCAGAGCGCATCTCCCTCCCCGCCAGCGCGAGAAAGGCGCGCGTCTCCTTATGGGCCTCCGACAGCGCGCCCTCCCTGGCTGCATCCTCCTCGGGCGCTGGCGGGTCGTCGGCCACGGCCCAGACCTCGATGCCCGCTACGGCGAAATCGGGCGCCGAGGCAAGGCAGCCGTCGAGCAGATACGTCGAGCACTGCTCCTCCGCGCGACCCGTCTCGAGAGACTCGTGCCTGGAAGGGCGGCGCGGGCGGTGCGTGAGAGTACAGCGTGCGCTGGGCCCAGGGGCTGTGAGGGGAAACGGGCGGGCGGCGCTCACAGCCAGAGCCCGAAGAACTTAGAGTCGAGGTTGCCGCCAAAGGCGATGCCGTTGGGCAACATCTCCCTGTGCGCGTTGCTGTATACAAAGTTTGAGTTGTCGCCCGACGCCTTGAACACGCGCGTCGTCGAGTCGTCTGCGCCGACGCGGAACAAGAAGCTGCTGAAGGAGCCGTAGAACTTTGGCGAGAGGCGGAGTGGCTCGGGCGAGTAGCCGCCGAACGTGTTGCCCTTCTGGTCGCGGATCACGAGCAGGCACGGCGCGCGCGCGATGGTAAGCTCGATGAGGCGCGTGTAGGAGACCCCATCGCGAGCGGTGCTGAAGACGAGCCGCCACCCCTTGCGGTGCGCCGGGGGCAGCGCCGCCGCGAGCGGTCGCAGCGCGTGGGCGGGCAGCAGGTCGAGACTCGTCCCGCCCAGATCGGGCAGGGACTGCTCGCGGTGGTCAACCAGCCACGCCGCCTCGGCCATCTGCGACAGAGCCTCGGCCGCGGCCACCGCCACGCGCGAGCCCGCCGCCCACGACGCGAGCTCGACGCGACCGCGGGCCGACTGCGGAGGCGGGCTGGGCGGCGCTCCGAGCTGAGCGAGCCACTGGTCGGAGGCGGCGGCCCATCGTTCCGGCACCAGCGTGCGGAGCCAAGCGGCACCGTCACCGCCGATCAGCGCTATAAAGCCGCAGAGGTCGTCACCGGCCGCGTCGACGAGGAAGAGCAACCTCGCCGTCTTGTCTTCGCGCAGCCCAACAAGCGTGCGAATCACGCAGTCGGTGGTTACCTCGAGCTCGTCGCGCGCAAAGCCGCGGAAGAGGCCCGCCGCGAGCTCCTCGCCCATTGCGGACTGGACTGCCAGCCACTCACTTGCGCCGAAGCTGCCTTGGCCTGACTGTGCAAGCAGTGAGCAGTTGCGCAGCAGCATGCGCTGCTCGTCGCGACTGTACCGATCGAGCAGTTCCGACTGGGTCTGTTGGGACTGAGTACCGCCCATCGTGTTGGTTCATGCGCAGGCGTAGTTCGTCGCCGCACCACCGCCGCCGCACCCGCTGCCGGGGTGGAGGAGGAGCGCGCTTTTTGCGTGTTCATGTGAACGAAACAGCGCTCGCCCCGCGCGAAATCGCGCGAAAGCTTTGGCTTTGAATGTTTGCTCTATCGTTCGGTTCATTCACTGCCGTCGTCCCAACCTGGCACGGCTTCAGCGCCGCACAGCGGCGCGCGTTCGCCGCGGACTTCTGGCAGGAGCGCCCGTTGATTGTGCGCGGCCTGCTCTCGGCGGAGGAGCTCGAAACCTTTTGCCCGCTCACGCCGGCGGATGTGCTCGATCTGTCGTGTGAACCGGCGGCGGTCTCGCGACTAGTGCGCGAGAGTGGCGGTGAGTCGCCCTGGGAGCTGCGCCACGGCCCGTTCGACCACTCCGAGCTGCCCGAGCTCGACGAGACGGGCAGCGCCGAGGACAGTTTGTGGACCGTCCTGGTCAACCAGGTGGACCGTGCGGTGCCAGAGGTGGAGGCGCTGCGCGATCGCGTGGCTGACTTTGTGCCGCGCTGGCGGGTGGACGACGTGATGGTCTCGTACGCCAAGGCCGGCTGCTCGATCGGCGCCCACGTCGACAACTACGACGTCATCCTGCTCCAAGGCCGCGGCTCCCGCTCCTGGTCCTTTCAGCTCGCTGGCCGAAGCTGCGCCGACGAGGTGCTGGTCGAGGGCGCGTCTGTGCGCGTGCTGACGCATTTCTCGGCCGAGGCGGAGGTTGTGCTGCAGCCGGGCGACGCTCTCTACCTGCCCCCGCGCCTGGCGCACCACGGCGTCTCGACGAGCAACGACTGCATCACCTACTCGATCGGATTCCGCGCGCCCACCGCCGCCGAGCTGCTCCGCGCCTTTGGTGAGCGGCTCGCCGAGCGCACGCCCGCCGACGCGCTCTTCCGCGTGCCGGGCGGGGTGCCGGGAGGGGCGGCGGAGTCGGCGGTGGCGGATGGCGCGGCCGCGGCGCGCGGTCTCGTGGACGGCGCGACGGTGGCCAGGGCGCGCGAGATTCTGGAGGATGCGGTCGAGATCTTCCTGGCTGACGAGGCCGCGCTGGCCGAGTGGCTGGGCTGCGCGCTCACGGCGCCCCGCCGCGCGGCTGACGGCGGCGGGGCGGACGACGGCTCGGGCGGGTGGGGTGCCGGTGAAGGGAACTCGCTCGCCGAGGAGATTGCGAGCGGCGAGTCGGGCCGGCTGCTTCTCCGGCACACGGAGGGCGCCGTCCTCGCCTATGTCGACGCCCCGGTTCGCGCGCTCTTCCTTGACGGGGCCCCTGTGCTGGTAGCGCCCGATGCGCTACCCCACCTGCCCCTGCTCTGCGACGCGAGACGTGTGACGACGGAGGAGCTGCGCGCGCCGCTCAGCGAGAGCGCCGGACTGCGCGCGCTGCTCGACGAGCTCGTGCGCAGGGACGCGCTCTACGTCGACGTCGAGCTATGACCACCACTAAGCGTGCGACGCCCTCTACCGGCTGACGCGCCACACGGGTACGGCACGGCGCGCTGAGTGGTCGGACGTCTGTCGTCTGTGTTGTTGGGTTCCGCGGCCACTGGGCGCACACGGCTAGCGGCTTGCGGCTTGGGGCGTTTGTGCTGGCGCTGGCAGCGTTCGGGTCGCTCTCGTGTCGGTGTCTGCTTGCGCGCCTGCGCCTGCGCGCCGGCTTTATCTATACGCCTGGACTCCGCGGGACGACCTGGCCTCCAAGAGCCATAGAGGCGGTATAAGTATAAGTTATAAGGTTGTGATGAGGGAGATGAGGGTCGGGGTCGGGGTCATTTTTATTGCTCAGGTCCAGGCCTGGGGTGGGCTGGGGCTGGGGCATGGCTACATGGCCCACGAAGCCATCGGGTTAACCCGTGGCTCTCTGTGTGGCTGGTGTCCCATTTATATTTTGTATTAAGAGTTGATCTCTATCTCTATCAGCTATCAGACTCTAACTCTATAATATTATCTACTACTACTAATATTAATATTAATAATATACTCATACTCATACTCATACTCATACTCACGGCCGATGTGTACGTATGTGTAATAATGATTAAATTCATTAAGACTACGTAACACTACTGTTACTGTTACTGTGACTGTAATGGTGAGATGGGTACACTGTATACTGTCAAGCTGTAGTGACCATCTAACAAAATTGGACTAGGACTAGGGGCAGTGGGGCACACGTAGCCAGTAGTGTCAACGTTCAACGTGTCTCGGCAGTGGGCCGCCCCGTGAAGATAATGAAAAGATAGAGAGAAAAAGCGAGAGTGCGCGAGGCCGTAGATCCGTGGAGCTGAGAGGGCAGAGAGGCAGTGAAGGCTGGGAAGAAGGCTGGGCTACAAGTACTTGTCAATGCCATCGGAAAACGATCGATCCGATAATCAGCTGTCCGTTCCTCTGCAGCTCTCGAATCTCCCGATCTCCGATCTCGAGAACGACGAGTGCAGTACAAATATGAAAATCACCGCTGAGAGAGAGGGAGGGAGAGAGACGAGAGCCCACAAGCAAACACGCAATGAAATCAAGTGCGCGGCAGCCTCCGTGGAAGCGCGCACGCATGTGTGTGTGCCGCACGCGCCTCTTCCAGCTGGGGGGTTTCGTTGCGTCTGGGCTCGGCCTGGTGAGGGGCGCAAGCCTTGCTCTCCTCACACCAGGCCGAGCCTCAAACCAACGAAACCAGCTGAGTCCAAAGAGATGGCGCCCGGGAGACGGCCCGATGAAACGGCCTCTCATCTCGGCTCCCTGCACGCGCCGCGCCCCACAGTGTCTCTGCGAAGATAGAATCGTATCGCAGGCCGCGCAGGCCGGGGAGATAGTCTCATAGGATGTGATGCGCCGGTTGCCGAGAGACCCCGAGGCGGGCTCACAAAAACCGCATGTCAGACGACGCCGGCTTTTTGCATCTCCTCCCACGAGCGCATCTGGGCTCGGCGCACTCCCCGGTTGGGCGTGTCGAGCACGCCGATCTGGAAGGCGGCGAGCATTATCCACGCGTCGGCCGAGTGTACGTCGACAAAATCGAGAGTGCAATCCTGCCCCATGGCGCCCAGGATGGCCAGAAGCGTCGAGATCTTGCCGGACGAGGTCCAGCCCTCGTGATTCAGCACGTGCGCCGTCATGTCGTACACCTGATCGTTGACGACGATCCAAGCGTCGTCCTTGCGGCAGTGTCGCGCAACCTCTTCCATATTGTACTGCGGCCACACGCGACCTGGCGCGGCAGACGTCGAACTAGGGCTGACCATACTCTTGAACGATTTACATTCACGTGAACCAGAAAGTATAGACTAAGTACATAGCAAGCTAGGGTTTGCGTCGGTAAACCCCCGCCCTCCCCCCCCACATCTCATTCAGGAACCAACAGAAGCGCCACGCTCCTTCCACACAGACGAGTCAACAAGGCATCGGCAGGCTCAGCCATGACTAACGGTACGGCTCGCCACCGGGCGGTTCGCGCCGCCGACGAACCGCCACCGGGGCGGTTCGTGCCGGAAGCGTCCACGAGCCGCGGCGGCGGACGCCGTCATGAGCGGGCCTTTGAGCCCTGTTCTTGCTTCCCCCCAGATGACGCGAGCGCCGACGGCAAGGGCGACGGCAAGGGCATCGCGTCCACGCATGCACCGAAGAAGGGTGCGGCGCGCTCCCTCCAGCCCGACCACAGCCAGGCTCCAACGCCATCTCGTAGTCACAAGGCGCACGCGCCGGCCCTCGTCACAAGGCGCACGCGCCGGCTGTTCGCCACGGCCACGCCGCCCCGGCGCCCCTTGTTGCTGACCTGGCCGGCACCCTGCTACCCTCTCAGGCGCGTGGTCGTTGTGGAACTGGGGCGCGGGCCGCGAGGAAGATGCCGAAGCAACGGGCGAGGAAGGGGAGGCCGACGAAGGTGCCTATCCCCCCCCCACCCCACGATGCATGGCGCACAACAGGCTGCGAGCGCCCCCCGCTGCGCGGCGGAGGTGCACCCCCTCCCCCCCCGCACAACGCATGGCGCACCACCACAGGTTGCGAGCCCCCCCCCTTGCGCCGCCCCACCCGGCCGACCCGCCGTTCGCCGCCCCCGCCTGCTCCAGGCAAGGAGCAGTTTGCCGCTCTCTGGAACTGGAACAACGGCCGCACCGAGCCTCCCAAGAGCCAAGACGCCAGCGCGCACGGCGGCAACGCACACTCCATGTCGCGCGTCTCGTCGGTTGGAGCCACGCTCTGGGACTGGGCAAACGGGCGCGCCTCGGTCCCGGCCTCGCGCGACTCGTCAGCCCACGGCGGCAACGCGCACGGCGCGGCGCGTCTCGGCATGCCGCGGCCGCCGTCACTGCGCCTGGACCTGTGGAACTGGGCCAACGGCCGCGCGCCGCCGCCCGAGTCGCCAGACGTCTCCACCCACGGCACAAGCTCGGCCTACGCCAAGACGGACGGCTCCCTCTCGCGCACCGGCTCGGCACAGGCCGGCATGTGGTCGTGGGCGGCCGACTCGGCCCCGCCCTCGCGCGACGGGTCCGTGCACGGCGGAGGCGGAACCATGTCGCGCATCGGGTCCGCCTCGGCCGCGCTCTGGAACTGGGGCAACGGGCGAGTCGGGCCGCCCGACTCGGAGGCGGCCTCGCGCGCGCAGTCGCAGCTGGGCTCGCCCGTCGTTCCGCGCAACCAGGGTGCGCGCCCAGCGAGACCAACCACAAAGCCAGCCCCTCTCACCAACCCACGCTGTCGCCGCTCCGCAGTCGTGAAGCGAGCCCCCTCACCCCCGCGCTATGCCCATGTGTCTCAGTCTGGTGGGCCTCGCCCTCCGGCTCCCCGGACCCCTCCATGCGCAACGGCAACGCGTACGAGAAGGCTATGGGCGGAAACGCCTCGCCCTCCAAGGCCGGCGCCGCGAAGAACTACTCGTCCTCGCACGGCGGCATGGCCCGCAACTCGTCCTTCAGCAAGCTCTGGAACTGGGGCCAGGGCCGCCCCACGCCGCCAACCTCGACCGATCCCTCCCTCAAGGCGGGCACCCAGTTCCAGGCCTACATGGCCGAAGGGGCTCATCTCCCGCCGCCGGCCCCGCTCTCCTTCCCACCGCCGGCCGCCCCCAGCCAGCTCAAGGTGGCGCCGCTCTCCTTCCCACCGCCGGCTGCTCCCAGTCAGACCAAGGTGGTCTCGTTCAACGAAGCTGACTGCTGAAGACGCCGTCTGGTCTCACGAGCAAAGCGCAGGCGAGAGGCGCTTTGCTGGCCTTACCCTCATTTGAACCACGTGCCACACGGCTCTTCGCGGGCCGCCCGCGTGGGATCTTATTGGCGCGCAAGAGAAGAACCGGTCGCGGGGCCGCATACCCCGTCGCTCAGTGCCGGCGATGCCTCGTTGGTTGGCCGCATCGCAGTAGCGGCTAGATAGGGCTCGGTTCCGTTGTCGGTGCTCTGCCAGGACGCACGCCCCAGCGCACACGCGTGGCCAGGGCTCCCGTACGATTCGATCTCGGGAGACCGGCGAGGAACGTGATATACATATATATCCATATATAGTATTATGTATTATATATGTATGTATCATCTGTCCCTTTTCGACGTTGCCGCCGTGTGTGTCCATTCATGTGTCTTGTGTGCGTGTTGTGCGCGCATATGATTGATTGTGCATTGGTATTGGATTCTGGGGGTGGGGGTGCGTTGCAACGGTGGACGGTGGACGGTGGTTACACTGCTGACTGCTCCGGCTTTAACCGTTTACGGACCGTTTCATTATTAATTTTATTTATATTATTAATATATTATTATTAATATTAATATAATTAATTATTATATTATTGATATTAACGGTTTGTGAGTTTGAGGCTTTGAGTTTGAGCGCAAGCCGCAACAAGCTAACAAGCGGCAAGCAAGGCGCACGCGCAAGCCTTGCGGTTAACCGCGTTGCTGTTGCTGCTACGCGCTATATACGCCGCCGGGGGGACGTCGGTCGGGAGACACTATCACTATAACTAAAACATCATAAATCATCATAGTCTATCATAGTATTACATAGTACTATCCCTATCCTTATCCACACGGAGGGAAGGGACTATCGAGCACACAGCACGCCGAGCGTCGAAGGCCCACGCCCAAGCCCCCCCCGTCCCCGAGCATACAAACATAAGCATACGCGTGCATGCGTATGCGCGCATCGGACATCGCACACCGACACCGGGTCCCGCACACGAGGCGCCAACCGAGCGCCAAAAGAGCTAACGGGAGAGAGAGGCAACACACACTGAAAACTGCACTGACGCCGAGAACGGAGCGACTCGCAGGACTCGACAGTCGACAGTGTTCGTGACAATATGTACAGGGCGCAGGGAAGGTGGCTGTGGCTCTCAGGCGAGCAGCACAATAGCCACCTCCCCCGCTAGCCTCAAGCTGGACGGAGAGCAACGGCACACATAGGAGTCCGCTATAACAACAGCACAATGCCTCTCTTCTCCTCGTCCTCCGAGAAGCGAGCGGCTCGCAATCTCGGTGCGCGGAGGAGAGGGCGGCGTTGGAGCTCAAGGCAAGCCCGCCGCCGCGGCTGCCTCCAGAGTGTTCTGCCTCCTTGGTGGCCACCGCAGCAGACCCTCCTGCGGACGCGCTTCAGGGCTGGAAGCGGTTGCGCAGGCGGCGGATGCGGCGGCTGGCTCAGACCCTGTGCGCACAAGGGGGGGGGCATCCGCGTCAGGGGACGACCGTCGGCGAGGGCGGCGTGCGCGTGCCCCGCGCGTCGCGCCCGGGACGTGCCGCCGCACCGCTTGCCGTCGAAGTGCTCGATGATGATCTCCTCGAGCTTGGGCAGCAGCTCGTCGAGCGGCACGCCCACGTAGACTGGCTCGAGCGAGAGGTGCGAGTCCTCGCCGATCTTTCCGCCGATGAAGATCTTGCAGCCGGGCACCGCCATGTTCTTTCCCGTCACGGGGTCGAGCCGCTTGGCGGGCGCGCCCATGATGCCGATGTCGGCCGCCTGCACCTGTGCGCACGAGTTTGGGCAGCCCGTCCAGTGGATGCGCAGCTTCTTGGGCGTGGTCATGGTCGCCTCGAGGATGTTGGAGATGCGCTCCGCGTTGCCCTTGGTCTCGATGAGCCCGAGCCCGCAGAACTGCGCGCCGGTGCACGAGACCATGCCGCCGGCGATGTTGCCCGGCTCGACCGAGAGGCGCCCGCCGTTGAGCGCGGGCTCGGCGAGCAGCGCCGGCAGCTGCGCGTCGGCCACGTTGGGCAGGATGACGTTCTGCTCCACTGTGAACCGCAGCTCGCCGGCCGAGTACGTGTCGGCGAGCTGGGCGAGCGCACGCGTCTCGGTCACGGAGAGGCGGCCCGAGGGCACGCAGATGCCCACGCGCGAGAGCCCCGCCGTCGGCTGCGCATGCACGCCGAGCAGCTCGCGCCGTGTGTACTCTGTGGTGGCCACGGGCTGGGCCTTGTCGAGGACGGCTCCGCGGCCGTAGCCGGCCATCTCCGCCTCCACCTGTGCGCGGAACGCCTCGAGGCCCTTCTTCTCGATCAGCCACATGAGCCGCGCCTGCTGCCGGTCGCCGCGCGCGCCCTCGTCGCGGAAGATGGTGAGGATGGCCTCGGAGAGGTCGACCACGTTGGACACGCTGGCGGGAACCCACCTAAAACACGAGTTGGGCTCGGGGTCGGTGCAGCGGGCAGGGGGGCGAAGGGTAGCGGGGTGTAGGGTCGGGGGCATAGGGTACAGGGGCTTCGGGTTCGGGTTGAAGCTGTTTGGTTTGGCCCGGGTCGGCGCACATGTCCATCTCGAGAGCGTGCGCGACGCGCTTGATCGACATGTATCCGCCCAGGACCACGTTGAAGCCCATCTCGCCCGTCGTGCCGTGCGGCGTCGCCTGGAGCCCGATGTCGTTGATGTGCGTGTGCGAGAAGTCGTCGCGCCCGCCCGAGACGGCGATGTTGAACTTGCGCGGCAAGTTGCCCCAGACGGGGTTGCCGCGCGTCACCGTGACCGGGTCGAGCGAGATGAGGTCGTTGAGCGCGTTGCAGTAGGGACGCGTGTCCACCATCTCGAGGTCGTCGATGCCGGCGAGTGGGTTGCCCACCATGTTGCGCACGTTGTCGAGCGCCGACTGGAATGCCGTCTGGTTGCGCGCGTGGAGTCCGTTGTGGATGTCGCCTGCGTCCTCGAGCGCCACGCCCCGCAACTGGATGCTCTGCCGCGTGGTGATGTCAATGACGCCGAGCTCCGGGCCGTAGGGCTCGACCGAGTCGGCGTAGAAGCGCATCTGCTCCGCGCTCACCAGCCCGTTGGGCACGCGCAGCCGCATCATGAAGCGGCCGGGTGTCCGCTTGTCGCGGTGCAGCATGCCCGTGTACTTGAGCCGCGAGTTCATGTCCTGCTTCTCGACCTCCTCCCATGTGAGCGTGCCCGCGCGGATGGCCGCGGCGAACTCGTACACATCGGTCCAGGCCGACGTCGGGTCCTTGGCCATCTTGGCCTTCTCGATCGGGTTGCCCACCTTTGCGCGCTCAATTGTCTCGGCCGACAGAAAGTCGATGCCCTTCTGCTTCATCACGGCCGAGCGCGAGCGCGCCGGCGCACCCGCCGCCGGGATGGACAAGGCGCCGGTCAACGCCGTGTGCAGCAAAGTAATGCCAGCATAGACGGCGGAGTAGCGCATCGTCGGGGCGGGAACTTCTCGGCGGAATCTGTCGTTGGCTGCACCCCAGTTTTGTTTTAGCGGTGAATTAGTTTACCCGTTACACCCCCTTCTACGATACGCAATTAGCATCTAGTAAGGGAGGTCTAATTCTATAATAAGAATTGTAGGTTCAATTTTTTTTTTATTATAAATGGTTAATAGAAGAAGCGACGAATGTCGACGGGCGCGAATAGTGGATCGATTGCGCCCGTGGCCAGCGCCGCGCCTTCGATGCAAGAATCTCAGGAGCACCCGGCGATGGAGGAGACGGAGGCGAAGCAGACGCTGTTGAGGCTGAAGCTCAAGGAGCTCGAGCGGCTGAAGCAGAAGAGGTCCAAGCAGGAGGCCGAGTCGGCGGCGACTGCCGAGGCCGAGGCGGAGAGGCTGGAACTTGAGGCCCTCGGGCCAGGCGCAATCAAAACGAGCCACGTGCCGCACTGGCGGACGTGGATGCCTGCGTGCGGTGTCCTCTGGATGGTCAAGGACCAGATCAATCTCGGCCCGTTCGGGGTTGGCTTCGCAATTCTCTGCCTCATGGCGACGGTCTTCGCGGGCCAGCAGCTGCTGAACAAGATGGAGAACACGCCGTGGCGCCGCAACCTCCGGGTGCTGAGCGCAGCGCGGAGTAAACTTTCCATGGAGGGGGACGAGCCCGAGGTCAAAGCTAAGAGCGGCAACCACGAGCCTGAGGCCAAGGCTAAGAGCGGCAACCCGAAGAAGTCGAAGAAGGCCGACTGATCCTCGTCCCGGCTCTTGGCGGGAGGGCGAGCTGCCCCCCACCCTGTGTGGTGCAGGCGCCGCCGGGGGATTCGGCGCGGCGATATGATTCGATCTTCTCTGCGACGGACGATCTCCTCCGAGCGTGCGCGTGCGTGTAACCTTGTGCTGGTTTGTGGTTTGTGCCAATACGGAGGCCTCTCAGCTCGCGATACGATTCGATCTTCGCGCGCCGGCGCCAGCGCCGTCCTCTCCCGGTTCATTTCGCTCGGCTGCGGGGCTGCTATCGTGGGTGGGTGCGGGGGCCTGCGCAAGCGGCCCCGCGAGCGCGTTCACGCGGCCCTCGAGCGTCTTCGTGTGGCGTGGTCTGCTCTGGCGTTGCAATAACAGACACGCATGCACTGTGCACTGTCTCTGTGTTTGTGTGTGCTAGAAGTGCTGGGCTCGGTCGTCTCGGTCGTGCTGGTGCTCACGTGTCGTCAGAAGTGTGGTGATGTAGAGTCTTTGGCTTTACTTCTTGTTCTTGTACTGGTACTGAGAAAGTGTAAAATAGACCATGTATAGTATATACTGTATAGAGTTAGAGTATAACGTATAACGATAACGTATATAATAAGTATATAACATTCACATAAACATAAAAAGAAAAAAATATACATATATTAAATATAACAAAGCTGTGGCTCTGGTTCTGGGGCTAACATATACACCTCTATCATCTACATCTCTCACACCACCGCTAGTACTAGTAGTGCTCTTCAATGGCCAACAACAACAACAAAGGAACACTGATCTCCGCGCGCACAGTATGCTCCTGACCTCCCTCGCCATGGATGCAGGCCCTGCCTCGCCGCCCCGCGCCCTCCCCCGCGTCCTCCGTCGGCGCACCGACACACACTCTCACAAATCGCACGACTCCCTATGGGGTCTCTCCCTCTCTCGCGCTGCCGGCCCGGCCAGCGCCGCGCCGTGATCAGGCCGTCTCGGCGCACAAGTCGGCGATCGAGTCGGCCAGCTTGAGCAGCAGCGCGCGGAACGGCGGGCCCGCGTCGGCTGGCCGCGCGCCGGCTGCGGCCGTTGTGAACGGCATGGGCACGAGCTCCGGCGGCGCAAGGGGCTCCGACGCATTCTTGCCTCCGCCCCGCGGCGCCGCCGTGGCTACCTTCTTTTTGGCCTTTGCAATCGCTGCCAGCTCAGAGGGCGTGAGCTCGGGCGGCGGCGGCGGCGGCGCTGCGCAAGCGAGCCTCTTGCGCGGCGCGCCCTCCGTCTCTGGCGCGTGCAGGTAGCAGAGCTCCTCCCACGACCAGACGAAACGCACGCCGCCGTAGGTGAGCCCCACCCCGTGCGGCGCGGCGGCGAAGGGCGCCAGCTGCGTCGCGCGCAGCGTCTCGGCGGCGAGGGAGGCGTCGACCAGGTCGGAGAGGGCGAGGCCCACCGCCGCGCGAACCAACGTCTCGCGTCCGCGCGGCTCGGGCCCACGCTCGCGACTCGACGCGTCCGAGAGGATGGCGTCGAGTTCCTCCAGCAGGCCGCGCGCGTTGGGCCCCGCCGCCGCCGCATCCTCGACCTGCTCGAGCGACCCCGTCCAGCCGACGACGCCAGCCGCGCGCGCGACGCGCTCAAGCGCGCTCCATAGCGGCGGGCTCAAGGGCAGCTCCGGGTTCCACTCGGCCCAGTCCCGCTCGCGCGCCCACCAGACCGCGTCCACCCCCGGCGGCGGCCGCGTGGCCGCCTCCGCCTTGGCCGCCGCGTCGGCCGCCGCCCTGGCCGCCGCGGCCGCCTCGGCCTCCTGGTGCTCCTTCTTGCCCAGCCTGGTTGGCTTCTTCCCCTTTGCTGGCTTGGCCTCCTCCTCGGCCGTCCCGCCCAGCGCAGCCTCGCCCGCGTTCGGCTCCGGTGGCTCCGCCAGCCCCTCCGCCACGCGCACGCGCCGTGCGCCCTGCTCTGCGGCGGGCGCCACCATCGCGCGCAGCACGAGCTCGCGCACGAAGCCGAGCGTCTCGCACCGCGCGAGCTTCGTCTCGAGGTCGCGCATCGCCTTTGTGTCTGGCGCGGCGGCGAGGCACTTTGCCGAGAGCTCGACCGCGACGGGGGCCAGCCCGGCGGCGGGCGTCGTCCGGAGCTGGAGCGAGTGGGTGTAGGAGCCGGCGAGCTCCGCCGCGAAGACCACGCGGAAGCCCGCCGTCTGGCCGGGCAGCACGTACAACTCGGGGATCGCCAGCACGAACTGAGGCGCCGACGGCCGACCCGACGCGGGCGGCGCCAGACTCTGGCGCGGCGCTGGGGCCGACACAGACGCGTCCGTGGCCCCGCGCAACGCCTCGGCCGCCACCTCCTCCTCGTGGGTCAAGCCGTGCGGGTGCGCCTCGGGCGCGGGCAGCGGCGCGGCGGTCATGTGGTGGGCGGAGACGAGGAGCGTGGTGGCCGACGAGTTGGTCACCAACAAGACCTGCTCGCGCCCGACGCCCGGCACACTGACGAACGAGAGGCGCCGGGCAGAGAGCACGAGCGGTGGCGGGTTGGGCGGCGGCGTGAGCTGCGACGCGTACGACTCGTCCCGCGTGGAGGCGCTCCGCGCAGCCAGCTCAGCCTGCCGGAGCTCCCTCTCGCGCGCGAAGCCCGAGACGATCCCGTCCTTCTCGTAGAGGATCTGCTCAGGCTTCTTGCCCTGGTCCGGGTTGGCGCCCTGCTTGAGCAGACGGATCTTACCGTCCACCACCGTGTGTTTCCTCCCGTCGCCGAGCTTGGCCTTGACGTAGGCGGGCGTCCCCTGCATCAGCGGCTCGTACTCCTTATCGGGCCGTTCCTTCCACCGGTCCATCTCGGACGCGCGCATCGGCTCGGGCGAGTAGACCGCGCGCGAGCCGTGGTCGTCGCGCCGGCCGGCCGACTCTGCGCGCACTATGGCCCGCTTGGGCGAGGGCGGGATCGAGGCGCGCTGATACTTTGCAGCAGAGACGATCCGGCCGCCCTCGGTCCGCACCTTGATGGGCAGCCAGTGCGCCATCGGGTCGAAGGGGCGCGAGGCGACGCCGCCGAGCGGGATGAAGTACTGGCCCGCCGAGCGGCAGTCGGTCGCAAACTTGAGATTGTCACTCAGGCGCTGCGGGCGCGACTCCTCGAGCAGGTCCTGGAACACGATCCGGTCCTTGTACTCTTCCATCGAGTTCATCACGAGCTGCGCCGAGCCGCGCGAGCTGCCCGCCACACCGCGAAGCTCGCGCTCCTGCCGCTCCCACCGGCTCTCCCACAGGTCCCACTGCGCCGCGTGCTTCTCGAAGCGCGGCGTCTTGGCCGCAGCCACCGGCGGCTCCGGCACGCCGCGCGGCGTGAAGCAGCGCGGCTTGTGCGCCTCGATGCCAGCGGCGTAGGCCGCCTCTCCCGCCACGCCCGCGTCCTCGGGCCGGTACAGCGGCCACAAGCCCTGCGGCGGCGTATGCGTCATGGGCAGTGGTGGTAGCAGCGTGCGCTCGTTGACCCTGCCCATCGGCAGCGGCGTCGGCCTCACGCGCGCCTCGCTCGTCGTGGCGCGGCCCGCTCGCAATTCGAGGGGCGCTGGCGCGACGGAGGCCCGCGCCGAGTCGGGCGCGGTGCCCATCTTGGAGTCGCCGCGTCGCGTCCCTTTGGGCGACAGACTCCGCCCCTCCTCCTCGTTGGCGCCGAGGATGGACCACGGGTCGCCCGTGCGCAGCGCCAGCGCATCCTCCGCCGCCAGCGACTGAGCCAGAGGCGACGCCGTGGACGCGACGCTGGGCGAGGCGGGGGCGCCCGAGTCCCTGCTGCGGCGAACGAAGATCTCCCGCCTCGTACGCGCCGTTGGCTCGGCCCCGTCCGCTCCTGGCCCTGCTCCTAGCGCGGGCCCGATTTCTGTCATTTTACGCAACGACAGCCGAATGTAACAGACAATCCAGAAATAGAACCGAATTAGCAAAACGACCGGCGGGGGGCAAACGGTGCGCTTGTGCGTCCTGCCTCCCCGACCCCCCCCTACTCGTACGGCACCGCTGTTCTAGGACGGGTTCACCCGAACTCCTTGCCCGTGACGCACTTGTATTTGACGTGATGTTTCGTACCCTAAGGATCCGTTTACTGTACGACATAAATAGAAGTCGGAAACTTACCCGAAACGACAACGACGAGTTCTGATGGTAGGCGTCGTGCTGGCAGCGCTGCTGGGTGGAGGCGTGGCGGCGCACGCACTGACCATGGGACCGCGCTTGGCCGGGTCATGTTTGGGGCGTGCCGCTACATTGGGCCGCGTTGTGGCACCCTTGCTGTGCGCGAACGAGCCGCCGTCTTCGCCGTCGCCTGGCGACACGGACTGGGACATGGCTTGGCAGAAGTTCAGCGTCGCCTCGGCTAGCGAGGGCGGGGAACAGTCCACCAACGTCACGGCAGACAGCGGCGCCTCGGCTGGCAAGGGCGATGATCCGGCCGCGTCAGTCGCGGACGGCGCTGGCGCGGCAATCGGCGGGCAAGGCGAGGGCGGTACGTCGACCGGCGTCGAGGCTGACGCAGCCGACGCGGACGGCGCTGACGCGGCGCCCGAGCAAGGCGACCCATTTTGGTTGGCCCCGCCCAGCCGACGGGACGTTGACGAGGAGGGCGGCGGAACCTTCCGACTGGCGCCACCGTCCGCGGAGCGTTTGGGCGACCCCGATCGCGGGCGCGGGCAGGAGTCGCTGCTTTCTGTCTTTGCTAATGACAAGGGCTTACTCGCGGGGATTGGGGTGCTGGGACTCGTCTTGTGCTTTTACGTGTTTGTCTTTGCGAGTGGAGGTATTACCGACGGCTCGGAGCGCTTCGGCAATCCGGAGACGCTGACGGAGACGCTGGCGCGCGACCCCGACTACAAGCCGCCGCTGCGCACGTGGAGTCCAGCCGCGCCCCTCATGTACACCGAGGAGGACCCGAGCTTCTGGTCCACCACGGGGGCCAAGCGTTGAATGTGGCGTCGCGCTCCGTCTTCTGAGAGGAGTCGCCCCTCTGTCGTCGCGTCTAGTTCGCGCGACGATTGCGTGTGCCTCTCTGCTGGCCCGGATCGGAATCCGCGAAGAGCGCGAAGGACGAGCATCAAAGCGCGGAACGCGACAGGGCACCTCGCGCCGCGGGAGTCTACATTGGTCTGGCCGCCTAGCGGCAGCGTGCGCTGACTGGGCATTTTTTTCAATAGTAGCTAGTCGCCGACCACAGGCACAAGGTATCGTCGATCGATCGGCGAAGGTCTTCTCTCGAGCTCGAGCATGAGATACAGACCGATCCTGTCCCGCCTTTTTTTTGTCCTGAGGTCCACCTTATCGCTGTTGCTGAGGCCGAGGACCGAGGACGGAAGAGGCTGAGAGGTGTGGGGTTGTTGCCGTGTTGCCCTATTTGACCCTATACCCTCCTATCCTTGTGCTTGTGCTTGACGTGTTGGGCGGGAGTAGTAACTGGAGTAGGGCCCGCTAGTCTAATAGGAATAGGGGGGGGGGTGATTTTTTTTTCTCTCAATATCAATATACTAATTATTATTATAAAAAATATTAAATGTATAATATCAGTATTAAAATTCATTCTCATTATTATTATATTACTGTATTATAATTATATATAATATTAATATATAATATATTATAATATTATGTAGCATATATAGCTAATATGTGCTACACCACTCGTCCCCCACCGCCCGCACTCGGAAACTCAAACGCGGCGTACGTACGGCATACGTCTGTATGTGCACTGTGCACTGTGTGCGATTATGCTGGTCTGCGTCGTCTGTCGTCTGCGGAGGCCACGAGCAAGAGCAAGACGGAATAGAGCAGGAGCAGCTAAATATCTACCTTTATCTCTAGAGCACAAGCCACGACTGCACACTGCGCGCCGCACACGCGGCGACAATACACGTACTGCGGGCCTCAGCCTCCGCCTAAGCCACACAGCGGTGCAAATAACGCGCCGCACACATATGCATATGATCTCTGCTCCACCTGACCGCTGACCTCCGATCGGCCAGCAGCACAGACACCACGGCCACCCCAATAATTCAAAAGCGAAGCAAACATGGACCCCCTTATTCCCGCACCTCACCTCCGCTCGACCCCTCACCTCCATCGGCCAGTCCCCCGCGCCGACGCCGCCTCGTAGAGCAGCGCCCGCTCCCGCGCACCCGCCGCCTCGCGCGCGATCGCCAGGCTCCGCCGCGCACTCACGCGGTCCGTCAGCGCCGGCGCCGGCGCAGGCCGCACGCAGGACGGCGCGGGGCCAGCTCGGTGCGTGGACGCGCGCGGCGCGTGCGCCGGTGTCAGCTCCGCCCCCCGCGCCGTCTGTGGCCGCAGCTTGTGTGCGTGCTGCGGGGCGACGGGGCGGACGGCGTTGGCGGGGCTGTTCTCGCTGTCGTCGTCGCTGCCGTCCAGCCGCATTTCGCGCGCGGCGCGCAGACCCAGTTGCTGCCGCCGCAGCGCCGAGAGGCCGCGTGAGGGTCCGCCCGCCGCCTGCGCGAGCGTCGCGCCGCCCAGAGCCGCAGCGAGCGTCGAGGCCGCGGGCGGCGAGCCCGCAAACCCGCTGGCCGCCAAGAGCGGCCCCGCGCCCGCCGCGATGGATGCGGCGAGCGTGGCCGCGCGGCTCTCGGCCGACTTGGCCCGCGCCTCCGCCTCCTTGCACCTGCGCCGCGCCTCGTTCAGCTCCATCTGCAGCGTGCGCGCGCGCTCGTCCTCGCCGGCCGGCCGCTCCGCCCTCTTGTTTCCGCGCCGCACCGCGCCGAGGGTGACGCTCTGGCAGCGCTCGCCGAAGCGGAGCGTGCGGAGCGACTCGTTGGCCGACGAGGCGGCGGGGCTCACCTGCATCACTATCAGCGTCTTGGCGCAGGCGCCCTTTGCGCCCAGCGCGTCGGAGAGCAGCATCGTCAGCTTGGAGTTGCGGTAGGGCACGTGCGCCTCCTTGGCAACGTCCTTGCCGCGCGCTTGCAGCGCGACGAAGACCTGCTCGAGCGCAGAGAGCGACTTGTTGATGTGCTGTGCCTCGCGCAGCCGGTCGCCCTCGACGCCCGACTGGCCGATGCGCTCCGAGCCCGCCAGGTCCACCAGGTGGCACCGGCCGTGCAGCGCGCTCCCGTCGCTGCTGGTCACGACGCAGTGGATGGTCAGCACGAGGTGCGAGCGCGACGAGGCCGCGTTGCACTTGGTCCCGTGCGTCACGCGCCGCGCGCTTCCCGCGTCGAGGAGCCGACCGATGCTCGCCGCGTCGGAGAAGGGCGCGCGCACGAGGCCGGGCACCGAGACGGAGCCGTCGGCGGCGACGCGCACCTCGAGCGACGAGCGGCTCTCCTCGTGCGCCGGCCCGCCGAAGCCGACGGGCTCGGCGTTGTCCTCCGCGAGGAGGTCGCGCACCTTGTCGTTGTAGACCTCGAGCAGCGACGCCGCCATCTCGACGCTCGCGGGGCTGCCGCGCTCCTTGCGCTCGGCCACCTCGACCTTTGCCTCGTCGAGCAGCTGCGCGACGGCCTGGCGAACCAGCCCGGGCGTCGCGGCCGAGCCGTACATGGTGTACGTCTTACCGGAGCCAGTCTGGCCGTAGGCCATCACGCAGACGTACTGGCCGCGCAGCACCGACGAGATGGCGGGAGACACCTCCTCGAACAGGTCGCGCTGCGTCGCCTCGGCGCCGAGGACGCTGTCGAAGGAGAACTCGGAGCCCAGCGCCGCGCCGCACACGCTCTCGCGGCTGTCGCCGCCCACGCCCTGCGTGAAACCGATCTTGTCGTGCGACGCCATCCGCATCGCCATCGGCTCGCCCGCCGCGCGCTCGCCCTTGGAGAGCGGCCGGCAGCGGCAGAGCACGCGGATCACGCCCTGCGCCTCCTGCAGCCGGTTGACCGCCTCGCGCCGCGCCGCCCGCAGTGAGCGCTGCTGCTCGTGCGCGCCCCGCACGGCCAGGCCCAGCTGGAGACCGAACTGCTCCAGGTCAGACTGCCCGCCCACGAGCGCGTGCACCGTCTGCTCGCGCAGCTCGCCCAGCTCGAGCCGCAGCTCTCGTATCGCGCGCCTGGCGCCGCGCGCAAGCTCGGCGGCGGCAGCGCTGTTGCCCGCGCCCGGCGTCGTGGCGCCGCGTGGAGACTTGGCGGCGGCGGCGGCGTGCGCGGGGCGCTCGCGCGGCTCGGGCGAGAGTCTGGAGCGCTGCGTGGCCTCGAGCCGCTCCTGCAGGACGCCAAGCTGCGCGCGAAGCTCCTCCTGCTCGCGGCTGTGCGCCTCGGTCGCCTCGCGCAGCACATGGCGCCACTCGGCCGCCTGGCGCTCGGCGAAGACTGACTGCTGGTCGCGCAGCACGCGCAGCACGTCGAGCACCTCGCCGTGGCTGGCGGCCAGTGCGCTCTTCTGCATCCCAATGGCCTCGCTCAGCAGCTTCTGCAACATCTCTTCCTGAAGCTGCGCCGGCGGCTGCGGAGGCGTCGAGGCCGTCATCTGCGGCGTCAGCGGCGCCGGCGTCGCAATGGCCATCTGCGGCGGCGCCGGCGTCGCCATGGCCATCTGCGGTGGCGCCGGCGTCGGCGTGGCCATAGCTGCGCTCGGCGGCGCGTCCGCCGCCTTGGAAGAGCTCGCCAGCCCCGGCGACTTGCCCTGCTTCTTCTGCAGGCCCTCGGCAGCGGACCTAAGCTCGGAAATGTCTGCCGCCTGCTTGCTCGCCAGCTTATGTAAGTCGAGCAGACGGCTCTCGTACATCTTCAACCGTACCTTGACGTCGGAGTCGACGGCAGAGGCGACCCTTCTGCTCGTATCTATCGGCGTAGGAGTCGTGCTGCTGCGGTTCACCTTCACGTCGGAGCCGACAGCACCGTGCTTCGAGGCAACGGTCTCACCCGCAAGGGCGCTCCTGCTGCCGCGGTTCACTGTGGCAGCGTCGGGACTCCCAAATAGGTCGCGCAAGTACGACACGATAGGGTTCGTGCCTGCTGCTATAGGGTCCATGCCTGCCGGCCCATCTCCGAACGACATTGGAGCGGTTGTGGAAATTCAAACTATAATGCTATTTCCGGGAGTGGCAGGACTAAAATAGCCCTGATTATAAAAAGCCAAGAATAGTTTTCCCGCCCACAATGGCTGTGATCGGCGCGTATCAAGCGCTGACGAGCTTGTCCGAGGCGTCTGACGAGGCGGGGAAGCCCGCTCCGGCGACAGAGTACAGGCTTCGCGCGAGCGTCCTCCTCGACGGCGCGGGGGACGGTGCGGCGGCCGGAGACGACGACGATCTGGCTGCGGTGGGTCGGGCGCTTTGGCGTGGAGCGGCCGTTCCGACGCTAGTGGACCAGGCACTGTTGGGCGCGCTCTACCCCTCGGCGGCGCAGGGTGGGGAGGCGTCTGGTGGGCCGCCACTGACCCTCGCTGAGCTGGCCCACTGCCCAGCGCTCAAGCGATTCGCCCATCTCGTGTTGCTCCCCGCTGGTGGTGCCACGCCCCCCTCCCCCCAGCGCCCGCCGACGGAGCAGCAGCCCGGTGGGTGCCCGCCCCGCTTCGGGGCCGCCGAACTCGAACCGCCCGCGGGAGCTCGCCCGTTTGCGCTTCAAAGTATACCCCCACACCCAGCCTTTGCGGGCTCACACCACGCGGCCGCGCCCCACCCCGCATTTGCGTCAGCCGCCAACATGCCTCCCGCCTTTGCCCCGCCGATGGCTTCCCCAGCCTTGGCGCCTCGCCCCGGCGGCGCGGCTCCCAGCCGCCAATTCAACGAGTTCCCACCGCCGTTGCAGCCGCCGCAGGGCGCGCCGTCCCACGCGATCAACCACCGGCCGTTTGGCAACGACGCGTGGCCAGCCGGCGGTGGACCGGGTGGCCCGATGGGCCAACAGCAGGGGGCTCGAGCTGGGCCTCCGCCGGCTGGCCAGCCGTGGGGCGGTCCGGCGCAGCGCGAGCCGAGCGCCGACTCTTACGGCGACGGCTTTGGCGCCGGCGCGTACAGTGATCCCCAGCACGGTGGAGGAGGAGGAGGCCGGGCGACGGCGGCGCCTGGCGGGTTTATGACGGGGGCGCAGCGGATGCGGATCGACAGTGTCCAAAGGGGCGGCAAGGGCAAGGGTGGGGGAAGAAGCCACGGTGGGGGCAGGGGCTACGGTGGCGGTGGCGGCGGCGGCTACGATGGCGGTGGCTACGGCGGCGGCGGTGGCTACGGCGGCGGCGGCGGTGGGTACGGCGGCGGCGGCGGCGGGCCTCCTGGTCTTCACGCGGCACTCAATGGTCCTCCCGACCATAGCGAAGGCGCCAACGCGCCCGGCGGCGCGCGTGCTGCCGGGCTGCGCAAGCCGTTTGCCCGGCCGCGCGGCGCTGGTGGCCCCGCCGGGGGCAACGGGGCACCGGGGCCCAGTGGAGGTGGCGGAGGAGGAGGCGGGGGCGGCGGCGGGTGCTGCAGCGGCGGCAGCGAGGGGGACATCTCGCCTGACACGCTCGCGTTGTTCGAGCTCCCCTGCATGAAGGGCGTCGAGCCTCGGCTGGCGGAGGTGATTTTGAACGAGGTGGTCGACTCGAGTCCCGGCGTCTCGTGGGACGAGATCGCGGGGCTTTCCTACGCAAAGCAGTCGGTACGCGAGATCACCGTCTGGCCGCTCCTCCGGCCAGACATCTTCACGGGTCAGCGCCGCCCCCCGCGCGGTCTGCTCCTCTTTGGACCGCCGGGGACGGGCAAGACCCTCATCGCCAAGGCCATCGCCACCGACTCAAAGTCCACCTTCTTCTCCATCTCGGCCTCCTCCCTCATGTCCAAGTGGATGGGTGACTCGGAGCGGCTCGTCAGGGCGCTCTTTGGCGTGGCGCGGGCCAAGAAGCCAGCAGTCATCTTCATCGACGAGGTGGGGCGCCGCACTCGCCCCGCAGTGGAGCAACCCGCTGCTAATTCCACGCCCCCTGCTCCCTCGGCAGGTGGACTCGGTGCTCGGTCAGCGGCGCGAGGGAGAGCACGACTCGACCATCCGCGTCAAGAACGAGATCCTCGTCCAGGTGCGAGTCTGCTCCACCCACCGGCGGAAAGGCGCCCAAGAGACTGAGGCCTTCTGCCGTGGCTGTCTCCCCTTTGCGTCAGATGGACGGCGTGGCTGGGGTCGACGCCAACGAGGGCCTCCTCTTCGTCGGAGCGACCAACCGGCCACAGGAACTCGACGACGCGGCCCGCCGCCGCCTCTCCAAGCGCCTGCTCATCCCTCTCCCCGACGCCGACGCGAGGCGGGAGATGCTCGCGCGGGGGCTGGCGGGACTCGCCAACTCCGTTTCGGACCAGGACACGACGGACCTCCTCCTGCAGACGGACGGCTACTCGGGCTCCGACATGGCGGCGCTCTGCAGGGAGGCGGCGATGGGCCCCTGCCGCGACCCGGGCTTTGAGGCGGCGCTGATGGCGGGCCTCTCGACTGGCGAGATGCGGCCGCTCCACCGGGCCGACTTCGACGATGCCCTCTGCGCCATCCGACCCAGCGTCGGGCCGGGGGAGCTCGCCGCGTTTGAGGACTGGAACAAGAGCTTCGGCTCCTTCCAGAACCCGAGCGCCATGCGCAACGCGGGCGGGGCAGCCAAGCCGCCGGCGGCGTGACTGCGCCGTGGCCGAAGCCGTATGGGCAGCAGCGCAGCGGTCGTCGGCAACGCTCTCGCATGCTGGCAGGAGAGGGTCGCCGAACGAACGCGGGGAGCGAACCCCTCCGTACTTGTGCACTGCAATATGCTCTAGGGAGGGGCCTGCGACCTGACGCTGTGGGTACCGGGCGCTGTTTTGCAGCGAACTGTCGCAGCGCTACACATGTATTCTATGTGAAAATTATAACCGAGATGTGGACGTGTGGACGTAGATATAGATATCTCTCTATATCTACGTAGTATGTAGTATACGTATATGTATATATATTATACTATACACTATACGATATAATATCGATATACCGTATTCCGTATACTAGATACTAGAGTGTACGCGTAGATGTAGATATCTACTTATATAATTAGCAAAAAAGAGTTATATTAAACATATCATAATAACCGTGGTTATAACCAGTTAGAATTAGAATGTGTTGTGTGTTGTCTGCTATCTCTATCTATGTCTAGGTACTAGGTAGTAATAGTAGGGTGTACTATCCACATCTACTAGACAGCAATAGCAATAGCAATAGCAACCAGATTATCTACCAGATAACCGCAACTACCGAGTTCGCTCCTCACTGATGCTGATGCGAGATATATAGATATGTAGATAGTTGGAATATAGTGTATAGTGTAGGTAACTGCCAGTCAAAAGGAATTATCTATATCTATATGTATATGTATATGTATATGTATCTATCTAGATATAGATAGTGGATAGTGGGGTGGCGTATCTATATCTATATCTATATGTAGCTACGTGGCTCAGAAACACTATCCAGTACCAGTAACAGTAACTCATGTTAGTGTCAAACACATAGCTCGGGTTAACCCTAAGGCGTTCCACGCCTTAGCGCACACAGCGTAGCAGGGACAGAGGAAAGCACTGCAGCAGAGGCAGTGGCTGCCGATTGTTCCCTTTATTTTTTATTAATATTTTATTATTTATAATATATAATATATTTACACATGTACCACACACACCACACAGACGGTATGTCAGACGACGCACATACACATACACATACACTTGTCTATGCTGACGTGCACGGCCTGGACGCGCAGTGCCTCGAGGTCCCTGTACCGCGCGCGCAGCCGCTCGTTCTCGTTCCGGAAGTGCACGGCCTGGACGCGCAGTGCTTCGAGCATCGCCGAGAGCAGCTCCGCTGTGGACATGTCGTTGCCAGGCTGCGCCAGGGTCTGCGATCTGCGAGCCGAGCCCTGGTACGTGATCCGAGGTGCCCGAGCTTTTGAAATCAGCGTCGGTGGGCACGTAGCGGTCGGCGCCGGCGCGGGCGCGCAGGTCGTCCTCGTACTCGCTACCAGCTCGTGGGGTTGGAAGTCCTTGTTCGTTCTGCGTGCTGCACTGCTCTGCAGCAGCAGGCCATGCGCCGCTAGCATGACGGTGGCCGGGAGGTCGGCCAGGCACGGGGACGCCAGAAGGCGCAGAGACAGAGACACAAGACATGAAAGCTAGCTGCTACGCGCGACAAAGCACCGGAGGGGGCACAGCCCCCAAACACCGCGGGGGGAAACACCACAAGGGGGGAAACAGCCCACGGGGGAACCCCACCCGCCAACATATGCTCACGCGACTAACGCGACACGCACACACGGAACGACGGACCACGCGCACACATACACGCATACACGCACATCACAAGCGCTGAACAGACCGCACAGCGTGGTACCCCACGTGCACACCCTTGACCTACCGCTACCGCACTACAATTACTAGACTAACCCCACACACGGCGGCAGTGTGTATCCCCCCTGCTCACAGCTCGCAGCTCACAGCCGTTGCAGGAAGTCAGCGTACCTGCGCTCCAAGGCCTCGAAGCCGTCCGGCGGCAGCACCTGCGCCGCGCACACCACACGGAGCGCCGCTTCAAAGTCGGACGCGCAGACCGCGGAGACCTCGAGTTGTTTGGAGGGCGAGCTGCCAATACCGGGGGCGTCAGCCGCGCCACTCGACAGAGAGCGGCGGCCTGGCTCCTCCTCCTCCTCCTCGTCGTCGTCCTCGTCCTCGTCGTCCCCCACAAGGCCGCGATCCTCGCCGCCGCCTCGCCGCGCGCCGCTCAGGCTGCGCGAGAGCATCACGACGGCCGCCTCCCTGCAGAGCGCTGCAAGCGCCGCGCACGAGAAGCGCTCGGTGCGCCGCGCGAGGCTCTCGAGGGAGACGTCGTGCGCGAGCCGCAGCGGCGCGCAGTGCACCCGCAGCACGCCGCGCCGGTCCGCCTCGCTCGGGAAGGGCACCAGCAGCAGCTCGTCGAGCCTGCCGGGCCGCAGCAGCGCGGCGTCGATCGCCTCTGGCTGGTTGGTGCAGCCCAGCAGGAAGACGCCCGCGCGGCCGCCCAGCCCGTCGAGCTCGTTGAGCATGGCCGAGAGCGCGCGCCGCGCCACCTGCGAGCCCTCGCCGCCGCCGCGCTTGGCGCCCAGCGCGTCGATCTCATCGAGCACAATCAGCGAGGGTGCGCACTCCCTCGCCTGGCGGAAGAGCTCGCGGATCGCAGCCTCCGTGTCGCCCACGTACTCGCCGAAGAGCGCGGGCCCCTTGGCACGGAGAACCGTGCAGCCCGACGCCGCCGCCGCCGCGTGCGCCAGCAGCGTCTTGCCGTTGCCGGGCGGGCCGAAGAGCAGCGCGCCGCCCGGCGGAGCGATGCCCAGTTGGGCGTAGTCCGCCTTGCGCTCGATCGGCCAAGTGATGAGACGGTGCAGGCATTCGCAGAGGGAGGCGTAGCCGCCCACGTCGGGGGCGGAGCTCGGAGGGAGGCCGGCACCGAACGCCTCGCCGCCAGCCTCGGCGCCCGCCGCCACCCGCGCAAGCGCCCGTGCCGCGTCTTCCCAGCTGGGCAGGAGCGACTCGGCCACCACGGGGGGAGCGTCCCGGGAGAGCAGGGTGCGGGAGGCGCCGAAGAGGCGCGCCGTCATGACGAGCCGCCTGAGTTCGCGCGGACCCAGGCCGGCGGTCTGACGGCTCAGCCGATGCACCAAGGCGTCCAGGCCACTGCTGTCGCCGCCGACGGCCTCCAGCGGCACCGCAGCCCCGCCCGCCCCGCTCAGGCTGAGCTCACCGACGAGAGAAGCGAGCGCCTCGTCCCCGGCGTCTGCCACCTCGTCTTTTGCATCTCCGAGGAGGAGCTTCCGCAGCATTGCGGCGCGCTGCTCGGCGGGCGGTGGACCGAGGAAGAGCGAAAAGAGGAACGCGCCGTGCGAGAGCAGTAGCGGCGGCAGCCGACGGGCGTCGCGCACCGAGCCGAGGCAGAGCAGCGGACGGGCCTGCGCGTCTCTGAGTTTGGTCACGAGTCGTCGCGCGGCGTGGCGAACCGTCTCGTCCACCGGAGACTCGCTCAACGAAACCTCGCTCACGCACAGCGCCTCCAGGTGCAGCAGGTGCAAGACGTACAGCGGAGGCTCTGTCGCACCCGCGCCGACTCGAGCCGCGGTCGCCTCTGCGGCCACCTCGCTCGGAGGCGGCGAAGGCGGCGGTGGCGCGACGGGCTGCGCAGGCACGCTGACGAAGGAAGAGGGCGGCGCTGCGAGGCACACCTCCTCCTCCGCCGGCGTCATCGGCGGCAGCACGCACGCGAACGCCTCGCTCAGTGCAGTCTCGAGCTCCTTGGTCTCGCCGATCAGCCGCAGGCAAGAGAGGCTCAAGACGACGGCGCCCTGCGTCTCGGCGCGGCGGCAGACGGCCCGGATCGCCTCCGCCTTGCCCACGCCCGCCGGACCCGTCAGCAGCACGTGACCCCCCTGCGCAGCCACCGAGCGCATCGAACGCGCCACGTCGTCCTCCCCGGCCCCGGCGGCGGACGACGCTGGCGGAAGCCGCGGCTCCACGTGCGCCCAGATCCTCTCGAGCACGCTCGTCTCGAGCCCAGAGCCGCCCCAATGCGCCGAGGCGCCTCCGACGCTCGGAGCAGCCACGTCGGCCTCGTCCCGTGTTGTCGCCTGATGCGCCAGAGCTGGCTGGCCGGTGGGGTCGTCGCACAGGAGCACGACTCGCGTATTCGCGTCGACGACGGCCGCCAGCTGCTCGCCCGCTCCGGCGCAGGGCAGCACGCCGCACACGCGGAGCCGCACGACGCCAGAGAGGTGGCGGATCGCAACGTAGCTACCGACGGACAGAGGCAAGTCGCGAAGCTGGCGGCAAATCGCGGACGCCGTCGACGACGCAGGCAGCGGCGCGAGAGCAGCGCCGCCGCCACTCGCGGATGCCGCCACGCCTTCGCCATCGGTAGCGCCCGCTGGAACCGCGGCCGAGGAGGACTGGACTGTCACAGTGCCGCCATCCGGCCGCTGGCGCGGCTCGGCCACAACTCGCAGCTCAAGGAGGGGCGCAGAAGCACAATCGCGCCGTTCCAGCACAACCTCGCTGCCGACCGTGAGGCCCAGAGCCTCCAGCATCCATCCAGGCACGACCACGCGGCCAACCAGCACTGTGGCTTCGGGAGCAGCCCAGCACGGGATCTTTCCGCCGAGCGCGAGATGCGGGGCATAGCAGTCCACGCCCAGTGCGGTGAATGTGGCTGCAGCGACGCGAACCTCATGCAGCGCTGACGCGTGCGCTGCAGCGTCGGCAAAGAGGCGCATTGTTTACAGCGACATTTCATAGCTAATGATACCGCCGGGCTCCTCCTCTCTACGGGCTGATACAGAAATGGTCTCTCTACTGTACGAGTAGTTGCCACGTTACTATCCCTAGCTCTAGACGAGGGTAAGTAGCTCGTATCTGTATTGCATAGACCGTTTGAGTGGGGTCGGCGCATCTGCGGTGGTTTGTCTTCTGCCTTGGCCTTTTGTTTGGGGGTAGCGGGTAGTGGGGTAGCGCGGTGTGTGTGTGTGGCCGCAGTGCGAGTGCGCAGTGTGCAGTGATCAGTGTGCTGGCTGTGTACGTGTTGTGCTGTGTGACAGACAGTGCGATGTGTGGGCCATGTCGGCAATGTCGGCTGCTGTGTGTTTTGGCCTTTTTTTTTTTTTTTTTTTTTTTTTTTTTTTTTTTTTTTTTTTTTTTTTTTTTTTATAAATGGTTAATAGAAGAAGCGACTCCTTTTTTTTTTCTTTTTTTTTCTTTATTTAATTTTTTTAT
>Ga0209390_10002821_pt1 | contig 29524 bp, 28 predicted proteins | sample BON01_FD_187212 | JGI IMG/M metagenome (GOLD analysis project Ga0209390, IMG submission 187212) | Freshwater microbial communities from Lake Bonney liftoff mats and glacier meltwater in Antarctica - BON-01 (SPAdes) (version 2) | ecosystem: Environmental > Aquatic > Freshwater > Ice > Glacier...
CTGTGAGAACTCACCTAAACAGTAAGGTAGTAGGAGAAACAGAAGAAATTTGGTTTGGCACTACTTTGGGGTATTCGTTTTAAAAAAGAATAAACTATTTAGTCAATTGAGCATCTCGAAAGGATGCGATTCAAAGCAACCCCCTAAAACTTATTCTTCCACATCATGCTCTCTACAGGCTTGATGGTACGCTTATTATACTTAGCGTTTTTCTTCTTATTGTACATGACCTCTACCTCTCCTTCTACTACGAAGTAAATCAGTTGACCTATCGGCATTCCTTTGTAGACTCTCACCGGCTGAGTTACACTTATCTCTAGCGTCCACGTATTACAAAAACCTACATCACCCTTACCTGCGGTAGCGTGTATGTCTATACCTAAACGACCTGTGCTACTTTTCCCTTCTAAGAATGGAATGTGTGCGTGCGTCTCCGTATACTCCTCGGTAACACCCAAATATAACACCCCTGGCTGTAGTTCAAAACCGTCTATAGGAATTTCAAAATGCTCCACTTTATTGTGCTTTTGAGCATCTAGTACTCGGTCTGTATAGCAAGCAAGGTGCTTACCTAAGTGCACATCATAACTATTAGTACCTAAGTCTTCTCTATTAAAAGGTTCTACCAATATGGTTCCTTTCTCTATTTCTTCTAAGATTCGTGTGTCGCTGAGTATCATCGGTTTTTGGTTATGGCAATTTTAAGGCATTATTTCCATTTTCCAAAGATAGATACTCCGGTCATCTGAGCACGAAATGAATGTGTCATCATCAAGCCATTGTACTTTGTTAATACAATTGGTATGGCCATCGTACCGCTCCCGGTCTATCACCTTGAGCAGCTCTAGCTCTCTGTTCCACACCTTTATCGTTTTATCCATACTGCTGCTGAGCAGGATTTCTCCATTATAACTTAAGCTCTTTGCTTGATACTCATGAGCTGGCACACCGTATACTTCTTTGCCTATGGTGAGATCCCATGCTCGTATCATCCCGTCTCTACCAGTACTTACCAGTGTGCATGCATCTATTAATGCCAAAGCAAATACCGAATTGGTATGCCCTGCTAACTTTTGTTTTACCTCATACGTTGATTTATCCAACTCATAAATGAAATTATCTGAAGCTCCTACAAAGAGTGAGTCTTCTGATTCTATGGCACACCTCAGGCTGTCAGGCGCTAGTAACATAGTATTTTTACCGAAGTGTCCACCTACGCTATCTGCTATAGTCTTAGGTCTGAGTAGTACGCCATCTTCCCCTCCGCTGTATTTATTTCCTATAAAAAAAACTCCACCTTGGTGCAGCTGTGTGGTATCTATCAATGCATTAGTAGCCAGATCTACCGTATAGATCACTCCACTTCTACTTCCTACTTTTAGCGTATTTTCTACCTTAGCTATGCTATAAAAAGCCTCTCCGCTCTGCAGTATCATCGTACCTTCATCAGGTTTATCTATGTCCCACTTCACCACAAAACCTCCCGCACAGGCGGAGTACATAGTGCGTGTATCTGCATCTAAGACAAAATCATATATAGAGTCCTTGTGCCCTTCGAATTGTGCTACTTTTGTGATCTGAATTTCCGGTCTACGTGCCATTACATACGAAGAAACATATAAAGAATGGAATAGTTGCACTTTGGCATATCACAGAGACCAAAGAGCAACTCCAAGCGATGCTACCACAAGCATGGCTAGACAAACTGGAACTCTCCAAAGTGAGCAGACATAATCTTGCCGCTCGTGTACTCGCACATTATGTAAGTCCGGATTTTGCACCGCTAGAAAAAGACGAATACGGCAAGCCCTACTTTGATAGTGAGGACCACAAGATAAGTATCACTCACGCTGGAGAGTACGCAGGTTTTATACAAACCGAAAAACGAGAATGTGGTATAGATATGGAGGAAATCACCGAGCGAGTGCGGAGAATTCAGTCCAAGTTCATTAGAGAAGATGAGGAGCCTTTTTTGGCAGAGGATCTAAAAGGGCTCTTCGCCGTTTGGTGTGCCAAAGAAGCAATGTACAAGCACTACGGGCTTAAGGCTCTCGACTTTAAAAACAACATGAAACTAGACTACCAAGCACTTAAAGATAAGGGGACGCTTATTGGCCATATTTTTAAAGGTGACTATACCGTATCTCTAGAGTTAGACTATGAATTTTTCGATAATTACCTTATCTTACATACCATATAATGAATAAAATAATCTGGATAACTGGAGCCGGAAGTGGCATAGGTAAGGCATTGGCAATGGCCTATAATGAAAATGGGAATACTATCATACTCTCGGGCCGTAAAAAAGCACAACTGGACGAAGTGGCTCGCTTATTATCCAATCCGTATGTACTACCCCTAGATGTGGTAGATGAGCAAGCCATAGCAGCTGCAGTAGCGGATGTAGAAGCAAAATTTGGTAACGTAGACATCCTTATAAATAATGCAGGAGTAAGCCAACGAGCATTGGTCACGGAAACATCCAATGAAGTAGGTCGTCAACTGATGGAAGTGAACTTTTTTGGCAGTATCCATCTGACTAAAGCGGTACTTCCTCTTATGCTAAAAAGTGGCACAGGCAATATCGTAGGAATGAGCAGTGCAGCAGGTAAATTTGGTTTCCCGCTCCGCTCCTACTATGCTGCGAGCAAGCATGCTCTGCACGGTTTTTATGAAGCACTGGGTCTAGAACTGAAAGACACCGACATACACACCACTGTAGTATGCCCCGGCAGAATAAAAACCGACATCAGCAAAAATGCATTAAAAGGCGACGGAGCCGCTCATGCAGAGATGGATCCAGGACAAGCCAAAGGAGTAGATGTAAGCGTATGTGCAGCAAAAATAAAACGAGGAATTACTCGCAATAAGGCAGAGATATATGTAGGTGGCACGGAAATTTTGATGATTTACTTTAAGCGATACACTCCTTGGCTGTTTCGCTTCATTGCTAAAAGAATCAACCCAAAGTAATTGAGTTGAAATTCTATTTGCCCACCCTGCACCATTCAAGTATCTTCGCCACACTTGAAAAAAGAAATAAGCGGAATACAGCAAATGGGGATAGGCATCCCTGACGTTCACGAGGCTTGGACGTGGTATCGTAAAAATTTAAAAATGGATGTGCCGGTTTTTGAAGAAGCGGCTACTGCAGCACTTATGCTTCCCTACACTGGCGGCAAGCCACATGACAGACACGCCATACTAGCTATGAATATGCAAGGTGGTGGCGGTTTTGAAATATGGCAATATACTAGCCGTACTCCTGTAGCAGCTAGCTTTGAGCCAAAGCTCGGAGACCTAGGGATCAATATCTGTAAGATAAAAAGTCCAAATATTAAAGCAGCATTTGCTGATTTTGATAAAACTTACCTCCTATCTAAGGATATAGAAACTACACCCAACGGACTAAAACATTTCTTTGTAAAAGACCCCTATGGTAATATATTCCAGATCATAGAGTCAGACGAATGGTTCACAGATCGTGGAGATACTACTGGTGGTGTATATGGTGCTATACTTGGCGTCTCTGACATTGAGAAGTCTTTAGCTTTCTATACCTCTGTGCTAGGTTATGATGAGGTAATATGGCAAGGAGAAGGTCAGTTTTCAGATCTTAACTCGTTAAAAAGTGGGAAGAGCAACTTCAAACGAGCTATACTCACACACAGTAAAGCACGAAAAGGCGGATTCAGTCCACTTCTGGGCAAGACCCAGATAGAACTAGTAGAAAACCTAGACGAAAAAGGACAGAATATTTACGAAGGAAGATACTGGGGAGACCTCGGTTTTATTCATCTTTGTTTCGATGTGATAGGGATGAAAGCCCTACAAGAAGAGTGCGAAGCCGCTGGACACCCTTTTACGGTGGATAGTGCCAACTCTTTTGATATGGGAGAAGCGGCAGGACACTTTAGCTACATAGAAGACCCTGACGGCACACTCATAGAGTTTGTAGAAACTCACAAGATTGCAATACTTAAAAAAGTAGGGTGGTACCTAGATCTACGCAAAAGAGATACACTAAAGCCACTGCCCCGCTGGATGCTAAAAAGTATGGGACTGAACAGAAAAAAAGATTAAACGTTAAATGATAAGGATGGATAAAAAATTAGGTATAGGGATAGGTCTTCTGATTATAGGTGCAGCTGCTGTATGGCAGTTTGCTAAAGCAGGTAACGTGGCAGAACCTGATAAAAGTCAACATCCAGGATGGGTAGAACACTATAGAGAGCTAAAAGGAGATGAGAATGGTAATATCCCAACTGGACTAGCCATGAAATGGTACAAGGCAGATCAAGAGAATACGTTCTTGTATAAAAAAGCAGAGGATAATTTAGAGAACATAAAAGAGGTAGGCCCATTCAATGTGGGTGGCCGCACCAGAACTATACTCGTAGATTACAGCAATCCAAATAGATTTATCTGTGCCGGGGTATCTGGAGGTATCTGGGTGAGTGAAAATGCAGGAAGCGAATGGAACGTAGTAGACGACTACGCTCCTACGTTATCAGCTACTAGCATCACACAGAGTCCTTTTAATAGCAAATTATTCTACTACGGAACCGGAGAGGCATTTGGCAACTCAGCAGACCTTGGAGGATTAGGCTTATTCAAGTCTGAAGATGGAGCTAAATCATTTCAACACCTAGAGCATACTATGACTGACCCACTCACTGGGATATGGAACGTGGAACACTCACTCGTGTATGACAGCACCATATATGTAGCTACTCACACCAGTGGTCTATGGCGAAGTACAGACGCCGCACAGACATTTACTAAAATATATGGAACTAGCACACGCATACATGAAATAGAAGTGCGTGAAGATGGACACATACTCATAGCTGTGAATGCTTACGGCATAGTAGATATAGATGAAGCCACCCTAGTTGCTACTCGACTAAACGGTGGAGACTGGCCTACCTCTGGTTATAGTAGAATATCGTTTGACTTCGTCAGAGATTATCCTCAAGTGATGTATGCACAACTCGCATCTTCAGATGGGCTTGACATCAACAGTTTGTATAAAACCTCTAATGGTGGACTGAGTTGGAATAGACTAGCAGATCCTCCGAGTAACGTAAGTTATGCACAAGCGTGGTATTGTTTTAAACTATCTACAGCTCCTACAGATACTAATTTCGTAATGAGTACGTGCGTAGACCCTACATACTCTAGCGATGGAGGTCAAACTTGGAGGACTATGGCAGATCCACATGCAGACTATCACGAGATTACATGGATAAATGATAATGACTTTTTAGTCGGCAATGATGCAGGAGTCAGTAGGTTTAATAAAAATAATATGGCACAATATACAGACCTAAATAACGGTCTGAATATTACACAATTTTACGCCGGTCACTTTTATCCTACAGGCAACTCTATAGTAGGTGGAACTCAGGATAATGGGACACGATTTAGCAACAATGGTATTCCTACTTTCTCTAACATAAATGGCGGAGACGGTGCATTCTGTTCAGTACATCAGCAGGATGATGATACTCGCTATGTATCGTCACAATTCCTCAATATGCGACGACAGAATAATTTCGGGAATAGAAACATTAGCTCCTATATCAGAAACCAAGTCGGTGGAAATGACGGTGTTTGGTTTATAAACCCTTTTGAAATAAACAACCTAGACGGAGACCAAATCTATGTACCTACTCGCAGGGAGGTCTATCGATCACTGGACCAAGGTGACACTTGGATAGCTTTAACAGACGATATGCCAGGAGAATCGTTTTCTATAGGCTTAAGCAATAGCACAAATCCTATAGCATATATCGGCGGTACTGCTTCTAGACTATACTATGTGAATGACGCCGCTACAGCCGTCAGCGGTGAGGAGGTTCCCATATGGGACGCAAGCAATATACCAAGCAATAGAAGCTTCTTAGGTGGTACAATAGGGTGTATAGAAGTAGATCCTAATGATGAAGCTACCATCTACTGCGGATTTACCAATATAGATACCGACAGCCGTATATGGAGACTTAGATATGCCAATACCGACTCAGTGCAGTTCGAAGACATCGGTGGAAACTTACCAGAGAGCGTTCCAGTAAACTGGATAGAGGTGGACCCTGATATGAGCGATCATATTTTAGTAGGTACGGACTACGGTCTATACACTTCCCTAAACAGAGGTGAAAGCTGGCAAAAAGAAGCACGATTTCCAAATGTGCCGATAGATCAAATTAGACTACGAGACAGTGACCGTAAATTATTTATCTATACACACGGCAGAGGAATATGGACTGCCGATCTCAAAAATAACTTAGTAGCTTCTACAGCTAAAATAACATCTAATCCTGCGAACATTAAGATATACCCAAATCCGGCTACAAGTAAACTAACCGTGGAAGGGCAAGTACAGCAAATAACGATGTATAACACTGCTGGACAGCACGTATTATCCAGCACTTTAAATACACTTAATGTAGCACAACTTCCAAGCGGAACCTACTTCATAGAGGTGCAGAATGCTGGCGGTAAAACTGTACAAAAAGTAATGGTAACCCACTAGTTCCAAAACCTTATTTAGGGTCTACTGAAAAAAGATAAAATAGCACCTTATATCACTCACCTTCAATATATTACGTTTTAAAAACAGTGTTGTTATTAGTGTAAAAATGCAAGTAAATATGCTGTAAACTGTGCAACTACCTGCATTTGTCATTTTGCCATTTCAGCAAAATATGTTCTCAGAAGAATACACTCTGACTTATTTGCTGCATATCGAAGTATTCTTATACATCTTCTATTGGCAAACAAGCCATGTTACATCTTTCTGAGAATTTCAGCAGACCCTAACTACTAAAAAAGGAGGCCGTTAGCCTCCTTTTTTGGTTTTCTATAATTTGTATTGTATCAAAATAAAACTAATAAATCGTTTGCATTTTAATACAATTTAGTTTTAAGTGTCGTATACATAAATTGAGTTTATCGAAGGTTTGTAAAGGCGAAAAATCATTGCATAGCCTTCCGCGTGTCGCCATAGCTTTAGCGGAGGCACAAGCTATGGTATTCCTCCATAGGCGAACACATATTTTTTAACGAATAGAAATCGAGTGAAAAACGATTTATATGCGGCAATTGAAAGCTATTTTGGTATTACTACAGAGCAGACATTATTTCTTTTCTCATCTCTCTTATTTCATCTTGCTCTTTATCCTCCATTCCTCTCCACTTGAGCTCTTTCCAGAGATGCGGTGCTGCTTCTACTACTCTAAACCAGCAGATAGCTCCATAGAACGCTATGGCGATAAGAAACCAAATCCACCAATAGTGCGGCAAAAATAACACTGTGAGTATCACAACACCTGTCATCAATAAAAAAACTTGACCTGCACCTATACCTATTTTCACAGCATCACGGAATACGATATTTTTGTACTTCCGCTTCACAAAACGATCATTTAACTTAAAGAGTAACGACCATACCAAAAAGATAGGTAAGCTAAACCCAAAGGTAATTAAGGCCACAAGAGTAGAGAGGTAGTCAAAACCGCGGTTTCCTACATTAGAATCCAATACTTCCGCTTTACTCAAGCGAGCCATATACGCTTTCACTTTACTCGCTAAATCAGTATTCATAGCATTAGCCTTAGCTATGGACAGCTTCCATCTATTGTTTATTTTAAATGGTATAGACTCATAGTTCTCATTTACCATCAGATCATGTAGGAATTCTTTTTCTTCGGTAAACTCTCCTTTCGTTGCTACAAAAGATTCATCAAAGGCATCTTGCACTTTATCCGTAACCATACTCACGAAACCACGCTCATCGTTTTCTATCATCTCCTTATACTCCATTATACGTATAGGTGTATGATAGGTCACATGAATAGTCTTGAACATATGAGGCCAAAAGCTTGTATAGTTTAATGCCGTAGGGACCACGTGAAGATCCATCTCATGATTACTGCGTTTTGCCATTTCAGCGGCTATTGATCCTGTACCTCTTTTAAGCGTCCTTAGTCCCTTCTCAGGGTAAGCTACACCTTCGGTAAATATAAGTATGCTGTGCTTTAATTTAAAACGCTCATAAAGCTCATCCATAGTACGAGCATTTCCACTTCTGGCAATCTTAGAATCTGCGTCTCGTGCTCTGAAAATAGGCAGTATTCTCATACTCCTTAGCATATAGTTAGCAATTGGATTAGCAAACGCATCACCTCTAGTCAGTGTATACACACGTCTGCGGCTTATATGTTCAAATACTACTCCGTCTAAGAATGAATTGGGATGGGTACTCGCTATCATTACCGGAACACCTTTTGTAAAATTCTCTGTGCCATCAAAATGCACCTTGCGTATCATTGCTCCTACAGGGAGTCTTAGTACATTTCTAATAATGTGAAAAGCCCACTCGTTTACCATTTTATCGTATTACGTTACCTATTTGATCTGTTATTTTTTTTCTAAATTCCTGGAGATTTGCCTGTATTCCTAGACTAATAATAACATCCTCCTCAGTCTCCGCATTCTTTAAGCTTTCTTGATTTTCTAACACCAATATTTCTATATGCTTTAGCTTCACATAATTCAAATTCTGAACCACCTGATGCTTATACCCGTCCTCATCTGTAGGTACTACTTTCTCGAAATTATCAAACCAACCTGGACTGATAGTATAGCGAACAGAAAGCACTTCAGCTGCCATCTTACTGGTAGCGGCATTGCGTATAAAATAGAGCTCATTGAGCACTTTATGCTCCTCTAAATACGCATGTGCATCTCGGAAGATAGGAGCTAAATCCTCAGAAACAGGCCAAATCTCGTCCTCCTCAAGTTCTTTAAATATAAACTGAGCTACATTTTGCTCCTCGTCAAACTCTCTATCAGCATAGAGTATGAGCGTTTTGAGCAATTCCTCTTCTTGGTAATTTTTCTTATCCTCTAGTAATGCAGGAGGAGTCATCATATCTCCATGCTCCGGCACATAGCCAAAGTCCGGCGGAGGGCCTTCTGGTCTATTCTGCTCCTCTACTCGAGATTCCCTTCTTATCTCTCTATCCTTCTGCTTGCGGTTATCTAGCTTAAATTTATTGACCTCATCTACTAGGATACGCTCCGGTATCTCAAAGAGTGATGCAGATTCATTGATGAATGCGGCTCGCTTCAGTGGATCTGGTATTGCTGCTATATTCTCTGCCACAGAGCGAGCAGCCTCTGCTTTTTTTATCGGGTCATGCTTATTATCACCCAGTTTTATCTCGGCTATGAGTTCTATGAAGTTTTTTGCTTTTTCAGCTACGTATCCTTGAAACTCTGCCGTACCTCTTTTTTGTATGAAACTATCTGGATCTTCATCGGCGGGGAAGAGTGCTACACGTACATTGAGATCTGCAGCTAAAAGGGTACTTATATGTTTTAGACTCGCATTTACACCCGCCACATCTCCATCAAAAAGCATCGTGATATTATGCGAAAATCGTTTGATCAGTCTTGCTTGCTCCTCGGTAAATGCGGTACCACTGGCAGCTACTACGTTCTCTACTCCGCTCTGATTTAAACTCACCACATCCATATATCCCTCTACTAGAAATACTTGGTCTTTTACGCGAATATCATTCTTGGCTACGCTTAGTCCATAAAGCTCTTTACGCTTTTCATACACTACAGTCTCAGGACTATTTAGGTATTTAGGAGCCTTGGTGTCCTTCTTGATTATCCTACCGCCGAAGCCCAATACTTTTCCACTCACATTATAAATAGGGAAAACAATACGCTCTATAAAAGTATCTCGCAGATTACTCTCTATGATACCCCCGTCATCATTTATCTTTTTTACAAGTCCAGCATCAAACAACTGCTGTGCTCCATAGCCATTTTTTATTCCTTCTTCTAGTAGGTGAGATTTATTGGTACCGCTGAGTCCTATCTGAAACTTGTCTATGGTCTGCTGATTAATACCACGCTCTGTCAAGTATGGTTTATAGATTACCTTGCCATCTTGGCTATCATTGAGTCTCTCGTAGAAATGATTTTTAGCAAATTCCAAGCAAGAATACACGCCTTCTTTTACACGAGCTTCTTCCTTTAGTTCACCTACATCTATCTGCCCTTCCTCTATCGGGATATTGTGCTTATCTGCTAATTGCTTGATCGCCAAAGGGTATGAAATGCCCTCATGCTCCATAATAAATTGGAAAATATTACCTCCTTGTCCGCAACTGAAGCACTTGAAAATCCCCTTACTCGGAGACACACTCATACTGGCGTTTTTATCATCGTGAAAAGGACACAGACCCTTATAATTCGCCCCTGCACGCTTCAGTGAGACGTACTCTCCTACTACCTCCTCTATGGGAGCCGCGTCAAATATTTTATCAATAATTGCCTGTGGTATCATTCGGTGAGTACAAATAAACGGTTTTATCACGTAGGATACACGTAATTTACACGAAGGAACTTACTTCAAAAGTAGGAACTCGCTTCAAAAGAAGGAATTCACTTCTGAAGCGAGTTCCTGCAAAAATATTTACCTTTGACCTATATGAATCTATCTGAAAGGATAAAACAACTTGCCGAGCAACATTTTGAAGATCTAGTGTCTACGCGGAGACATCTACACAGTCATCCAGAATTGAGTTTTGAGGAATATGAAACCACAAAATTCATAGCCAAAAAACTGCAAGAAAACGGATACGACTTACAAGCCATTACAGAAACAGGCGGATACATAGATATACAAGGAAAGAATCCAAGTAGTAAAATCATAGCTCTGCGTGGAGACATAGATGCTCTGCCTATCCTAGAACAGAATGATGTAACGTATAAATCTAAAAACGAAGGCAAAATGCACGCCTGCGGTCACGATGTGCATACTACTTGTCTATTGGGTGCAGTACGTATTTTGGATGAATTGAAAGACGAGTTTGAAGGGACTATACGTTGCATCTTTCAACCAGGAGAAGAAAGACTGCCTGGAGGTGCTAGCATAATGATAAAAAATGGCGTACTCCAAAACCCTAAAATAGAAAAAATCCTCGGGCAACATGTAATGCCACTAATAGATGCCGGCAAAGTGGGTTTCCGCTCTGGGCTGTATATGGCCAGTGCTGATGAGATACATATAAAAGTAATAGGGAAAGGGGGTCATGGAGCACATCCACATCAGAATATAGATCCTGTGCTCATAGCAGCACAGATCATCACCCAACTACAAACTGTAGTAAGCAGACACGCTAAGCCAAGTGTACCAACGGTACTGAGCATAGGCAAGGTCATAGCCAATGGTGCAACCAATATAATCCCAAATGAAGTACTGATGGAGGGAACCTTCCGTACGTATGACGAGGAATGGAGAATGCGAGCACATATACTTATAGAAAAAATGTGCAATGATATAGCCGAGTCTCACGGAGCTACATGTGAGGCAGAAGTAAGAAGAGGCTACCCTTTTCTAAGAAACGATGAAGACCTGAGCAATAATGCTCGTACATGGGCAGAAGAGTATCTAGGAGCAGAGAATGTAGAAGATTTAGAAATCTGGCCAGCGGGGGAGGATTTCGCTTACTACAGCCAAGAAATACCTGCTTGTTTTTATAGACTAGGCACTCGTAATCAGGAGCGTGGAATCACCTCTATGCTGCATACTCCTACGTTTGATATAGATGAGAAAGCACTAAAAGTAGGCAGTGGATTAATGGCGTGGCTTGCAGTGAAAGAATTGACCAAAAAAGATTTATGATCTATGATATAAGACCTTCGTTCTCATTTAAAGATGCCAAATCAATACGAATGGAAGTCATTCATATATCAAAAAGTATTGAGCCCTAAATCATAATCCTATAACCAAAAATAGGCAAGAGTCAACTATCATACATCCTATAGTCTTAAATCAGCGTACAAAGTGAGCCAACATAAGCAACAACTCGGTAAGGAAGGCGAAGATATAGCCACAGCTCACCTTATCAAGGAGAAGTATAAGATACTGGCAAGAAACTATAGAAGCGGCAGAGCTGAAATAGACATCATAGCGATGAAGGATGATATTATCATCATAGTAGAAGTAAAGACTCGTGAAACGGATAAATACGGCAACCCAGAAGAAAGTGTAGGCACTGGTAAAATCAATATGCTAGCTCAAGGTGCAGAAGATTTCATGCTAGACAGAGACTTGCATAACAACGTGCGGTATGACATTATCTCCATCATAAAAAACCAATACAAAACTGACGTACATCATTTGATAGATGCCTTTTGGCCGGGGTTGTATTAAGTATAAAAGTGTGACTAACTAATCAAATATTAATGCTATTCCTACTCGGCATTTAAGACAAGAAGATGCCGGTTTTTTTAAGATCAAAAGGATTTAAGCGACATGAATTAAAAGAAGAAGACAAAAACTGAATGAACACGCTTAATTTTATAGGTAAATCATAACACGTAACATAACTCTGCATACAATCCTATAGGCGATCTGGCTTTGAATGGCGTGATCACAGTAGTAATTGGCAGTACAGGTTTGTCTATCATTAAGAAACCTACACAACCGACACCTAACTCAAAATTACGGTGCGGATAGACCACATAGCCCAAAGAAAAGCTAGCGAATTTTTGCTTTCTAGTCTCATAGTTTTCCACGTATATGAAATCCTCATACGGTGGAAGTGCCTCAAAAATCTCTTTGTATTCTGTTTTCGTATTGGATAAGCCTGTCCCAGCACCTAATCGTATACCTTCTATCCTGTCACTACCACTTGGGTATAACGGCAAGACTACTGCCAGATTCAGTTCTACCCATTCTCCGCTAAGTTGTAGTTCATCAAACTGACGGATATTCTGAATAGAGGCTTTATTTCTACCATACCGCAAAGAAACTTCTGCTATGTTATATTTCACCTTAAACTGACAAGCTACCGCTGGAGTAGATAACATGGTCTGCGTAAGCTGAAAACCAGCCCCCACAGAAAACTGCTCCAAGCTAACACTATCGTTCTGAGCAAAACTGGCAGCATTGCACAAGAATAGAAAGAACGATATGGATAGTCTTATTCTATCCATAACACTCCTGATACATCATTGATAAAACTCCAGCTAGATGCTGAATCTAATGGATAATCTGTATTCTTAAATGCCATCTCTTGATCAAATGTCTCTCCTCGCATAAAAACGTGATCATTAGCCGCAGTATCTAATAGCGCCGTGATATTTTCTAAATTGAGTTTTATACCTAGTACGGTCTTCCTTACACTAGTACTATATGCAACACTAAGTTCTGAAGTTCTATCACTACCTTTCACATTAAAAGTCATAGACAGACTATGCATATCTATGGGAACTTGTATCATCTCTGACACTGAGCACTCTGCAGAGTCTGCTAAACCGTTAGCATTAGAAAAAACTATAATTATATCTTCTGTGGTGCCATTATGCAATCGTAAAAAAGCTCCTTCAGTGAACCCTTCTTGTGTATTGCAAGCCCATAAGCTTGACAGTACAAGTAGTATTGTGCAAAATTTAGAATTCATTTCATAAAAATGAAAAGCCCTACAGCTTCACCACCTTCCGTCTCAGTACAGCACCATTGCCAGCAGTGAACGTAAGATAATAAGTACCTCTAGACCAGTTAGATACATCATTTACCACCCATGATGAGGTAGCAGTCAATTTATAGTTTAAGACTTCTTTTCCTTGTATATCACTTACCACTAACTTCCCTGCTTGTGGCAACTGCATACGCCAGTGAAGCTGGTTACCTACCGGATTACTAACTACTAGGAAATTATCAATGTGGTTTTCTGATACGCTAGCTATCGTACGATTTATGCCCATCTTGATCTCTACTGGTAGATGATCACTCATCTCATAAAGAGCAGTAAGTACTGCACTAGGCACAGAAGTATTCGTACCTGCATTTAAATCACTATTAAAATGTTTTCCATCATTTCCCACAGCTCTGTAACTTCCCGGTATGTACTCTAGTCCGCGCGTATTATCCAATAACTCCTGACCGCAGAGTATGAAGTCAAATCTATCATCTAGTCCACCACCACTGTGGCAGCTTCCACTTGACCGTGTACTCTGCGTATGAATAGAGGCATAAGTACCGCTATTATTCCAAGAGCCTGGCTTATTGATAGGATCCTTAAATCTAATAGCCGTGTTAGTATCTGCTGTCAAGTTTATAAAGCCTTGCTCATTACTAGTGTACATATTAAAATCTCCAGATATGACATAATTATGATCGGCATTGTAATTTTCTTCGTGATACGTCATCACTGCTGCTGTGGCATTGGCACGTTCCGTCACATTAGATGAACCTGAGCTTGCTTTGAAGTGGGCTACATATACAGTGAGAAAAGTGGTATCTCCTGCCTCTAGCTCTGATTTATCTAGGTAATAGAGCGTATAAGCGTCTATCTGTCTTACTATAAACTGACCTGTAGCTATTCTAAATATTTTATCCTGCTTATACAGTGCTAGCTTATTCTCATTGTAATACAGCATATTGCACAAGTTAGAATTAGCAGAGTAATCACATTGCTTGTAAAAATCACGTCCATTTTTATTGAGTGAATTATCGAGTAGTCGAGTAGGTGATATACCGTCACCAGCCATCTCATTTACCGTAATAATATCTGGCATGAGGTAGTCTACGATAGTACTCATATGTATATCTTTTTGTACGTGGCTATTATTACTTACCGTACAAAAACTAGAGTAGTTTCTATAATTAAGCACATTATAGTGCATAAATGTAAGTGTGTCTGTGATAGACTGTGCAGATGCAGTACTGGCTATGATTAAAGCAAAAATGGTAATCTTTCTCATGAGTTATCAAAGGTAATCCATAAGCAGCTACACTTCAATCAAATTGTGCTTATTCACTAAGAAATGTAAGAACTCCGCCGTACAACGCTCTACTGTTTTATAGCATACTTCAAACCCATCTTCCTCCCCAAACCAAGGATCTGCTACATCACTACCTTCATCTTCTGTATCAAAATCTCTTAGTTTAAACACCTGAGCCGAAGCCTCTCTCGGTTTTACTTTCTCTGCGTTTATAGCATTACTATTATCCATCACTAGCAGGTAATTATAGGTTATGTAATCTGCAGAGCTCAGCTGCTGAGCCCTGTGATCTATAGGTATACGGTGCTTTTCTGATACCGCTATAGTACGAGGATCGGGATTTTCTCCTATATGATACGCTGCAGTACCACAGCTAGCCACAGTTATCTTACTGGATAGGCCAGCATCTACTATTCTCTTAGCCATTACCGCTTCTGCTAGTGGTGAGCGACAGATATTACCTAGGCATACAAACATTACTTTTATCATTGGTGAAGTATAGCTAATTGTGAGCATAAAAATTATAAATTTAATTTAGACTATATTTAGAATGACACCTATCTCCTTTGCTTTCAGGCAATTAATCCCCAAAAAAAAGAGGTTTAACTCCCCTAAGAATTAGGGGAATGAAAAAATAGTTAGATGGATACTTGCCATGTTCCACAAATGTTTGATTTTTGCAAACAGAAAAAAGAAAGATAATTTTATGGAAAATATACTAATCGTTTTAAGCATTTTGATCATTGGTTCAGCATTAGGAGGCACACAATTGCCTAATTTACCTGGAGCTATCCTTTCTTTAGGAGCTTTGTTTCTTGCTTTATTTAACGGACACGCGAGAGAAAATATGGCAAGTATATTTTTTGTCATTCCGATCCTACTTGTAGTAGTAGGTGTGCTCTCTTTCATCTCAGAAAAAAGATTGATTACCGATGGGGCTAATGCGAGTAGAAAAGACCAACTGCTTGGGGGATCTATTTTTCAAGTAGTATTTATTCTGTTCCTTACGTTGTACTTCGTATCTACTTTCTTTTTTCCTCACTTTAGCTAAATAAAATCCTTCTTATCGTTTCAGTTTGTCATTGCCTCAGATAGGCAGTGTATTATTGTAGTATGGATATAGCCATCATTGTAGTAGGTATCCTACTTCTTATTATCGGTTTTGTGGGTAGTGTGTTGCCTGTGCTTCCCGGACCACCTCTCTCCTACAGTGCCTTGTTACTCCTTCTGCTTCACCCCGCTGCTCGTGCTGTGATGGAAACAAATAACTTTATTTGGCTTATTGTACTGGGCATTCTTACGCTATTCATTACTGCTATAGACTACTATATGCCTATCTGGGGCACCAAAAGATTTGGCGGCACCAAAGCAGGATCACGAGGCAGTACTATAGGCCTCATAGTAGCCGTATTATTAACTTTGCTCACCTCAGGGCTAGGAGCTATACTCATCATAGTAGGTCCATTTTTAGGAGCTTATCTAGGCGAAAAGCACGCGGGTCAGACAAGTGTATTAGCTCTTCAATCTGCTAAAGGATCATTCTTAGGATTTATAGCAGGCACTTTTATGAAAGTGTTAATGGTTACGGCTATTGCAGTTTACTTTACAGTATTGTTGGTTTAAAAAAAAACCATTAAGTAAGTAAAAGCAAGGCTAACGCTCCTATTTACCAAAGGCAAATAACTTAATGTGCTTTGTTAAAAACCACCGAAAACTTCATAAGGAGCTTCTTCTTATCCAAGCCTAAGATTAAAGCCTTTGATTTCTTAATGTTAAAAAATTAGACCCGTAAAAGGCTGACACTTTCAGCAATTACCTTTCACCTTTAAACCTGTCTCTCACAACTCCACCATATCAGCTATAGCCTTCCCTATACTCAGACTGGAAGTAGCTGCTGGACTGGGAGCATTGATCACGTGGATAGCACGCTTTTCCCTCACTAGTTTAAAATCATCTAGTAATCCACCTGTCTTGTCACAAGCTTGTGCTCGTACACCCGCTGGTGCAACCACTAAATGCTCTTCTCGTATTTCTGGGATAAGTTTTTGGAGAGCTTTGGTAAATGCCTTTTTGCTAAATGAGCGGTACATTTCTCCTAATCCTATCTTCCAGTACTTGAACATTACCTTCTGAAAACCTGGCCAAAGTAAACTGCCAAAGAACTCTTTAAAATCAAAGTCTGTACGCTTATATCCTTCTTTTTTGAAAGCAAAAACTGCGTTAGGTCCTGCCTCTATGCCGCCGTCTGACATACGTGTAAAGTGTACACCAAGAAATGGAAATGCTGGGTTTGGCACAGGATAAATCAAGTGCTTTACTAAATGCTCCGCCTCGGTAGTCAGCTCAAAGTACTCCCCTCTGAATGGGATAATCTTAGTGTCTATATCACCCAAGTGCATCTTAGCTACCTCGTCACTGTACAGCCCGGCACAGTTGATCATCATCTGACACTCCACGAAGCTTTTATTCGTCACTATCTGTACTCCATCCTCATTTTCTTCTATGGACTTCACCAGTGTATTGAGACGTATCTCACCTCCTGCCGCAGTGATCTTCTCTGCTAGCTTAGCACATACATTTTTATAATTTATGATACCTGTCTGTGGTACACGTATGCCCTGCACACCGGCGAGGTGCGGCTCTATCTCTTTTAGTCTGGCCTTGTCTAGCATTTCTAGACCTTCTAGACCGTTTTCTCTTCCTCTATCAAACAATATACGCAGTGCAGGAATCTCACTCTCATCTGATGCCACCACTATCTTACCACACAGCTCATAGTGTATGTCATTCTCATTGCAAAAATCCAGTAGCATATTATACCCATCTATACAGTTTTTTGCTTTTAGACTTCCTGGCATATAGTATAATCCTGAGTGTATCACTCCACTATTATTCCCCGTCTGGTGAAAGGCAAGTTCTGCTTCTTTCTCCAAGACTACTATTTTCTTATCGCTATATTTTTGGGTGAGGTGATAGGCAGTGGCTAGTCCTACTATACCTCCTCCTACTATGGCTATATCTGCATTCATTAATGAGTGCGAAAGTAAGAATTAGTAGGTGAAATCAGTATATCAGTGGACGGAATGCAATTGTGTTCGTTAGTCTGTTTGAAATTAGTGTTTATGTGGCTTTTAGGGTGGTGTGCGGAAGGACCTCAAAGAGATAAAATCTAGTACTTTTTTAAGATTTATTTTGTTCTGAATTACTCCTCATATAAACTGAGAAAAATACTGCTGACGATATTCTAGAAACCGCAAAGGTCACAACAATTATTTTAAAAATCTCTAGCAAGAGGATTAAGATTCCGTAGTCTGTTTCAAACTCCAAAAATTCTGAAATGCTGTAATTTAGAAGCATCCATCCTGCCAAATAAAGTATGAAAGTAGTCACTGTAGCAAGAACCCTAATTGAAAAAAATTCTATTGGTTTAAAATACCTTACTAAGTAAAGCAAAGGTCCAAAGATCATAAGCAACCCAAATATTCCCATACGATTACGATTCTATAAAACATTCCTACTCCATCCCACGTATCACAGGAGCACCTAGTTGTATTAGTTTTTGATAGGCTACATTTATCTGAGTATCCAAAATAGCTACTTGCTGCTCTATATCGGTCAGCATACTTTTAGCTATGGCTAAACTAGCCTTAGCAGTGCCAGTAGGTCCATAAGTGCTACCATAGAGAGCCCCTGCAGCTGCCCAGACTCTGTCATTGAGTGACGGCATATCTTTTTCTCCTATGGCGGCTTTGGCTTTATTGCCATAGAGTATCTTATCCATAGCTAGTATGGCATCTTGCATCTGCAGTAGATCGGCATCTACCTCTCCAAATGAAGCGGGCAGACGCTGTGCTGCTACTCGCAATGTCTCTACTTTACGTTTTTGCTCGCTGTAGGTTCTCATCAGATCTTCTCGCTGATCTACGGTAGCTATATACTCTTTCTCAAAAGCATCTTTCTCCTCCTTAGATTTACCTGCTAGCGTGCTCTTATACAGCGACTCCACCTCAAAGACAATTGGTTCATCCAGCGGACTAGCCTCACCATCCATTCGTCTATACAGCGTAGCAGAGTACGTACCTGCTGGAGCTAAAAATCCGTCTGACTTATTCCCATTGTCCTTTTCATTTTCTCCTATGGCATACGCAGAAGAATATCTAAGGTTCCACGCTTCTCTATGAAAACCTTTGCCAGATGCTACCTTAAAACTTCGGACCACTTTATCTCTGCTGTCTTTTATCACTAGCCAATGTTGCTCCATGTTCTCATTTTGCTCTGCTTCCAGTTCTTCCCATCCTAGGAATGGAATATCTCTTTCATTTTTGGCAAGTTCTTTTTCTTCTTTAGTTCGTAGAGCTACTTTGGTTTCTTGTGCTTCTTTGAGGTAATAGGTGAATACTGCTCCGTATTCTGGATTTTTACCTACGAAATGCTGCCCTCCAAGTGAGCCACCTTCTTGTCTTCCGTCCTCCTTTGGCATAAAGAGATCTGCTGCTCGTATTGGAAAGAGTTTTGCTTCTTCATCCAGTAACTCTTCATCTACCTCTCTGAGAAAACTATAATCATCTAGGATATAAAAACTTCTTCCAAAACTAGCTGCTACCAAGTCGTTTTCACGCTTTTGTATAGCTAAATCTCTGAATGATATCGTCGGCAACCCCGTTTTTAGCTGCTTCCACGTTTCGCCTGTATTGGGACTAAAAAACAAACCAAACTCTGTCCCAATGAAGAGCAATTCTGGTTTCACGTGATCTTGCACTATTCTCCATATATAGTGATTATCAGGCAAATTACCTGTGATAGACTTCCATGACTTCCCTTTATTTTTACTCACGTACAAGTACGGTGCGTAGTCTCCTGTCTTGTGATTATCTAAGGCTATATACACGGTATTTTCGTCATGCAGATCTGCTTTTATATCATTCACATACGCTCGTTTAGGAGCTCCAGGCAATGACTTTACATCCGTCACTTCCCAGTTTTTTCCACCGTCTTCAGATACTTGGATGAGTCCATCATCCGTACCTATATAGAGTAGGTTTTCATTTTTGGGACTTTCGCCTATGCTCGTAATCGTATTGTACGTACTCATAGCATACAGATCCCATGGATTTGTATAACTCTGCTGCTTGCCCATAATGGGGAGTGAAAGTCGCTCTTCATCTCTAGTCAGATCAGGAGATAAGGTATCCCAAGAGTCTCCTCTATTATCTGACCGCCATAGCCTATGTGATGCTACATACAATCGCTTAGGATCGTGAGCACTCACAAGTATGGGGGCATCCCAATTATACCGTTCAAAACTCTCTCCTGCTCCTGGCTGAGGACGAATCGCTACTCGCTCACCTGAGGCCATATCTAGTCTAGTAAAATATCCCTGCTGACTCTGAGCGTACACTATATCCGGATTACCTGGCTCTGTGGCTGGCTGATGACCATCACCGCCTAACACTATTTGCCAATCTGCATTGGTAATGCCAGATTGTTTATCTGTGCGACTCGCACCACCCTGTGTATTATTATCTTGTGTACCGCCATAGATATTGTAAAATGGTTCTGCATCATCCACTGCCAATTTATAAAACTGTGTAATAGGCATATTCCCCATATGTCTCCACTGCTCTGCTAGATCAAAACTTTCATATACTCCGCCATCTGTGCCTACCATCAAATAATCTGGATCACTAGCTCTGAATACCACGGTATGATTATCTACGTGCTTATGTTTCTTCCCTACATCTTCGAAAGTCTTGCCACCATCGTTTGTCACCTTCAGATAGTTATTAGCAAAGTAGACTCTGTCAAACTGGTGTGGACTGGCATATATTTCTTGGTAGTAATGAGGACCGGTACCGCCTGATATCATATCAGACATTTTAGTCCAGCTACCTCCTCTATTCTCACTCTTATAAAATCCACCTTTCTTTAGATCTAACTCGATAGCGGCATAGACTACGTCTGGATTTTGTGGAGAAATAGCAAGTCCTATTTTACCCATATTCCCACTGGGAAGTCCCGTTTTTAGTTGCTCCCAATCTTCGCCACCGTTGGTACTTTTATAGATGGCCGTCTTAGGACCACCACCTAGATATGCTGCCACCGTGCGGTGTCTCTGCCACGTAGCGGCATAGAGTAGACTGGGATCTCTAGGATCTATGAGTAAGTCCGTAGCTCCCATCCAGTCTGTATCTCCGAGCGTACGCTTCCACTTCTTGCCTCCATCTGTAGTCATATATACTCCCCGCTCACCGCCGCTATTCCACAATGGACCTTGGCTGGCTACCCACACTATATCAGGATTAGTAGGATGTACTAGTATCTTAGAAATATGTTCCGATTCTTTCAATCCCATATTTTCCCAAGACTTCCCTCCGTTCTTACTAAGGTATACTCCGTCTCCATAGCTGATATGTCTCCCTCCTACATTTTCACCTGACCCTACCCAGATATGTCCCGAGTTAGCATCCATAGTGATACATCCTATACTGTATACTTTTTGTTTATCAAAAATGGGCTGAAAGGTGATTCCTGCATTTTTGGTCTCCCATACTCCGCCCGAAGCTACTCCTACTAGGTAGTGGTTTTCATCTGCTGGATCTATGGCTATATCACTGATACGCCCCGTCATAAATGCTGGACCTACACTTCGCATAGCTATTCCAGCGGTAGTGAGACTATCCCATTTTGTCTTAGTACTTTGTGCTACTGTAGAGAGACTTACAGATAAGAGCACACTTAGTACTGCGAATCTTTCTAATAATGTATGACCGTTCATATCGGTCAAAAATAAAGTAAAATAACGTTCATGGTGCAACTTCACCAAGCTTAGGTTTAGTCTAAAAACGTCTATAAAGACCTATAAACCATACCGAATTAGCAGAGACCTCTTCAATTGGCAAAAATCATTGGCTCAGATGGCGGTAATTTCATACATTTTTATACCAAAATAGTATCTTCGTACTATGCATAGAATAGAAAAATTACTCGAAGAAAGAATCCTATTTTTAGATGGAGCCATGGGTACCATGATCCAGAAGCACAAGTTTACTGAAGAGCAGTACAGGGGAACAAGATTTTCTGACTATGCACATAATCTCAAAGGCAATAATGATCTACTGAGTATCACTCAGCCAGATACCATCAGTCAGATACATAGAGAGTTTTTAGAAGCTGGAGCAGACATCATAGAGACCAATACCTTTAACAGTACTGCGGTAAGTATGGCAGACTATCATATGGAGTTTCTAGTAGATGAGCTAAATCTGGTATCCGCTCAGCTAGCACGCACTGTAGCAGATGAATTCACTGCTGCTAATCCTGACAAACCACGCTTTGTAGCCGGAAGTATAGGCCCTACTAATAAAACTGCATCACTATCTCCAGATGTCAATAACCCTGGCTATAGAGCAGTAAGTTTTGACGACCTAGTAGCAACGTATAGACAGCAAACCATAGCATTGGCTAAAGGCAAAGTGGATATATTTCTCATAGAAACGGTTTTTGACACGCTCAACTGTAAGGCCGCCATATTTGCTATCTTAGAAGTAAAAGAAGAGTTAAACATAGATACTCCTATTATGATAAGTGGAACTATCACAGATGCCAGTGGCAGAACACTCAGTGGACAAACGGTTGAAGCGTTTTGGTACAGTGTAAGTCATGCTAAGCCGCTTAGTATCGGACTAAACTGTGCTTTAGGTGCAGACCAGATGCGTCCATTTATCAAAGAACTTAGTGATAAAGCGTGGTGTAGAGTATCTGCACATCCCAATGCTGGATTGCCGAATGAGTTTGGCGAATATGACGAAACTCCTGAAAGCATGAGCAAAGTAGTAGGCGAGTTTGCCAGTAGTGGATTTCTCAATATAGTAGGTGGATGCTGTGGTACTACACCTGAGCACCTGAAGGCTATTATAGCACTTGTACAAAAAGAAAAACCAAGAGAAATCCCTGAGCTCACGTTATAATATCCCTATTACTTTCAACGTTTTATCCGTATGAGAAAACTCACCGTCTTGCTGATGACCTTGCTCTGGTGCTTTTCTAATGCACAGGTGAAAGAAATCAGCTTCTTGGGTAAAAACTGGTACCTGCACGGATATGATTTTAAGGTAAAGATGCGTGACTACAGTGAAGGTTTTTATAGAACCATGTCTCAAGAAGCACTAGTGCCGTCACCAGCTTACGACACTGTCATGAACACTGCCTATAAGCACAACGTAGGATACTTGCCACGAAAGATAAATACGCTGAGTATAGGTATGGTATTTAGACCCTTTCATAGGTCTCAGATACCCTTCATAAAGCAATTTGAATTTAGCCATACTATAGAGATAGAGCGACTCAATACTATAGCTGTAGCAAGATACGAAGGGAGTGGTTTTACTGATCAGATGCTAATAAAGACCTTTGAAATCGGATATAACCCCAGATTTATTATCAACTCCAATACGTTTGCTGACTACCTCAAATTTTATATGAGTGTAGACGGATATGCATTTATCCCAATCTCTAACAGCATATATACGCAGATAGATGACTCCTACTTAATCAATAAGACCGATGGCTACCATAAGCAGGATGCTTATTTCACTGACAGACTCAGCTCTAGCCATTTCAAGTATGGTGGAGGACTCAGTGCTGGTATCAAGATGAATTTAAACTGCAATTGGAACTTCCACATAGAAGCCAGTACTTTTGATGTATATACTCGCTACTGGGAATCTAAACGGACTGCACAAAGCGGGAATATCGGTATACAAATTGGCCTACGATATAAATTTGGTGTTCCCTCGGGAAATGAGAACGATACAGAATACAAACCTCCCGTTTTCTGGTAAGTTTATTTAATCCTACTTTTGATAAATGGAAAAAGTATAGTAATATCCTTGTATATCTCGAGTTTCCTTCCCCTTTTATAGCCCAAACTTTGAAGATTTGTTTTAGTACGTCTACCCAAAACTGTGCTTCAATTATTTTAGCCTTGATACAAAGATAAGTTCATCGAGTTATCCCATTATTCTAATGCCTGTGCTAGCATCTCTTCATACTCATCATTAGGCACTTCCATAGCTCCAAACTGCAGTAAGTGGTCATTGATATATTGGGTATCCAATAGTTTAAAGAAGTTTTCCTTTAGGAACTCTACTAAAAATACTAGTGCTATCTTACTGGCATCTGTCTCCTTATGAAACATACTTTCTCCAAAAAAAACTTTGCCAATAGCCACGCCATACAGACCACCCACAAGCTGGCCTTCCCGCCAAGTTTCAAAACTAAAGCCATATCCCATCTCATTGAGTTTACAGTAGGAGGCTATTATATCTTCGCTTATCCAAGTATCTTCACGTTCAGTACATCCACGCATTGTTCCTTCAAAATCGCCATTGATTCTGAGCTCAAAATGACCACGTTTATACAAACGTTTTAAATTTTTAGAAACATGAAAGGTTTCCAGTGGAATAATGCCACGCATATCTGGCTTAAACCAGAAGATCTCATTATCATCCTCTGGCACGGCCATGGGAAAATAACCTTGAGAGTAGGCATATAGAAGTTCGGCGGGATCTAGCATTATATTACTTTTGCAAAAGAACTTTTTTTAAATGAAAATCATCTGTATTGGAAGAAATTATGCTGCACACGCAGCAGAGTTAGGAAACGAAGTGCAAAAAGAACCCGTCATCTTTATGAAGCCAGATTCTGCTATATTCAGACAGCGAGATGCTTTTTACATCCCAAGCTGGACTAAGGATGTACATTATGAGCTAGAAGTAGTCGTACGTATCCATAGATTAGGTAAGAATATAGAACCTCGATTTGCTCCAAAATACTTTACTGACTTTACTGTGGGCATAGATTTCACTGCTCGTGATGTACAGAGTGAACTGAAATCTAAAGGTCTGCCTTGGGAAAAAGCAAAAGCTTTTGACCAAAGTGCCGTATTGGGCGACTTCTTATCTGTAGCAGACCATGACATCAACAATCTAAACTTCCAGCTAAAAAAGAATGGAGAGGTGGTACAAGATGGGAATACTTCGTTAATGATTCACGATATACCACATATCATAGAGCATTGCTCACAGTACTTTACCCTCAAGATAGGTGACCTTATTTTCACAGGTACACCAGCTGGTGTAGGGCCAGTGGCTCCAGGTGATTTGCTAGAAGGCTATATAAAAGGCAAAAAAGTATTAAACGTGAAAATACGCTAATACAATTACTTGCTATCTGCTAACACCTTAGCTATAGCGTCTGCTCTGTACGGCAACCACTCATCAGCTAAACCTATGGCGTATACTTTTCTCTTAAAGTTAAGAAATGGCTGATCAAAGGTAAGTGCCTCCATGAGTTCACTTTGCTTCTCAAAATCCGCCACTCCTGCGGTGTATCTCTCCATGATACCAAAAGTAACTGCACCTTCTAATGGCACAAACTCTTGATAAGCATCACTTTTCTGATCTTCTAAACTTACAGTATCAGCAGTATGCACGGACTCATCAGCTAGTTTTACATAGCACTTATATCCGTTTCCTAGTATCTCTGCTACTTCTAGCAGTGTATCGTTTTTCATCTTATTATTTAATATTAAAATGGCAATAAATCTCTCCCTGCTCCTATGGCTCCTCTAAATGGCCAGGGTATCATTGCCAGTATAAGAAGCATACCAATTGTAAAGAATATCAATGCTGTCTTATGCTTTTTAGCTACATCTGTAGCTTTTTTAGATTTTATGCGTCCTATCTGTATAATGGCCGCTCCGAGTAGCATACCTAGTGCATGCTCTACCGTCCAAAAACGCTGTACGCTATCCCCCATTATCTCGCCCATCTTGCCCAGGTTAGCTGCCCAGCCTCGAGCTACATATAGCAGTAAGCCCAGTACTATCTGCAGATGCACACTAGCGATGAAAAGAGTAGCTGCCATATTATGCTGCGGAGTATACTCCTGCTTATACACTACACCTCTAGCTGACTTTATAATGGCATATAATCCAAAAATCAATACTGCCCATCTGAGTATACTATGTGTATGTATAAGTCCGGAATCCAATTTTATCTTTTAATTAAGCACACAAAGATATTTTTTTTAGTTGAGGAATGGGTCCTCTGGTGAATTAGCAAGCAAGGCATCTTTGCCCCCTATACTTCGAATGGCATGCTTCCAGAGATCAGTATCTGCTATGCTACTATCAAAAATAACATCTGCGGAAAGTTGACTTACCAGCCACGTTTTTTCTTTTAGTTCTGCATCCAGTTGACCCGGAGCCCATCCGCTGTATCCTACTAAAAATTTAAAATTTTCTGCTAAAAATTTTCCTTCTGTAATACCTTGACACACCTCCTCAAAACTACCGCTCCAGTATACTCCAGGTAGGATCTCTGCACTGTTAGTAATCTCAGGATAGGTGTGAATATAATGTAAACTCTCCAGCTCCACTGGACCTCCTTGGTAGGCAGACTGACTTACTGTATCCAAACCACCTATCATCATATTCACAGCAAAATCTGTTTTCTGATTTAGCACGTATCCGATACTTCCGTGAGATTCATGTTCTGTAATGAGAATCACACTTCTACTAAATATAGGATCAGACAAAAATGGTTCTGAAATAAGCACTTGGCCTTTCATAAGGTTCTTCACTATTCTATTTTTTTCTTGGTTTGGTATGTGGTAAAAAGAGTTGTTACTTACTTCCCGACCATCAATGTTACAAAAATGTACGGATATATAGAAAGCAAAGAACTGAAAGTAACACTATGCCAATAATTGCTATGCCTTTTTCAACGCTATTCCACAGGAGTACTCCCTTGGTTTTTATGACTAATAGGTAGCTCAGTACCGCAAGTAATGGAGCCGTAAGAAAAGACATTATGGTAGCGAAGGTGACCATTTGCTTCATGGTATCCACAAAGTAGAACAGCACAATGATAGTGCCTGTAAATAATACGACTCGCCAAAGTGTGATGGATTTCAGGTGCTTGGTAAAGCTAAGTTCTATTCCTATATGATTCATGACTCTAGGCATAGCGTCAAAACACGTGAGTGTAGTACTAAACATGGTAGTGAATGCAGCTACGGTAATAAACCAATACGACCACGTGCCAAGACAGCTCGTGAATGACTCAATTAACTGAGAGGCAAAGCCACCTGCAGATGCTTGCAGGGGAGCTCCGTTTCCATACATCGTATTAGCTCCTAAGACCAAAAAGCAGATCCCCAACAGTGCCGTACCGTAAAACCCTACTTTGAAATCAAACTCTACTCCTCCCTCCGTCTTGCCTTTAGCTAACGTCCAGATGCTGTGCCATATAGCGATGTCCAATGGTGCGGGCATCCAACCTACAAAAGCCAATAAAAATCCCAAGTCACTATCCTTTGAAATATCAAAAATAGCTTTAGACCCATTGACCACTTCTCTCTCCACACCAAATGAAAGCCCAAATGCCACTACTGTGGAAATAGAAAGTACCACCATAATGACCTTCATCAGGTTATCCAAGATACTAAACTTCCCTATCTGTAATATGGCCAGACAGATGAGCAATACTAGGAATGAGAGCATCGGTATACTCAGATTAACCCCCATATTCTGCAGCAGTCCAGCGGTAACAATAGTAACCGCAGACTGCACTGTAAACATAGTACTTACAGTAAGTACTAGGAGTAAGATAACCGCCCACTTTCCCATTCTCCCATAGCCAGACACCAGAGATTCTCCTGTAGCCTTAGCATATCTAGGACCTAATGCAAAAAATGGATACTTGAAAATATGTGCTAGGACAATGGCAATTATCAGGATATAACCGTACTGTGCTCCTGCCTTCGTACTTTGGACGAGGTGAGAAACGCCAATAGCTGCTCCTGCATATAACAGTCCTGGTCCGAGTGATTTCAGTTTGGTAAGCACCTGGTAAATGTAAGAATTTAGGCACAAAAAAAAGCAGCCTCTATTTCTAGATGCTGCTCATTATCATTTTACGTTAGATTAACCAACTTTAGCAATAAGGTCTGCTATCCTGTTACTGTATCCAGCTTCATTATCATACCATCCCATTATCTTCACAGTATTCCCCATTACCATAGTAGTATCCGCATCAAAAATACACGAGTGAGGATTTCCTACTATATCAGTTGACACTAAAGGGTCTTCACTGTATTCCAGTATCCCTTTCAAGTTAGTTTCAGATGCTTTTTTGAAAGCGGCATTCACTTCTTCTACTGTCGTTTCCTTCTTTAGCGTAACTACAAAATCTGTAGCACTACCTGTAGGAGTAGGTACTCTGAGCGAGTTCCCATTTAATTTACCGGCAAGATGAGGAAGTACAAGTCCGACCGCCTTGGCTGCTCCAGTACTCGTAGGGATAATATTAAGTGCCGCTGAGCGTGCTCTACGTAGGTCAGAGTGAGGTGCGTCTAATAATCTCTGATCACTCGTATAGGAATGTATCGTGGTCATGAAACCGCTTTCTACACCAAGTAAATCATCCAGTACCTTAGCCATGGGTGCAAGACAGTTAGTCGTGCAACTAGCATTGGATAAGATAGTTTCAGTACCGTTAAGCGTATCGTCATTCACGCCTAGCACTACTGTTTTTATGTCTCCAGATGCTGGAGCTGAAATAATTACCTTTTTGGCACCAGCAGTAATATGCTTACCTGCAGTCTCTGGGCTACGGAAGAAACCCGTGCTTTCTAGTACTACGTCCACATTCAGCTCTTTCCAAGGAAGATTAGCAGGATCACGCTCTGAAGTAGCTGTTATTTTCTTGCCATTTACGATGATGTGATCATCGGTGTAGTCTACCGTACCATTAAATTTACCTTGTACAGAATCGTACTTTAGTAGGTGTGCAAGCGTTTTATTATCTGTAAGGTCGTTAATGGCTACTACCTCTACATTAGACTTTTCTAGAAGACACTTAAATGCTAATCTTCCAATTCTACCGAAACCGTTAATGGCTACTCTCATGATTATATTTTATTTTTTAATATGCTGCAAACGTAACTATTTTTTAAAAAATAGCATTGATTTTAGGCAGCGATATAGTAGCTCTAGGCGTAATAATAGCAGTTATTTTCGGTCAGAATTTAGGTCCTCTAAAAAAAAGCATAAAAGTTTATCTTTTCTATTGTGAAATAGAATAATAATATTTCTTTTGCACTCGCCAAACACAAAAGAAGATTTGTTCTTTCAAAAGTGTTTAGCGATGTCATCCGAAGGATTCGGAGCCGGACTACGCAGAAGCTAGCAATAGTGGATGTGATGCGAGCATTTAATTGGCCCGTTCGTCTATCGGCTAGGACACCGGGTTTTCATCTCGGCAAGAGGGGTTCGATTCCCCTACGGGCTACAATTAAGGCTTGTAAGAAACTGTTTATCAGTTGATTGCAAGCCTTTTTTTTGTGCTTGTACAATTATTGTACACTTTTATCTTCACAAAATTTACTATCTTGTATTATTTAAAATTGATAAGTAAATAATCTAATGCCAAAAATCTATGCAGCCAGATATATAGGAAGTCCAAATAATCACTAGAGCCTAAAACGCTGTATCACATCGTAATCTCTCGTACTACTGAAAACAAATTTCTAGTACGCTCCAAAAACAACAAAGGAATAAAAATCTACGACACAGAACAAGATGTAAGGAATGAGTGGTCAGATATCCAGAATTTTGGAGTAATAGATCACTAAACCTAACACT
>Ga0209390_10002824_pt1 | contig 29485 bp, 28 predicted proteins | sample BON01_FD_187212 | JGI IMG/M metagenome (GOLD analysis project Ga0209390, IMG submission 187212) | Freshwater microbial communities from Lake Bonney liftoff mats and glacier meltwater in Antarctica - BON-01 (SPAdes) (version 2) | ecosystem: Environmental > Aquatic > Freshwater > Ice > Glacier...
ACAATTTCTTTATGAAATTTCTTTCTACAATTTCTTTATGAAATTTCTTTCTACAATTTCTTTATGAAATTTCTTTCTACAATTTCTTTATGAAATTTCTTTCTACAATTTCTTTATGAAATTTCTACGATTTCTTTATGAAATTTCTACGATTTCTTTATGAAATTTCTTTACTGAATCAAACGATTATTTACAGTTTTCCCATTTTTTTGTGTATAAAATGTCGATCCTACATTTTTTCGATGAAATTTAAAACTACCATTTCTGTAGTCATTTCCACTTTCATCGTCATCGTCATTAGCTGTAGTTTTGCACATTTCAAAATCTAATTGATGAAATATATTAGGTTGAGATTCTACCATAATTCTTATTTTATTATTTTCTAATTGTTGCTCATATAAATATACTTGTGGTATATTATCCTTCCTTTTAACAATAAGTTCTTTGTGTAAAAATTCATCTAAATAAATTTTTTTGTCATCAACGTTCCAAATAATGTAAATTTTATTTTTTTGACCTTGTAGAATATTCTCAATAGCTTTTGTAACATATTCACTATAGTTAATATTTTTAATTAGCCATTTTTTATTAAAATTATTGGATTGCACATTATATAAAAATGCTTTTGCAAATGTAGAATTAACTGTTTTGAATAAAGTGTTAGGGGATTTAGATAAATAATTTGACAACTGTGAAATTGTTTTGGCGCCAGAGCCGTAAGATTTAAATTCTAACTTTTTCCACAGGTTAGCCTTTTCAAAAAATCATCTTCTTGTTCGTATAATTCATCTTTAGTAAATGCATATAAAGAATAGTCAAAGTGTTTTGCACCACCACCTTCTAGATTAATCAAAAAATATTCTTTACCTTTGGGTGGTGGATATTTATTTTTAACAAGACTAATAACATTATTAAGTTCTTTTTTTATTATATAAATTAATTCTAAATCTTTTTTTTTGATACGTTTATGTAATTGATGTTGTGGTGGGAAGTTCAAGGCGTCTTTAATAATGGTTCTCTGTAATTATTTGCATTAGCTTGATTAAAAATTATTTTACCATTTTCATCCCTATCATTTCTAAAACTTTGCATAATTTGTTTAATTTCATCCATTTTTTTATTTGGAGTATCGAAATATTCAGATGATTTATAAGTTCCTAATTTTCCAGGTTCATGTTCATATTTTACATCAGCTAATTTAATAATAGATTTTCTTCTTTTAAGAAGAGTATTTTTAAGAGATGGTGTTGGTAGATTTTTTGGATCAAGCATAGCATTTTCTATTGGAGAATATAATTGTTCAAGAAAATCTTTAAATGTGTTATATTCACTTTTAAGATTTGAAGATATACAAAGTCTTGGTTTATTTCTGAATTCTTGAAAATGAAATATCATTTCGTTATAAATTGCATAATAACCAGATGTACTTTCGCCGTAAATCACTTTTTAATTTTTTTATAATATCTTTAATGGATTCTGTTAAAGACTCATACGATTTACATCTGTCTTCATTTTTAGCAATATCCCTTAGTATCAACATTTTAGTTGATAAATCTTTAAAAATAAGTTGATAGTCAGACATTAGTTTGTCGCGTTTTTTATCAGTCATTTGATCTAATTGAACTTGTGGTGTATAACATATAAGAGTATCAATATGAATTTGAGATTCCTTATTTAATTTTTTTAATTTGTTTAATTTTAATATACTTTGTTTATAAATATTATTTTTTAATTGAGTAATAAAGAGTTTTGCGTTTTCTTTAATCGTATTAACAATAGTTCTATCATTTTTTTCTAATTTTTTACTAAAATTTTTATATTGATTAGAATCGACATAACCTATTTCTTCAGAATAAAAATAATTTAAGATAATATTATCTTTATTTTTCGTAATTTATTGTATTGATTTAATGTAATCATTGTTGTTATAATATTAAGAAATAAAATAATATTAAATTAAATAATATTATTTTATTTGATAAAGTTATACACAATGAAACACTCATCAAAGTCTATCAAACGTTCAGTTAAAAAGTCTGTCAAACGTTCAGTTAAAAATTTAGTTAAACGCCCATCTAAAAAGTCGCTTAAACTTTCAAATAAAAAGTCGGTTAAGCGTTCAACAGCAAATAAATCAGCTAAGAAATCTACAAAGAAATCTAAGAAGCGTTCTGCTAAGAAATCTACAAAGAAATCTAAGAAGCGTTCTGCAAAGAAATCTGCAAAGAAATCTAAGCGTTCTGCAAAGAAATCTAAGCGTTCTGCAAAGAAATCTAAGCGTTCTGCAAAGAAATCTAAGCGTTCTGCAAAGAAATCTAAGAAGCGTTCTGCAAAGAAATCTGCAAAGAAATCTGCAAAGAAATCTACAAAGAAATCTACAAAGAAATCTGCTAAGAAATCTGCTAAGAAATCCGCAAAGAAATCCGCAAAGAAATCCGCAAAGAAATCCGCAAAGAAATCCGCAAAGAAATCCGCAAAGAAATCCGCAAAGAAATCCGCAAAGAAATCCGCAAAGAAATCCGCAAAGAAATCCGCTAAGAAATCCGCTAAGAAATCCGCTAAGAAATCAGCAAAGAAATCCGCAAAGAAATCCGCTAAGAAATCCGCAAAGAAATCCACAAAGAAATCCACAAAGAAATCCGCAAAGAAATCTGCTAAGAAAGCCACAAAGAAATCCGCTAAGAAATCCGCAAAGAAATCCGCTAAGAAATCCGCTAAGAAATCCGCTAAGAAATCTGATAAGAAATCTGCTAAGAAATCAAGTAAAAGTTATTAGAAACTTTCACAGATTTTGAATTAAGGAATTGGAAAAACATAAAGGAGGATTTACCAATATTATACAAAAAACTAATTAAAAAAGTGGGTAATAAACCAACTGATCCGAAGGAATATAATAGATGGGGAAGAAAAATTTTTTATACATTAGCTGTAACAGAAAAAGGTTGGACAAAATGGGGTGTGTCTAATTACCCAATTGCGTCAATTAGAAGATTAATAGAAGAAAGAAAAGATGCGAAAAAAATGATAATAAAATTAATAAAGGATAGTAAAAGTAGTGTTGCTCCGTACGTGTTAAAATACATAAGAAAAAACAACTTTGAGCGTCATCGTGACTAATTTATAGCCTTTTATATCAAAGTCAGCTAAACTTTAATCATACAAGTCCGTTAAGAATCATCTAAGAATTCGGCTATTAAATGAAAGAATGTTAAAATTTAAATCTTTTATAAATTTTCTTATAAATTTCTTTATAAAATTTCTTTATGTAACCTTGTTTTATAAATTTCTTTATGTAACCTTGTTTTATAAATTTTCTTTATGTAACCTTGTTTTATAAATTTTCTTTATAAAATTTCTTTCTACAATTTCTTTTATAAATTTTCTTTATAAAATTTCTTTCTACAATTTCTTTTATAAAATTTCTTTCTACAATTTCTTTCTACAATTTCTTTTATGTAACCTTGTTTTATAAATTTTCTTTATAAAATTTCTTTCTACAATTTCTTTCTACAATTTCTTTCTACAATTTCTTTCTACAATTTCTTTTATAAATTTTCTTTATAAAATTTCTTTTATATAATTCTTTTATGAAAAATTTCTTTCTACAATTTCTTTTATAAATTTTCTTTATAAAATTTCTTTTATATAATTCTTTTATGAAAAATTTCTTTCTACAATTTCTTTTATAAATTTTCTTTATAAAATTTCTTTTATATAATTCTTTTATGAAAAATTTCTTTCTACAATTTCTTTTATAATTCTTTATGAAAATTTCTTGTGCAACCTTGCTTTATAAAATTTCTCATAAAATATACATGTTTTTTTAATATATAAATAATTTGTGTAAAGATTATGATAAATTTTTTTTAAAGATTACAAGTAAGGTATGAAAGTATTAAATATTGATATTACAGATAGTAAAAATGGAAATATTATTAATGTGGATGTTCCAAATATATTAATAAATGATAAAATAGAGATAATAAAGGAAAAGATATTTGCTTTAGGTAAATCTGACAAGTTGAGTCCATATTTACCAAGATTATTTAAATTAAATTTAAATGGGTTATTATTAGATGATAATTCAAAGATATTATCGAGTTATTATTACAATGATATATTAAATCTTGAAATAACAAACATATTAGATAAAATAAATCCGATTGAGGCATTTAAATTATATTTAGACGAGAAAGAGAGGTTAATAAAGTATAATGAATTATTTCAAGAGTATAATGAGATGACTATGGATGATTTTACATTTGTAATTATGTTTATTTTGCTTGTATCAGGTGAAATACCGGATAATTTAAAAGTTAAATTTAATGAGAGATTAAGTGATGAGATGACATTAATATTGGATTTACAAGATAAATTAAAGCAGAAATATATAAATATAGAGACGAATGAATATATGAGTGAATTTTATAAATTAAGTAAAAGTAATACATATGACTCAAGTGATTTAATAGAAAAGTCGGTCATTACGAATATAGATATAAACATAAGGGGTAAAAATGTTGAAATAAAGAAGTTTATAAATATAAATATCTTATTTAATATATTAGAGTTAAGTGATAAAATTCCTTTTATAGCATTATCAAAGAAACATAGTGATAACAAATTGAATGAGCCATTAATAAAAATATATAATCCTTTATTAAATTCGATATCGTCAAAAGAGGTAAAGAATTGGGTATTAAATGAGAAGAAGAAGTCTAATCAGGTAAGTTTCAAGAATATAAAAGGTTTAATGTTAAAGATAAAAATCAAGGAACTTGATAGTTATTTGACTTTAAATATATATCCTAATGGTATAATTAATACGAATATTGAATTATTGCCGAATAATACGAATACATTTTTAGCAATAACAGATATTATAAAGGATGTTATAAGTGAATTTATAAAAAATGTAAATGTATTGGATATTTTTATAAAGTCGAATAATAGAATAATAGAATCCTTAGAAGATAGTACCATAGATATTAAATCAATTAATCAGATAATTAATACTACATTTTATATTGACAAGGATAATTTTAAAAAAATTTTGAGAATAAATTCTATATCAAATAATGTATTAGAATTAAAGAAAACAGAGTCTATGGATATATCTGTTTTATACAAGAATACAAATAGGGAGAGAGGTATAACAATAAATATAAAAGACAATCCTTATAATTTGGAGTCTAGTATAATTAGTATATTTGGTGGTGAAAATTTGATAGAAAGTGATACAATTATTAAGGTTATATATATATTAAATATATTAGGTGAGAATATTTACGAGGAAGACGGTAATTTTATTGTAAAAAAGAAGATAAGAAAGGAAAAGGAAAAGACAAACAAGATGAAATTAAAAGAAGAAGGTTTTTTATTTAACTCAAAAAAATGTCAGCCACCTAGACAGCCCTATATTATTTCTAATGATAATACGCCTAATGATAACGTAATAAAATTTGACAAATGGACATTTCAATGTTCAAATAAATCACATGCATATCCGGGTTTTTTAAAAGATGATATTCCTTGTTGTTTTAAAAATAATCAAATTGGGAATGAAACGTATATTAGGAATATGGACCCGTCTAGTTTGAATATCTTTGTTAAACCATCAAATATAAAAGTAAAATTATTTGATTTAAAAAATAAAGGGTTTGAAACATTTGTAATAAAAAAAGATGATGACGCAAATAATTTTTATTATATATCAGAAAATAATCAATTAAATATGATTACTGATACTAAGGTAATTAATTATATATCAACTATAGAAGAGAATAATAATATTTGGTTGGAATTGGTCCCTCTTTCTACTTTAATATATCCACCATCTACTAATAAATGTAGTACTTCTCCTATAATAAATAATAAATTATCATCGAAAGGTATTAATACGTTAATAAATAAAAATAATATAAATGGCGCTTGTAAACATCATACAATTACTAAGACATTTGGATATGGTGGTAATTCTATACCTTGTTGTTATGAAAATGCACGTCCAGAGTTTTCGATTAGAACGCAAAAAGAATTTGATATAACTAAACAATATATAACATCTACATCAAATAAAATTTTAAATTTCCAAAAAATAGGTGTATTACAATCCGACTTGAATATCTTATTTAATACAATTATAGAAAACAATAAAGAAATCGAAAATGAAAAAAAAGGATTTTTTAGGATGGGCGTTATACAAAATAATAATTCATTTTTAGGAGCAGTCTTATTAGGTATTAATAATAAAATCGGTGATTTAAATATATCAGGAGTATCTGACTTTAAAAGAATAATAATAGAATATTTAGATAACAACCCTGGTGAATTCAACAAGTTGAATAAAGGTAAAATATTTTTTAAATATAATTCTATAAAAAATTATAAAAAATATATTAATGATAGTAATGTTTTTTTATATTGGAATGATTTAATCGATTTAATAGAAGAAATAACAAAAGTTAATATATTAATATTAGATTGTACAAAAGATACCAAAATTTTATGTAGGCCACAAATAAAAAATACTTTACATCGGGTGTCAATCATTTTAATAAAAAATAAATACAACTCAAATGACACTTATGAATTACTTGTAAAATTAGAAAAATCTAAAAAACAAGAAAAAATAATATTATTAAAAAGCTTTGATAATGAGTCTAAAATTATTAAATTCATGATTGATTTTTATAAAAATTCATGTACAAAAGATAATGTATACCCTGATATATATTCTTATATCCCTCTTGATACATTTAATACTATGAAAGATAAAATCAATTCCATATTAAAGAATGATATAAAATACCAAATAGTAAATAATTTTAACAGAGTCAGTTTAGTCATGACATCTAATTTTTTGTTATTACCAATAATTGAAACCGGCATTTTAGAAAATTTAGAAATAATATTATTTGATGATTATATAAAATCAGATAAATTATTAAACATTAAAGAATTTGAAAAACTCTTTAAACTATTAAACATTACAATTTTAGGTATTACAGCATCTAATATAAATAATATAGGAGGATTATTAACTGATTACGGATATATTTTACCTTTCAAATATAAAATCTTCCCACAAAATCTTACTATATTAAATTATATATATTATACTAATATAGATGAGAAAATATCAAATAAATCAGAATTTAATACAAATTATAATAAATATATCAACAACTTGCATCTTACAAATAATGAAATTTTTTCTATAAAATCAAAATTATTTAAAAAATTACAAAATTTAGATATAGAAGAATTTAAAGAAACTTTAAACGCAAGAATTATAAAAAATACTAAACTTACAAATTCTAAAAAAATTAGTAAAATAGTTGATATATTTAAACAAATAATAAAAACACCAACAAATATACATTATGAATTTTTATTAAAAATTATCGCAAATGAAATAATATTAGATAATGTTTCAAATTCATTCTTAAATGGCATTTTCACAAATGACTTTGATGAAAAAAATATTATAAAAAGAGAAACAGAATCAATACTATTAAATTTAGATGATATTTATAAATGGGTTAATTTATATGAAGAAAATTAATACCCTCGCCAAGATGCTCTAATAATTTTTGTAAGAATGGTGTCCTAAAAATACAGGAAATTTTTTCCATAATAAAAAACAAGATAATACATTAAAGAAAATAAATAGTAGCTTATATAAAAAATTAAAAAATAATATTTAATTGAGTAATTAATTCTTGTTTAGATATAGATTTTGGGCCAGTAGTATTGTTAGTATCCCATTCTATTAATTTTAATTTAACTATCGTTTGTGTTTCTATTAGTGTTTCAACTTTAATAAAATAATGACTTTCTAATGATAATATATCCAAATTTTCAAATGAAAACTTACCAGCATACACGCCAACTCTTCTAAATGCAAAATCTGGATTTTCTGTCTTCTTGACTATTTTATATGTATCGTTTTCAAACACTTTTTCTAATATTTCACGATCAAAATCTTTTTTATTCCATATTTGAAAAACACATGGAACAGAATATTCTTTTGTTTCGTACACAAACGAATTATGTTCAAGTTCTTCTTCATATATTTTATGAAAGTTTAATCTAAAACATTTTTGCATAGAAAATTTTTTAAAAGATCTCGGCAAAATAAAAGCTATAACTTCTGAAAACTCACAAGAATGTTTTATAAATTGTTTTGCCAAACTTGATTGGCGTCCAAATGGAGGATTCCCTATTACTAAATAACGTTTATTGGTTTCAAATTGTTGTTTTAGAAAATCAGCTTTTATTATAGATGGATGCTTTGGGTCTATATCATATGCTATTATATTTTCAAAATTTTGTAATGGCGTTAAAAAAGCACCTGTGCCAGCTGATGGTTCTAATATATAATCAAATGAATTTAGACTACATATTTCATCAACTTTATTTACAAGTGTATTTGCAAGATTTTCTTTTGTATAATATTGTTCGTTATTATTTCTTTTGAGACCGGTTGTTTTCATTTAGTTTGTTAATAATAATTATTTATATTTTCAAACTCATTCGTAAAAGTATTAAAGTTACACCAAGAAATTGCACACTGAATTCTTTTTTGTTTTTTATGATCTCTTTTAAAACGTATATTTATAATAGGCCATAATGATTTGTATTTTTCTCTAAATATTTTCCATTTATTATCATCATCATAAGAATTCGATATTGTATGCATTTCTTGATACATCATATCATTATATTTGTCAAAGTTTAAATAATTTGTAAATTTGTTATGGTTAATATATAATATTTTTTCATCTATTATGTTGTCTTTTTTATCTTTCCAAAATCCCACTATTAATATAAAATCATTGGCGATGCGGGATGAACCGAACGTTGAGTTAAGGTGCCGGAATACACGCTCATTTAGACCCCACAAAAGGTGTTAGTTCATCTAGACAGTAAACTTAGAAAGAATCGGCTTGAATCTTTTTTATTTTTATTTCGTCTATAATCACCTAATTCAACACTAGTTCCATATTTAATGCATTTAATGCTATAATTTATAACAAAACTTTTATATATATATATACCAAAAGCATCATATTCAGCTGTATAGTCCTTGTATTTTGTCAAATTAAATCTACAAATTATCTTTTTTTCATAATCACATTCTTTCTCCTGTTTGTTTGTTTGTGTTAAAATCATCTACAGTCATTATTATATATTAATGTTTTTTTTTATCATTTTTTTTTTGTAAATTGTATGGAAATCCAGAAGAAGGATTTGGTGATTTTGACAAATCGAATACATTTTAAAATCAAAATTATTTAAAAATTACAAAAATTAGATAACATCAAATTCATATAAGACCTGTCTCTGTAAAATTTGTCCCAACAATTTCAACATCCAGGTCTTAAAAATGGCTTTAAATGCCCGTTTTAAAAAGCACTTTTATGCTGTGTCATTCGTAGATCCATATACAACATAAACATAAACAATGTAAATTTAATATCAAATTATTTTCATTTTTGCGCTAAGAATTTAAACTTATTATATTATATTAATATAATATGGAATCTTCTTATAATGACGCTGCTAGTATAGCCGGAAAAATTTATAAAGAATTAAAAAATAAAATACAATCTAAATATATATTATCAATATCAGAACTCTGTATTTACGGTAACCTTAGAATTGTACAAGAAACAAATCTAATACATAAAAATATTACAGATAAAGGTATAGCTTTACCAGTAACAATATCTCTGAATAATTATATGAATGGATCTCCAGATAAATCTTTAATTAAAGATAAAGATCTTGTAAAAATTGAACTCGCGGTAAGTATTAATGGTTATATCGCAATATTAGGAGAGACGTTCATTGCTGGCCTTGATAACCAATCTTTAGAAATTCAAAAATCTATCGATTTTTTACACTCTTTACAACATGATATTATTAATACCATTAAACACGGAGAAACAAATGACGAAGTTAGAATTATGATTGAAAGCAAATCTACTAATCATTCATTATTCCCTATAGAAAATTGTACATCTTATCAACAATTTCAAAACAATCCAATCACCATAGACTCAAAATTCATGATATTAAATTATAAAGATACTATTGATTCTAATGAAAATACTTGTTTTGAATTTGAAAAAAATGAAGTATATGATATTAATTTATCAATGATTCCCATTTTTGACGATTCCTTAAATATTAAATATTCAAATGCAGAAGAACCTACTATTTATAGATTCAATGATTACAAATATCAATTAAAATTAAAAAGCTCCAGAGAATTTTATTCCAATGTTAAAAATATTCATAAAAATTATTTTTTTGATATTAAAAAATACAATTCTAATGTTAAACATCGTATAGGTATCAAAGAATGTTTTGATAATGGAATATTAGATAAAATAAATATACAATCTATATCATCTAATAAATTACATATACCAATTATTTGTAAAAAATTCACAATTATAGTAAAAGATAAAAAATCTTATTTATTAAAATATTAACATTTTTATTATTTCAAATTGTATTTCTTAGTATTCTTTCATATTTTTTTAAATTTATTTCTTGTGATATTTCTAAAAATTTATTTTTTATTTTATTTTTAAATTTATTTCTTGTGATATTTCTAAAAATTTATTTTTTATTTATTTTTTTAAATTTATTTCTTGTGATATTTCTAAAAATTTATTTTTTATATATTTTTTTAAATTGTATTTCTTAGTATTCTTTCATATTTTTTTAAATTTATTTCTTGTGATATTTCTAAAATTTATTTTTTATTTTATTTTTAAATTTATTTCTTGTGATATTTCTAAAAATTTATTTTTTATTTATTTTTTTAAATTTATTTCTTGTGATATTTCTAAAAATTTATTTTTTATATTTTTTTAAATTTATTTCTTGTGATATTTCTAAAAATTTATTTTTATATATTTTTAAAATTGTGTAGTTATTTATCATCATTCAAATGCATTTTTTTTTTTAATATTACTTTCTATCTCACACATAAATTTCTTAAAAGTATTTATAACATTATCGATATGATTTTCATTTTTAAAACCAGTTACAATTATATTACCACTTTGAAATATTAAAAATGTTATATTATTACAAGTGCATTTGTCACTACATTTACATATACCATTTTGATTATTTTGATTACTAGTAGAATATTTATAAATATATTTAACACCAGAATATTTTTCAGGTTTGTATTCACAAGTAAAATTATATTCTATTAATTTATTAAATAATCTTTGTCTATTAATCTCAATGTTTATATTAAAATAAATGTTTATACAATTAATATCTACAGTCCATTTCATTTTATCTTGTGTTTCTTGTTCTGGTGTTATAAAAGGATTACAACTATATTTATATTCTAATAAATTAACATTTGATGTGTTTTTTGATAATGAATTTAAATTATATACAACTTTACCAATTACAGAGCTATAATTATCATTATCATAATATATTAAATAATAAGGCATATCTTTATCAAATATTATATTTTTAATATCAAAGTTAATATTAGAATTTTTTTTATACAACTTTACTTTATTTTTTAATAATTCTATTTTTGTGTTACCTATAATTTCTCCATTTAAATTTAATATAGTTTTGGTTCTTTTTGTTTCTATTTTATGTGAAATAAACATTCCTGTAAAATCATCTATTATATAACTTTTTTTATTTATAATATACATATTTTCTTTATTTTTATATCCTACAATAGTTTTATCTTTGTAATTATCTGTGTAATTAGAATAAATAATATTATTATTATCAAGATATACATTATTATTATCTGTGAATAATAAAACAACATCGGTTTTACATTTTAATTGTATTAGTTTTTTATAAATAATATCCATTATGTTATTAATTTCACTTGTTTTTTTAACACCAGTCAAGTGTAAACTCCCATTGGCAAATAATTTTGCATTTACTATGTTATTGTTATTTTGTATTATTAAAGATACTTGATTATAAAATAATGTTTTATTAATTTTGTTAATATTTTTATTTTTTGATTTTTTATATATTGAAGTAGTATATTTACCTTTTAATATACTAGTTTCACCGTAATCATATTTTATACCAATCACTTCATTATCAATTTCCAAATACTTTCCTATATTTGTTAAATTAAATAAACAATTATAAGACCCACTTACTGTCATTGTAGATATGCGATAATTAAATTCCATTAAAACAATAATACAATTTTTAAATTCATTTTATTATATGTAACTTATACAAAACATTCATACTATTAGCTTATTTACGATATGGATTTGATGTTTTAAATGCATCTTTTACTTGTAATCTAGAATTTGCACCTATATAACTATTTGATTGTATTTTATTAGTATCTTGTAAATCTTCACATAAAGGGTCAAATCTTGATATAGTAATACCTGCAAAAATATTACAAGACTTGTTTATTCTAGTGTATTCAGGTATTAACCCAACTGAACAATCTTTTAATTCATTCTCGTATTTTGTTTGTTTACAATGATGACAATTACAAGGCAATCCTCCATTACATTGAGAGCAATCTTCACAATTAGCCAATTTAGAAGGATCAAATTTTCCTTCTGGGCATCTAGTAAGAGGTCTATTTTGATTACGTAATTCACTCTCCGTATCTACTTTAGATGATGGTATACTATAAAATGATTTATGCATAGTCGCACTTTGTTTTGCAAAACATGAAGTATTTGATTCATAAACTGGATCTGTCATGTAATTAAATTGAGATGTTTGTTCTTGTGTCTTTTTAACCAAATTACAAGTATCATAAAGACTATTTGTAAATGAAAAGTGTGCCTTATTAATATTTGTCATTCTTATAATATGATAATAAAAAAAATATATAAATCTATAAATATAAAAAAAATAAAATATAAATCTTAACAAACAAACACATTATAAATAAACCATTCTACAAGATTTATGTAAAACTTTTTTATAAGTAAATATAAAGATGTCTTTGAAAAATTTACCATTAAATACAAAACTATATGAAAAAGTCAGACAAATGGCTAATAATAAATTCAAATCAAATAGAGGGATATACAGATCAAGTTGGATGGTTAAAAAATACAAAAATTTAGGTGGTAAATATAGTGGTAAAAAATCAAGTAAATCTGGTCTTGCTAGATGGTTTAAAGAAGATTGGATTGATCTAAATAGACCTATCAAAAACAGTAATGGGAAAATTATAGGATATAAAAAATGTGGTAGAAAATCTTCAAATAAAGGCAAGTATCCTTTGTGTCGTCCTAGTAAAAGAATAAACTCAAAAACACCACTGACTTATAAAGAACTTGATAAAAAAAGTATATTAAAAGCAAAAAAAGAAAAATCTAAAATAAAAAATAAAAAAAATATTACAAGTTTTAAAAAACCTTCTAAAAAAAAATCTAAAAAAAAATCTGTTAAAAAATCTAAAAAAAAATCTAAAAAAAAATCTGTTAAAAAATCTAAAAAAAAATCTGTTAAAAAATCTAAAAAAAAATCTAAAAAAATCTAAAAAAAAATCTAAAAAAAAATCTGTTAAAAAATCTAAAAAAAATCTAAAAAAAACAGTTCTAAAAAAGAATCTGTTAAAAAATCTGTTAAAAACCGTTCTAAAAAAGAATCTGTTAAAAAATCTAAAACGTTTGTTAATAAAAAATGAAATATTTAATTTATATATATATATATTAATGAAAAGAAATCTATTTTTAAATATAAGTCAAGTTGCATCTTTTATAGGTAAAAACCCATATGATTATATAACAAGTTTCGAGACTTTATGGAAAAGGTATGATTATGATAATTATAGTAAAATAATATCAGACTTAAATGATAAGTTAGAAAATACTCAGTTAAAATTAAATGATATAGAGAACGAAAAAAAACAATTGTACGATGATTTAAAAATAGAAAAAATTACAAACAATGAATATGAAGCAAGTATTAAAAAGATAAAAAGAATGGGGACAGATACAATAGAAATAATAAGGGGTATATCTGAAAAGGTAGATGATATAAATCTTACGAAAATGGAACAAGTAGAAAAAATACTAGGGAAAGATGTAATATCAAATATAAAAGATGTTAATATGGATACTGAGGTAAAAAAGAATATTACAAATAAATTAATAAAAGAAAATAATATATTATCAATCATTCAAAAGAAAAGAATACTTGAAACAACAGAAAGTGTAATTAATACAACCCACGGTACATTAAATGAAGATAGTGCAATTATGCAATTTGAAAAAAGGTTTGATGTAAAATTAGATATTTCACAAATGTATTATAAAAAAAGTATTGGTGAATCTAGTGAATCTAATATATACATTGGTGGTAAAGTAGATGGATTATATATTGATTCTATTAAAGAAAAAAGTTATATAGTAGAAGTGAAAAATAGAATGAGAGGGTTTTTTAATAATGTGCGTGAATATGAGAATATTCAAATTCAGTTATACATGCACATGTTAAACATGAATAACGCAAAATTAGTTGAGAAATATAAAGAAAAAATACGTATAACAATAATACCACGAGATGAAGAAACAATTAAAAATATTATAGAATATCTTGAAATATTTGTAAAGAATTTTGAAATATTTTTAAAAAACCAAGAAATAAAAAAAGAATATGTAAATAAATCAGCCAAGGATAAAAAAATATTTCTTGATAAATTATATTTAACAGAAATATCAGATCTTGAACATAATAAAATTGATATAAAATGTTTAATTGATGATTTAGATGACGATTTATTGTAAAAGTATAAAGATACAAATGTATAATGAAATGATTTAAAAATAAAGAATTTTTAAATCAAAAGATGACGTCTATAAATTTACAAGAAATTATAAAAAATATAGTAAAGGAACCTCCGAGAGAAGCAAAATTTTATTATTTAGATTTAGAAATTAAAAATGAAGATTTGCTATTAAATAAAACAAAAGATGAAATTAAGGAATTGCAATATGCGAATATGGCTCAAATTTTAATGACTATATTCTCTAATATATGTGGAATTTTGTATGAATCCGTGACTCCAAGGAATATTACAAAAGAACAATTCGAAATAATTAATAAATATATTGAAAGTCTAGGATATAGAGTTAATAAAGAATATATATACGAAAAAAAAGATATAGATGGTGTATTAACTGATGTACCAACAAATCTGAATTTGTGGTTTGAAAAACTTTAAATTTATAGTGTAGTTATTTTTTTAGTTGAGTCATATTATCTGCATTTGAATCTGTATTTGTATCTGCATTTAAATCTGTATTTGTATCTGCATTTGAATCTGTATTTGTATCTGCATTTGAATCTATGTCGGAATCTAATTCAGTATCTGCATTCGAATCTGTATTTGTATCTGCATTCGAATCTGTATTTGTATCTGCATTTGAATCTATGTCGGTGTCTAATTCAGTATCTGCATTTGAATCTATGTCGGTGTCTAATTCAGTATCTGCATTCGAATCTGTATTTGTATCTGCATTCGAATCTGTATTTGTATCTGCATTTGAATCTGTAGTTGCATTTGAATCTGTGTCGGAATCTAATTCAGTATCTGCATTTGAATCTGTAGTTGCATTTGAATCTGTAGTTGCATTTGAATCTGTAGTTGCATTTGAATCTGTAGTTGCATTTGAATCTGTGTCGGAATCTAATTCAGTATCTGCATTTGAATCTGTAGTTGCATTTGAATCTGTAGTTGCATTTGAATCTGTAGTTGCATTTGAATCTGTAGTTGCATTTGAATCTGTGTCGGAATCTAATTCAGTATCTGCATTTGAATCTGTAGTTGCATTTGAATCTGTAGTTGCATTTGAATCTGTAGTTGCATTTGAATCTGTAGTTGCATTTGAATCTGTAGTTGCATTTGAATCTGTAGTTGCATTTGAATCTGTAGTTGCATTTGAATCTGTATTTACATTTGGTTCTGTATTTGTAGTTGCATTTGAATTTATAATATTATTCATATCTTTAATTGATTGTGTATTTTTATCGTTATCAAATGAAGTTAATTTATCAGGGAAAGATAGGAAACCTAATGTATCAAGTAAGCTTGGACAGGTATCCATATAATATTAATAAATAAAATAAATTTAAAATAAAAATGAAATAATTATAAAATATAATAAATATAATATAATTTATAATGAATTGTGAAAGTGATATTGTAGTAAAGAAAGCGAAAGGTAGACCTAAGAAAATACAATTAGAAGAGACTGAACCTATTGTTTTAAAAAAAAGGGGTAGAAAAAAAGTGGAAAAAGAGCCTGAAATAAAGACAAAGAAGAAGAGGGGTAGAAAAGCTGTTGTGAAATTTTATCGTTCATCTATTCGTAAAAGGATTCCTTTAGGAACGATGATAGAAGATAATGATAGATCAATATTACATTTGGATATAAAAGAAAAAGATATAAAAAATGAGGAAGAGTTTTTAAATTTTGACGAAGCGAGCGATCAATATTCAGGTAGTACGAAAGATACTATAAATATTAATAGTAGTAATATGTTAGAATTAGATACGTGTGTATTAAAGAATGAATTAGCGGAATTATTAATTAGTGATAAGGATGTATCAATCAGTGATTTAACCAATTTATATGAGAAGAGATTAAAATTGAGATTATCCGAGGATAATTTATTATTATTAGAAGATCCGAGTATTAATGAAAAATCTAAAGATACGAGTATTAAAAACATAGAAAAGAGTAAAATTGGGTATTTTTCTATATTAGATACATTTTATGAGAATCCGAAATGGTCAACTACGACTGATATTTGTTGTTGGTGGTGTTGTCATTCTTTTAAAGGTGTTCCATTAGGTTTACCTATAAGATATACGAATAGGCGTTTTAATGTAAGGGGTTTATATTGTAGTTTTGCCTGTATGTTATCTTATAATGATAATGATAAAAATAATAAAAATATTAATACATTATCATTAATTAAATTCATGTATAAAAAATTGACAGGAATTACAACGATATCAAATAAAGAAGATTATGTAGATTCTATAAGAAAACACGTAGATTTATTATTTGATAAAGAAGAAGAATGTAACAAAGAGTCATATATAGAATCTTTGTTAGAATTAACTTGTGAAAAACTACAATGTGCTCCACCTAGGTCTTCTTTAAAGATATTTGGAGGTGAGTTATCAATTGATAAATTTAGGAATAGTTCAAAGGAGCACAAGATTTATAAATTAATAGAATATCCAATGTGTATATCAAGAGATTATATAGAAGAAGTTGATATTCAAAATGTTAAAACTATTAATATGAATGTTTTTAGTAATTCTAGTAAGCATAATTTATTAGATGATAAAAAAGTACAAGCCGCTAAGAATAGAGTTCAAACAATACAAAATAATAATAGTAACGTTGTAACTAGTAATAATATAGACAAATTTATAAAGTTTAATTAGGTAAAAAAAAAATGAATTTCATTTACATAAACTATAATATAAATGAACAAGTCAAATATCATGATAAATGAAATTGAAAAATTGGTAAGTGGTAAAACATTTGAAGAAATTAAAACAATTACCAAAAATACTAATATTAATGTTAGAGAATTAGATACATTGGATTTATATTTACTTACAAGTCAGGATAACGAAATTGTAGAAAATAAAGATTTAACTAATCAGGCAAATGGAATAATTCTAGAAAAAGAGACTAATAAAATAGTATGTATGTGCCAAAATAAATTTTTAACTGTCAATCACAATACAATTGAAGAATTTAATAAAAATAGCTACGCTAGAATGGAATACTGTGAAGATGGTACTGTCATAAGACTTTATAATTATAATAATAAATGGATGACAGCTACAACAAAGTGCATTGATGCTAAATATAGTTATTGGAGTTCATATAAAAGTTTTGATAATATGTTTTGGGATACTTTTTCGTCTAGTCATATCAATATAGATACACTTGACCCTCTATATACATATATGTTTATTCTAATTCATACAGAAAATAGAATTGTCGTTGAACATAAATACAATAATCTTATTTATATTAATAGAATTAATAATTTATCACAATTAGAAGACTATACTAATTATTTTTATAATGAAAATCCCAAAAGATCAATTAGAAGAACTAAATGTATTAAACTTTCATTAGATGAAAAAATACATACATTTGACAAGTATTATTTACCTTCAAAAAAAGGTATTATCTTGAAAATATTTAATGAAAATACTAATAACTGGTCAATTTTTCTACAAGAATTTGATAGTTACAAAAAAGTAAAAGAAATACGCGGTAATGTTCCATTAATTAGAATGAGATATTTAGAACTGTTAAATAATCAAGAAATGTTATCATCATTAGAAGAAAATTACAAAGAAAATAGTATGTTATTTACTCTAATAAAACACCAACTAAAAAATATATATAAATCAATTCATAAATTATATTTTGATAGTCATGTTAAACATAATATTACAGTAAATGAAAATCATATTTTTTTCAAAACTCTGAAACAATTACATTCAATTTATTATAAAACAAATACTCCGATAACATTACAAGATGTTCAAAATAAAGTGGATACATTAGATAAAAACATATTAAAAAAATTCTTAAATTGGGTATAAACAAAATACCTTAAAACGATTAAAAAACAACAAAATTAAAAATAAATTAAATTAAAACGAATACTTGATACAATTAAATTAAAAAATAAATTAAATTAAAACAATTAAATTAAATTAACTAATAATTAATTTAATTTTTCTTGTATGATACAATATTAAAGAATACTAATAATTTCTAAAAACGTTATTAAAATATGATAAAATTTTTTTATATTGTTATTATAAAATGGAAACATTGTTAATTGTATGTATAACAAGTTTATTAGGATATAGTTTTTCAAATAAAGAGAATATTAGAAATATAGATGAGAATGAATATGATAAGATGCCATTGGAGGAAAGACCTAATTCTACTAATATTTATAATTCAAACAAATATAATGAGGTAAATGATACTATTTTGGAGATGTCGGTTGATTCATATAAGAAATCTGAAGATCCAAAGATGACTGGAGTATTACCTCCAATATATAATACATATAGTATGGTTGGTAGTGATAGGATGCTGAATGGTGATGTGATGATAGGTAGTATAAGTGAGTTAAAAAATGTATATGATAAGAGGTATGAAGATGGTAGGGAAGAGAAGCCATTAATTGTGTCAAGGCCGATGTTTAATCCATTATTGAATTTAGATACGAGTGAAAAGACGGATTTTAGTAATTTTGGTCAAGGAGATAATATGAGAACGGATACTAGTATATTAACAGGTGAGGATATAATTCGTGATCATAACAATATGGTTCCATTTTTTGGTAGTAATGTAAAGCAGAATGTTGAGAAATTTACGAATGTTGCGACTTTAGATTTATATACAGGTAATAAAGATACATTTATTCACAAATCTGAACAGGGTCCTATATTTAATAATGTAAAGCAAGATATATATGGGGGACCTCAGATAACGACTTCAATAGACTTGGATAGATATATACCTTCTTTATATAAACAAGGAGAAAAACCATTTGTACAGGAGCAGATTAGTGCGCCTATAGCAAGGACAATATATAATCCTGTGACAGTTGCGAGTGGCAATTATCCTACAATAGATGAATTAAGGACGGATAATAATCCTCATGTAAGTTATGAAGGAAGGACTATAGCGGGTCAATTTGGTAATGTAAGGGGTTTGGAAGGTAAGGTTGAAAAGAATAAAGTAGATACACATTTTGAATTAGGTGAATCTCGATTTTTTACTAGCACTGGTGCAGTAATTGGTGATAAATCGGCTGAGAATTATTCACAAATGCAACCTACATCTCGTCAAAGTCAGAATGTTGAATATTATGGTGGTTTATCTGTAAAAGAAGGTTTAAAATCTGAACCTAGATATGTTAGTTCGTTTGATAATTCTAATGAGTTGACTGTAATGACACAAGAAAACACAAGACAACAATTAAAATCTGATTATAAAAGAAATGTTGGTAAAACGATTTCAAATAAAGGTGATTATGGTAAATCCGGAATTAGATTACCTGAATTAGAACGTGATACAACAAACAAGATGAATACATTAAATATAAATAAAGAAGGTAGTGGTTCGAAAATGTATATACAAGATGATGTACGTAATACTATAAAAGAAACTACACTTTATGGTAATAATTCAGGTAATATTAAAAGTATTATTAAAAAGACTCCTGAATTGACAAAGGTTGGTTTCAAGACAACACAAAAAGAAACTACAATTAATAATAAATATCCAGCTCAACCGAATAAAAATGACCAAATGGGATATACTATTATGAATTATGATGCAAAAACTACTAATAAAGAAACAGTCTCTGATAAAGTTTATGATGGACATGCCTCCACACAAAATGCCAAAAATACTATGGTATATAGTACTTATTTTAATCCAGAAAAGGTAAGAAATCCTAGTATGGCGATAGATTATATGGGTCAAGGAAATTTTGAAATAAATCAATCAGAACATAGAGAAAGATTCTCAAATGCCGAAATTAACGAAAATGCATCAAGGCTGGTTTCAAATGAAAGACCGAGTGGCCCTACTAAATTTAATATTGCTGGTGGTGTTAATACGATTGGTGCCACTTTTATAAGACCTAATAAAGAAGTTATGGTAAATGCCAGAACTGAGAATATTAATAATATTAGTAATGTAATACCATCTAAAAGTAAATTAGGAAAACTAACACATTTAAAACAGGATGAAATACAAAATCAAAGAGAGAATGGGTCAATTATACAAGAACAGTTAAAAAACAATCCATTTGCACTACGGAATCATTAAAATTCAATGTTTTATAGTTTAAAAAAATTTTATTATATATATTTATAATAAATATGTTTGGTAAAAAAGTTTCATTTAATTTACTGAATAATGAAATATATAAAACATATTCATCTGAAGAATATGATAGAGGTCAAATTGATCATGTGATTTATCGAAAGTCATATAACAGGATTTCAAATGATGATCTGAATATTATTTTTATTACATTAGATATTTATAAATTATACGAGATGGTTGTACATAAAGAGTCATTAAAAAATAATAGTTATTCTAAAAATATTTATAAAATTCACAATAACTAATGTACTATTTATGTGTTTATATTTTCCATAATTTCTTGTACAAATCTTATCTTTGATTCTAATCTTAATATTTTATAATAATCTTCATTACTTATAAATAAATCTGTATTAAATTCTTTCAGATTCAAATATATAGTATTCAACATAATAGTAAATGTTTTTAAATAATCCTGTAAATTTTTGTTTTCGCAATTTAATTTTAATATTTTTTTTTCACAAAAGATTAAAGAATATTCTTTTTCTTTATATATTTTTTTCATATCATTCATACTTTCTATCATAAAATTTTCAGAATATTCAGTCTTTAATAATAAATGTTCATTTACAAGATTTTCATACTTTTCTTTTAGATTCATATAGTCTATACTTTTATCAGACATTCCAGTTAAATTTTTTTTATTTTAAACCTTTATTCATTTTTATTTTATTTAATATATATATTATGCAAGAACGAGTAGGTGGTATTATTTTAACAGCGCAAGATTTCCAAATTCGTGATAATAAAGTTTTTATAAATCCAAATAAAATCAATAAAGTTCCTGGTATGCTTTTAATACACGGGTTTTTTTGTGGCCATTGTAAACGTTTTATGAGTACATTTAATGATATTGCTGATAATATCGGTTCTGGATTTTTTTGCGCATCTATTGAAAGCAATGAATTAAAAAATCAAAACAGTCTTGTAGAAGCATTGAAATTTGAAGGTTATCCAACTATATGTATGGTTAATCAAGATGGATTAATTACTGAACAATATGAAGGAAATAGAGACAAAAAATCAATATTAGATAAAATTTGCAAATCTTATCATAAATGTTATCAATAAAATGTTAAACTTTCCCGATAAAATTCTTTACAAAACCCACTAAAAATGAAATTTATTTATAAATCTATCTAAACTAATTATCATCAATAAATAAAAAGTGATTTTTAATAAAAAAAATTATATTAAAAATGTCTCAAACTACAATATCAAATCTTGATTTAACAAAATTAAAAATTGGGAAATCTGGGAAAATGATTAAAATTTTATATAATGGTTTACCTTTACAATTATCTACAAGTAAAATGATAACTCCATTTGGTGTAAAAATTAACAATAATAATTATTCTCCATTTACAAATTGTCATATTGATAGTTCATTATATCAAAATAGTAATTTATTAGAAAAAAATCTTTATGATAATTTAGAGTCTGCAGTTATACAATTAATTAAAACTAATTGTGGAGTATTTAATCAAAAAGATACAGATGAAATTGATTTTACCAAAGATGATTTTTATTCACCTATTTTTAAACCAAATAAAGAATACCCTAAACTTTTAAAAATTTCTTTACCAAGAGATCGTAATGGTAATTTTGACCTTGTAATTTTTGACGAAAACAAACAGAAAATACCATTAAATGACAATACTATAGAAACTGTTTTGCCAAAGGGTACAGTTTTTAAAAGTATTATTGAATGTAATAAAGTATGGGCATTTAAAAATAAAATTGGAATTACTTGGAATTTAATTCAAATGAAAACATTTCCCCAAATAAATAAAGCTGAATTAAAAATAGATTATACACAAAATTTAATGGGTAATGACGAATTGTAAATTTAAAAAATGAATTTTTTTTTTTTTTAAATATATTAATGAGTAATGAATTAGATTATATATGGAAACAAGCAATTATTTCAAGAGAAGAAAATAATATGGATGAAAAAATAATTAAAAAAGAGCAATGTAAAAATTGCGATTCGTTAAATATTATTTTTGATAAAGTAAAAATTTGTTTTGACTGTGGTTTAATATATAATAATGATATAGAATTTTCTAATTATACATTTGAAGAACCAATACCATATACGTCTTCTAATAATAAATATAATAGAATTAATAAAATCCAACAATGGATTCAATATACAAATACAGAAAAAAACGAGTATAAATTAAAACTATACATTAGAGATTTATGTGAAAAATTAAATATTTATGAAAATATAATAGAAAGTGTATCTCAATTAGTAATTAAGGTTATGAATAGTATAAAAAATCATTATGATGGTCCAAAAAGATCAAGAGTAAAAGATGGAATTATAATTAGTTGCATATATTATATATCTAAAGAAAACGAAGATCTAAATTCAACTGGTAATTATAATTATTTAAAACTTGCAAAAAAAATAAATCTTGACATTAAATACGTTTCTAAAGCTGATAAAATATTAATGGAATTAGATTTATCAGATATTAATAAAAAAACACTTAATAAAACTGAAAATCCTATCAATTATGTTCATTCTGTTATTACTAAATATAAATTACAATCAAAAATTTCTAATAATATTAATATAAAGACTGCAGAATTAATTAATATTTGCGAAAATAATGATATTTTATTAGATCATACTCCTTTATCAGTTGGAGCAGTTTGCTTTTATTATATTTTAATAAAATTTAATGTTAATATTGATATAAAATTATTCTCTAATATGTTTGGTGTATCTATTGTAACTATTACTAAAACACTTAATAAATTAAAAAAATATAAAAATAAACTTGACGAAAATTTAAATATTAATGAAAATTAAATTGTTTGTATTATTAAATTCTTATAAAATTCTTTGCTAACGTTGCTTTAATACATTCTAACAATTCTTAGCTTTAATACATTCTAACAATTCTTTGTGTAACGTTGCTTTAATACATTCTAACAATTATCTTTAATACATTCTAACAATTCTTAGCTTTAATACATTCTAACAATTCTTTGTGTAACGTTGCTTTAATACATTCTAACAATTATCTTTAATACATTCTAACAATTCTTTGTGTAACGTTGCTTTAATACATTCTAACAATTATCTTTAATACATTCTAACAATTCTTTGTGTAACGTTGCTTTAATACATTCTAACAATTCTTAGCTTTAATACATTCTAACAATTCTTTGTGTAACGTTGCTTTAATACATTCTAACAATTATCTTTAATACATTCTAACAATTCTTTGTGTAACGTTGCTTTAATACATTCTAACAATTATCTTTAATACATTCTAACAATTCTTTGTGTAACGTTGCTTTAATACATTCTAACAATTCTTAGCTTTAATACATTCTAACAATTCTTAGCTTTAATACATTCTAACAATTCTTTGTGTAACGTTGCTTTTATAAAATTTCTAATTCATAAATTCAAATGTAAGGCTACCGTTCTCGATAGTAACAATATTATATATTAAACCATATATATGAATTTCGCATTCTGGATTGTTTTTATTTAATTTGAGAGATAGAGATACTTCGTCAAATTTACTTAGATTTATACTTCCACTTGGTTGACCTGAGTTTTCTGGCATAATGCAGAAAGGCATAATATACATATGTTTATTGGGTATAACAGAATGAACATTATTTGGAAAATATTCTCTAAAAACATTTTCTGGTAGAAAATCGTTATTAAAACGGTGTCTTCCATCTATAATTAAAGAAGCGTGTGATATTATGGGAGATTGATCACTTCTACGGGAGTAATTGAAATAATTATTATTATCAATATTATTATTATCAATACAGGCAAATAATAATTCTTTACAAGGATTTTGAAAATTTATTTTTGTTGAAAACGTAGTTTGGTTTTCAGTAATATATTCATCTCCGTGATATACCATTTGTTGAATAACATATTGATGTTTTTGCTTTTGAAAAGTATCCAATATAATATTATCAAGAAATATATATTCTGCATAAATATTAGAATCTATTATAGAGGCTGGACTTGTACCTATAGATCCATCATAATTTATAACATTATTAAAATCTTTGAAAAAGAAATTTATTGATATATCTTGGTTATTCATACTAATTAATGGTAAAGCATTAGAATATTGTTTAGTAAACCAAAAATCTAAAGGTATCATTAATTCAGTTGATTTTGAAGCATTATATAAAGCAGATCTATATATATCTGATTTTAATATCATTTTGTTCATACCCACTTTATTAGTTGTTGTACTTAATTCATCTAACATATCAAGACATACTGGATATAATCTATCAACTATAACACCACCTATTTCTAATTCGATAGGTCCATTAAATATTGAATATCCTAATGTATCTGACCAACATATATATGTTCCATCTATTTTTTCTAATTCTGGTAATTTTATGCGTAAATATAATTTAGATAATAAATGTCCTTTTTTAGGTATGTTTACAGAAACTTTAGTTGAACCAAAATTAGGTAATTGATTAAGTGGTAAACTTAAAGTTTCTGTAGCAAAATTTACATAACGATAATATGAATATTTAAAAATGTTTATATCTGGTTTACTAACAAGGTATAAATCTTGAATCCCAACAGCTTGTAATTGTAATTCACTACCTCCCATATAACTTTAATTTTTATTTTAAATTTATTTTTTAAACAATTTACTATGTTTTAAATGACACTAATAAAAATAAAATAAAATCAATGTAAGAAAAACTACCACTCACCAGATTTATATATGCCGAAAATTGAAATAAAGCTGCACGATTTATGAGAATCTTACTGGTATTAAATATTATGTAATTTTGTTCAAGTTCTAAAGACATATTGAATTTAAAATGTTAAATATAAATTAATTACACTAGAGAAATTCTCAAAAATACAAATATATAACGTTGAAGATAGAAGATAAATTAAATTAATTATAAAGTAAATAATTTATAAATTGTATAAGAATTTATAAAGAATTATAAACGTTCAAGGATTTATGTACTTGCTATATCAGAAGCAAACTTTAAAGTATTAAAAATTTGATTACAATACATTTCATCTTTTCTAACCAATACTAGTGTTATAAATTTAGTGGGTGTAAAGTCGTCTCCTTTGCTAGAAATAGAATCTAAAAATTTCATAATAGGAATAGTCAAGACATTATTAAAAGTATCAATTTTATTTATTTCTTTATTGGGATCAACATAATATTTTTCTGTTGTATAATTATCTAAACTTTTTTGGAATTGTATTTTTGTTTTTTTATAATTTTTTTCATTGAAAAAATATATTAAATGATTTATGGATTCATTTATATATACACCTTCTTTTAGTATATTAAAAACATCTATTGGGTTATATTCATCTAGATATTCTTTTTTTATTGAACGGGAAATTATATCTGGGCCACCTGTAGGTCCTAATAATGTAGTTAAAGTTGGTTTATATTTTTTAGTATTATCAATAAATACATTATAAATATCAATGGGAGATTCCCTCCCTGCTGTATCAACTATTGTTATATATCCTATTTTACCAGTATTGAATTTTATTTCAAATATAATATATAAATGAGATCTACTACTTACTGTATTATTAGGTGTTTTTTTTACTCTACCTTTTTCAATTCTATATTTTTCTAATTCGAATGTAAGGGTATTTAAATCATCTATTGATAAATTATCCAAGTTTAACAAAGATGGTATACTATTACCAAATTCTACATTTTCATTTATTGAAAAATTTTTCATTTGAGGAACCTCTCGAACTAAATTGTGTATTTTACCAGATATATTATTAAGAGTTGGTGTGAATTTATTTATATACTGTTCAAATATATTTTTTATTTTTATATTTTGCACATTTGTTAAATTCGCTAAACCATAATGGATTAAACCAGGATTACCCTCTTGACCCAAAATTGTAAAAGTTTTGCCAGAGCCACTACCACCATATCCAAACAATACTATTGAATATCCATCTTCCACTTGTTTAAAAGTATTATACAAACCAGGACTTACACTATCAGTATTTTCAATAATATCATCTAAATCTACATTATATTTACTACCATTTTTTGTAATAGAATTCTCTACCCCTGTGTATACATCTAGATTACTAAATGTTTCATCAAAAACACCATAAAAATTACCATATGTTTCTTTTTTAATATTTCTTGATAATCCTACAGCATTTGTACAATCAATAGATATTCTTTTTTGTTTTTTATTTTGTATGGTTTCAATAAAAACAGTATTATCCTTCTGTACAACACCAATCAAAGGCTTGATTTTTACATATACTCTAACCGATCCTGACAAATCTTCATAAATATTAGTCAATAAACGATCTTGCTCTCTATACTCTATAATATTATCTTGCCAATAATCTCCTATATTAAAAAGCTCTTGACAATATTTAGGCGTAACTTTTTTTACTGTATTTTTTGATTTAAAATATTCAGCATTAGGATCATTTAAATATTTTTGTAAATTTAAAAAATCAATATGTTTATTTATATTATCTCTAATAATCTCATATTTTACCTTTATACTATTTTTAATATTATCACTTAAATTACTAAATACAGACATTGATACATTATTAAATATTATATTATCTAATATATTTATAATTTTCTTCTTTCTACTAAACATATTATTTATTTGTATAAATTGATAAAATATATCATAACAATTTTCATAATCCACATTTTTAGGAACTATATTATTATTATTCTGAACTATTAATTTACGAACATCTTCTAATTGTCTTTGTAATTCAATTATCTCTAGATTCTTTTCATTTATTATAGATTCATCTAATATTCTAGCCTCTTCATTCTTAATTGACATTGCAGTCAATTGTTCAGTCATTGATTTATTTAATACATTCTTAATTTCCATTACATTATTTTCCAATTCTCTTATTATCACATTTTTTGATTTATCTGATATATCTAATTTATTTATATATTCATCCTTGAACTTTAAAATAGCCTTTAAATTCTCAGTTACCAAAATTATATCATTATTTAATTTATTCTTGTATTCTTTTATATTAAAGTCAGTACCTTTAGACCACATTAACCAAGATTCATTATATTCTTTTATCTTTATTATAATCAGTTCCTTTTCTTTTAATATCTTGGTTATACATTCATTTTTGAATCTGTCTAATATACTCTTCTCAATTTCACTCTTTGAAAATTTCTCTCTTATATCTTCTAATTCACTCTTTATTAATGTTATCGTCTCGTTTAATCTATTATTCTCATCTTGCTTAGTATTTATTTGATATGAAAAATCAGTCACGTCTTCTTCTTTAGATTTTATCTCGTTTAATCTAACTAATTCCCTTTCAGTCATCTCTTTTAACGTTTTCTCAATACCTTCTTTTTCTTTTAATAACTTTTCTATTATACTCTCAGCATCTTTAGTCTTATTTACCTCTTTTAATATATATTCACTCATTTTTACTTTATAATCTTTGATTGCCTCTATTATAATATCTTTTTCATACAATAGTTTATCTTTACACACATTGCCTGATTCTTTTATTTTTATAATTCTATCTTCGTATTCGTATTTTATTCTTTTTATTTCTTCCGTCTTGTCACTCTTTATTAATAATATTTGATTCTCTAAATTTTTTATACTTATATTATTACCATCTACCATTACTTTATAGGACGCTTCTAATTCACTTTTTTGATCTCTTAAAGAATCATTTAATTCATTATTTATTTCATCTCTAGATATTATATCTTTACTTTTATCCAACAATTCTATTATTTTATTCTTATCATTTTTATCAAAACCATCCACAATTGGTATTCTTCTTATTAAACTTATAAAATTATCGTTACTTATATTATTCAAATCAATCGGCTCTATTAACTTGCACAAGTTACCATTCCTACTAATATAACCCATTATTAATTTATTATCAGTTATTATAAAACCCAACGCCTTCTTATTACCAGTCACATTTGATAAATCTATTTTATTAAAAATAACTCTTGGATATATATCCTTAATATATTTCACTATATCTGCACTCATTACTTTAACAAAATAAAATAAAATAATTAATAAAGTCGATATTTAACTCAGAAAACCTAAAATTTTACCATCATTATCTTCCAACATACCAGAAATCTCTTTAATTTTGCATTTATTATATTCTGAATCCCATTCTAAATTATAATATTCACATTTTAAACATTCCCCTGAAATATCCATCTTTTCATTTTTACCACAGATAATATCCAAATTCTTTAAAAATAATAATTCGTCTTTACTTGTAGCTATAGGTATATTACTTAATTCATCCTTTCTAATTACTAATTTAGGTATTTTGTTTATAACATTTTCATTTACTTTTACATCATTTTCATTTTCATTTACTTTTACATCCTTTTCATTTTCATTTACTTTTATATCCTTTTCATTTTCATTTTCATTTATATCCTTTTCATTTTCATTTTCATTTTCATTTTCATTTATATCCTTTTCATTTT
>Ga0209390_10002829_pt1 | contig 29461 bp, 29 predicted proteins | sample BON01_FD_187212 | JGI IMG/M metagenome (GOLD analysis project Ga0209390, IMG submission 187212) | Freshwater microbial communities from Lake Bonney liftoff mats and glacier meltwater in Antarctica - BON-01 (SPAdes) (version 2) | ecosystem: Environmental > Aquatic > Freshwater > Ice > Glacier...
AATCAATAAAAATAAATACTGTTATATTTGGAGTATTGTCTAATGGTAAAAATTATTTAATCGAAGGTAAAGGTATGCCTATATTAAATACTTCAAATAAAGGTAATATGTATATAGTTTTTAATATTAGTTATCCAAAAATTAAAAATACAGAAAAAGTAGAAGAACTTCATAAACTTCTTAAAGAAGTATTTATTTAAATTATATCAGTGTTTTTATGATGTTCTATTGCATATATTATATTATATACTGCTGTAGGTGGTATTTTATTATCATAACCATATTCTTTTACAAATTTCTTGAGTTGATTTGCTTCTTTATTATTTAAATACTTATTATCTCCATCAGTAACTATAAATGAATAACTTTTTCGTAAAATTATATTTTTATTTATATAATAACTTTTTAATTTTGTGTCTGTAACATTATCATAATCAATATATTCGATATATTTATGATCTAAGTTTTTTAAATCAAAATATGAAAAAGCTTTTATTTTTTTACTAATATTTAAAGGATTATTTATATCAACTGGTGATTCATCAGATATTGTTATACTATTGATATGTATTTTATTTCCAAAAATAATATCTGTTTTTTCATTTATAAAGTCGTATTCTAAACATAAACTATAATTGTCTAAAATTGTCGTTGAAAATGATTTATCTACTATATATATTCTATAAACATAAGGTTTATCTATTTCATAATTTATCTTTACAATTTTTTTAATTTCTTTACATCTTGGAATATTATCAGAAACTTTGTAAATTATATCGAGATATAATACATATGTTATCATAATAACAATAAATATAAATAATATATTTATAAATAACTGATAATATGATATGGGGTTTTTAAATATTAATGATAAATTATAAAAAAAATATATTGAGTTATTATCTACATCTTTTATTATTTTATCAAAATAATCTTTTGATTCAGTCATTTAATTAGAATGAATATTATAATTATTAATTATATCGTTAATTTTATTTTATTATCTTTAGCAAACTTTATATCATAAATTATTTCTGTATTATAATTTAAATTATCAGAATAACCTTTCGTAAAAAGTAATAATTGGTCTGATGTAAAGTTCTTCTTTCTTTTATTATTATTCTCATATACTGCTAAATATTTATATTTGTGAGAATTTATAATTTTCATATCTATCCCTTCAATATAATTAGTATTCATCTTTCTCAAATCAAAATAATTATATCTATATATTGATTTTTTTTCATCTGATTCTTTGTCATAAACTTTTCTTGCTGATTCATATGTATTTATTGCTATATTATAAAATGAATTATCTTCTATTGTAGTAGAGTTTTTTGCTTCATATGCTTTTTTAGCATCTACATATGCTTTTTTAGCAGCTACATATACTGTTTCACTATCTGTATTTTTTATAATTTTAGATAATAATACGTTTTTTTTTTTACCATCATCAGTACCATATTCTATATTTGTCTTCATATTTATAAAGTCATAAGTAATTTTTAATAAAAAATTATTATTATTTGAATTAATAATATCATTATCAATTATTATTATTGAATAAACATATGGTTTTGATGATAACCCATTATCTTCAATTATTGTTAATATATCATTACATTTAGACTTATTTTTTGCTTTCTTATATATATTATCCCAATAAAATACTATTAATAAAATTATAATAATTATCATAAAAAACATATTGAAAAATATTTCATAATAATTAATTTTAGTCTTATATACATCTATGAACTGATATTCAAAATATTTTAATATTTCATACATTTAAATATTTTCTTACTTAATATATGTATTATTTTATTTTAAACTTATTCATTTCTGTTTCTGTTGATATAGATAATGTTTCAAATCCAGTATTAATACCTTGATTGTCAGGAGTAAATATCGTCATAGTTCTATATATTTTAGCCATCTCACTATGTTTATTATATTTATACGCATTAATATAATATTTATTTTCAATTTTTAATTTATATTCATCTTCTAATTCTTCTTTATAATCATTATCAATTAAAGGTATTTCACTTATTTCTTCTGTTCCAAAGTTTTCAAAACTTACTGGTTTAGACTTTTCAATTCTCAAGACACTAAACAATGAAAGTATGTATTTTTCCATGAAGTTTTTGAACTTTGCTAATCTTTTTTTTGAAATTTTTTCCAATAATATTCCAAAAACTCCTTTAAGTGTTTTAAAAGGTTGACCCGATACTAAAAGACCGAGTATTGGTATATCTTTTAATGCTACCCATATCAAAAAAAGAAGTATTATTCCAATAGATATATATTGGAATAAAGACGAGCATATATTAATTCCAACTGTGGATGTAATTATACAATCATATATAATATGAAACCAATACATAAATGGAAAATAATCTCCTAAATAATAAGCCCATACTATTACAACAGAATCATATCCGATTGTATAATTTCTTAAACTTTGAAAAATATACGTAAAGTCGATTATATAGTTCAATATATAATATATAGGTTTTGATATTAATATAATCAAACATGTTATCCAAGTATAAATTACCATTGATAATATATCCATAGGTATATTCTTTCCAGCCATAATTCTATATTTAATAAATGTAATCATATTTTTTAATCATTAATATTATATACCTGAATTTTAATTATATCATTATAATATTTCATATTATTTGTTTTGATATATGCTATTATAATATTTTTTTCTAAAATATTTAAATCTTCTAAATATTTAGTATTAAACTCAGGATTATTTAATATATATACTAAAAATATATTTGAAATAAGTTTTTCAAAATTATATTTACATTTTTTATAAATCCTTATGATTTCAGATTCCATATTAAATAAATCAAATGAATCATGACATTTATTATCATTTTGAAAGTTTTCAAAACTATCATTGATATAATCAAAAAAAGCCATTGCGTTATTTTCATATGAAATAAATTATCATTTTTTTAAAAATATAGTACATATTTATTCTGTTTAATATAATAATTTATTTCATTTTTTTTAAATATATATCAACAGTTTCTAAAGCACCATCAATCCACGCTTGACGATTACAATAAGTTTCACCCAATATATATATATTTTTTTTAGAAAATATTTTAACTAATTCTTTTTGGGTTTTTTCAGGATCTATCCCCACTTTCCAAAAATGAGAACCAGACTTCCAATAATGCATTGTAATCCATTCGGGATCTTTAATATTTTTTTCAGGAAACATTTCATTCAACATTCGTTTAAGATGTTTTTTAACTTCTTTTTCATTTTTCAAATTATTCCAAAAATTTGAATTATAACTATCACTATAACTTATTTGTATTAATCCATTCTCATAATTTATAGGTATTATAAATTGTAATTTATTTTGTGTTACAATTTTAGGCAAATCTTTAAACCATACATCTTTATATTGTGCATATATTCTTAATAAATTACAGTCTCCAACACTATTCAATAAAGTATTATAATTATTAAAATAAGGTATATTAATATAATCATTTCTCGTTATAGTTACATATAATTTTTGATAATTATACATAATATCATTAATTACTATATATTTATCAATATCATTGATATCATTTAGTGTAGAATTAAAGTTTACCTGTATTTTTTTATCTATAATATATTTATATAAAACTTCTGGTAAGATACTTATACCTTCTTTTAAAACAAAAAAATCATCATTTTGTATATCAAAATCAGCTCTTAATGATAATAATACACTATATGCATTTACATCATATATTTCAGTTATATATCCTAAAGATATTTTCAATAATTCTACTTCATTCGTTGATAAGAATAATGAAAAATAATTATGTATATTCATAATTTTTGTATCTACATTTACTTTTTTATTGATTGCATAACTCCATAATTTATTTAAACTTTTAAATTTAGAATTATAATATAATAATAAATCTTTCTCATTCATTAATTTTTCATTAACAAAATACTTTTTATCTTTGTTTATATTTATTATCTGTTCTTCTAAATTAAAGTCTTTAATTAATTTCATAACAATCTTATGTTTTTTCCCTAATCTTCCAGCTCCAACTGAATATTTTAATTTATTATCATCATTATTATATGTATATATTCTTCCTCCAATTCTACTTGACTTTTCATATATTACAATATCTATTGGAGATATATTTTTTTTAGTAATTAACTCATATGCTAAATATAATCCTGTTATTCCTGCACCTATAATTATATATTTCATTTATATATATATAAATATAAAAATTGATTATTTGTATATATATATATATAAATATAAAAATTGATTATTTGTATATATATATACATATATAATGTCAACGATGAAAACGTGTATTAATTTTCCTAAAAACACTTATAGTGGAAAAGAACAATCTCCTCTAAGATACGGTTTATCTGCTGAAGGGTATGATATAAATTCAGCAATGGAAGGACATGATAAACAAGTATGGGTTGTTGAAATTAAGAATAATAAAAAAGTGTGGAATAAAAAAGATTCAATTCTAAGAATAACTCCAGAAGAACCACTTATATCAACCGATACCGAAATTGTAAAAAATAATGAAATTGTGGAAAAAACAGATAAACCAAAACCTACAGATTATAATATTTTCGTTAAATATCGTTTAAATAATTTTAAAGATGTTAAGTTTGATTTCGTTCGTAATGAATGGCAAGAATTAAAGAAAAAACCTGAGGAACTTAAAGATACAATGGATGTAGCAAAAAAATGGTTTGAAGAAAATAAAGATATAGTTTCTAAAAAAACAAAGAAATAATATTAAAAAATTGATAATACTTATTTAAATATAATTATATTAATATATTTATTAACATGAATACAATTAGTTTACAAAAAAATAATAACATCGTACTAATTGATTGTAGTTATTATATTTTTCATAGATATTTCGCAACATATAGATGGTTTTCTTTCCAAAAAATAAATATACCAATTGATGATATTGTTTATAATGATATATTTATAAATGCATTTTATAAACATATTAATAATGATATTAAAAAAATATGTAAAATGTGGAAAACAAATGTTTCAAATATTATATTATGCAATGATTGTCTGAGATGTGATATTTGGAGAAACGATATTTATGATAAATATAAAGCAACACGAGTGCAAAAAACTAATTTTAATAAAAAAATATTTACTATATTTGAAGATTATGTTAAAGAATTAGGAATTCAAAATATTTCTTCTGAAAGATTGGAAGGAGATGATATTATATATTTATCACATAAATATATAAAAAATAAATTACATAGTAATAATAATATTATTATTATAACAAATGATAATGACTTTCTTCAATTAATTGATAAAAACGTTCTTATTTATAATATGCAATTTAAAGAACTTAAAACAAGAGGATTTGAAGATCCTAAAATTGATTTGTTATTTAAGGTAATATATGGAGATAGAAGTGACAATATTTCAAAAATTGGTTCTTGTATTACAAAAGAAAACGCTTTAGTATTATCAAAAATGTATCCAAATGATCGTCTCAAGTATATTAAAGAAAATGGTTTAGAAGAAAAATTTAATTTAAATATGAAATTAGTTTCTTTTGAAAACATACCTGATATTTATATTGATAATTTTAATAATAATATTAAAATTATTATTAATTAATTTATATAAATTATTAATTATATTCTATAAAATTTATCTATTCTTTTTTATATTAATGTTGAAAAATTGATAACGTTTTTGTTATTATTATTACTATGGTAAGAATTGTTAATTACAATAATGATAAAACAATTCAAGATGATAAAATTAAAAAATATTCTATATGTAAATGTTGTAAAATTTACAATGTAAATAAGTCTATTGTTCTACAACCAAATAAAGAGATATTGAAAAGTAAACTTAGTATTGATAATTGGTGCGTAAATCGCAATAAAATATCAAATAAATGTCATAATATTATATGTAATTGTAAACATAAATCAAGATTAATATTTATGGATTACACAAAAAGTAAATAATATGTTTGCGTATTATATCTTTTATATTTTTTATATTTAGATATGTATAAAAATGATGTTTTATAAATTGATGTCCGAACTTAGTAATGTAGAAATAAATGAATGTAATAATTTAATAAATAACAATTTTATTTCTAATAGATTTGATACATATGAAAGTGTTATATTTTATATAATTGATAAAAAAATTGTAGGTTTTGTAGGTATTGCAGATAATGGTTTAAATCAATTATGTACTGATATATTATATCGTAAGAAAGGAATTGCAAGTAATATTATAGAATATAGTAAAAATATATTACAAACATCAATCTATTTATATATATGTAAAAAAAATATTGAAACAGAGTATTTACTTAATTTTTATAAAAAACATAATTTCGTTGTTGAATTTGAAAATGAAATTGAATATAAAATGATATATACTTTTAAAAATTGATTATATTTTTTTTTGTTATTTATATTTAAGTAATGGATATAAACGTTTATATCGACGGATCTTGCGTTAATAATGGTACACCTAAAGCAAAAGCTGGTTATGGAGTATTCTTCAAAAATGAAGATCCTAGAAATGAATATGCACGTGTAGAAGGAAAACAAACAAATAATACAGGAGAATTGACAGCAATGATAAGAGCATTAGAAATATTACAAGATGAAATTGAAAAAAAGAGAAAAATACACATATATACAGATTCAGAATATGTTATTAAATGCTGTGGTAGTTATGGAAGTAAACTTGCTAAGAATGATTGGAAAACATCACTTGGAAAAACTCCATCAAATTGTTTATTATTGCAAAAAATATATGAACTATACAATCCTTTTAAAAAACATATAGTATTGACACATATTAAAGCACATACTAATTTACAAGACGAACATTCATTGGGTAATGAAGGTGCAGATAGACTTGCTAATTTATCTGTAAATAATATAAGAGATAACTCTGAAGATTATGATAATGTATTGTTAAATAGTGTTATTAAAAATGAAACGAATAAACATTATATATCAATTAATTATAATAATAAAGAAGCTGTAAAAAGTTTAGGGGCTAAATGGGATATTAAAAGAAAAAAATGGTATTATGAAAATAATATTAGTGAAGAAAATATCGAAGCTATTAAATTAATTGAATTATCGAGTATTGATGAAATAGATAAAATACCGAATCCTGACTTTAGTAATTGTGATGATGAAAGTGTAAAAAAAATATATTTGAAGATACCATTTAAAAATAAAGATAATGTTAAGAAAAATGGGGGTAGATGGGACCCAGATATGAAGTCTTGGTATTACTTATCAAATATTGATAAAAATAAAATAGATATTATTAGGAGTTTGCAAAATTAAATATTAGTTTTCAATACTTTATTAATATAATTTAAATTAATTAAAGGTAATATAGGAGTACATTCCCATAAATGAGTTTTAAGAAAAGTTTGTATTTTATATTTTTTAGGATACATATGATATAACCCTGTATATATATCATCCATATATTTTTTATGATTATATTTCAATAAGTTTATACTTTCTTTTGGTAATACAATTAGAAGCTGAATATACGATTTAATGAAATTATTATTTTTAATAACTTCAGGTTCTTTACGTGCGATTGAATGATTAGATATATCTTTTAATGTAGGTGGATAATTATAAGGATAGTACCATTCACAATCTATATCTTTTCCTTTATAATAAGCATAAACCCAATATATACCAATTATATAATTATTACAAGCATTGAAAACAACAGTTGAATCAATAGTTACGTTATTATCAAATAATTCCTTATAATATTCTTTATGCCATTTTGAAGGATTATTATAAATATGATATGCTAATTTATCTTTATTTTTTATAGCATAAAAGTCACTTGGTATTTTTGATGAATCAGGTACTCTTTTTTTAATATATTTTTCACATATTTTAAATATATCATTATCTTCAGATTTAGATAGATATTTAAAAATATTTTTTATACATTCGTAATTAATTTTTCCATTTGATACGAGCAAACCATTTTCTTCTATAGAGGTTTTAGTCGCTAACAATAATTTATCTACACCGTCAGTTTTAAGATCTATAGTTAGTAAATGTGGTATAAAGTCATTTCCCAAAATAGAACAAGCGGTACAATATGTTTCTATCAAATCATCATCATTATATTTTAATTTTTTATTTTTCAAATCCCATTTAAAATAAAGTTCACATAATATTGAATTTCTGAGATTATCAATATTTAAATAATTACAAACGTTTTCATTTGTTTCACGCATCAAATGAATATTTTTACGGTGAGATATTAATGATAATATAATTAAATCAGCGTCAAGACCGTGTATAATTATATTATCATTATTTGTAATTGTTTGCAATTTACGAAATAGTTTATGTTCTCCCTCTCCATTTTCATCACTTCCGCTATAATTTATTTCTACATTATGTATAGAATATCTAATCTTTGAATTAATATACATATTCAGTTTATTCATAAATTCTGTCCCTGGTGTTATAGCATTTGTATCCCAGATAGGTTTTTTTACTTTTTCTTCATCTAATACATTTCTATATACCGAAAGATAGCGTCTTTTACGTTGTTGAAACATTTTAGCAACTGGTGCAACGCCATCTGCGCAAATAATATATTTTTTTGCCTTGTATGTATCAATATAATACTCTATTTTCAACCATATATTTTCTAATATTTTTTCTTCAATATTATCAATATTGTTTTTCATAACATCTTGTGCAATATTGTGAATTATACCGTTAAAGTCAATACAATAAATATCTGTAATATCTGGTTTTTTATTATATATTATATTATTATATTTTTGTGTCAATGAATAAAAATAATATGGAATACCCATTTTTATTTTATTATTTAATATTTATTTATATGATAATCATTTTTTATTTTTCTTCGTATGATATTAGAATATAAATAAAAAATGCCGAGTACCTCTATCAACATTAATGATATTTTCTTTGGGTCAGAACAATCAAAGTATGCAGGTATCGCATTATTTACTACAATTATAATAATATGTTTAGCAATATTATTTTCAAGTAGTAAAATTCCTATAGATCAACGTTTAATGTTTGTATTGTTTGTTATTATCATATCAGTTCCTTCGATACTTATGTCTTTATTTGAATTAACTTGTATAGTTACTGGTGGGAACTATAAGACACGTTGGTGGTGTTGGGCTCTTGCATGGGTATTATCAGCAATAATCATTATATATTGTATAATGATTATAATATCTATGATAATGTCAATGTCTTCATATGATATGGCTAATGAACGTATATCGGAAGATATTGAAAATAGCAAGGTTAATAAAGAGAATGCTAATAAATATGCTGTAAATATTATGAAACAATATGAAGATGATGTAAGTAATAATCGTTCATCTCAACAACATCAACAAGTTCAACAAGAACATCAACAAGTTCAACAAGAACATCAACAAGAACCTCAACGAGTTCAACAACAACCTCAACATATGCAACAATCATCACAACATATGCAACAATCATCACAACATATGGAACAATCACCACAACATATGGAACAATCACCACAACATATGGAACAATCACCTCCCAAACATAATATGCAAACACAACCTTTTCCGCAAATGTCAAATAATGAGCTAATAGGATTCGATCATAATGATAATTTATCACCATTAAATGAAACAAATGAATTACCTCGTCAAATCCTAAATAAACCTGATGTAGTTAAACAACAAATGTCATATCAAGAAAGTTTTGATATAAATGGATATGATAATTTAGATGATAAATATCAATCATTTTAAAGATAATAATTAATAATTGTATTTTTTTTATTTACCATAATAAAAACATTTAAGAAATGTTTGATATTATACTATAATTATTGATATTTTTATAAAAATGAGAAAAAGAGATGAAGATAATATCAAAAAAAATACATATTTTCGCCCACAAACTTGTAGAAATTGTGGAATTAACGGACATTTATATAAAGATTGCCCTCATCCAATTATGAGTTTTGGCGTTATATGTTATAAGATTGTTAATAATGAAATAAAATATGTTATGATACAACGAAAAGATAGTTTAGCTTTTATGGAATTTGTAAGAGGGAAATATAATTCAGAAGATTCAATTTACATTAAGCAATTGATAGAATATATGACTGAAGGAGAAAAAAATATGTTATTGAATAAGACATTCGATCAAATATGGAATTATACATGGTGTCAAGTTTATCAACCTATATATAAACAAACAAAAGAATATAGTGATTCAAAAACAAAGTTCGAATATATAATTAATAATGTTTACTTAAAAAGTTTTATATTTTCAAAGAAACTAAATACTAATTATTTGGAACAAGAATGGGGATTTCCTAAAGGACGTAAGAAAATAAAAGAATCTGATATTGATTGTGCTGTAAGAGAATTTTGTGAAGAAACTCAATTATTTAAAGACGATATCATGATAAACGAGAATATAATTCCATTACAAGAGATTTTTTTTGGAACAAATAATATATTGTACAAACATGTTTATTATACTGCAAAGATAGTTAAAGATGATGCAAAGTTATATATTGATAACAATTGTATAGAACAAATAAGAGAAATAAGAGCATTGAAATGGTTTACATACAACGAAGTTTTAAGTCATATCAAACATCATAATATAGAAAGAATAAAAATCTTCAAAAAAGCACATAGTATTATAAGCGATTTAATATAATATTTCTTTAATATTAATAGATATAATGGATAAAAAGCATAATATTGATAAAATATGTCCTGATGGGAAAGAATTAAATAAATTGACTGGAAGATGTGTTAATAAATGTAAAGAAAATGAAAAAAGAGATATACTTACAGGACGGTGTGTAAAAGATTATAAATCTATAAATAATAATATTGTAGAAAAAATATGTCCTGAAGGAAAAGAATTAAATAAATTGACTGGAAGATGTGTTATTAAATGTAAAAAAAATGAAAAACGAGACTTAATTACAGGACGTTGTGTAAAAGATTATAAGGCTATACTAAAAGTATCACCTAAAGTATCACCTAAAGTATCACCTAAAGTATCGCCTAAAGTATCACCTAAAGTATCACCTAAAGTATCGCCTAAAGTATCTTCAAAATCATCTTCAAAATCATCTTCAAAATCATCTTCAAAATCATCTTCAAAATCATCTTCAAAATCATCTTCAAAATCATCTTCAAAATCATCTTCTAAGTCATCTTCAAAATCATCTTCAAAATCATCTTCTAAGTCATCTTCAAAATCATCTAATAAATCATCATCTGTAAATAATGATAATTTAATTTTGTATTATCCAGATTTAGAAGATCCAGAATTTACATCAAAAATAGCAAATAATATGGAATTTGCTATTCATAAGATACCTAAATTTCAAATAATAAAAAGCATTGATGATTTCAATAAGGTTTCTGATAGATTATGCGGAACGTTTGAAACATCTCTTTATCAACATTTTGTAAGTCAGTATATTTCATATAGAACACCTTATAAAAGTATTTTATTGTATCATGGTGTTGGTGTTGGTAAAACTTGTTCTGCAATAACTTTATCAGAATCTTTATTGACACCACATAATACTTTATCAGAACCTATGATATGGGTAATAATGCCTCATTCATTAAAACAAAGTTTTAAATCGCAGATATTTGATATAGATACACATACATTTAAAAATATCACAAATCAATGTACTGGTGATAATTACGTTAAATTGATTAATATATATGAGTCTTCGTTTAATAATAAAATTAAATTAAATACAGAACTTAAAAAAATACTGAAAACAAGATATAAAATATTTACATATGATGGTTTTTCTAAATATATAAATGAAAACTATTCTGAAAAAATTGTTGAAAACAAAGTGATAATAATTGATGAAGCACATAATGTGAGAAGTACAAACAAGAAAGATAAAGATTCATTTATTGCTTTAACAAAATCTTTAAAAGATGGTATAAATAATCGATTGATATTATTATCAGCAACTCCAATGTATAATGAACCAAGAGATATTCTCGATCTTTTCAAATTAATGTTGATAAATGACAAGAGAGAAGATATATTAAAAAAAAATGCGAAAACTTTTAATAATATTAAACTCAAAATAGATTCTGATGTAATTAATTTAATTAAAAAATTAACTTCTACATATATATCATATTTAAAAGGTAAAAATCCTTTTACATTTGCTTTAAAATTAAGTCCTAAAAATAGTGGTATTAAAATAATGACTAAAACACCTGTGAAAGACCCCTCTAATAAAAAAATAGACATAAAAGAATTAAACTGGCTTAAAAATATTAAAGACGGTGTAATAACATCTAAATTAGGAATATCTCAAAAAGCTATAATAGAGAAGTTAGGATATAATAAATTAATAAAAGACGAAGAAACAAGTGATGATATTGTAGAAAGTGTAGAAAATAAGCAAAATCAAAATATGAAGTTATTACAACCAATGAATATTGTATATGATACAGATATCGGAAGTGATGGATTTTACACATTTTTTACAAAAACAAAAACAACTGATCCATTATCAGTAAGATATAATAAAGAATATCATAATGCTTTGTATCCAGATGAAGAACATTTAGGAAAATATTCAGGTAAATTCTTAAATATATGTAATTTTATAAGAAAGTCTAAAGGTGTAGTTGTCATATATTCAAGATTTTTATTATCAGGTATTTTACCGTTTGCTATTTGCTTAGAACATCTTGGATATTCAAGAGAAGGTACAAATAATATATTAACAAAAGCAGATATTGTTGATGATAAACCAGTATATGAAAATGTTAAAACTCCTAAATATTGTATTTTAACAAGTGATAAAAAAGAGATTATGGGAACAACAACAATAGATAATCTAATAAAAAAAATTAATAAACCTGAAAATATTAATGGAGAATTAATAAAGATTATTTTAATTACACCTGTCGCAAGTGAAGGATTGAGTTTCTATAATGCAAGAGAAATACATTTAATTGAACCTTGGTATCATTTCAATAGACCAGACCAAATTATTGGAAGAGGAATAAGAAATTGCCGTCATCAAGGATTACCATTTGAAGAAAGAAATGTTACAGTTTTTATACATGCAAGTGTTGACGATGACGAAACTAAAGAAACAATTGATATACACGCTTTGAGAATATCTACAAGAAAATACATAGATAGTATAAAAGTCGATCGTATTATATCAGATAATGCATTAGATTGTGGTATAATGAAGAATATAAATTATTTTCCAAAGTCTAATTTTCAAATGGGAAAAGTAAAAATTAATACATCTCAAGGTAATGTATTTGAATATGAGTTTGGAGATAAAGAAGAAGATGAGCCATCTTGTGATAGTGAAAATAAAAATGTAGATACTTCAGGATATAGAAGTGAGGTTTATAAACATCTTCTAAAAAGAACTCAAACATCTTTAATTAATTTAATAAATAGTTATATTGATATGAATATATTTTTTATAGAATTTTCAACATTATATGAAAAAATGGCGATTGATAATGAGTTACTCATGTATACTATAGAAAAGTCTATATATCCCTATATTTTATTAAATGGATATTATATAATAATTCATAAAAACGGTATTCGTTTAATATTAAATGAAGAAAAATATTCTAATAAATTAAGTATTGTAATAGAAGATAAAAAACTTGAAGAAAATGAAATAATACTAAATATTATAGATAATGAAAATGATAATATAGAAAAAATAATAAATAGTTTTGATATAGATTATTCTAACATAAATTCTACAACTATTTCCATTTATCTAAATCTAGATTCAGAAAGTTTAAAAATAATAATGAAACATATTCTTAGTATATATAATATGTCTTTTGATAAAAAATTAAGTTTTATTACAAATTGTTTATATAAACAAGGTGTTTTAATTAAAAATAAAGAAATACCATCATTTATCAAAAATAATAATGAATTTATTGGTTATGTAAATATTTTCGATATTAATAAAGATAATGATATAGATGTTAATCTTCATGTTAAAGGAACTGATATATATAATATTGGAGTTACAAAAAGAGAAAAAGACGAACTAATTAATTCAAGAGTTTTGAGAAATAATATACCGGATGATATGACATTAGAGACAATACCTTACGGAATAATAGAACCTTTTAAAAATAAAACTGGTGTTATAAATAAGTTTAAAATATATTCAATTGATCCTATTGTTGGTAAAGGTAAAAAAACAGGAAGAGTTTGTGAAACATACTATGACTCAGATCATAATAACTTTATCAAACAAATTGACAATAATAATGTAATTACTAAAATGAAAAACAAGAAGATTTATTGTAATTATATTGCAAATAAACTATTAGTATTAGATAGGTTAATATTATATCCATTATATAAACCAATTTAACAAGATGTATTAATAGTCCCTTTAATATTTTCTTTATTATAAATTATATTTGAATTATTATAATTAACTTGTTTATTAAATAAAAATGATATAAATAATGCTGTTGATACATTCCATCGATTATTTACAATACCTGACATAATTTCAGAAGTTTTTTTCATACCAAAAACTTTACTAAACTCTATTTTTGAAATAAAGTCTATAAGTTTTTCTTTTACTGTAGAAGTACAATTATCAAATGTTCCAGTCTCAGATAAAATAATATCTATTGGTTTAAATATTATTTTTTTATTTTCTAAAACTTTTAAATTTATCTTTTTTTTAATAAAACTTTTTTCTAATTTAATATCTTCATTTTCTAATTGAATAACTTCTTTTTCTAATTTAATAACTTCTTTTTCTAATTGAATATCTTCTTTTTCCAATTGAATAACTTCTTTTTCTAATTTAATAACTTTATTTTCTAATTTAATATCTTCTTTTTCTAATTGAATATCTTGTTTTTTGTTAGGAGATATATTTTGCGAATATTTATTATATAATTCTATATTATTACTTTTCCATAATATATCATCATTATTGAGACACGAAGTTAATTTTTCTTTTAATAGTTTTATCATTACTTAATGTAATAATATATTTCTATATCATTTTTTAAGTTATTATATAATCTTCATATTTTAATACATTTTCTAAAACATTTATTTGAATTATATTCTGTTTCATATATTTTTTTTTTAATAAATAGAATTTCATACTTGACGAAAACTTTTGCCTTGATATATTGGTATTATTGCAATTAATAAGCTCTGGTTTATCATTTAAATTATCATAACATTTATCTTTAGTTGATATACTATCATTTAATTGGTCTTTCATCAATTCATATTTTGTTATTTCATTTTGAGAACTAATACAAAATAAAATATAATTATTTAATTTCAATAAAATATCTTCTTCTAACCAATTTAGATTTAAAAAAACACCATTGTTATTTTGTGTATAATTTGTTTTATTTTCAATTATTATTTTAAATAATTCTAATATTTCATTAGATGTTAATTTTATAATATTATTTTGTATTGATTTACATAATTCTATTTTATTCATTTTTATTATTATTTAGTATTACATTTTTATATTTATATATTAAATATATTAAGGATATTCATCATTTTCAAGAATAGATTCATTTTCATCTATTGATAAATCATCATCTTCATCATCGTTTATATCATCATCTTCATCATCATCTTCTTCATCTTCATCTTCATCTTCAACATCATCATTTTCTTCATCATCTACATCAAACACTTTTTTATTTTCTTTTAATTTTATATTAATCTTTTTAATACCATCTTCTTCTTCATCGTATTCTTCTTCTTCGTCGTCATTATTTATTTCATATTCATTTTCAATATCTATAATATCTAATCCATCGTCTTGTAAATCATCATCATTTTCATCTTCTATAGATACTTCGTCATCTTCAATATCACTAATAATAATTTCTTCATTTTTATCTTTAAGAATCTTACCAACAATAGAAATCATTTTATCATACAAAGTAAACTTTTTACCACATACAAGAACATTAACAATATCACCAATTTTTACTTCATCTATATTAACTTCAGACTGTATTCCTGATGTAATTCTTGGAATAATAACTTCTAATATAGCCATATCTTCGTGCATACCAATAGCTCTTAATCCGAGATTATTTTTAGCTTTTACAACACATTTAATAACAGAATCTTGTATAGGATTACATATTTCAGCGATACAGCATAAATCAAAAGCAATATTACCGTTTAAGTGAGATTCCTTTATATATCCTGTTGAACGTTTAATAATTTTAATACTGTCTTTTTTAATATATCCATGTTTACTACAGCTATTTTCTAACGTATTTTTAACTTTAGATATAATAACTTGTTCGTAATCATGATTTAATTCTTTAGGTATCAAAATTATTGTAGTATTAAACTTTATAGGCATAAACATTTTTGACGTCATTAATAATTATATTCTATTTTCTATATGAATGTATCATTTTTTTTATTTATATATAAAAATAAAAAAAAATTGATATATAAATCTTATATCTATAATAAATATAAGAGAATATGAATATTGAAATATCAAAGGACGATAATATTATGAAAGTCATTGATAAACATTCATCTTTAATTTCAACAAAAGACTGTGTATGTTTAATTAAATTTAATAATTATTCATCATGGTCTGAAAAAGAATATAATAACTTTATAAATGTAATGAAAACTGAAGGATTTTCTGAAAATGTAGAACCTCAAGTATTGAATATATCATCCGATACTACACTATTCACAATTTCAGGAAGTAGCAGTATATTAAGGTATTGTTCTTTAAATACGTATAAAAAGAAAGATGCGATTATTTATAATTATAAAACAGAAGGTAAAGATATCGTTGATGATATTTTTGATTCAAAACTAATATTTGAATCTTTTGTAAAAAATAATATTTCACAACAAGAAGATATTAATCCTAACTGGGGTGATATTCGTAAGTTTTTCAAAATTGATAAAAAGGTTATTTATACTGATACTAAAACAAATATTCGGTATATTGTTAATATTACAAAATATAATGGATTAGATCCTGATATTACAAGTATAGATAATATTAATTTACATTATTCTTTTAAAACATCTGGTGTTATTAAATCATCACAAAGATATGAATTTTATATTGATATAACCAATGCAAATAAAGAATATATATTACCATCCATCATTAAGATGGAACAAGCATTATATTTATCAACATTTATCATTTCTAAAAAGCAACAGACAAATATTATAAAGTCTTATTATGAACTTGTTAAAAATGACATTAAATTATTAGGTCTAGATAATAAAAAGTTTACACCTACCAAACCGCATCTTTTAACACCAAAACCCGTAACATTAGAAAAAAATAATGTTTTCAACCCTGATGAATATGGAATTATAAGTATATTATCAGAGTATACAGTTACAGAAAAAGCAGATGGTGAAAGATTACTAATGTATATTGATAATACAGGTAATATATATTTAATAAATAATACTTATAGAGTAATAAATACTGGATTAGTTGCTACTAAAGAATTACATAATTCTCTCATAGACGGAGAATATATATCATGTAATAGTCGTAAAGACAATTCTAATAATGGATTATATGCTGCATTTGATATATATTATTATGGTGGAGAAAAAATAACTAGTCTATCTTTAATTGCAGATAAAAAAGAAGATAAAAGTAGATATAATTATTTGATTAACACAAAAAAATATATAAAAGAAGTAGAATTTTCTTTAAATTATATTGTTAAAAATCACATATATAATAAAGATATTCTAAAAGATTGTGATAATATCTTATCGGGAAATATAAAATATCCTTATGATATTGATGGATTGATATTTACACCTGCTAAACTTGCTGTTTATTCACAATTTGCAAATAAACCTGTAGCTTTAACAAGTAATGTTAAATGGGATAGAGTTTTTAAATGGAAACCTCCAGAACAAAATACAATAGACTTTCTTGCTAAAGGTGGTAGAATAATAAAGATTGATGGTATAAAATATAAGGAGATGTATTTATATACAGGTTATGATGCTTCAAAGTGGGAAAATTATACAATCGACGATGCTTTAAAACAAGTATATGATAAAGCATATTGTAGAATGATTCAAGAAAAAAATAAATCTTACGTTCATAAAAAGTTTCAACCTACAATATATTATAGTGATGGAATAGAAAAGTCTCTCATAAAATTAAACTCAAGTAATGAGGTTAGATGTGAAAATGGTGATAAGATAGAAGGAGATCTCATTGTCGAGTTTCGCTATATTTTAGATGAAAGTATTCCTGTATCTATGAGATGGATTCCAATGAGAGTAAGAGATGACAAAACAAGAGTATATAAAACAGGTGAATTATCACAAACTGCTAATGATTTAAAAGTAGCACTGAGTATTTGGAGAACTATACATAATCCTGTTACAGAAAGTATAATTCGTGGAAAAGCTCCAATAATGAATATGGATATTCTTGATGTAGAATTATTAGAAGCAGATGATGTATATTATTCTAGAAATATCCCAAGAGAAGCTTTATTATCATATAATATGCTTCAATTTCATAATTTAGGAATTAAAACTATGCTTTATTCAAAACATAAAAAGAAAGGTTCTCTTGTAGAATTGGCTTGTGGTGAAGGTGGAGATATGAAAAGATGGATTGATAATGATTATAAATTTATATTAGGTATAGATTTAGTTAAAAAAAATATATATGGACCTATGTCTGGAGCTTATAGTAGACTTTTAGGAGAGAGGAAAAGATATTTTAGAGTTAGAAAAGAAGAAAGGGAAAAACCTATTTTTCCAAATATGGTATTTATTGCTGGTGATTGTGGAAAATCTATAATTACTGGTGAATGTTCTTTGTCAATTGATGATAATGAAAGTTATGAAACATTAAAACAAGTTTTGAATAGAAATAAAGGATATTTTCAAAAAAAATATCCTTATATTGCTGGACAAGGAGCGAATGGATTTGACGCATGTTCATGTATGTTTAGTATTCATTATTTCTTCAAGAGTGAGGAAACATTAAATACTTATTTAGATAATGTAAGTTCTTTATTGAAGAAAGATGGTACTTTCATATGTACTTTTATGGATGGTAAAAGAATAACAGATGCTATTAATGATAATGATGGAGATATGGTTAATGGTATAAAAAATATTAATGGTAATAAAGGTATTCCTGTATGGTCTATAATTAGAAGATATAATAAAGACGATACAGATAAATATAATAAAAAGATAAATGTATTTATCGAGTCTACAAATAAATATATACCTGAATATCTTGTTTCATTTGAATTACTTGTTGAAAAATGTAAAGAGTATAATTTAGAATTAGTCGATAGTGAATTATTCTCTGAATATTTCAATAATATAAAAAAAAATATACCTGACGAAGATAGTGATAAAGAACATATACATAAAATTGTAATGGAATTGGATAAAGACGAAGTATTAAAAAAGTTTAGTTTCTTTAATCGTTGGTGTATATTTAAGAAAAGTAATTAATTAGATATATATTTATTATTCGTATATAAAAGATAATTTATTTTTATAAATATATATAAGATGATTTTATTTTATAGTTCTTTTTGTAATCATTGTAATATGTTATTAGATAATATTAAGAGATATGATAAAGAAAAGAAAATAAAACTTGTATCTATTGATGAATTATTAACAAAAAATATTAATATAGAAAGTAAAATACATTCTGTTCCTGCTTTTATGATACTTCCAAGTAAAGAAATTTTATTTGGTAAAGACGTATTCGATCATCTTTTATTACCTGGACGAGGTTTGCTTTATCAAGATCAAAATACAAGATTAGAAAATAAGGTTTCGTTAAATAGTGAAAAGACAGAAAATAACGATATTATCCCAATATCAACAAAAGAAGAAGGAGAACCAATGGCTTTTACATTAAAAAGTTTTAATTTTTCTGATAATTTTTCTACTTTAGAAGATTGCGAAGAAGAATTAAAAGATAAAAATTATAATTGGGACTTTATTACGAATGATAAAAATATTTCAGATGGTATAAAAGTTATCGATAGTTCTACAAATAATGAAGAAAAATCAACAAAAGATAAATTACCATCATTAGAAGAATTACAAAAAATAAGAGATAATATCAAATATTAATATATAAGGAATATCATATATATTTTTATTATATAGAATGTCAAATCAGTTTGTTTTTAATCAATATTATATTGATTTTATAAAAAGACTAAAACAAGTTGCAAAAAAAATGAAAGAAGATGTAAGTGATAAAATAGACGAAGATACTGAAAAGGATTATCTTTTTTCAAAAAAAGTTATGAAGTCTATTAAAAGTAACTATGTTACATTGGATAAATCGTCTGACGAGTATATTATATATATTAATTCCTTACCTAAAGAATTTTGGGATTCTTATATTGAATTAGACGAAAGTCTTCCTGATACATGGTTTACTGATGATTCAGTTAAAGATGTTGAGTTATATCAAAATATATCTATATCAACAATTCGTAAATTAATTGCTGACGATTATTTATGTCATCATTTTTTAACTGTATTTTATCTTTTTAAAAATGATTTAGATGATGAAAATGTGAAAAAATATGTAACTATTTTTCAAGGTTCGTTTAATCAAGAATTGATAGACGCAATTGAAAATGTAACTCATAAAAAGTTAATTAAAAGATTGAATGATTTAAAACTAAAAAACTTAAAAAATAAAAGTGGTATAGATATGGCTGGTATGGAAGGAACAACATTGGGAAAACTTGCAAAAGAAATATTGGAAGATGTTGATATGGAAAAGTTACAAAAATCAATTGGTGATAATGGTGATATTTTAAAAGCAATAGGTGATCCTGATAGTGGTTTTAGCGAACTCATTACTAATGTAAGTAGAAAAATGGCTACTAAAATATCAAATGGAGAACTTAAACAAGAAAATCTTTTACAAGATGCTATGAAGTTTGCTTCTACTATACCTGGTATTTTTGGAAATTCTAAAGATAGTGGTAAATCTTCAGGAGGTGGTGGAGCTTCTAATAGTCAACCTGATATGGCTAATATGATGAATATGATGAGTTCAATGATGAATAATAAAGATGGGATGGATGCTTTACAGAAAATGATGGGTGGTGGTGCTGGGAAAGCCAAAAAAGGAACTCGTCAAACTTATGATAAAAATGCTTATAAAAGAAGTATGGCTGCGAATAAATTAAAATCAAAAATAGATAAACGGAGAGAAGATTCTTCTAATGAATAATAATAATATAGATATTAGAATAAGAATAGAAAAACTATGTTTTGGTTAGATAATTTAAATGAACTTATTAAACCAATATTAATACCTGATGTTAATATGACTTTAGATGAAAAACTAAATGCGATAATTAGGTTTATTTTATTTATAGGTATTATATCTACATTTTTATTTAATGATACAAGATATATTCTTTTTATATTAATAATTATGATAATATCTATATTTATATATAATTATCAATATGAAAAAAATAAGAAGATAGAAAAATATCTTGATTCGAATGATATTGATATTGTCAATAATAGCAAATGTATAAAACCCACACAATCAAATCCTTTTATGAATCCTAATATTTTGACTATAAAGGAAGGTAATGAAAATTACAATGCGTGTTCTATTGGTAATAAACGAATAAATGAATCTATGAATGAATTTTTTAACAATAATGTTTTTAGAGAAACTGATGATATATATGATAAATCTCTTTTAGATCGTCAATTTTATACTGTCCCTTCAACAACTATCCCTAATAATAGAGAACAATTAGGTGAATGGCTTTATGATAGAGGACCATCTTGTAAAGAAAATGGTATGGTTTGTTATAATAATTTATATAATAATATCAAGAATTCAGTGCAAATATAATTGAAATTTTTATATAAATTTGATTATTTTTTTTCTAATTAATAGAATAATTATTTACTATTATATGAATAATATAGATTTAGATTTTAGTATAGATAAATATTTTGAAAAATTAGATAATTCTATTAAAATAATATTATTACGTAAAGAAAAAGAAATATTAACATATGATATTTTAGACACTGAAAAGTCTAAAAAAAATAAATTAATTTTTCTGAAACAAAAACAATATCAAATGAAAATTGGTGAAATTTGGCAAGAAGTTTTGGGAAGTTATAAAGATTATTTAAATTTAAAAAACAGGACATTCTTCTGGTTTAGACATATTATCTCATACAAAAAAAGTAGCTATAGAATTAAAAAATAGAACTAATACAGATAATTCTTCTTCTAAAAAAAGCAATTTAGATAAATTAGCGATTTTTAAAAAATGTAATCCGGAATATATATGTATTTATGCTAATATTAATTGTGATACAGAACAACAAACTATGAAAGGTTCTATTAAAAAAATATTACATAATAAAAGTGAATTAGAGATTCATATTGGATACGAATTTCTTAAATATATATTAAAAGAAGATTATATTAGTATAATAGAGTTCGTAAAAAAAACTATTGATAAATATACATAATAGCTTTATAATAGATTTATAATAGATTTATAATAGATTTATAATAGATTTATAATAGATTTATAATAGATTTATAATAGATTTATAATAGATTTATAATAGATTTATAATAGAGAGTCCCATATATTTCGAGAGTTCTACAAGAACAGCATTTCCAATTTGTTTATATTGTGAGTTTAAACTTCCAACAAATTCATAATTATCATCAAATGTTTGAATTCTTGCATATTCTCTAATTGTTAAAGGTCTTTCCTCTAATGGGTGACATCTTTCAGTTTGCTTTTGTGAAGGAGTACATAGTAATGTTAAGGATGTTTTTTCCATAGAAAGACGATATAAAATACCTCTTTTTCCACCTCCTGAATAATAACTATTTCCTAAATATTCTTTTTGAATATCTTCAGGTAAATTAATCCAACAACCACCTTGAGGTATCATTTTAAATAAAGATATTTTATAATCATTGTATTTAGAACACATAGATTCAGGTACATTATATAACACATCTTTTAGTAATTTTTTCGTAGAACTTTCTTTCGGAAATTCAAATTTTCCATTTATAGTTTTTAATACACCTATAATAAATATTCTTTCTCTTTTTTGAGGAACATCATAATTTGAAGAATCTAAACATTTGTAAGTAATATTATATAGTTTAATATCATTAAGTGTATCTATTATTTTTTTCATAGTTATACCATCATTATGTGACAATAATCCTTTAACATTTTTCTATCATAAATATTTTAGGTTTAATCAAAGATAATATTTCTATAAATTTCATCATTAAGTCTCCTCTTGGGTCTTCAAGACCTTTTCTTAATCCTGCATGAGAAAATGACTGACATGGTACACCTCCAGTTAATAAATCAACATTATTTATATATTCTGTATAATCTATTTTATCCATAGAAGAACATATAATATTTAGGTTAGGATGATTTTGTTTTAAGGTTTTGCAACAATCTATATTATTGTCATTCAATAATAAAGGGGTAAAACCTGCTTTAATTAATCCCGAACTTAAACCTCCACATCCAGCACATAATTCAATAAAAGTATATTTATGTTTTTCAGTTTTTTCAGAGTGTAATATTGTGTTTTCTTCACTATTAGTATTAAGTATTTCTTGATTTAATCGAATTAGTTCTTGTAATTGTGATTTATTTTTAGAACTACATTTCATAATACCAATATTTTTACATAAAAGTAATAGATCTATTTTTGACATATTTAATATATCCATATTGTATTAACTATATTTATATTATATTATCATTTTTTTATATTTATATTAATGATAAATAATATATATTTTATTTATTATTAAAAGATAGATAATGGGAGATAATACATTTGACACATCAACAAGTATATGTTCTGATACTTGTTGGAAAACCGCTAAAGATTTAAATAACAATAAGATCGAAGGTTACAATATATACCCTAATAATAATGTTGATTGTCAAAGTCCATATGTTAGAATGACAGATATGTATCTTAATCATCCTAATTTAAGAGGACGACCTGGTTATGGTTTAGCGGATGATTGTTTAATAGATAATTATTCAATGTTAAGAAATGATCCTAATTCGTTAACACATGATAAATGTAGAATACAATTAATAAATAGGATATTTACAGCTGGACCAAATTTAAGATGTGGTGCAACAAATATTGGTGCTGAATTGGAGTTAATAGAGGGTTCAGATACAAATAATGTAAAATGTAGAAAACAAATTATGGAAGAAGAAATGAATAATTTTATGCCTTTATTAGATTGTGTAAAAGATATTCAAAATCATGAGAATATTGTACCATTATGGACTAATGGAGGTGAAGATACACGATCTTACGTTCATAGAACTGAATTTAATAAAAATTGTAATTGGGGAGGAAGAAATAAGAACTTTTCAATATAAAAAAAAAAATATTGTATTATAGAAGATATATGAGTTTTAACAGAACTACATACGATACTTGTTCATATAAACAAGAACTACAGGGAAACGTAAGTACATTAAGTTATGTATTATCACCATATAGATATGAACATTCAAGTAAATGTCGTCATCAACTCGGTTTTATAGGAGGAACAGCAGTTTCACACATCCAAGGAAATCTCGTTGATTTAGATAGTGAATTAAGAGGACAAACACGAATAATATCAAAATGTGGAAGTAACCAATATGTTCCTACAAATGATGGTATTATAAAAAATGACAAAACCGAACCAATAGATACAACTATGTTACATTTACCCGTTTGTCAATCTATCATGTATAGAGAAGTACCTTTACCTCCAAATATAAATTATAAACATTGTTAACATAAACCACCTAAATAATTTACTAATAAATACCATATTAAATACACAGGACCTAACATGAATGCTATGAATGCAAAAAGAATACGCATAAAAGGATTTTTAAAAGTATCAGACCATGTACATGAATATGATAAATATGCAGCTCCTATAGATATAATAAATGTTATAATATAAAGAAATGCTAACATTATGTTATCTGTTATAGTCCATTTATAGTAAAGATCAGGGCTATAACCTAACATATATAAATACATTGTTTTGATAGGTCCATAGTTTATTTTATTTTCATATTTTTCTATTTTTTCAAAATTATTTATTATTGATAGAATAAATAAAAGCATATCTATTTATTTATTTATAAAATAATATATTATTTTATTAGATATGAACCAATATATAGATACGAGGTTGAATTATGATAGTTGTAGCTATAAAGAAAAATTACGAAGAACCGTAGGTCCTGGATTATATCAATTAGAATCTCCTTATAATGATTGTAGAGATTGTTCTCAAGATATACCTGCCGATCCTTCGTTAAGATATCAAGCATACGGACAAAGTACATGTAATATGAAGAAAGCTGTTGATGATTCAAGTGAATTATTAGGTCTAAATTATAAAAATACTAAATGTAATGCTGAAGAATATTTACCAGGTAAATATGAAAAAACTGGTTGTGATATACGAGGTAATACAAATCCTAGAGCATGTATGGCTCCAAGAGAAGATACACGATTATCAAATCCTCCATGTACTTTGAAAGAAACTGGTATAAATCGGTGGGAATGGTTGTGTTTTGATCCTCAAGAAAGAGCAATTGAAGGTTTTGATAGAATTCCTGTTAATTATAGAATGGTTGCTAAAGATAATCACGTACCATGTATAGAACAACCTGCTGATCAATCAATGTTTCAACCAGGAAATAGTAAAGCATCTATGAATAAATTAGATGATTGGAAGAAATGCAATAAAGATAATAAATTATATACTCCTGGATATCCATATGGTTCATTATATACTGGTGTATCATGTAAAAATTAAATTATATTTCTTATTTTACCGAGTTTTGTATATATAAATGTATTTTTTTTCCTTTATTCATTAGAGAGATCCAATAATGGATTTATATTTAAATGATGATATACCATCGATGAATAATATATATAGTTCTCGTTATTGGGATAAAGTAAAAGAAGATGAACAATCAAGAAGTGATACATTATATGAAAAGTCTAAAAGTCCATATAAAACGGGTATTGTAGCTAAACCTGCAAATTCAGATATGTTTACACGTACTCATTACAATGAATTAAGTAATGATGACAATATATCTTCATTAACTGGTGAAAAAATGGAAAATAATGATTTCACTCATAATAACATGACACCATTTTTAAGAAAGAATGTTACACAAAATACAAATATAGAACATATGTCTCCGTTATTAGATAATCGCACAGGAAATAACCAATATTGGCAAAATAAAAAAGAGTTACCATGTCTTTTTAAACCTGAAATTAATTCTGGTGGTAATATTTGTGGTATGAAAAATAATGACGATTTCGTAAAGTCAAGAATAGATGTTTCTGAAAAAGTTAATAATTTTTTTCCAATAGAAACAATAAAAGTTGGTCCTGGTTTAAATCAAGGATTTGGTTCACGAGGTTCTGGTGGATTTCATCAATCAGATACTAATGAATATGCAAAACCACGTAACTTAGAAGAATTAAGAAGTAAAATTAATCAAAAAGAAACTTATTTTGAAATACCCGTTAAAGGACATATTAAGGGGACAGATCAAAGAGCTATAGTTACACCATTTACAAAACAACGTCCTGATACTGTATATGAACAAACTGAAGATATGTGGATAAAAACTACAGGGGCACATACAAAAGAATCATTAAGACCTTCTCAAAATATAAGACCAACAACTCGTCAAGAATCACATATCGAATATAAAGGTGTTGTATCCAAGAATAATAATAACAATGTAGGTATTGAAGATGATTATGGAAAAAGTAAAATAATGGTATTTAATAATGAAAGAGAGATAACAGAAACACGTACTGTTGTATCAAATGTTACAAGTATTGTTAAAGCTATAGTATCTCCAATAATGGATGCTCTTAAATATACAATGAAAGAATATACTGTGGAGGCTGCAAGAGGTGTTGGAAATCCAAGTATTCAGATTCCTGAAAAGTCTACATTATATGATCCAGATAATCATATAATGAAAACTACTGTAAAAGAAACTACGTTACACGACACAGAAAACGCTAATTTATCAGGTAATAAAGAAACCTATTCGGCATTAAATGATTTAGCAAAAACTACTGTTAAAGAAACTACTTTACATGATAGTGAAAATACAAATTTATCAGGTAATAAAGAAACTTATTCTGCATTAAATGATTTAGCAAAAATAACAGTTAAAGAAACTACGATACATGATAGTGAAAATACAAATTTATCAGGTAATAAAGAAACCTATTCAGCATTAAATGATTTAGCAAAAACAACGGTTAAAGAAACTACGATACATGATAGTGAAAACGCAAATTTATCAGGTAATAAAGAAACTTATTCAGCATTAAATGATTTAGCAAAAACAACTGTTAAAGAAACTTTAATTCATGATGGAGTATTAACAAATATCAAAGTTAATTCTTCAGGATATGTTACAGGAGATGATGGAGCAAAAATTACATTAAGACAAACGATGCCTGTAATTGATTCGGTTCGTAATATAGGAGGTATGACATATAAGGTAACAGTATATGATCCTGAAATTGTTGCAAAAACCACAATAAAAGAGACTACAATATTGGGAAAATCAGAGTATGGATTTATGGGAGGTATGTTAGAAGGTTTATTTGGTGGATACTTAAATGCTGATGTAGTTATGAAAAATACACATAAACAATTTTTATCAGATACTAATGAATATGGTATTGCAGGTTCATCAACTGAGTTTAGACAAAGGGATAGAACCGCAGAAGAAAATGCTGAAATAGATGGAACAAGAGAAAATATGTTTATAGCAGCAGGACACACACCAAATCCTGGAAATATGAATATTAACATTGATTCATCTGAAATAGAGATGTCATCACGTAAAGCTTTTGAAAATAGTGTTTCAGCACGTGATAATGGTAATGTAGGTATGATATATCAGTCTTCTCCATCAATTGATAATTGTAGTATTACAAAAACACCTAATAAATCTAATGCATATGCTAATAGATTAGATAGTGATTTATTAGAACCTGTTAATTCAAATGAGTTTATGACGACACAACGTATAAATCCCATAAAGTCAGGGTGTAAACTTTAAACGCATATAAAGATTTGGATATATATATATACATAATAGGATGTGTAATAACATTTTATTATAAACTGCTCTTATAGCTTAATTGGTTAAAGCGTTGGTCTTATGAGCCAAAGATTGGGAGTTCGAGTCTCCCTAAGAGCAACTTATTTTTATTAAATTATTATTTCAAAAAATAATAAAGAAAGTGTTTTTTATGTTAAAATAGAATATCATATTTTTTGTAATTTTATATTTATAAAATAATGAAAGTGTAATTATAACGATTATATTAGATAAAAATAATTTAAGAAATATCTTTATTAATATTTTGATAAATAGATATAAGGATTAATTGATATATATAATACATAATAGGATGTGTAATAACATTTTATTATAATATGCTCTTATAGCTTAATTGGTTAAAGCGTTGGTCTTATGAGCCAAAGATTGGGAGTTCGAGTCTCCCTAAGAGCAACTTATTTTTTTAAATTAAATATAAATAATATTTTTATATTAAATTTCTTGTGCTATTCTTCGATTAAAAACTTTTGTTCTTTCTCTTAATACATCTATAGTATCTCTATCACTCCAAGTAAATACAGGTATGTTTATAAAGTTTTTTATAAATCCTCTTCCAACATCACGAATACCTGTTCTTATTCCATTCCAATAAGGATAATGTGAAAATTGTAATAATGAAGAATTAGCGACCCCTTTTTTTATTAACATAATTGTATTATCTGAACTATCTTCGAATAATATTTCATCTCCTTGTATAACTGGATATTCTTCAGTTAATGATATTTGAACGGAAGGCGTAGATTTTAATCCTCCTTGATATCTATTATCAAAAATTATAGCAGGGAAAAGAATTGAACCAATTGAAATATGTAATTTCATAGTATACATATATCCTCTTTCATTTCCTATTATTCTTGGTTGTCCTTTGTCAAAATAAGGAACTATTTTAGCAATAGTTTCTAATAAATTATTATCAGCAACATCAGTATTTCTTGATATTGTTGGTTTTTTTGTAAAAAACTTGATTTTTTTAAATACTTCATCTAATTGTGTAACTGTAAATGGTTCTCTCCCTCCAA
>Ga0209390_10002831_pt1 | contig 29451 bp, 22 predicted proteins | sample BON01_FD_187212 | JGI IMG/M metagenome (GOLD analysis project Ga0209390, IMG submission 187212) | Freshwater microbial communities from Lake Bonney liftoff mats and glacier meltwater in Antarctica - BON-01 (SPAdes) (version 2) | ecosystem: Environmental > Aquatic > Freshwater > Ice > Glacier...
TATCTGGCCAAAGTCATCACAGGCGTCAAATTTAAAGACGGAATTGAAACCACACAAAACGACCAGATCGCTGCATGACCCACAAACCTCAAACACCAGATTTGACAATAACTCGAGCGCCTGCAGCTCTGACCGCAATGCGTCTTCGGAATTGTTCGCCGTCGAACCGGATTCGGCATTTATCAGCGCGTAGAGTTTCAACGGATGTTCCTTCGTGTCGAGATCGGCCAGACGCACGCATGCCGTCAAATCAACGCCGCCGAACAGGCGAAGGTTCCGCCGGACTTTTTCCGGAACCTTTCGGGCGGGGCCCGAGTTGATTGTTCAACGGCGCAGCAAGCCGGAAACAGTTACAAGGAGACACATCATGCTCGGTTGGGCACTCGCATTCTTCATTTTCGCCATTATCGCCGCCGCTCTTGGTTTCGGCGGCATCGCCGGGGCTTCGGCCGGGATCGCGCAGATCCTGTTCTTCGTCTTCCTGGGTCTTCTGGTCCTGACATTCGTGGTTCGGGCCGTACGCGGAAAAAACGTCGTCTGACATTCCGACGACATATAGATTCGACAAAGGGCGCTGATGTTTCAGCGCCCTTTTTCTTTTCCGAAGATGCTAGTGCGCCGCGACAGGCGCTGCCGCAGGATTGGGCTTTCGCAGGACGAAGACAATCAGGAAGGCTGCAGCGGAGGCCATGGCCATAGCCATGAACAGGTTGTTGTAGGTCATCACCAGCGCTTCCATCTGGACCCGGTGGCCGAGCTCCATCATCGCCGCACCCTGCGGGTCGGCCACGCCCGCCGACTGCAGTCGCGCGGCCGTCTGGCTGAGCCACGCCTGGACCTCGGGCCGCGCGATGCTCATCCCTGCAGAGAGTTCCTGCTGGTGGAGCGAATTATAGCGCAGCAACAGCGTATTCAGGAAGGCAATGCCGACGGCGCCGCCAAGGTTGCGGCAGACGGTGAACAGGCCTGATGCGTTCGCCACCCGCAGCGGCGGCAGCGTGCCAAGGGCGAGGTTGGTGGTCGGTACCATGGTCATGATCAGGCCGACGCCGCGTATCGCCTGCGGCCAGAACAATTCGTTGAAACTCGACTCCTGCGTCATCTGCGCATTGCCGGCAACGCCGATCGTGATCATGATCAGCCCGGTGCCTAGGATCAGGCGCGGATCGAACCGCCGCGTCAGTGCACCGGCAATCGGTCCGCCGAAGAACATGGCCAATCCCGACACACCCATGATCTGTCCAATCTGCAGCGCCGAATAGCCGTGGACCTGCCCGAGGAAGAGCGGCAACGCGTACACCGATCCATATAGAACGAACCCGACAACGGCCCCGACGATTGCGCCGGACGCAAAGTTCCGGTCGCGGAACACGGTCAGATCGACAATCGGATGTTCCACGCGAAAGGCGCGATAGAAGACGATGCCCGTGGCAACAATGCAGTAGAACGTCCAGCGGACGATCATGCCGCTCTGGGACCACCCCTCTGCGGGACCTTCTTCGACGATCCACTCAAAGGCGCCCAGCATCACCGCCATGCTCACCAGCCCCATCAGGTCGATGCGGCGCAGCAGGTTCGCCTCGCCTTTCTGGCGCGGAATGAACCGCCACACGAGCACGACCGCAACAATCCCGGGAATGACGTTGAGCAGGAACAAAAAGTGCCAGCTCATGTGCCCGGTGATCCAGCCGCCCAGAGTCGGCCCGATCGACGGTGCGAGCGTGGCGACCATGCCGATCATCACCTGTTGGGTCATTGACCGACCACCGGGGAACAGCGTGAAGGCCGCGGCCATCGTCGAGGGCACCATGGCGGCGCCGACAAAGCCCTGGATACAACGGAAGAAGACCAGGGAATCGAGATCCCACGACATGGCGCAGAGTACGCTGGAGACCGTGAAAGCCGCAGCCGACATCATGAAAAGGCGGCGCAGGCCAAAGACGCGGTTGAGGAAGCCCGAGAGCGGGATACCGACGACTTCGGCGATCAGATAGCCGGTCTGCACCCAAGTGATTTCATCGCTGCTGGCCGAGACCCCCGCCTGGATCTGACGGATGGAACTGGCGACGATCTGCACGTCGAGAATAGACATGAACATGCCGATGACCATGGCAAAGAAGCCGACGTGCAGTGTCCACGGCACCTTGTCGCCGGCAACCTCAGCCGGCGGACTGGTCGCCTGCGTCGTGTCGGACGTGGTCATCTCACGACTTGGCTGGTTTGACGGTGACGACCGCCTCGACCGACAGGCCTGGCCGCATCAGGCCGGTATCGAGCGCCGCCTTCGAGATGGCGACGCGCACGGGCACGCGCTGGACAATCTTGATAAAATTGCCGGTCGCCGTATCCTGCGGGATCAGGCTAAACTGCGCGCCCGACGCTGGCGCGAGCGAGTCCACAATGCCTTCGACCCTGAGATCAGGATAGGCGTCGACATGTAGCGCGACCTTCTGGCCGGGCCGCATCTTCTCGACCTGTGTCTCCTTGAAATTGGCAATGACATAGGCCTGGTCCACCGGCACGACGGACAGCGCCTGCTGGCCCGGGCTGAGCAATTGTCCTTCCGATACGACACGGTTGGCGACGACGCCGGAAATCGGTGCGCGGATTTCAGTGCGGCCCGCTTCCAGTTGGGCCGCTGTGACGCGGGCGCGCGCAGCGTCCGCTTGGGCGTCTGCACCTGCGACGGCTGCCTTGGCAGCGATGATGTCCTGACGGGCCCGCGCGAGACCGGCCTCGGCAACATGCAGCTGGCTCTTCTGGGTCGTGACCGCAGCGGAGGCGCGGTTCGCTTCGGCACCTGCGGCATCGGACTCGGCCTGCGCTGTTTCAAGGCGGGCGGCAGGATAGTGTCCTTTGCCCGCGAGCTCTGTGTAGCGTGTGAGATCGTCGGTCGCGAGTTTCTCATTTGCCTGCACGGACTGAACCGTCGCACGGGTCTCGGCGAGCCGATCCCTCTGGGCCGCAATCTCGGCCAAGGCTGACGCTTCGAGCGAGCGTTTGGAGGCAACTTCGGCACGCGCCTGCGCGGCCTGGGCCTCGGCCTGTGACAGGGCCGCTTTGGCTTCCGACAGGCGGGCAGCGTAATCTGCGCCCTCTAGCACGACCAGAAGGTCACCCGCCTTCACGGCCTGATTATCCTTTACGGCGACAGTCTCGACATAGCCCTGGATCTTGGAAGAGACGGTGGTGATGTCCGCCCGGATATAGGCATTGTCGGTGGTCACTTCGAAACGGCCCATTGTCCACCAGCCGACGCCCTTCCAGACAGCAAACAGCGCGGCAAGCGCAATCGCGGCATAGGCGGCGTAACGGCGGTAATTGACGGGCGGTGCGGTCGCTGAGGCTACAGCATCATTGCTTTCTGCCTGGACCTCGGCCCGGTGGGCTTCCTTCACCGGCTCGACGACTTTCGGAGCGGACGGAAATGGCTTGAGCGCCATCTGAATACCTCATCATTGTTTCGCCGAGACGGAGCCCGGCGAGTGTAATATTGATTACACTCTGAAAATGTGTAATGTCAATTACGGTTTCAAGTGGCAAGGTTGAAATCAGGCAGAGACAGGACCCAAGCAGGCATGGACACCGCTGGCACGACAGGTACGCAAATCACCGAACCGGTCAGCCGGGGCGACAAGCGACGCGCGGCCTTTATTGCGGCGGCACGCGAGGTGTTTCTTGAGCAGGGATACGAAGCCGCCAGCATGTCGGACATCGTGCTGCGCGCCGGTGGGTCACTGTCGACCCTGTATTCACAATTCGGAGACAAGCAGGGCCTGTTCCTGGCCATGCTCGACGAGCGCATCCGCCAGATCACGGCCAGCATGGGGGTCGAATTGTCCGCCCATGCCCCCGTTGCCGACGGCCTACGCCGGATTGGACAGCAGTTCACGAGCAAACTGCTCGAGCCGGAATCACTCGAAATGTACCGGCTAATTCTTGGACTTGCCCGAAAATTCCCAGATATCCCCCGGGAGTTCGTGCGCCGTGGCCCAGACCGCCTGCGCCAGGCGCTCGCCGACTACCTGATCGACCGCGTCGACGCCGGCGAGATCCAGCTCGAAGACCCTTACAGGGCCGCCAGCCTGTTCTTGGAAATGACACGCGCCGGCCTTGTGAACCGCGCACTTATGGACGACGACGTTCGCCCGAGCCAGGAAGAGATAAAGGCATCGGTCGACATAGTCGTCGACATGTTCCTGCACGGTGCGATCCACCTCAAAAAATAGTTTCTCCAGTTAGCGAAAAATACGGGAACCGGGTAATCGGGCGCGCGTTGGGTCTGCAGGTTAATTGCAAGGAGACTGACAATGAAAAAAGCACTCAAGACTGCTGGTACCATCGGCGCCGCTGCCATGGTCCTGTTCCTCACGGCCTGTAACACCGTCGAAGGTGCTGGCCAGGACATCGAAGCGGCCGGCGACAAGATCGAAGAAACGGCTGACGCCAACAAGCCTGAATAGGCTGGGCCATTTGGCCTTTAATGGAAAAGCGCGCTGGTCCTGCCAGCGCGCTTTTTTTGTTCGCGATTCAGAACTTCCGCCTTAGCCAGGACAGGATGTATCCATTGAGACTGTCCGGGTATTCCTGCTGGACCCAATGGCTCGCATTCCTGATCATGTGCATTTCGAGATCGCTGCATCGCTCGGGCATGTCTGCCGCGAACTCGGGCCGCAGACCCGGATCGAGTTCAGCTGTCAGCATGAGGCATGGCACGTCAAGCGGCTCGACACCGACATCTGGATGCGCCGCCGCATTGGCGTCTATATTCCGATACCAGTTGATACCGCCCCGATAGCCTGTTCGTGAATAGGCATCGACATAATGCTCGAACGTCGATTCATCGAGCAGCGGCTTGCCCAACCCGTCCGGCAATGAGGGATTGAGGAATGGGTTCGCATTCAGTTTCCCATCGGCAAATGCATGCTTGTAAACCTGTTCCAGCGGCGCGCTGCCCCGCATGATCTTCGCCACGATCGTGCGCGCATGCGGGTCCATGACTGTTTCAGCGAGATCAGGAATCTGGAACCAGGAGACATACTGGCGCTCGACGTCACCATCCACCACCGCTGTGTGGGTCGCGACGCTTGGAAATGGCATATAGGGCGTGCAGACACCTACCATTCCCGCCACACGGTCAGGATGAAGCACGGGCATCGCCCATGCGACGAAACCGCCCCAGTCATGGCCAACAAACACCGCCTTCTCGATATCCAGCGCATCCAGAAGAGCGACGAGGTCGCCCGTCAGTTCAAACAGGCTGTAAGCCTCGACCGGGTGCGGGCATGAGCTGCCGCCAAACCCGCGCATGTCCGGGGCGATGGCGTGAAACCCCGCTGCGGCAACGACAGGCAATTGGTGTTGCCAGCCGATCGCAAGATCGGGAAAGCCATGCACGAAGACAACGGCCGGGCCGCTACCCGCCTGATAGGTTGCGAGGTGGAAGTCCGGATCACCGGCGCGGCCGGGAAGCTTGATATCGCTCCGCGTGACCGACGGAATCACGAAACGAGTCCTGTCTCGTAAGCCTTATCGAGGTTGGTGGCCGCTTGCGGACCACGGATGAGCTTGCCCGGCAGGTTTCCGGTCGGCTCTCCGTCCCGGTAGATCACCTGGCCGCTGCACAGGGTCGCGTGATACCCGGTAATCTTCTGCAGGAACCGCTTGCCTTCTGCCGGTAGATCGTAGGTCATTTTTGGCTCGTGGATCTCGAGCTTGTCGAAATCGATGACATTGATGTCAGCCTTCATGCCAACGGCAATGACGCCGCGATCATTCAGACCGTAGCACTCCGCCGTGCGGCGGGTCTGGTTTTCGACCAGTTCCTCGATCGCAATACGCGCGCCCCGCGTGCGGTCGCGCGCCCAATGCGTCAGCAGGAATGTGGGAATGCTGGCATCACTGATCAGGCCGCAATGCGCGCCACCATCAGCCAAACCATAAATGCTGTTCGGGTGGCGCATCAGTTCGGATGTCGCATCGAGATTGCGATCCACATATCCCAACATGGGCAGGTAGATCAGGTTCCCGGTCTCGGACGTCATGATGTCGTACAGGAGTTCCTGCGGGGTACAGCCCTTCTTTTCGGCACGGGCGGCGATGCTCTCTTCGGGCGCCGGCTCGTAATTCGGCTTTTCCCCAAGTGGAAACATCTGTTCGAACCCGATGGTGAACATCGCGAGCAGACCATCCGCTTTCGAGAAGTCCGGCGCATTGTTCAGGATCGACTCGCGCACTTCAGGTGTGCGAAGGGCCGCGCGGCGTTGGTCGACCGACAGGCCATGCAGGGCGACAAAGCCCGGGTGCAGCAAGAAGGGATGAACGCTGCTTTCGAAACCGAGCAGCAGGCCCACGGGCCTTGGCGCGATCATTGGCGTCAGGTACCCGCCCTCGGCCGAGTCTTCCTTGGCGGCCTGCAACAGGCGCCGCCACTGGTCCGGGTCGCCTGCACTCTGGACCATGCTGAACAGGATACGTTTGTTGATTTCCCGGCCCAGCGCCTTCATCCAGCCGATCTCGTATTCCTCGGGGACATAGTCGCCGGCAAGCTGGAACACGCCATGCCCGACATGGCCAAGCGTGCGACCGATTTCAAAAAGCTCGTCAGAGGCCGCGTACGTGCCGGGAACCACCTGGCCGTCCTTGGCCCGGTGCAGCGTCGTGCGCGACGTTGAGAAACCGAGCGCGCCAGCCTCTAGTCCTTCCTTCACGATCTCTGCCATCTTCCGGATGTCATCGGGGCCCGCTTCTTTTACATTGGCACCCTCGCCCATCACATAGGCGCGCACGGCGCCGTGGGGGACTTGCGTGCCAATGTCGATGGCGAAGGACCGGCGCTCGAGCGCATCAAGATATTCGGGGAAGGTTTCCCATTCCCAGCTGATGCCTTCCGCAAGAGCGGCGCCTGGAATATCTTCGACACCCTCCATCAGCTGGATCAAGAAGTCATGCTGGTCCGGGCGCACGGGCGCGAACCCGACACCGCAATTGCCGACAACAACCGTGGTGGTGCCGCTCCAGCCTGCAGGCGTCACATAAGGATCCCATGTCAGTTGGCCATCATAGTGCGCATGGATATCCACCCAGCCCGGTGTCACGAGCAATCCCGTGGCATCGATTTCTTCGCGCGCCGGCCCCAGATTGTCGCCGATGGCAGAAATAACACGGCCATTGATGGCGACATCTGCCTTGGTCGCTGGCGCGCCCGTTCCGTCGATCACTGTGCCGCCTCGGATAATCACATCGTGCATGGGGATTCCTGTTCTATTTAGTCGTGTGCGCACTCGCTTCCGAACAAATAGAAACAGACGTCGTGACAGTTGTCAATTTAATTGAAGGCTGGCGGTCTCAACGCGGCAACATGCCATCGAGCAGTATACCGACAATCATTTCAGCCTGCTCCCTGACGCTTGCAGCCTTTGCTGTGCCACCATCTTCGTTCAGTCGCGCTGCCAGATCAGGGAAGGCAAACATGCTACCGGCACCATGGTTGATCAGGAAGTAGAGCAGGCCCGGCGAGGGTTTGCGGATCCGCCCCTGCGCCGCCAGGCTATCGAGCCAGGTCTTTGTGAACGCGTCGGCTGGCTTGATGAAATGGGTGAATAGATAGTCGAAGCGCGAACCGGGGTGACTGGCTTCCTGATTGATGATCTGCAGCAATGCAGGCTGAAGCGCACCGAGTTCAAGAACACGGACCAGCAAGCCCCGCAGGATAACCAGTTCGTCATCGCCGAGCGCCTTGCCCTCGCGGATCAGTTCCTCGTCCAGCCGGCCAAAGCCGTAATCGACGGCGGCATACCAAAGCTCGGATTTCGAACCAAAGCGCTGGGGGATCAGGTTGTGACTGATACTGAGCCGGCGCGCGACATCGCGAACCGAGGTGCCGTCGAAACCGTTTTCACCAAACGCGCGCAGAACGGCATCAAGCAGCACGTCATCCGACACGACATCAGCGTCATCCTGGCCGGGACGGCCTCTTGGTCGTGTCGTCATGGGTCTCGCGCCTTTAGTCATCGTCACAATCGGCCAATACTATGCCGGGACGTGGGCCATACCAAATTCCCTGAACGCCAGACACAAAAAAACCCGCCTCACGGGTGAGACGGGTTTCTTTATTTGGGTGCGGGAACAGGATTTGAACCTGTGACCTTCAGGTTATGAGCCTGACGAGCTACCGGACTGCTCCATCCCGCGTCAACTGTATGAGCATTTAAGGCGCTGAGCCCTGAAATGCAAATCCGGCCCGCCATTTCCAGGCTGAGGCCGGACAAGAGCCGTGTGGACCGAGGTCCGTCACGGCAAGCCGTCGCGAAACGGCTGTTCGAAGTAATGGAAAGATTGTGTCTGCAAGAGGCATTATACTTACTGATTTCTGCGGACCCGGCAGCGACTTACTCTCCCGCGCCTTAAGACGAAGTACCATCAGCGCAAGGGGGCTTAACGACCGAGTTCGAGATGGGATCGGGTGGGGACCCCCTGCCATAACCACCGGGTCGGCGGAAATCAGCAAGGTATAATGCAATATGAAACCAAAATGTCTTTTCGAGGCCCAAGTATGAGCGAAAGCGATGCGCTTTACACTACACACGAGTTTCACGATCAAGCCTATCGAGCAATTAGTACTGGTTAGCTCCATGCATTGCTGCACTTCCACACCCAGCCTATCGACGTGCTGGTCTTGCACGGCTCTCAGGGAGACCTAGTTTTGAGGTTAGTTTCCCGCTTAGATGCTTTCAGCGGTTATCTAGTCCACACATAGCTACCCTGCAATGCGGCTGGCGCCACAACAGGTCCACCAGAGGTGTGTTCATCCCGGTCCTCTCGTACTAGGGACAAATCCTCTCAAGTCTCCAACACCCACGGCAGATAGGGACCAAACTGTCTCGCGACGTTCTGAACCCAGCTCACGTACCACTTTAATTGGCGAACAGCCAAACCCTTGGGACCTGCTCCAGCCCCAGGATGTGATGAGCCGACATCGAGGTGCCAAACGATGCCGTCGATATGGACTCTTGGGCATCATCAGCCTGTTATCCCCGGAGTACCTTTTATCCGTTGAGCGATGGCCCTTCCACTCGGGACCACCGGATCACTATGACCGTCTTTCGACTCTGCTCGATCCGTCGATCTCACAGTCAGGCAGGCTTATGCCATTGCACTCAACGAGCGATGTCCGACCGCTCTGAGCCTACCATTGCGCGCCTCCGTTACACTTTAGGAGGCGACCGCCCCAGTCAAACTACCCGCCACACAGGGTCCCGGACCCCGATAAGGGGCCGCGGTTAGACATCAAAGAAGACAAGGGTGGTATTTCAAGGTTGGCTCCACACAATCTAGCGACCATGCTTCAAAGCCTCCCACCTATCCTACACATATATTCTTTAATGCCACTGTGAAGCTGTAGTAAAGGTTCACGGGGTCTTTCCGTCTGACCGCGGGTACCCCGCATCTTCACGGGGAATTCAATTTCGCTGAGTCTATGTTGGAGACAGTGGGGAAGTCGTTACGCCATTCGTGCAGGTCGGAACTTACCCGACAAGGAATTTCGCTACCTTAGGACCGTTATAGTTACGGCCGCCGTTCACCGGGGCTTCAATTCAATGCTTGCACATCTCCTTTTAACCTTCCGGCACCGGGCAGGCGTCAGACCCTATACGTCGCCTTACGGCTTCGCAGAGCCCTGTGTTTTTGATAAACAGTCGCAACCCCCAGTTTTGTGCCCCTCAGCACTGGTTGCCCAATGTGAGGCCTCCTTCTCCCGAAGTTACGGAGGTAATTTGCCGAGTTCCTTCAACATAGTTCTCTCAAGCGCCTTGGTATGCTCTACCTGACCACCTGTGTCGGTTTCGGGTACGGTCTAATAGGGAGGCTATTTCCTGGGACTTCCAGGCTGCACCCTCAATCCAATAAGAGGATACAACTTTCGAAATCCGTCACTCATCCCTTGGCCCACGAATATTAACGTGGTTCCCATCGACTACGCCTTTCGGCCTTGCCTTAGGGGCCGGCTAACCCTGCGCAGATTAACTTTACGCAGGAACCCTTGGTCTTTCGGCGAGAGGGTCTCTCACCCTCTTTGTCGCTACTCATGTCAGCATTCTCACTTCCGATACCTCCAGCAAACCTCACGGTTCACCTTCACAGGCTTACGGAACGCTCCGCTACCGCTCATTACTGAGCCCGCGATTTCGGCGTATAACTTTAGTCCCGATACATTTTCCGCGCAGAGGCGCTTGATCAGTGAGCTGTTACGCTTTCTTTAAAGGATGGCTGCTTCTAAGCCAACCTCCTGATTGTCTCAGCACCTCCACATCGTTTCGCACTTAGCTATAACTTGGGGGCCTTAATCGGCGGTCTGGGTTGTTTCCCTCTTCACGACGGACGTTAGCACCCGCCGTGTGTCTGCCACGCATAACTTCTGGGTATTCGGAGTTTGAGAAGGTTTGGTAATTCGGTGAGAACCCCTAGCCCATTCAGTGCTCTACCCCCCAGAGTCTCATCGTGACGCACTACCTAAATAGTTTTCGCGGAGAACCAGCTATCAGCAAGTTTGATTGGCCTTTCACCCCTAGGCACAGGTCATCCGAGAGCTTTTCAACGCTCAACGGTTCGGCCCTCCAGTGCATGTTACTGCACCTTCAGCCTGCCCATACCTAGATCACTTGCCTTCGGGTCTAATGCTACGTACTCATTCGCCCTATTAAGACTCGCTTTCGCTGTGCCTACACCTAACGGCTTAAGCTTGCACGCAACACTAAGTCGCTGACCCATTATACAAAAGGTACGATGTCACCCCTAAGGGCTCCATCAGCTTGTAGGCATCCGGTTTCAGGATCTGTTTCACTCCCCTCATCGGGGTGCTTTTCATCATTCCCTCACGGTACTTGTTCACTATCGGTCGGTAAGGAGTACTTAGGCTTGGAGGGTGGTCCCCCCATGTTCAGACAGGATTTCACGTGTCCCGCCCTACTCTAAAAGGTCTTCATTTTACGGCTACGGGGCTATCACCCACTATGGCGCACCTTCCCAGATGCTTCGCCTTGTTTCAGACCAGGCCTGGTCCGCGTTCGCTCGCCACTACTAACGGAGTCTCAATTGATGTCCTTTCCTCCAGGTACTTAGATGTTTCAATTCCCTGGGTTTGCTTTTTAACCCTATGTATTCAGGTTAAAATATCTCACTAATGAAATGTTAGACAGGTCGAGCGCCGAAGCGCTCGAATTATCCAACATCTCGGAGATGGGTTTCCCCATTCAGAAATCACCGGATCAAAGGGTGCTCTCGCCTCCCCGGTGCTTATCGCAGAGTGCCACGTCTTTCATCGCCTCTTACCGCCAAGACATCCCCCGGATGCCCTTTTGACGCTTGATCGTTTTTGAAACCCATGTGCAGTGAAAAACGCATACGCGCTCGCCACAAACATGGATCTCGATCAGACATGTTGGTTTCTTGCAGACTGACCCTTTACCAATACCACGCATTGCTGCGAGGCCGGTTATTCGGCTGAGGCTGGTGACGCACGCCCACGAGGGGTGGCGGCCAGCCGGATCAATCTTTCCCTTACAATGACAAATATCCCGGAGCCCATAAGGCCCGGAAACGGTAAACTTCTTTCGTTCGTGTTGAATAGCGGATGGTGGAGCCTAGCGGGATCGAACCGCTGACCTCCTGAATGCAAATCAGGCGCTCTCCCAGCTGAGCTAAGGCCCCAAACCGGGCATCCGCAAGCGCGCTCCCATAACCTGCCGGAACAGGCTTCGATGGTGGGCCGAGGAAGAGTTGAACTTCCGACCTCACGCTTATCAGGCGTGCGCTCTAACCACCTGAGCTACCGGCCCCTGACCAGCAACTCGGTAGAGCCACACAGTCAAAGTCGAAGACAGGCGATAACAAGCGCCCGCGGGGCTCGCTTAATGTTCGGGCCGCTGCAAAGCAACCCGAAGTACGAACGAAGGAAGAGAAACGAAGACGGCGTGAAAGCCGCTAAAGTTTTGCCCCTCAAGGGGGCGATATGTTCTTTGGTACATCAGAGCCTGGCGAACCAGACAATCCAACGTATCCTTAGAAAGGAGGTGATCCAGCCGCAGGTTCCCCTACGGCTACCTTGTTACGACTTCATCCCAGTCACTGATCCTACCGTGGCTCGCTGCCTCCGAAGTTAGCACACGATCTTCGGGTAGAACCAATTCCCATGATGTGACGGGCGGTGTGTACAAGGCCCGGGAACGTATTCACCGTGGCATGCTGATCCACGATTACTAGCGATTCCACCTTCATGCCGTCGAGTTGCAGACGACAATCCGAACTGAGACAGTTTTTGGGGATTATCCCATTGTCACTGCCATTGTAGCACGTGTGTAGCCCTACCCGTAAGGGCCATGAGGACTTGACGTCATCCCCACCTTCCTCCGGCTTGCCACCGGCAGTTTCCTTAGAGTGCCCACCCAAACGTGATGGCAACTAAGGATGAGGGTTGCGCTCGTTGCGGGACTTAACCCAACATCTCACGACACGAGCTGACGACAGCCATGCAGCACCTGTATCCGATCCAGCCTAACTGAAGGAATCCATCTCTGGAAACCGCGATCGGTATGTCAAGGGTAGGTAAGGTTCTGCGCGTTGCTTCGAATTAAACCACATGCTCCACCGCTTGTGCGGGCCCCCGTCAATTTCTTTGAGTTTTAACCTTGCGGCCGTACTCCCCAGGCGGAGAGCTTAATGCGTTAGCTGCGTCACTGACAGGCATGCCTGCCAACAACTAGCTCTCATCGTTTACGGTGTGGACTACCAGGGTATCTAATCCTGTTTGCTCCCCACACTTTCGCACCTCAGCGTCAGTACCAGTCCAGTTAGCCGCCTTCGCCACTGGTGTTCCACCGAATATCTACGAATTTCACCTCTACACTCGGTATTCCGCTAACCTCTCCTGGTCTCTAGACTTCCAGTTTCAAATGCAGTTCCAGAGTTGAGCCCTGGGATTTCACATCTGACTTAAAAGTCCGCCTACGTGCGCTTTACGCCCAGTAATTCCGAACAACGCTAGCCCCCTTCGTATTACCGCGGCTGCTGGCACGAAGTTAGCCGGGGCTTCTTTACTAGGTACTGTCATTATCATCCCTAGCGAAAGAATTTTACAACCCTAAGGCCTTCATCATTCACGCGGCATGGCTGCATCAGGCTTTCGCCCATTGTGCAAGATTCCCCACTGCTGCCTCCCGTAGGAGTCTGGGCCGTGTCTCAGTCCCAGTGTGGCTGATCATCCTCTCAGACCAGCTATAGATCGTCGCCTTGGTAGGCCATTACCCTACCAACAAGCTAATCTAACGCGGGCCGATCTTTCACCGATAAATCTTTCCCCCGGAGGGCGTATACGGTATTACCACTCGTTTCCAAGAGCTATTCCGTAGTGAAAGGTACGTTCCCACGCGTTACTCACCCGTCTGCCACTATATCGTTCGACTTGCATGTGTTAAGCCTGCCGCCAGCGTTCGTTCTGAGCCAGAATCAAACTCTCAAGTTGAGTGTTGATCTGACGATCCGTCCTTTGGAATAAGGACGGCAACTGTTGCTATATAAGCATCAAGTAATTGCGTTCTTTGACGAGAAACCCTTAGTCACAAAGACCAGGTCGAAACCTGATCGATGGAAAAAGAATTTTCTCAAGAAACGCATCCGTCGTGATCGTTTGGACCGTAGCCGAAGCTCGTGTCCGCTAGCCGTCACGCCGCCTGCGTTTCTCTTCCTAATCTCTTACAATGTCAAACAGCTGGAACCGAAGTTCCGGTAGGCCATCCAGGGCGCTGCCCCTTCCGGAAGAGGCGGCTTATATGTGCCACCTAGCTCCCCGTCAACACCCTTTTTTGCGCCTTCTGCAGTCTTCGTGTTTGACCACGTTTTCTACTGAATTTTGGCACAAATGAAATCGTCGACCGTTGTGACGGCCTGCAAAATCAGGCATTTCGAAGAACCGCATATATAGCCGCTGTTCGGGTGAAATATCAAGAACTATTTCACTTAATTAGCAGCCCGTCTGCGGGGCCCGCTTTGGAAACCGTTAGGTCTCTGCAGCGGAGGCCGGGGAATACCCCCCTGATGCCGAAGCCGCAACCCCTTAAAACAGGGTTTCCGCAGAAAACGACACTTTTGTTGCAATCAGCCTAGTATTGCGCGGACAGATACGACTTCATCGCCTCTGCTTCGGCTTCTGTCTCGGCAATTTTCCATTTTACCAGATCGCCGATCGAGACAAATCCGATCACCTTTTCATTGCGCAGGACCGGCAAATGGCGAATCCGGCGGTCGGTCATCAGCTGCATGGCGTGATCAATCCGCATCGTGGAGGGCACCGTAACCACGTCGCGGGTCATCGCGTCTCCGACTTTCATCTCCAGCGCGGAGTGCCCGTGGCGGGCAACCTGGCGCACGATATCGCGTTCAGAAAGGACACCGATGATCGATTCGCCGGAATCCAGCGCGACGACCGCCCCGATTCGCCGCAAATCCAGCACCTTTGCGGCGGCGCCCAACGTATCCTCCGCTCCCACGGAGATGACTTCACGCCCCTTGTCGTTCAGAATCTGATCAATCGTCATGTAACATCCTCCAAGCCTCAATCGGTGTGTCCGATTTCTATTTGAAGTGACGATACCATACCCGGCGTGCGGAATCGATCAGGAACGCAAATCAGGCCTCGACGCCTTCCCGGCGCCAGACGAGGAAACGGAACACGAGGGCACCGGCAACGTATCCGCCGACATGGGCCTGCCAGGCGATTCCCGCCCCCAGCATGGACGGTCCGATGAAGGCCAGGATCAGGTTGGCGACCAGGAACACTACAGAACCGGCTATGAATGGCCGTGAGGCAAGACGCGGCTCTGCACCCTGCTGGGCCATCAGAACGACGCCGATCAGGCCCGACACGCCTCCGGACGCACCAATCGCCGGCTGCCCGATCGGATAGTTCGCGGCCAGGTGCGCCAACGACCCGCCGGCCACGCTCATGAAGAACAGGAAGAGGAACAGTTCGCAGCTCCGGTTGCGTCCACGACCTCGGGTCCGTTCGAGGTATTCGTATACCGGCTTTCCGACGCCGAGCAGCATGGCCGCGTTCAAGCCGACATGGACCCAGTCGCTGTGAACGAACGCAATCGTGAAGACCGGCGCGATGGCTGAGAAGGCATTTGAATAGGGTTCGGCAGCTCCCGGCGGCAGGCTGGCGCCCAGCCACCCCCAGAACCGCTTGGGAATCAGTGCCACGTTCCTCAGCAGGGCGTCCTGCAGTCCGGCGCTGAGCAACACCCTCCCCCCATGTGCAGCCAGCAGGACCAACGCCAGCGCCGTCACGCAGGGCGGCGCATTGATGATGGGCGGACGTCCGGGATTGCGGGCCATGCAGCCTCCTGAGGGGAATCACACTTCCCTCTATATAGACACGGCCGCGCACAATGGCAGGCTATGCCTGCGCCGCACCGGGGAATTCGGTCGCTGAATGCGAAAAGCCCCGCCGCGAACGACGGGGCTTTCCACAATGTCATTGCTATGTCGGTCTAGAACGCCTTGCGAACCGTCACGCCATACGTCTTGGGCTGGCTTGGATAGCCGCTGATCGATCCGGCTTGCGCCGTGGTCGGGAACGCCACCGTAACGTACTCATCATCAAAGATGTTGCGTCCCCAGAATGTCACGCCCAGGCCGCCTTCGGTCGTGAAGCCGGCCGACGCATTCCACGTGCTGATTTCGTGCTGGTCGTTGATGAGCGCCTGGTTGGCCGGATCATCGAAATAGTCCGTCGGGCTTTCATATTGCCAGTCTGCCCGCACGAATGCCGCAAGCGACTTCACATCGAAACTGTAGGTCGCCGACGTGGAGGTCGCTGTTTCCGGGATGTCGTATGGCTTCTTGCCGGACAGATCGAGCTCGTTCGATGCCGACAGCGGCAGGCTCGGGTCGATCTTGAAGCCCGTGCTGGTGAAGTCGTCATACACCGGATCCTGGAACGTGCCTGCAAACGTGAGCAGCAGGTTGTTGGTCACATTCCAAGACGCGTCCACTTCCAGGCCCTGAGTCGACTGCTTGCCAGCATTGGTCAGGTTGAAGCCTGTGCCGGAGAACGTGTTCGACTGGAACCCTTCGATGCTCTGATCGAACAGGGCGACGTTCACCGCAAACGAATCATAAGCCAGCTTCGCGCCGACTTCGAAGACGGTTGCATCTTCCGGTCCGGCAAATCGCGTTCCCACTGTCAGGTTGTTCACGGCCAGGCCGGCATCGCGGATCGGCGAGGAGCCCGGGCTGGTAACCGGAGATCCTGGCGTGAAGTCGCTCGAGAACGGGCGGCTGTCGCGCGAGAGGTTCCAGGACGTCGCCTTGAAGCCCGTGCCATACGACCCGTAGAGATTCAGGTTGTCGGTCGCATCATAGGCCAGCCGGAACGTGTAGGTCAGCTGGTCGTCCTTCGAATGGCCATCTTCCACCGTATTCGGGAAGTCCAGGAAGGGCGGCAGGAACTGCAACGGCTGGAGGCCGAGCAATGTGTTCTGCGCCGGATCCTGCACAGCGGCCTGAATGGCAGCAAAGGCAAGTGGGTTGGCACCGGCAAAGGCGGCAACCTGCGCCGGATCGGTGGCGTCGACGCTATAGCCAGCCAGCGTCTGTGCAAAGCCGATGGCAACAAGGTCGAGGCCCGAGAACACATCGGTGCTCACGATATTGCCGAACGCATCCTTCTCGTCCTCAGTATAGTTGAGGCCGACGGTCGCCGTCAGGCGGTCCGTGGCGTGCCAGTCAACCGTGCCGAAGATCGACCAGGCTGTGTTGTCCTGACCGAATTCTTCGGTGAGGCCTTGTCCCGCCTGCCCGAAGACAAGCCCGACAGGCAGGCTGAGTGCGCCTTCAACCAGGTCCAGCGCACCGCCGGACAGGACGTCGGCATAGCCGCGGAAATCCGCGCCGTAATAGAGTTCATTCTTGATCGCGACGGTTTCATCGAAATAGAAGCCACCGACCATCCAATCGACCGGGCCGTCGCCGGTCGACGTGAGCCGGACTTCCTGCGTGAAAGTCTCGATGTCTGTCGCATTAAAGTTCCGGCGGAGCAGGTCTGCGCTCGTGAAGTCGGAATCGGCGTTCTGCTCAAGATCGGACTCGCGATAGGCCGTGATCGACGTGAGCGTCATGTTGCCGAGGTCGAAGTCGCCCTGGAGCGACAGGCCACCATTGTCGATATTGTTGGTCGAGCCGAAATTGTACGCCACTTTGTAAGACGTTGGATCCTCGGGCACGACTTGGCCGCCCAGCAAGTTGACGACAGCGCCCGTCGGGCCGTTCACGACATTCGCAGCCGCGCAGCACAGCTCGTCGATCGTGTCATAGTCACCGATCAGGCGGAACGACATGTTCTCACTCGGTTCGAACAACAGCTCGCCGCGCAGGCCATAACGGTTGCGCTCATTGGTGTCCTGGCCAGAGCCGATGTCTTCGATATAGCCGTCGCGTGTATTGTAGCTGCCGCCCAAGCTGAACGCGAGCGTGTCGCTGATCGGTCCGGTAACATAGGCCTTGGCACGATAGCCATTATAGTTGCTGACAGTGCCTTCAACATTGCCACCGAGTTCGAAGGACGGCTTCTTGGTAATCACCGAGATGACACCGGCTGAGGCGTTCTTGCCGAACAGTGTCGACTGAGGCCCGCGCAGCACTTCGACGCGCTCGATGTTCGGCAGGTCCGAAATCTGCGACGCCGACCGCGACCGGTACACACCATCGATGAACACGCCGACCGATGGCTCGATACCGGCATTGTTTGCGCCGTTGCCGAAGCCACGGATCACGAAGTTCGTGTTGGATGACGACTGGAGCTGGCCGACGCTAAGCGATGGCACGAGGGACTGGAGATCGTTGAGATCGAGAATTTGGGCTTTCGCGATGACGCTTTCATCAACCACCGAAACGGCGACCGGGACGTCCTGGAGCGTTTGCTCCCGCTTCGTCGCCGTGATCGTCACGGTCTGCAGCGTACGCGGTGATTCGTCGTCTGCTTCCTGCGCTATAGCGGGCATGGCGGCACTCGCAATGGCAGCAAAGCCGACGCCGAGGCAAAGGGCGGTTTTCAGATTCGAACGCGCAGGGGCGCGTAGAGGTGTCTTGGACACTCGGTATTCTCCCTAGGAATTTGTAGTCAAGTTTGAGAGGACGCCGCGAGATTCACGGCAGCGGATAGGTAACGGTATGCTAAGGACTAACGGAGACGTAATTCTACGCAAGACCTCCACGGCAAAATTTCCGTCCTGACGTTGCGTCCGCATCGGGGCGCGGCCGTCAGGTATCCTGACATCCACCCCGAGCGGGTGGTCGCGGTGTTTCGACTTGGTACGATCTGGCAGATCCGGACAGCCTGCGGGTGACACCGGTGCCCGGCGCGCAATCCTTTTTAGGCGAATTTCGCGCCTGCGAGGCCTGCTTTTCCCCAAACACATGACCCTGCATCTGGAATGGATATTGCGACTGCCTATGCTGGACGGTCCGGAGCGGACCAAATCATTATGGAGACAGCCTGTCATGCAAGACCGGTCTATACACCCAAACACCCGGATACTGATCGACGCATGGCGCAGGATGAGCCGAGGGCAGGACTCGAATGCGGTCGATGACCCGCGTGTGGCCGAACACCCGGGCCTGATCACGCAGTTGTTTGTCGTACAGCACAGCAAGGACAATGGCTGGCGGTTCCGCACAGCAGGACAGGGCATGTCCGACCTGCTCGGTCGCGACCTGACCAATCATGACTTCCTGGAACTCTGGAGCGGACCCGACCGGTTCATGATGACCCATTTCATGGAAGCAATTCGCTATGACGGCGCCCCGGGCATCGTCCGCGGTCGCTGCGAAACTCTGGCCGGCCAGCGCGTGGAAGTCGAGATCACCCTGATGCCGCTGGTGCGTCCGGGGGGGCAGACCGACACGCCCCGCCTCCTCGGCCTCTACCAGACGCTCGGCGGCGAACCCATGCTGAAAGGGCGTCCGATCTGGCGCCACCGCATCTCGATGCTGGTGCCGCCAGACACCCGGATGGAAGGCCCGCAATTGCGCCTCGTTACCACGAACGCCTGACCTCAGGCCGGCGTGAGGGTTTCCTCGCGCGCAAGGGCGGGTTTTCCGAGCATCATGTCGGCCGCTTTCTCGGCCACCATGATGGTCGGCGCGTTCGTGTTCCCACCGACGAGTGTCGGCATCACCGACGCATCGACAACACGCAGCCCGTCCACGCCGCGCACACGCAGCTGGCCGTCGACCGGGCTCGCATCGCTGGTCCCCATCGCGACCGTGCCGACAGGGTGATAGATCGTCTCTCCGGTCCGGCGGATGAAGGCGTCGATATCCTCGTCGGTCACGACACTCGTCCCCGGCATGATCTCGGAACCGCGCAACGCGTTCAGCGCCGACTGGCCACACACATCCCGCACCATTTTCACGGCCTCGCGCATCGCCCGGCGGTCTTCCTCCGCCGCAAGGTAGTTGGGGTCGATGGCCGGATGCGCGAACGGGTCAGCGGACGCGAGGCAAATCGTGCCCCGGCTCTCGGGACGCAGCTGGCAGGCATGAACGGTAAAGCCGTCCTTCTGTGGATCGTGATTGCCATGGTCCATCATGATCGCATTTACCAGGTGCAACTGGATGTCCGGCATCGACAGGCCTTCGCGCGAATTGATGAACGCGCCCGCCTGCAGGAAATTGTCCGCCCCGGCGCCGGTCTGGTTGAACAGGTACTGAAGTCCCACGCCAATTTTCTTGAGACCTTTCTGCTGCGAATAGGCCGACACGGGCTGGGTCATCTCATGGATCACCGTCACATCCAGGTGGTCCTGGAGGTTCTGGCCGATACCGGGCGACTTCACCTTCGCCTTGATACCGAACCGGTCGAGATGTTCCGGATTGCCGATCCCGGACAGCATCAGGATTTGCGGCGACTGGACGGCCCCGGCGCAGACAACGACTTCCTTGTCGGCACGGATCACCTGGGTCAGCGCGCCCTTGCCTTCGACGACTTCAACGCCCGTCGCGCGCCCGTTCTCGATCAGCACGCGTGTTACCAGCCCGGTCGAGATAACCGTCAGGTTCGGTCTGACGCCTTCGATCGGACGCAGGTAACCGTATGAGGCGCTCCAGCGCTCGCCCTTGTGAATCGTTCGCTGGTAGCGGCCGAAGCCTTCCTGCTGGGCGCCGTTGAAATCATCGGTGAGCTTGAATCCCGCCTGTTCTCCTGCCTGGACAAAGGCCCGGTAGATTGGGCTCGACATCGGGCTTTCCGATACACGCAGCGGACCCGCCCCGCCATGGAACGTGCTGTCGCCGGACTCGTGCGCTTCCGACCGTTTGAAATAGGGCAATACGTCGGCAAAGCTCCAGCCCGTCAGCCCCATCTGGGACCATTGGTCATAATCGCCCGCATGCCCGCGGATATAGACCATGCCGTTGATCGAGGACGATCCACCCCAGCCCTTGCCCCGGGGCCAGTAGAGCTTGCGCCCGTTCATGTGCTTTTGGGCTTCGGTGTAGAAACCCCAATTATGATCATTGGCCTGCTTGATCAGGCTGCCGACACCGGCCGGCATCCGGATCATCAGCGAATTGTCTTTCTTGCCCGCTTCGATCAGACACACCTTTATGGCGGGATCCGCCGAGAGGCGGTTCGCGAGCGTGCATCCGGCACTGCCAGCGCCAACGATGACATAATCATAAGTTTCCATGGAATGCGGCTCCGGCCCGATTGGATAATGAATGACGCGCCCGGAACCCGCGTTCCGGCCTGCCTCGACAACACTTTGTGAACCTAAAACGCCTAAGTAAAGCGTTCACGGTGGGACAAGCGCGGGAATTCCGGGCTTTCGTGAGCAGCACATGACCGGTCCGCGCAGCTCAGCGGTCAGCAACAGTCCGCTGGTAAATCCTGACAAGGACCGGCGCCTCTACAAGCGCGTCGCCCTGAGTCTTGCCGGTCGCGTCATCGATGACGACGGCGTCGACCACGAGATGACGAGAATCGACATTTCCTGCTCCGGGGCGATGATCCGGTCGGACTACCGCCCCGAAGCCGGTGCCCAGGTGATTTGCTATTTTAACGAACTCGGACGCGTCGCCGCGACGGTCATTCGCGCGACCCCGACGGGCTTTGCGGCGCATTTCCGGATCGTGCAGCACAAGCGTGAAAAGCTGGCCGACCGCCTGAGCTGGCTTCTCAACAAGGACAGGCTCGACCTCACTGATGACCGGAACGGGTCCAGGGCCTTCCGGCGGCGGGCCCGCACTTCTGACGCTGGATAACGGCCGCGAGATCAAGTGCCGCGTCCTCGACATTTCGCTCACCGGCGCCAGCTTCGAGGCCGAACGCGCGACACCCATGGTGGGCGACACGGTGTTTGCCGGCAATGTGCGCGGCGAGGTCGTCAGCGTGACCGGCAAGATTTTCGCGATCCGCTACCTGCGCCAGTAACTCGGTCAGTCGATACGCTTCACGCTGTCGCGGTGCTTCTTCCAGTTCTCGACATAGTGTAGCGCCGACATTTTCAGCATCTGCACCTGTGGCTCCGACAGTGTCTTTACCACTTTTCCCGGCGATCCCATCACCAGCGAATTGTCCGGGATCTCCTTGCCTTCGGGGATCAGCGTATGCGCCCCGATGATGCAGTTCTTACCGATCCTCGCATTGTTGAGGATCGTCGAACCGATGCCGATCAGTGTCTCGTCGCCGATCGTGCAGCCATGCAGCATCACCATATGGCCCACCGTCACGTCCCGGCCGATGGTCAGCGGCGCGCCCACATCGGTGTGCAGCACGCTACCATCCTGGATATTGGTGTTTTCGCCAATCGTGATCGGGTCATTGTCGCCGCGCAGGACGGCGCCATACCAGACAGAGGCGTTCTCCTTCAGGATCACGTTGCCCATAACTCGGGCATTTTCGGCCACCCAGTAGTTTCCGCTCGCCGGCAGCTGGGGTCGGGCCTCTCCGATCTGGTAGATTGCCATGATTATTCGTCCTCTCATTTCGCCTGCGGAATATCGCCTAAAGGGTTTGATAACCCTGCTAGAGTTTAATCAACAACAGATTCGGACGTGGAGACGGTCATAAACAGACCCAGTCGCACCTCGCCGCCGGAACCGCATGTTTCCGGACTGGCCACGCCGCCCACAGGGCGGTCCCCCCATCTGCCCCCGTTTTTCGCCAAGCCGTCCGCAATTCTGCTGACGGCTTTTTTTCTGCCTGGAACCAAGGAGTCCTCCCATGGGTAAACGCAACGCCGCCAAGCGAATGAAGACAGCATCAGAGGTAAAAGCCACTGCCTGGATTCAGGATGCCGGTCGCGGCCAGCCGCCCCTTCTCCACGCGATTGAGGGCGGCCGAAGCTGGCATCCCGACGATGCAGATACCCGAAAGCGAAAGCCGACGGCCGCAGAGCCTGACCGCACCCAGCGCTACCAGAAAACCGTCAAGCCCCGGTCGGAAAACCAGGCCCAGCTGATGAAGGCCATGGACACCTATGCCCTCGTCGCCGCGCTCGGCCCCGCCGGCACGGGCAAGACCTATCTCGCCGTCTGCAAGGCGGTCGAGGCCCTGCAGGCGGGCAAGGTCGCCCGCATCATCCTGTCGCGTCCCGCCGTCGAGGCCGGCGAACAGATCGGTTTCCTGCCCGGCGCCATGGAAGACAAGCTCGCCCCCTACCTGCGCCCACTCTACGACGCCCTGTCCGACCGGCTCTCGCCGGCCCAGCTGAAACACATGCTGTCGGAGGGCGTGATCGAGATCGCCCCCATCGGCTTCATGCGCGGGCGCACGCTCAACAATGCCTTTATCGTCGTCGATGAGGCACAGAACTGCACCTATACGCAGATCAAGATGCTGCTCACCCGGCTTGGCTGGCACTCCACGATGGTGATCACGGGCGACCCGGCCCAGACCGACCTGCTGCCAGAATTCTCCGGCCTCGCCAATGCCGCCGAACGGCTCGAGAAACTGGCCGGCGCCGCCGTTATCCGTCTCGAAGGCGCCGACGTCGTCCGCCACCCCCTCGTGCAGGAAATGCTCGAAGTCCTCTAGGCCAACCGATCCCCTGCCCCAGCCCGTCCGGGACACCGGGCGGGCTTTTTCCTGGCTCGGCATCAGGGCCGCTCACCAGATTGTCATTCACAATCTCGCCCGCGCCCTTACATGTATGCCCAACGCGCAATGCTGCCGCTGGAGGAATAAACATGAGCGACCCGACCTACACGCCGCCGAAAGTCTGGACATGGGACAAGGAAAGCGGGGGCCGGTTCGCCGCCATCAACCGCCCGATCGCCGGCCCGACCCACGACAAGGAACTGCCCGTCGGCAAGCATCCCTTCCAGCTCTATTCGCTTGGCACGCCGAACGGCGTGAAAGTCACGATCATGTTCGAGGAACTCCTCGCTGCAGGTCACACTGACGCCGAATATGACGCCTGGCTGATCAATATCGGCGAAGGCCAGCAATTCGGTTCCGGCTTTGTCGCCATCAACCCGAATTCCAAGATCCCGGCCTTGATGGACCATTCCACCAATCCGCCGACCCGTATTTTCGAATCCGGCGCCATGCTGATCTATCTCGCGGAAAAGTTCGGCGCTTTCCTGCCGACACAAAACGCCCAGCGCGCCGAAACGCTCAGCTGGCTGATGTGGCAGATGGGCGCCACGCCCTTCCTCGGCGGCGGCTTCGGCCACTTCTACGCCTACGCGCCGGAGAAATACGAATACCCGATTAACCGCTACGCCATGGAAGTGAAGCGCCAGCTCGACGTGCTCGACCGTCAGCTCAAGGACAATGAATACATTGCCGGCGCCGACTACACGATTGCCGACATGGCGATCTGGCCCTGGTATGGCGCGCTCGTCACCGGCGCGGTCTATGATGCGGGCGAGTTCCTGCAGGTGCAGGACTACACAAACGTCATCCGCTGGATGAAACAGGTCGGTGCCCGCCCCGCCGTTGGGTGCGGCAAGATGGTCAACCGCACCTTCGGCAAGCCGGAATCGCAATTGCGCGAACGCCACGATGCCAGCGACTTCGACACGAAGACGCAAGACAAGCTCGAACCGCAGAGCTAGCCTCCCGGCCCTCTCTCTCCTATGGACGGGAGAGGGCCACTCCACCCGGACTGCCCCCTGACCCGGCCACAGGAGCGGCACCATGTCCCCCGACCTCATCCTCACCCTGTTCGACCGCGTCGGCGTGTTCGTCTTCGCCATTTCCGGCGGCATCGTCGCCGTGCGCAAGGACATGGACCTGTTTGGCGTCGTCGTGCTCGCCTTCCTGCCCGCCATTGGCGGCGGCACGCTGCGCGACCTTATCCTGGATCAACCCATCTTCTGGCTGTCAGACACGCCGACCCTGCTGCTCGCGCTGGCGGGCGGGCTGACCGCTTATGTGTTTCACCGCTTCCTGGAAAACTTCCGTCCCCTGCGCTGGGCCGATGCGTTCGGCATGTCGCTGTTCGCGGTCACCGGCGCGGCCAAGGCGATGAGCCTCGACCACGGCCTCGCCGTCGTGCTCATCATGGGCGCCCTCACCGCCAGCGCCGGCGGCCTGATGCGCGATGTCGTCGCCAATGAGGAACCGCTGCTCCTGAAGAAAGACATCTACGCCACCGCCGCCCTGCTCGGCGCGGGTGTCTATTTCAGCCTCGCCACTTGGGGCCTGCCCGAAACCAGCGCCTTCATCGGCGGCCTCGCCGCCGCCTTTACCCTCCGCGCCCTGGCCATCATCTTCCAGCTGTCGTTGCCGAAATCGCCGTTTTGAGGGGAAACGGGTCTTGTCTCATTCAAGGTGTGTGGAGGACAGCTCTAACGTCCGGCCGTGTCCGCTTCGGGTCATTAGCAGTCATTAGCTTCATGAGATTTGACGGCGATTATTGGCCCTTCTTCTTCGTTGGGTCCAAATCGTCTGACGGCAACTCTCGGCAGCAAAGCAGTCGTTAAATAAGCTAGAAAACTGTCGATTTGAACGATGGCGAAGTACTCCAGTCACATACACGTTAGGCTATATTGTCAGCGCTTGTACGGCGCAGGCGTGGCAGGAGGGCTGCATCCCTTTTGCAGGCCAATTTCTTTCAAGAAAGTGCGTCGCTCGAAGCCTTTCCTGTAGGCGTCTTCTTGCGAACGCTGGTGCGTGGGCGCGCCGGATTTTTTTCGAACAATGCCACTTAATGGTGCTGTCAAAGGAATGCAGGGCGGCCTCGACCTCTCTTCTTTTCGCTTGCATTTGAAGCGAAAAGAAGAGTTGCATTTGGAGTTCCAGGATACCCTGGGAATAACTCAATTCACTGAGTAATCCCAAAGTTCGTTTCCTCTGACAAAGCCCTCTCAGGCAGTGACGTCCTGGAGCCTCATCGACGTCCACGCAAGTTGTCTGTCACATCCTGAATCCACTTCTTCGCCGTATCCAACGTGTGGCTATCTTCGATAAGCCCGCGCAGAGCGCTCAGCTGCCCCTCGAACATTCCGTGTTTACGCAAATCGGCGGTTTTCTCATCCGGACCAAGGGGCAGGATGTTTTCGAGATAGGTTCCTCCCAGTATGCGGCGAAGGAGGCCTTCGCCTAAAAATGGCTTGTCGCTGTTCAGCGTCCGCGTTGCCCGCAGTAAGCGGCGTATATCATACTGGCCGGGGTAGATGTCGGGCACCTGCTTTTTGATGCCAAGCAGGCTGTAGACACCAATGCGCGCTGTGCGAACGGAGCTTTCCAGAGTGAACACCACGTCATTGTGGGTTTCTACAAACTGACCGAGACACGCCAGATTGGTAGAACCATCCGGCACCACCCATGGGCGGTCGCCGCGGGCGCGGGGCATGAACTGTGCGGTGATATAAGGCATCAGTGCGGTGCGCACTTTGGTGGCGGCGATCACCTCGTCGACCTGATCAATCAGGCCTAGATGATAACACATTTCGGTCAGTATTTCCTTTCCGGTGCATTCTGGCATTGGCTTTTTGATGAAGTCTCCCGGTTGATCCATCAGCAATGCATAAACCCAAGGCACAATCACATCATCGGGTTGATCTTGGAAATGCGGTTGACGGTTGATTGTGAAACTCATCAGCCAGGCGGAGTCGGTAAAGGTAATGATACCGCCCGTGACCGTTTTTCCGGAATAGGGATCGTTGACCGACAGCTCCTTTAGCTTGTCCACCAATGGCGAGGGCTTGCAGGTCAGAGTCGCGGATTCCCACGTAGACTTGGGCACGTCGCTGCAGAATTTCTCGGGTCGTCCAAAGGCGGAGGATTTGCCGGCAAGGTTCTTCCATAACTGCCAGCTTGAGCCGACACCCGGGGCGGACTCGGTTACTCTCAACTGCGGAACCGTATCGTTATCACCGTAGGCCGTGTCCTCCACGATTGACCCTGTGGTCATGAACACCACGTCGCGCGGGTGGACCTCGATCGTCTTGTCGCCATTACTGGTGTGGCACTGAATTGCGGTGGTGGTCTTGGTCTCGCCACTGATTTCCATCTCCAGGTCCGCCACAATTGTGTCGTACTGGATCTTGATGCCTTGGGCTTTCAGCCACGCCATCAATGGGCGAACGAAACTGTCGTACTGGTTGTATTTGGGAAAGACGAGCGCGGTCATGTCGTTCAGCCCATCCATCAGATGAAGGAAACGATGCATGTACAGCTTCATTTCCAGCACCGAATGCCATGTCTGAAAGGCGAACATGGTACACCAGAACATGTAGAAATTGGTCTTCAGGAAGTCTTCGCTGAACCACTCCTTTACTGTGATATCGTCCAGATCTTCCTTGCGTGCCAAGAAAAGCCGCACGAGTTCGAGCTGCTGCGACCGGCTGAGCTCCATGGTAGAAAAGTCTTTGATCTGTCCTTGATTTTCAAGAAGTCGGGCTTTCGACCAATTTTTGTCTGCGTCATTTACGAGGCGAAATTCGTCAAGCACTGTAAAGGGCTCAGGAAGTTCCAATGCGGGTATCTCCGAGAACACATCCCAGAAGTTTTGATAGGTCGCCTCCATCTCGCGGCCACCACGGACGACATAGCCTTCCTCAGAATTGCCGGCCGCATCAAGCGCGCCACCCTCGATCTTTTGGGATTCCAGAATCGTAATATTCTGCGCCGGCATATGACCATCTCGGATCAGGAAGAAGGCGGCGGACAGGCCACCGATGCCACTCCCGATAATATAGGCATGGCGGTCGGCAATGCCCTCGGTAGGGAGCGGGCGGTTATTGGTATAGCTTCCATGCAGGTCAGCGGGGGGCAGCAGCGTGTCGAGGCCGTTATGCAAATGCCGGGACGACGCATCAGGGGCCACATCCACGGCTTGATTGGCCATGGCGTCAACATGCGTCTTGAGGCGAGAGGTGTCTATTGTTGGCTTATCACGTCGAGTCATGGTGGTTTCCTTCTCCCGGCGTTTACTGCCGTTCAGATGACCGTTTTTTTGCAGACAAAGGGGCTTATGGGCGCGAGCCCGACCCAACAAAATGATTCATATCAAGCGAGATCAAATTGGAGCCCCATGCCGGGTGCTTTGATGTTAGCTTGGGACCATCGGTCCACATCGCTGACAAATGGAATTGTTGCTTTCGGGACGACACCGGTTGTTGCTGAGCACTAGCGATGCCGCATAGTCGAACAATAACCGCAGTCCGAACGTACGTCGGCGGCGGTATCTCTCAAGTGCATAGCTGAGACGGATACCCCGCCGCAAACGGGCCACCCAGTTGATTACCTTGGACGCCGGACAATATGTCCGGCCGCGGTTTACTTTTCCGACAATCAAGAAAAACTTCCCGATCTCTGCCTCGAATTGACCAGTATCAAGAACCGCACACTGATGGGCGCCCATGTAGGCCTTCACAACACGAAGTGGAGACATAAAGTGGAAGCGGATCTTGATGGAAATGGAATAGAAGTTGCCGGGATTCTGGATGCAGCTGGTAGTCCAAAAAGGGACACATCTGTCGGGGTGCCTGATCACAAAAGACAATTGTCTCCGGGCAATCACCGGCGATTCGGAAAATCCATAACCGGCCGTCAATTCTTACTCGCTTCACCTTGACCAAAGGTCTGAGGTGGTCCTGTTTTCCTGCACAGTTTTCCGGCCTTGCTAAGGTATATCCGGGTTGTTGATCAGGCCGCTTTTCTTATGTCCATTTCGTTTCCATATGCCTCGTCTGGTGTGGCTTTGCCAAGGGCCGAGTGTGGCCGTTCGCGATTGTAGAAGTGCATCCAGTCATCGATCACGCGCTGGGCTGCGAAGCCGTCGGCGATGTCTTGCAGGTAAACGGCCTCGTATTTGAGGGAGCGCCAGAGCCGCTCGATGAGCCGCAGGCAGGCGAAGCCAACATGTTGTCCAGGTAGCGCCCGCGTCCATCCATGCTGACACGCACGCCTGCGTCGGTCAGCGTCGTGATCCAGTCTGATCCGGTAAATTGGCTTCCTTGATCCGTATTCATAATCTCCGGGGGTCCATATTTTCCGATGGCTTCGTTCAGCGCATCCACGCAGAAGTCCGCATGCGCTCGCCATTGTCCTCGGACCAATGGCGGACAAGGCTCGCTATTGGACACACGCCATGACAGCACCTTTCGGGTTGCCCAGTCCATGATGGCAACGAGATAGAGATACCCCCGACTGACGGGGATGAACGTGATGTCAGAACACCAGACCTGATTTGGCCGCGTGATTTCCATGCCCTTCAACAAGTAGGGGAAGATTGGATGCGCCGGATGCGGCTGGCTGGTCTTTGGCCGCTTGTACACAGCCTCCAACCCCATCAACCGCATCAGTCGGCGGACACGGTGACGCCCGACCCTGATCCCATCGCGTGCCAGTGAGACCGCGATCTGGCGGCTGCCGAAGAACGGGTATTTCGTGAACAGCTTGTCGATGGCTTTCATCAAACTTAGTGTTTCGGCGCTGGCCGGGAGAGGCCGATAATACAGAGTCGATCTGCTGATGTTCAACGCCCGGCACTGCGCACTGAGATTCAGTTTCGGGTGATCTGGCTGGATCAGGTCTCTGCGTTCGCCGGGGCTCATAGCTTGAGCCCTTTGGCTAAAAAATCGTTCTCGACCGCCAGCCTCCCGATCTTGGCGTGAAGATCTTTGATCTCGATTTCCCGCTCATCCGAAGCGCCGCCCTTGGCAAACACGTCAGCCATCCCTTCAACAGCTTGTTTCTTCCAGGCACTCACCTGTGTCGGCAGCACATTGTGCCTCGCCGCAATCTCCTGAATTGTCCTGTCACCGCGTAAAGCCTCAGTAACCGTCCGGTCTCCCCGCCCTTGCGGTTGTTTCCCTGATGCTGATTTTGGTTGGATCGGGGCGGATAGTATCCGCCTGATTTAAGTGGACACGATCCGACCATGTTCGACCATAAGCCTGTGCGCACGCGGCGGAGTTATTCGAGGGCCTTCAAGCTCC
>Ga0209390_10002833_pt1 | contig 29405 bp, 25 predicted proteins | sample BON01_FD_187212 | JGI IMG/M metagenome (GOLD analysis project Ga0209390, IMG submission 187212) | Freshwater microbial communities from Lake Bonney liftoff mats and glacier meltwater in Antarctica - BON-01 (SPAdes) (version 2) | ecosystem: Environmental > Aquatic > Freshwater > Ice > Glacier...
ACATCTGGAAAGCTCCGACAAAAGAGGAAGCTGGCAAGGCGTTTCACCTGTTTGAGAAAACCTTCGAAGCAAAGTACGAAAAGTGTCTGCAGAAAGACCGCGACGTGTTGCTGACGTTCTTCGATTTCCCGGCTGAGAACTGGTGGAATATTCACACGACCCATCCGATCGAAAGCACGTTCTCCGCAATCCGCCTGAGGCACCGTAAAACGAAAGGCAACGGCACTGCCAAAGCCAGTCTGACGATGATGTTCAAGCTGGCTCAGAGTGCGGAGAAAGGTTGGCGAAAACTCCGCGGCCACCACCACATCCCGAACCTTCTGCGAGGAATCAAATTTATCGACGGAGTCAATGAAAATCAACTCAAGGAAGAAGACCACAGACCTTCACAGACCACTACAATTCCAACCGAAATCGTCGCCTGAACAACTTTCTTCAAACACAACATTTGACAGTAACTCCGTTCAATTGCAAGTACGGGATTTAGCCCGACCGTCACCACATTTTCGACGCCAGTTCCGCTATACCCATACGCGCCGTCAAACGTTGTTTCGGTAACCTGAAAGCGGACGGTGTCCCCAACTGCCGGCCGTGGAGTTAGAGTGATTTCTGATATTTTAGGCCCGTCAATTAATACCATTGTCGTCTTGTCTGCGCTAAACCGCGCCAAGTCCGAATCTCGATGACAACCAGTAGTTCAATTAGCGTAAATCCCACATGACGGCGCGATCTGTAATTCGATACGGGAACGTCGCCTGTAGTTGGCGAAGCGTGCCCACGCAGCAGCAGACTGGATGTGGTGCCGACGCAAATGCCTGTTTGGTTCAGAGTCATCGCTAAACTCCATTAATTATAGTGTCATATTTTATACTGTGTCGTTACGTAAGGTGAGAATACGCAGGGGTGCCGCTTAAGAATACAGGTGTCTGGCAGGTCGTCAAGTACTATTGATGAGTGTCGTACTTACAAAGATCTGGCCGAGCGTTGTTGGACTGAAGGTTGCCTGAATGCAGAGTTCACTGCATTCAGTCGTTTTGAACGCCGCCGAGACTTACTTTTTGAACATAGGCTTTGCTGTTTAAAAAAACGAATTGCCGTGTGCTGACCATTGATCTCAGCTGTTTTCCAGCGGATTGGCTGGGCGTACTTTGATGACATGGCGAGACTCACGGAAATCGACTAACCTGGTGACTGATCGCTCTTGCCCCCTGCCCCCTTCGAGATCAGTTGTGACCGAACCATCCAGTTCCAGCATTGATGCCCATTTGAGTCGTAGTCCGGAATTGCTGGACCGTCAGCGATCTCATTTGTTGATTGTGGACGTGCAGCAAAAGCTGTTGCCGGTGATTCGGAATTCGGGTGCTTTGGAGGCAGCAATTGTTTTTCTGATGAATGCCGCCAAGGTGTCGCAGGTGCCGGTGTTTGTTTCTGAACAGTATCCGAAAGGGCTAGGCTCAACTGTTCCCGCCATCGCAGATCACGTTGTTCAGAAACGGGTGGCGGAGAAACTGCGGTTCAGTGCGGCAGACTGCTTTCTGCACGAACGTGTGAATTCGCAGCAGCCTGCTACAGAAGGCCAACGCGATCAGGTTGTGGTTGTCGGCATTGAGGCACATATTTGCGTTTTGCAGACGGCGTTCGATTTGCTGGCTCAAGGGTTGCGTGTTTACGTTGTAGCAGATGCTGTTGGTAGTCGATCTGTGTCTGATTACCAGACAGCATTGCAACGTATTCGCGATGCTGGCGGGATTGTGTGCTGTGCGGAGAGCGTGGTGTTTGAATGGTGCGAAGTGGCTGGCACCGACGAGTTTCGTCAAATCAGTCGACTGGTTCGTGAACGCGATATTCAGCGGACAGCCGAGTGATCTGGCGTTCGAAGTTTTCTGGGCCCGACCACTTTGTTGCAAAGGTTTCGGCGAGATCTCTGGTGGCTGTGAATCGTCCGTTAAGGCCGTGAGTCTTTCGTGATAAAACCTTTGACTGCGTAGAGACTGCCCTAAGATCGCAAATTTACAGGCGCCGCGGGCTTGGATTCGGAAGTTCGCCGGAGCGGTTTTCGGACCGCTTCCAGCAAGTAATTGATCGTGCCTGTTGCCGAATCTTATTAAGCTGGGATATCGGCCGGTGAGATTTTCTGCCTTCCTTCTGCTGCCAGTAAAGCGGCCATTGGCAGGCGGCAGAGATCAGGCATGGCATGCTGTGCGTGAGAAAGGCCGCGCGGTCGGCAATTTACCAGAATCTGACACGGTCCTGTTTTCGCCTGCGGCTGAATATGAAGCGATTTGCCGCACGTCCGACACACCGTCGGGTTCAGTCTCTGCTTGGCTGAAAACGTGTGGGTTTTTGAGTTTGGGCCGTCTTGGTCGCCGTTTTCCAAGAGCCAGGCTCCCGATTGTGCGAATTCAATGTGAGCAAATCGGTCCCGTGTTTTGCGCGACGCCCTGTGGTTGTTATCGTGACAGCTGACGGCCCCCAAGCGGCTTCTTGGCCTGAAACCCGATTCAAAGAACGATGACCTTGCTGAACATAAAAAACATCAATCCGCCCGTTCGAACGTTGATGGGGCCCGGACCCAGCGATATTCACCCCAGTGTATTGGCAGCGATGGCCGCGCCGACGGTCGGGCATCTTGATCCGTACTTCCTGCACATTATGGACGAAGTGCAGTCGATGTTGCGACATGTCTTTCAAACGTCGAATCAAATGACCATGGCGATCAGCGGTACGGGCAGTGCCGGCATGGAATGCTGCGTGGTGAACCTGATAGAACCTGGCGATCGTATGATTGCGTGTCAGAACGGTGTGTTTGGCGGTCGTATGGCTGATGTCGCCGGTCGAGCGGGCGCAGATGTTCTAAAGCTGGAGCGTCCGTTTGGTGAAGTGTTTTCGGCAGAAGAAATTGCCGCTGCGGTCGATCAGCACAAGCCTAAAGTTGTAGGCATCGTGCACGCCGAAACTTCAACGGGGGCGTTGCAGCCTTTGGAAGAAATCAGTCGCATTGTGCACGATGCTGGCGCTTTACTGCTGGTCGATTGTGTGACATCGTTGGCTGGTCTGCCCGTGGACATCGACAGGGTCGGTATCGATGCGGCGTATAGCGGTTCGCAAAAATGTCTAAGCTGTCCGCCCGGATTGTCGCCTGTGACGTTTGGCCCCCAAGCGTTGGAAGCGATGGATGCTCGTAAGCACAAGGTCGCCAGCTGGTATCTGGACATCGGCATGCTGAGAAACTATTGGGGCGTTGATCGAGCATATCACCACACTGCTCCGATCAACATGAATTACGGATTGCACCAGGCATTGCGACTTGTGCTTGAAGAGGGATTGGAAGCTCGATTCGCCAGACATCAGCTGCATCATGAAGCTCTGAAGGCGGGGCTGTCAGCGATGGGAATCGATTATTCCGTTGCGGATGCGAACTGTTCTCTGCCGATGTTGAACTCGGTTTGGATTCCAGAAGGCGTAGACGACGTCGCTGTCAGAAAGCAGTTGTTAAACGAATTTGGAATAGAAATTGGCGGCGGACTTGGCCCAATGAAGGGCAAAACCTGGCGAATTGGGCTGATGGGCGAAGCGGCAGCGAAGTCGAATGTGCTGCTGTTTCTGGCCGCACTTGAACAATGTCTGGGCAGCCAGGGGAAAAATTCGGAAGCAGGTGCAGGAGTAGCTTCGGCCAATAAGCGATATCTGGCAGTTTGATCGCCATTTGAATATATCCGGCGAGGTCAGCCAAGGGCTTTTAACGCCGCGATGTTTGGACAGGGAAATCACACCCTTGTTTCGTTTGAGTGGACTGTTCTGTTTTAACGAACCAGGGAACGGGTTGGCTTTACGCCGACCATTTACTAACCGTAGAAACGTAAACACAAAGGAATCTGTTCCATGAGTATGGCAATCACTGCCGTGCATGCACGCGAAATTCTTGACAGCCGCGGCAATCCCACAGTTGAAGTAGATGTTCAGGTAGAAGACGGCACAACAGGCCGCGCGGCAGTTCCAAGCGGCGCCAGCACGGGTGCTCATGAAGCCTGCGAACTTCGCGACACGGACAACAAAGGACGCTACCTGGGCAAAGGCGTTCTGCATGCTGTAAGAAACGTGAACGAAGAAATCGCTGACGCGATCATTGATCAGGACGTTACCGATCAGGCGACCATCGACCAGATTATGATGGAACTGGATGGCACAGAAAATAAGTCTCGCCTTGGTGCCAACGCGATTCTCGCCTGTTCACTGGCGGTTGCTCACGCTGCCGCACGAACCAGCTTTCTGCCACTGTTCCGCTACCTGGGCGGTGTTGGTGCCAACTGTCTGCCAGCGCCAATGATGAACATCATCAATGGCGGTTCGCATGCGAACAACGGCATTGATATTCAGGAATTCATGGTCATGCCGTTGGGCTTCAATTCGTTCAGCGAATCGCTGCGAGCGGGCACAGAAGTGTTTCATCACCTGAAGAAAGTTCTGGCCGACAAAGGCATGTCGACGGCTGTTGGCGACGAAGGCGGATTCGCTCCTGACCTGAAGACTAATCAGGAAGCTATCGAAGTTATTCTGACGGCTATCGAAAATGCGGGTTACACACCAGGCGATCAGATCAAGATCGCATTGGACTGTGCCGCGTCTGAATTCCACAAAGATGGCAAGTATACTCTGGAAGGCAAGTCCATCGATTCTGACGGAATGGTGGAACTACTGTCTTCATGGGTCGACAAGTACCCAATCTGCAGCATCGAAGATGGTTTGGACGAAGACGACTGGGATGGCTGGAAGAAGCTAACCGATAGTCTAGGTAGCCGGTGCCAGCTTGTTGGTGACGACCTGTTCGTAACCAACGTGAAGCGCCTAAGCCAGGGAATCGAAAAAGGTATCGCAAACAGTATTCTCGTTAAGGTAAACCAGATCGGTACTTTGACCGAAACCATTCAGGCCGTTCAGATGGCTTACCAGAATGGCTACACGGCCGTTATGAGTCACCGATCAGGCGAAACCGAAGACAATACGATTGCGGACTTGGCGGTTGCTCTGCGCACCGGTCAGATCAAGACAGGTTCGGCCAGTCGAACAGACCGCATCTGCAAGTACAATCAGCTGCTGAGAATTGAAGAAATGCTTGGCGACACGGCCGTCTTCGGCGGAACAATTTCGTAGACCTTTGCCAATACCGGTGCGGCAGAGATTCTGCATGCATCAGTAATTTGAGTTTTAAAGCCCGGTCCCTAACAGGAACCGGGCTTGTTTTTTATGAGGAAAGTCAACGCGTTGTCAGTCGACGCAGACATCGATATCGCAGACCAGCCTGCTGCAGACGTCACTGAGCTCGAAGATGGTTCAGTGTCATGGGCGGTGTCGTTGTGTTTTTGGTTCGCATTGTTGTTGGCGGCAGCGGTTTATGGTGCCGTGGCTTTGTCGCCGAAATTTTCGGTCTGGCATAAAGTGCGCAGCGAATATCGGCACAACGTCAGTCAGCTTGTTGCGCTGGAAGACGACGTTGATTATCTGGAACGTGTTGAAACGGCTCTGAAAACAGACCCGGAATTTGTTCAACGCCTCGCGGGTGTTTCCCGGCAAGGCGACGCTGATGGTGAAGAACTGATTCCCGTTAGCGGAAGTCTGTTATTTGGGCACAGTGATGAAGATCCCGCTGCGCCAACTATCGCTGCAGCACCGCCATTTTTCGATGGGATCATTCTGCGAGTTGCCAGTGATACTCAATTGCGAACGATCTTGCTGTGCTTTGCGGCGTGTCTCACCGTGTTTGCATTCACGTTTCTGAACGATGCGGGGCGAGGCTTTGTGTATTTCACGGGCTCGCTTATCAAAGCCGTGGTGATGTTGCCGATAAACCGATACGTTCAGGACGTTGCTGTTAATACTGAGCAACCGAAGTCTGGCAAAACCTTAGAAGCGGCGTCCAGTGTTGCGCCCGACGTCGTTTTACCTGATGGCAAATGATCTGTTCCAATGGGTCGCAACTGATTTACCTCATTTTACGAAATGACGTAGCGAAACTTGTGTCGAGCTGCGACCGGTGAAACCACAGGATAGTGCCGAAAGTGTTGACGGCTTTCGCTTGTACGAGTGTCCGTACCTTTTCGTAATTTACTAGAGGTCGTTGATATTGGTTGTTGGTGACATTCAAAGCCCGATTTTGTGAGAAAACCGTTTCAATCGCGAATGACAGGGTCTTCAACGGCAAAGCGAGGTTGGTAAGATGATTTATTAAAGGTATCGGTAGTACTTTCAGTCAGCAGAGAATCAGTTCAAATGTCCAAACGCGTTGTTCTTGCCATGAGTGGCGGAGTAGACAGTTCGGCGGCCGCCGTGCTGTTGCATCGGCAGGGGTACGAAGTGATTGGCTTGTTCATGCGGTCCGGCGAAACTGAGAAAACGGCGTGCGCAGTTTCCGGCGCTGGCTTGCTGCCGGTATTGGATACTCCGGCTCACAAGCAGGGCTGCTGCAGTGCAGAAGATGCCGCCGATGCTAGACGCGTCGCCGATCAGTTGGGCATTCCGTTTCATTCGCTGAATTTTAAGGACTCTTTCAAGCGCATCAAAGATTACTTCGCAGATGAGTATCTGGCCGGGCGAACTCCAAACCCGTGTGTGCAGTGCAACAACTGGTTGAAGTTTGGCAAGCTCTGGACGTTTGCTGAACAGGTCGGCGCCGATCACATTGCGACGGGCCACTATGCCAGAATTCTGGAAGACGAAACAACAGGTCAGCACTCGTTGCATTGCGGTAGTGATCCAAAGAAAGATCAGTCTTATGTTTTGTTTGGTATTCGCCGTGAGTTGCTGAGCAAAATTCTGTTGCCGGTGGGTGGATATCAGAAGACGGAGATTCGCGAGTTCGCCGAAGAAGCCGGGCTACGAGTTGCTCAGAAGAAAGACAGTTACGAAATTTGCTTCGTACCGAACGACGACTACGCAGGCTTTCTGAAAAACTATCGCGGACACACGAATACAGAAGGTGAATTCGTCGATACGGCTGGCAACGTGCTTGGTCAGCATGCGGGCTATGAGAAGTTTACGGTCGGTCAGCGAAAGGGGCTGGGCGTCACTTTTGGCGAGCCTCGATTTGTGATCAGTGTGAACGCCGAAAGTCGTCAGGTAGTGCTCGGCCAGCGAGAAGACCTCGCGTCATGCAGGATTCGAGCCAATGGCTTGAACTGGCTTGCGGATGATCCGGGCCCGGCATTTGAATGCGCGGTCAAGGTGCGTTATCAGCAACAATCGCGAGACTGTATGGTTGAGATCATTGATGGCAATGAAGCAGTGATTACGCCTCAAGAGCCAATCATTGGAGTTGCTCCCGGACAGGCCGCAGTCTTCTATGACGGTGATAGGGTGATTGGCGGCGGCTGGATTCAGTCAAATCAATGAGCATGCGTCTCGGTCTGATCGAACTGCTGCTGGAAGCTTTGTGACTTCAGTCTAACACCTTGATTCGGTGCGGCGGTGTTCTGCTGGAAAACCTCCAGAGGCACGGTGGGTTTCAGGCAGTCTGGGAAGTTGCCTTCCATTATGCCGGCAGTTTGCCCGGAGCGTTTCGGCGGCTTTTGCCGGAGTACACCCAATCCGTGGGCTTCCGGTCTGTCGTTCTACTTTCCCACCACTCCTGCCGATAAGTAAAACGTGGCGATTATTTGTGGACACTGCGCGCACGGATTCTGCTTTGGTGTTTTCGAGAGCGTTTCCTGTCGCGGCGCTGTATCTGGTTCTATAAGCACTTTGTTCGAAACGGCACCTCTATTATGAGTGACCAGCAACGTATCCAGGAACTTGAGCAACTTGTAAAGATGCTGGAAGAGCAGTTGATGCAGACTCAGCGGTTAAGTTCCGTTGGTGCTTTGGCGAGCAGCATCACGCATGAATTCAATAATATCCTGACGACCGTGATTAACTATGCGAAGATGGGCGTTCGTCACAAAGACGCGAAGACTCGTGATAAGGCGTTTGATCGTATTTTGTCAGCGGGTCAGCGAGCCACAAAGATCACAACCGGAATGCTGGCCTACGCTCGATCTTCCAGCGATCGGTTTGAACCATGCGAACTAAACAGGCTTCTGGAAGATGTGTTGGTGCTGGTTCAGAAAGATCTGCAGATGCACCGTATTGGTGTGGATGAAGAACTTCAGCCTGGCGTTTGGGCAATCGTTAACAGCAGCCAGATTCAGCAGATTATCATGAACTTAATTGTGAATGGTCGGCAGGCGATGGGTGAAGGCGGTCGTCTGAAACTGACGATCCGCGACAACGTAGAAGAAGGCTGGGCGGAATTGTCGATTGGAGATTCAGGCTGCGGAATCCCCAACGACAAGTTGCAAAAGATCTTCGATCCCTTCTACACAACCAAAACCACGGATGCTCGGGGACAGGGAGGCACCGGCATCGGGCTGTCTGTCTGCCGAAAAATTATTGAAGCTCATAAAGGGCGACTTCGAGTCGAAAGCGAAGTTGGCAAAGGCACAATCTTTACGCTGAAGCTGCCTCGATCCGGGTCTCCGGCTGGTCTGATTGACACGTCGGCCGCTTAAGAAAACTGTTGTTGGGCCTGTTGAAACAGATGTCGCACTGCGCGGCCACTGATCGTTTCATCTTTCAGCAATTCGTGAGCAATCAGCTGAACGGCCCTGGCATTTGTGGGATCACTAAGCAGGTGTTCAGTCTTGTCCAGCAGGCGTCGTGCGAGCTTATCAAGTTGACGTTCGCTGGTTGCTCGATTCTCCAGAAGTCGCTTTACTGCGCGTAGGTCCTGCGAAGCGCCTTCCTGGCAGTATCGGTTGGTTGTGTGACTTTCTGCGACCATTCCCGCCAACAGAATCAGCACTTCATCTTCCAGTCCGTCTTTCGAAGCTTTCGAACGTCCCTTCTGGATCTTGCAAGCGCCCAGGCGACTGCCTCCGGTTTGCAATTGAGCGGGAGAAATCGTCACTTTCTCTACCGGACGTCCCAGCAGAAATGCCATGACGGCATGACCGGCTTCATGGTACGCCGTAGCGGTCAAAGCAAGGTTGCCGGATTTTGAGCTATCGCTGTTTGGCGGCTTCGACGATGCCTCGTTGTTATTCATGATGGTCGCGTATATGAAATTCAGGAAGCGTTTTGCATCAACGCAGCGATCTGCAGTTGATCAATTTCAGACGGTGTCCCGTAACCGCTCTTGTAGCCGAAGACTTCAGAAACAGTGCGCGCTCCGAAATGCCCATCCATGATTTCTAGAAAATCGGCTGTCACAAGTGCAGGGTGAGGCACTCCGCATGCTCGGCTGAGCGCAATGATTTCCTTGCGAAGATTCAGCAGGTAGTTGGCGACTCGAGCAGACTTGAGAGTTGGATCAAGCCCTCGTACCAGCCAGCGGTTTTGAGTGGCGACTCCGGTAGGACAGTGATTTGTATGACACTTCTGAGCCTGAATGCAGCCGACTGCCAGCATTGCTTCGCGAGCGACGTTGATCATGTCACAACCGAGAGCAAAGGCGAACAGCGATGATTCAGGGAATCCGAGTTTTCCTGATCCGACCATCACGATTTTCTGAGACAGGCCGCGATCTCGCAGAGCGCATTCAATAAGGCTGAATCCTTTTTTGAACGGGCGAGCAACGTGATCGCCGAAAACCAACGGACCGGCGCCGGTGCCACCCTCACCACCATCGATTGTGATGAAGTCGGGCGCACGTCCGGTGGTGTCGATCAGGCGTGACAGGTCGTGCCAGAAGTCCATTTGCCCAACGGCAGACTTAATACCGATCGGCAGTCCCGTTTCATCAGCAATGCGTTCAACAAAGTCGAGCAGGCTGTCTGGATCGCGAAAGGCAGTGTGTGCGGCGGGGCTAACGCAGTCATGGTCCATGGAAATACCACGAATCGCGGCAATTTCCGGAGTGATTTTTGATTGCGGAAGGATGCCGCCCGCACCAGGCTTCGCTCCCTGACTAAGCTTCAGTTCAATGGTTTTTACCTGCGGGTATTTTGCGATGGTCTCAAGTAGCCTGTCCATGCTGAAGCTGCCATCCTGACTTCGACATCCGAAGTAGCCCGTTCCGATTTGCCAGACCAGGTCGCCGCCATGCAGGTGGTGAGGCGAAATTCCACCTTCGCCGGTGTTCTGTAAGCAGCCTGCCGTCGCCGCTCCTTTGTTGAGTGCTTCTACGGCGGGTCCGCTTAACGAACCGTAGCTCATCCCGGAAATGTTGACGATGGACGCCGGCCGAAACGCCTTCTTGCGTTGCCGAAAACCTCCGAGCACCTTGGCACAGGGAATGCGATACTTAGGGTCAAAGCCCGGTTCGCCAACATGCGGCGATATCAGCGGAAACGTGTTGTGATTGATGATCAGGTAATTCGAAGACAGTTCCATTTCGCTGTCTGAGCCGAATCCGAAGTAGTTGTTTTCGCTTTTCGACGACGAGTAGATCCAGCTGCGCTGGTCCCGATTAAACGGGCGTTCTTCGTCATTTCCAGCAACAATGTATTGTCGCAATTCAGGCCCGAGGGATTCAATCAGATAGCGAAAATGTCCGAGCACAGGGAAGTTTCGCAGAATGGCGTGCTTTTTCTGAGTGACGTCGTGAATCGCTACCAGTACCACGAGAGCTAAGGCAATGCCGCCGATCCAGATCCACAACATGTTTGATTTTCCGTACTAATGACGATGGCGCTGTGAGTTTGCCGAAAATATTCAGTGGGATTTGAAGTTAAAGAATGCTTTCGTAGTCTTTCTCAATTCTTGACAGGTCAAGATGTCGTAGAAAGTTGGAATAACACATCCACGCGGATAGAGCATGAACGTCGGCAAATTGCGTTGGCACGAACTTTGGTGGCACAACTAATCCTTCCTCAACAGCGTGCTGCAGCGGTTTCAAGTCGGCCAGTGTCGCTTTGCCGCAGAACAGCATTGGGATTCGATTCAGTTGGCCCCGCCGCACGGCAATGCTGATGTAGTTGTAGACAAGCACAAACCCCTTACTGTAACTCAGGTCTTTTGTGAAGGGGCCACCCGTCGGAGTGCTGCCGCGGAAAATTCTGGCAGCCAAAGAGAAACTGTCGTGTTCCTGGTAGTTTTGTTTGCGAAAGAATTCATAAACCTGCAGGAAGTCGGCTCCGTTTTCTGCCATCGCGACGCCACGAATTCGGTTTGTCACTTTTCGCACTCGTTCCGGAAAGGACGACAAGGTGACGAGTTCCGTCAGAATCGCCAAGCCTTCCTGAGTGATCGTCGATGATGGTGGGCCTTTGCTTAGAAACGTGCAATATGGTTGTTGAACCCCGTTTAGTGTTGTTCCCAGATGTACCCAGCCTTCGTGCACTTCCAGTAAGCGCAGGTCGCGCGCGTTAAACTTTGCTCCGGAACGGAGCTTGATGTAGTCAGCTCCAGCGGCGGCGTCGGCCACAATTCCATCGCTTAGTTGAACGCGAATTGGTTGTTCCAGACAGGGCATCGACTGGTCCAGCCGCTGCTGCAGCAAATGCACCGCGTCTTCGGCGGGAATCGTCCGTTCTTCCACAAGTTCCGGAGTGTGCTGTTCGATGGAATCCAATGCCTCGGACATCATCGTGCCCAAGTCGGCCAATGTAGGCTCGCCAGCATAGAAAACGTCGTCTGCGCTGCCGTACAGTTCTCGCGATTTGCGAGTGAATGCTGGCGTGCCACGCGCTGCCAGCATTTCCACCACCACTTCGTATTCGTGGCACATTCGCCGCATAATGACAGCAATCGGATTGTACTCACCCAGCTGTTTCTGGATGTCGAGTTCCAGTTCCTCAAGTTCGGTTTGTTTCTTCTCTGCGTCAAACGGCAACGGCCGGTCGATATAATACTGATGGTTAACGGCGGGCAGCTCTTTGCATTTGTTTGCGAAGAACTGTTGTTCAATAGAATCATCCCACTTGATCGCGTCCAGTACTCGAATTTCCTGCTGAGCGCGAACAAGTCGGTCGGACAGCTGCCGAACTGTATCGTGGTACTTGGTTTGTTTGCCGGTTTGATCTGCCATGTCGTCTCTATCAGGAAATGTGTATTGAGGGTTTATAGCCCATCGGACAGGTTGACGTCTCCGTTTACAGCGAGAACCTGGAGATCTTTTTGCCAGTGTCCTGGAAACAAGCCCGGACGCTCAGTATTGCGTCAACAACCAGTTTTCGAAGCGACCTTAGAAGTCGTTATGGTTTGCAGCGAATCGCCTTACCGCCAGCTGTCGCTGGTGAAGAGCGCAGTGATTGCGGTCGACCGTTGCCGAGTTGTTGGATTGCCATTAGCAGATCGCACCAGATTGCGGCAAGCCACGTGTCGCGTCAGCGAATTCCGGACAGGCTGTATGGAAACACGAAGAACAAATCAACCAATTGAACCGGTCGCCGGCGACAACGATCCCTTGAATTGACTTTGGCTGGTCCGCCGGCGGTTGCATTTTTTCTGTAGGCTGAAATAGGTCAGCCTGTTGCTGACATCGGAAAACACAACTTCTCTGGGGTACGGCTTTCGTGTTTTACGGAGAACGCGCGGTCTCTGTTGCCTGTGATCCTAAGGAGAAGGCTTGTTACAGCGATTTGCGAATTCGGTGAAATCCATTCAGCAGCTCGTCGCCGACCAGTTTCAATGATTCCCAAACCTGATCTGCCGTTTCCCCTATGGCTTGCTTTGTGGGTTCAAAGCGATCATTTAGATCGGTCAGCTTGCCTTCCAGCGACTTCAATTCGTCTTTGGCTTCTGTTTTCGCCAGGTGCATCTGAACTCGCAGTTCATCGCGTTCCTGTTTCAGTCGACTAATTAATGACGTCATTGCGTGTTTTCGTTCTTCAGACATCATTGTTCCTTTGCGGCGAGATTTGACGGTGCAACAAACAACGGGTGTTGTCGGACTTGTTCATTGCTGAAAGCTGATGGTTATTGAACAGACTCTCCGAACAGCCATCCGATCAGCGACGTAGTGATCATGGCGGCCATGCCCCAAAACGCAACTCGCATTGCTGCTCGCAGAATTGACGCTCCCCCGGCTGACGCGGACAGTCCGCCCAAGCCTCCGAGCGCCGCGATGGTCGCGACGGCCACGCTTCCGAACATATATTCCGGAGAAACAATCACGACAACTAGAAGTGGTAATGCTGCACCAACAGCGAAAGAAATTGCGGAAGCAAAGGCGGCCTGAATCGGTCGAGCGGCGAGTTCTTCTGTGATTCCCAGTTCGTCCCGCAGATGTGTCGTCAGGGCATCATACTCTGTGAACTGAATGGCAACCTGTTTGGCCAAATCCGCATCAAGCCCCCGCTTGATGTAGATGTTGGTGAGCTCAATCAGTTCGGCTTCCGGAGTTTCCTCCAGCTCTTTTGCTTCGCGAGCACGGTCTGCATTCTCGGTGTCTGCCTGAGAACTAACCGAAACATATTCGCCAGCGGCCATCGACATCGCCCCGGCGGTCAGCCCGGCGATGCCAGCCAGCAGGACGTCTTTCGGATCAGCCTTGGCAGCCGCGACGCCGACAACAAGGCTTGCCACGGAAAGTATGCCGTCGTTTGCGCCGAGAACCGAAGCGCGCAACCAGCCGATGCGATCTGAACGATGATTTTCTGTGTGTAACATGTAGCTTACTGTAACTTCGTGACCGCCTGAATGAAAACTCGAACGGCCTTCGTTTTCAGCAGAAGCCAGCAGTCGGAATATCGCCAGCCGTCCAATTACTCTGTTTGCGTAAAGTCATTCAGCCCGTTGATTGCCAGCATGCTGATCCAGGCAGCAAATGCACTGCCGCGTAGTCGCTGCAGCAGTCCTTTAATGTCAATCAAACTTTCCGGAACGAACGATAGGTTTAACTGAACGGCACATAAGACGATCGACAGCAGTATGATACCTGCGGCGATCAAAGCAGAAATGCGTGCGAGCCTTATTTGGTTTGGGTGTTCACGACCCAGTAGGGATGTCTGTAGCGGCAAAGAGACCATCATGACAAACGCCACTCCGCTTACAATAAGATGAAGCTTTGCCTGGAATGTTTGTCCCTGGCAACCGGAATCGCATGGGAAAATGGCGTTCAGGAAACCATTGCTGACTGCGAAAACCGAAAAATTAACCGCGGTCATTCGCATCCACGGCAATCGCCGGGCCGTCCGAAAAAGGAACAAACACATTGGCAGAAGCAACAGCGTGTAGAGAGTCCACCACACTGCCATAAATTTCTGTGTTGAACGACCGTCTTCCCCAAGTTCACTGATGAAATGGGTAAATGGATGATAGTCCGACTGCAGCGTGCCAAGTGTTTCGCATAGGACCATGTCAAGCCATGGAACAAACACACCCAGCCACAGACCATACTTCGCCGTTATGGAATTGTCCTCATCAAAATTGTCGATGGTCATCGGTTGGCGCAGATACTCGCAGAAGCACGGCTGAATAATAACCTGGCAGAAAAGACTGAGTTTCGTTAATTCGGTCTTCGCTTTTGCCAGTGTTTGATCAAGCGTTGAAATAAGAATCGGCGCAGACCCACCGGCTTTGAGCAGGCCAGATATTCAGACGCCGAGACAACTGGCCAGACGCTCATTTTTCATCTGACTTTTTAGATTCAACCTGGCAGCAATCCGAAAGCGGCTCCGGCGAACTTCTTAATACGAGCACGACGCGCGAGCGAGTGTATTTTGCAATGCCTTGGATTCACTTGTTTGCGCCGCGTGCTGGTAAACTTGCAGTTTTCTGACCGCCTTTAATGAAGCCTACTTCGACAGGCACGAAGACCAACGGATGTCGACAAAATCACCTTCACCGTTTCTTGACGAACAGTCGTTCGCGCTTGTTCATGACAGTTGATGTGTGGAACTGTTTGTCTTGGCTTCAAGGCAGGATGATCGTCGTCGTAGCATGCGATTGACCTAATTTAGATCATCCTTCGAAATGCGTCCGATGTATTGCAGCTCCGAGAATGAGCATCACGCCGCCAGCCATGATCAGGCGGATTCCAACCAGCGTTCCTAATATGAATACAGAATTTCCGGGCCATTCCATCAGAATGACAAATCCCAGCAGCAGCCCCAGTGCTCCGTCCAGAATGACCCAGATTTGGTTGCCGTTGATTTGAGATGCGACCGCAAGGCGAAATGCTCCATCAAGCATAAACATCAAGCCGAGCATCAACGCCAGAGTCACGATTCCACTCAACGGAGCAGCCAGCAGAATTATACCTAAACAGACGAAACAACCTGCTCTCAATAACCGCCATGCAGCACCGGGGAAGGAACGAAAATCCCACGCGAACAGCATTTCGGAACACCCGGCCAACAACATTACCATGCCGACCAATACCTCGATGGCAAAGGCTCCAGTATTGGGGGCTCCAATCGATCCGATTCCTAACGTTATCTGAAAGCAGCCGGCGACGAGTAAAGAAGAAGAGATTAGTTTTTTAGAGCTTATTTGTTTGGCCTCACCCGTTGAGTTGGCTTGAGTAATGCTCATTGCGCGTGCCTTTCAGGCAATCTTTAGAAATCTTTACTGCTTGTCGTATGACTGCAGTGAATCTCCAAGGCGTTTGATTCCGCCCTGAATTGAGTTGAGATCTTCGGTTAGTGAATCCGCATTTACTGGCAAACCCCGTGAGGCCAGTTTGGCTCGGTCGTATACGGAGTCATCATATTATGATGATTCCTTTTCCACACTGATGTTTGGCTGAATCAACCGCAATAAAGTTCGTTCAGCAGTTTATTTCAACGTGTGTCAATTTCGCACATTCCTAATCCATAGCCAACGCTGGCATGCTTAAACGCCGTTCCCGATCGCCAGCCTGTTTACATTGTTTTGTAAGAACTCGGTTGCATCAGGTCGCGATGGTTACTGGCAATCTTGATGCATTAACACTCACACACTCTTCTGCCTTTGAACAATTCAAACTGCAACAGAGCGTTAGTCGGTTTGATGATTTTTTGGAAACGCTGCGGGCTGTTCTGACGATCCGCGATAGTTCGGTTCGGTACCATTTTTGGCCGTATCGCTCGCGTCGTTAGACTTTTCGGCAGGGGCATCTGTCGCAGCCGGAGCGTGAGGTTCCTCATCCGTCAATTTCGCTGCAGTCTCGACTGCAATACCCGTAATGGCGGGTGGTGTTAAAAGTAAAACAGGGATCGCGAAAATGCCGATGACAACTGCAGCTAAGCCGATAATCAACATTATCACAGACCAGGAAATCCCACCAAGAATTCCCGCCGACTCAACGAGCAATGATTCCGAATCAGCAGCTTGTTTGTTTGGCGCTTTGGTTGATGTTTTTGAGCTCATGAATTCGACCTTTTGCAATGCTTCGACCAGCCGGCCGGATGAGACAAACCAGTTGGCTTGTGAGCAGCACGTTCGATGCCAATGCCGTGAAGAACTGGTCGGGAACACATTTGGGCGACATATTCAGTCGCCCAATGTTTTGTGGCCCGGGGTGAACTTGATTGTCGAGGAGCGATCATGTGAGACAAGCCGCTGGATGAAAAACGTTTTGCCAGTGCAATTGTTGGTTACGCGCCGTGGCCGTTTTTGTGAAACACGCGAGTAACTCACGAGGCTGAAAGAATCTTTTCAGTCAGGATTATCGACTTTTCTGCACAAGGATCCATGCGACTGCTCCGCTAATTTGAGAAACGATTTGCCAGTCTGGTTAGAGTTATGCCAGCATTCGCCGTGTTTCAACGCGAGTCGCGCTCTCGACATAATTTGCGAGTACAAGGTTGCCGAGGATTCTGGGCAATGACATCCCGCCCAGCGATGCCAAATACTTTGGGATCCAGACGGGGCAAAAGTTTATTTTGTATCTGCGCAAATCCCCAGCGGAACATAGCCGACGCGTGTTGTTTTCTGGTATCGCCCAGGTAATTCGATGTCATTGCTTACGCACACAGGGTGGGCTGGTCTTCAAGAAGCGGTTCGGAAACCGCTTCGGCGAACTTCCCAATACAATCACGACGCGCGAGTGAATTGTGCAATGGCTGGATTCACTTGCTCGCGCTGCGTGCTGGTGAATTTGCGATTTCAGGATCGCCTCTGGAAAACGCACGGCCAGAAAATGTCCTTGAAGCCGTTTGGCTTCAGGGGTTTCTAATTATGGCTTTTCTGCCCGACGTTACCTGGGTTTTGCGATTCGGTATCTCGTCGAACCAACGGGCTCATTGTAATTAACCGAGCGGCCTGGTTCCATGTCGTATAGTGCCATGCCCATTGCAGTAAGACCAGCATTCGATTTTCGAAGCGTGCAAGTTTCATCAGGTGGATGAACAGCCACAGCAACCATGCGAAGAAGCCACTGAAGTGCCGTTTACCCAGCACAGCGACTGCCGAGCCTCGACCGATTGTTGCCATGGAACCATAGTCATGATAATGAAACGGTTTCAGCGGGTGGCCTTTGAGTCGGTGTGTAATCACCTCAGCAACATAACGCCCCTGCTGCATGGCGACCGTCGCGATTCCCGGCAATGGCTTTCCATTTTGATGAGTCGAACAGGCCATGTCTCCGATGACAAAAATTTCGGTATGTGCGACGAGTGAAAGATCAGGTTGCACGGTAATTCGACCGGTACGATCGGCAGCAGCGCCGCTGGCTTCTATTAGTTGCTGACCCAAAACTGACGCCTTCACCCCAGCCGCCCACAGGACAGTCTGCGTCGCGATCTGAATGATCCCGTTGGGCGTGTTGAATGTGGCAAATTCCGGCTGCACGTCGGTCAACGTTGAGTTAAGCATGACGTTTATGTTGAGTTTTTTCAGCGACTCCAACGCTACCGCCGACAGGTCATCCGGATACGGCATCAGCACGCGGTCCGTCGCGTCAACCATTATGATTTTTGCATCTGCTGGATCGATGTTACGGAATTCTCGAGTCAGCGAGTGTCTTGCAAGTTCGGATAGTGCTCCGGAAAGTTCTACTCCGGTGGGGCCACATCCGACCACGACAAACGTCATCAATGCCTCGCGTTTTTTTGGATCACTTTCCAATTCGGCGGCTTCAAACGCTGCCAATATGCGATGTCGGATATTTGTTGCGTCTTCAATTGTCTTCAAGCCAGGAGCTAGCGGTTCCCATTCATCATGGCCAAAATAAGAGTGGCTTGCTCCAGCAGCCACAATGAGTGAGTCATAGGTGAACGCAGCTTCGCCAACGTACACGACCTTTGCATTCGCATCGATCTGCGACACTTCGCCCAGTACGACTTGGCAGTTTTTCTGTTTGCGAAGGATCGATCGCAGCGGCGTCGCGATATTCGCCGGCGACAACCCGCCCGTCGCGACCTGATACAGCAGCGGCTGAAACAGATGGAAGTTTCGCCGGTCAATCAGCATTACTTCGACGCTTGCCTTCCTTAAGGCGATCGCAGCATAAAGGCCCCCAAAGCCTCCGCCTATAATGACGACACGATGTTGATTCATTCGGCTTGTCAAACTTTCGAGTTCAAATAAATGCGGCCGCGTATTGTCTGTTTGTTCGGTCGACCAAAGCGGCTTTGCGCAGTCTGAAATGTCAGGCTGTTCAAAAAGCCGTCGCGAACTGAGTTAATTCGCCCAGCGGAATTTGAGGCACATTCGCAGCGATTCTCAACCAGCGTTCTGAGTCGTTTTAGATTGAGACACCTCGATCAGTCCAGTTGCCGCTGAAATTCTTCCGGAGCTGGCCTTTGGGGAAGAAACATAGCCCCGTTTCGAGCGCATGCGTGATGCGTTGCAACACTTAAACAATGCTGACCCAGATGACAGCCAGAACCACTGCCAGGCAAATGATGGCGATCAAAACCAATCGCACCATGGATACCGACTTTCTACGGTTTTGATTTGTGGCAGGTGTATTCATGCCAATCAGCAAGCTCAATAATTGTTTCGATTGCGCACAGGAACAGTGCATTTTCTAAAGTCGATTTACAGGAAATTACATCTCGCTCACGGATCCATTTGGTTCGGCGCCGGATCTTTGAATCGTCATTTGGTCGATCTCCCGGTTCCGTTGCAGCGGCTTTTGAATTCGAGGGCGTTTTGGCGATTGCCTGGCAGATTCATCGAACTTCTGTGAGGTTAGCTGTTGCGAAGGTGGCTGGGCGGGATCGCAATTGGTCGTGTCACCAAGATCCGTAACAGCGGTGGTTTCGTGTTTAGAAATTCTGGGTCTAACGACAGAAATGTCTCGAGGGGCCGTGATTCCCAGGCGAACAATGCTTCCTTTGATCTGAAGTATCTGCACTTCAATGTTGTCACCAATTTGGATGACTTCGTTGACTTTTCGAGACAGCACAAGCATTTGACGATTCCGCAGAGGGTACATGCACAGGCATAGACCTTGTGCAGGTTTTGTACCAGACCTTTCTGTTTGTGCCGCGTGAAGACGGCAATTTTTCTTGTAGATTCGTTTGGGTGAAGAAACTGAGTCTACCACAGAACAAGTCTTTCAAGCGGGGCAGATACCCGTTGGTCGATTGCTGTTCAAGCTGGAAGCTTTTGTGCCACTCAGGCTTATCCAACTCCCAGGATTTACGTCAGGATTCGCAGGCCGCGTTGTCATCGAAGCTCTGGAGAATCGCCTGTTGCAGCGAGCCCCAAACGAGCTCGGAATGCCACACCGCTTCGATCTGACAGGCCTTTGCGATGAGTTCGCTGGCTGGCGATCGCAAGCCAGCCGCGCAGGCTTCCAGAGCCTGACTTGCCAGTTGCTGAGCAATGGCAGCATCCGCTTCGATCTTTCGCAGCCAATCTGTTGCTTTTTGCCATTCACGTGATTCATCTCCGCTGGTTGCGCGGCTCAGCCGTTCTGCGTGAAAGGAACGCAGGTCTGTGACGTTCAGTTGCAACGTCCCGAATTCCATGGGCCAGTCGCAGGTCTGCCATTGATCCTTTGCGGCCTGAAACGCCTCATTTATGCTTTGGGTGGGCATGAAGGGAAAAATCATGATGGCTAAGCCGAAGGTGTCGTCGTGAAAAACTCCCGCAGCCTGTTTCCGGCTGTTCGTTAGGCAATCCAGCCTGCGGTAATTAAGTCCGTTTAGCATTTCCTGTGCCGACCTGCTGGTCGGAGAGCGTTCAGCGAACATAATACGCAGGTTCGTGAATCTACCGCCTGGAATTATTTGTGGCGTTCCGGACATTCTCGGCGGCCACTTGCTTTCAGGAGCGTTAATGCCCAAACCTGCTCGTTACTTCAACTGGGTCAATTCTGTGTTGATCATTTCGGCTCTGGCAGTCGTAGTGTTGTTTGCGGTGGGAGCACGCACGGCGTGGAATGCAGCTCAGACAAGCGACGAAATTTTTCACAATTTTCAGGTGCATCAGGCCATCCGGGATGTGCTGGCTGCCATCAAAGATGCCGAAACGGGCGAACGCGGCTTTTTGATTGCTGGTGATGAAAAATACCTTGACCCTTATCACATTGGGATTAACAAGGCAGAAGAGCATTTGGCAACTCTCGCGCACTATCGCGATGCTGGAGAGATTAGTCGCGCCGGCTTCATTGAACTGCAGGCGTTGATTGTAGAAAAGCGAGCCGAGATGGAAGCCACCATTGCTGTTCGACGAATTGGTGCTGAAGCAGAAGCCTTTCACAAGGCCAAAGAAATGATGATCACCGATCGCGGCCGGCTGATCATGGACCGGTTTCGAGTAACTACTGGAGAAATGCTGAGTGTTCGGGAAGCGGAAATGGACCGACTGCAGCATCTTGCTGGTTTGCTGGCAACTCAGCATCTTGTGGTAATTAGTGTCGGTCTGATGATGACGCTGGGCACGTTTTTGGCAGCAGCTGCTTTTACGAACATGGAACGCGCAGAGCGGAATCTAGCCGCCACGAAGCTGCAGACCGAACGATTGCGTCTGCAGGCTGTCATCGACGCATCAATGGACGCTGTGGTTGCCGTCGACCACGAAAACCACGTCGCGATGTTGAATCCGATTGCCGAGGATCTGTTTCAGCGGCGTGAACGCGAACTTGTGGGCCAGCCGTTTCATTGTCTGATTCCTGATCGCTTCTATGCCGACATCGATCCATTAATGGATGCCACAATCCCTAGTGCTTCGCCTCGCAATGACGTCCGAGATGGAGGCATCATCTTTGGCCTGAAAGCAGATGGGACCGAGTTTCCCGCAGAAGCTGTTGTCTCGCGAACTCTCGTTGACGGGCATCCCTTGTTTACCGTTATCGTCAGAGACGTCACGGAACGCGAAACCGGGCGCACTCGCCTTCGAGAACAAACAGCCATTCTGTCTCGAATTCGCGATGCCATACATGTGCGCGACCTGGATGGACGCATTCAAACATGGAACGATGGCGCTCAGAAGCTGTATGGCTGGGAGGCATCGGAAGCCATTGGAAAGCTGGGAGCCCCATTACTGCGAAGATCTTCGATCGAAGACGAAGCAGAGATTCTCGGAAAGCTTCTGGCTGATGGAGTGTGGATTGGTGAGAGGGAAAATAAAACCAGAGATGGTCGCGAACTTGTGATTGAATCGCGTCGATCGCTAATCGTTAATAACGCTGGTGAACCGACATCACAGTTGGTGATCGACATTGACATCACGGAAGAAAAGCGTCGCGAACAGATGGAGCGGCGTTCGCAGCGACTTGAGAGTATAGGAACTTTGACCAGCGGGATTGCTCACGACCTGAACAACGTTCTGACTCCAATTACCATGGGAGCCAAGCTTCTGCGTCGCCAGGCCACTGAAGAACAACGATCGGGATTGTTGGACACGATAAGTTCCAGCGCCGAACGCGGGGCTGGCATGATTCGGCAGTTGCTCTCGTTTGCCGGTGGAACATCGGGCCCACGCGACGTTGTGAATATGAAGGATCTGATTCACGAGGCCTGCGGAATTCTGCGACACACGCTGACTCAAAAAATTTCCATCAACACGGAGATCGCAGACGGGTTACACCCTATTCTGGGTGACGCCACAGAACTGTCGCAGGTGTTGATGAACCTTGCGATTAATGCTCGCGATGCCATGCCGGACGGCGGAATACTAACGTTTCAGGCGGACAACGTAACTCTTAGAGAAAACGCGTCCAGCCTTGGCTTGCCGACTGGATCGTACATCCGCGTGGCCGTCGTCGATACAGGTACCGGCATTCCAGCGGACCTGATTGAGAAAATTTTCGACCCGTTCTTTACGACGAAAGATCAAGGGAAAGGCACTGGATTGGGGCTGGCGACCTGTATGGGAATCGTCAAAAGTCACCACGGAAACGTGTTCGTCTACAGTGAATCCGGCAAAGGAACGAAGTTCACTATCTACTTGCCGGCACAGCGGGCCGAAGCTGATCTGAACCTGATTGCGCAGACCGAAAGTCTTCCAGAAGGACAAGGGCAACAGATTCTGTTGGTGGATGATGAGGAATCTATTCTGCACATGGCTCAGGCAACGCTTGAATCTTACGGTTACAAAGCCATCACGGCGGCTGGCGGAGCTGCTGCCATTTCATTATTCGAACGACTGCACGCAGAAATTGATCTGGTGATCGTCGATATGATGATGCCGGAAATTGATGGGCCGGAAACGATGAAGGCTCTGCGTTCAATTTGTCAGGATATGAAAATCATCGCCAGTAGCGGACTGAAACGGCCGGAACACGGCAAGGGAAGTCTGGAAGGCAGCGATGGTTTTCTGGCAAAGCCTTACAGCGACGAACAGTTGCTGCAAACGATTAATAATGTGTTGAGGAAATCTACTTAAGCATGATACGAATTCTTGTTGTTGACGACGAACCACTGATTCTGGATAGCTTTCGCTACGCGTTTCCTCAACCCGATTACGAAGTAATAACGGCTGGCACCGCGGCGGCGGCGATGGAATTGTTTCACGCAAACCCGCCCGACGTTGTTCTGTCGGACATTCGTCTGCCCGATCTGTCCGGGCTGGAACTGTTCCACCAGTTTCATAAGACTGATGCTCGTGTGCCCGTAATTCTGATGACTGGACACGGCACGGCAGGAACTGCGATTGATGCAATGCGCGCTGGCGCGTTTGAGTACATTTTGAAACCACTTGATCCTGACACGTTGATTCCGCTTGTTGAATCAGCTGCGGAAACAAGTCGGCTCATGCGAACTCCAGCAACATTGCCTTCGGACCAGACGCCCGACACCAGCGGCGATCTGTTGATCGGCAATTGTCCGGCCATGCAGGAAGTCTACCGCGCTATCGGCCGAGTAGCGTCGCAGGATGTAACAGTGCTGATTCTTGGCGAAAGCGGAACCGGCAAGGAAGTAATCGCACGAGCGATCTATCAGTACGGCCAGCGATCCGTCAGGCCGTTCTTAGCGATTAACTGCGCGGCGATACCCGAGAACCTTCTGGAAAGCGAATTGTTCGGCCATGAAAAAGGATCCTTCAGCGGGGCCGATCGCAAGCGTGTGGGCAAGTTCGAACAATGTTCCGGTGGAACACTGTTCATGGACGAAATTGGCGACATGACTCCGCTGATGCAAACGAAGGTGCTGCGTGTTTTGCAGGATCAACAGTTTGAACGCGTCGGCGGAAACGAGACGATTCGAACAGACGTGCGATTGATTACAGCGACAAATCGTGATCTGCAGGCAATGATGGAAACCAGCGAGTTCCGTGGTGATCTGTTCTATCGACTCAACGTCTATACGATCAATCTTCCACCGTTGCGCGAACGCGGGGATGATATCGGTCTGCTGGCCGAACACTTCTGTCGGCAGTTCTCGAAGGAACTTGGGAAAGACGTCATAGGACTGGCCACCGAAAGTATTCAGCTACTGAAGCAATATCGTTGGCCGGGAAATGTTCGCGAGCTGCAAAGCGTTATCAAACACGCGTTGCTGGAAGCTACCGGGCCAGTGCTTGTGCCGGCATTCCTGCCGGATTCGGTTCGAGTACATCATGTGGGCGCAGTTCCAAGGCCAATCGCATCGGAAACGGCTGTCGCGGTTTTGCCTGCCGCAACATCGCATCATGCTCAGGACACGACGAACTGGCCCGAATTTATCAGAGACAGACTGCTGGCCAAAAGCGAATCTATTTACGACGATGCTCAGCAAGTGATGGAGCGGCAGGTGATCCCCAGAGTTTTGCAAATCGCCGATGGGAATCAGGTTCGTGCCGCGAAATTGTTGGGAATGTCTCGGGCGACTCTTAGAACCAAGTGCCGACTGTACGGCATCGTCGTCGACAAGGTCGTCGATGGTGGTGATTAAGGAATGAACATTGGTTTCGCGGCGCATTCGCCCCGAGCATGTTTCCGGTGAAAAAAAGTCTCTGGCCGCAAGCTGGAAAACGAAAACGCGTTCAGAACCAACGTAAGCCAATTCTAAACGCGATGAGTTGATCGACCAGTACTTCCGCTTGCCACCACCGTTTCGCTGCCTGCCAGGCAACTGTCAGCTTGGGGGCCGTGATGACCTTTGCTGCCGTCAGCGATCACGACGTGTTATCGAGCATGTTGAGAAGTGGATGGCGATTGGTGATTTACGAACGCTATGCGTCCAAAGTGTGGCGATGCATTCGCCGACGCCACAGCAATCGTCACGAAACCGGAAACCAACATCAATGAAACGATGAATTTACGCATGATTGTCGCCTTCTCGCAAAGCTCCCGAGACGCAATGGGAAGTCAAACAGGACTTCCGTATTTTTATCTTTGCGTCACGCAACACTATGTAAGGCACTCCGCGTGCCAAATACACGAAATAGATTTTGCCAACTGGACAGGCCAGATTTGTGATGAATTCCTGTCTGCGTTTGCGGCCTGCGAAGTTCAAATGAAAACAACTGGCAACAGAAGTGTCACGATGGCAATTCAATGTCCAGTTCGCGCATTCGAAAATGATCAATGGCGTTCCTTCGGGTAAAGTTAAGCTTGTCTCTGAATATTTTTCGCAACAGGAATCAATGGCCCTGAAGTATCAGAATGCCGCTGCGAGATCGTCTGACGAATGTTCAATGCTGGAGTCGCCTGTAGGGGGCATTTTTCCCCGTGGGGCAAAATGCCCGATTGCTTTGTGCACGCTTGAAAACGCTGGTCAGTCCGATGGCATTCAGGGTTAACCGACCTAGCGAGCAAACCGGTGCGGGGACTTCTGCCACAGCACGTTAAATGGCCACCATAAATGCCTAACATGCTGCGATTTAATGTCTTACAGCGATATGTCGCGTTGGCACAAAGTATGCCTATGTCTATATCCGTTCAGCGACGGTTTTCGAACTCCAGGGCTTGGCATGTGCCGAGCGGTTCGAACAACCGGATAACCGTTGATTTGGGAGACAGCCACCATGAAACGTATATCATTCAAGTGGCTGGCAGCAGGATTGGTGCTGTCAGCAATCGGTGTTGGAGCGACCGCGTTCAATCACGAAGGTGGTCGGGTCACGGCGGAATCTTCAATCAATTGGAAGACGACAGCGGTCTCAACGACCACCGTGGAAAATGAAGCCGCATCCCAAAGCTACGCAAAGTCTTTGTCGGGAGCCTTTCGCAGCGCATCTGAAAAGGTGTTGCCATCGGTAGTAACCATTCGATCAACCGCCAGCACGTCGCCGTCCCGAGGTGATTTGCAGGGAGGTAATATTCCTGAAGAGCTTCGCAATAACCCTATGTTCAAACGCTTTTTTGAAGGTCTGCCCGAGGGAAATCTTGAAGCACCTGAAGGACGTGAGCGATCGGGAATGGGGTCGGGAGTTATTATTGATTCGTCTGGAATTATCCTAACTAACAACCATGTGGTGAAAGGTGCTGACAAGCTGTTGGTGAAGCTACATGACGGACGAGAGTTCGAAGCGAAGGAATGGAAGACCGATCCTAAAACAGATATTGCCGTGGTTCGAATCGAATCCGCAACCAGCCTGCCTGTTGCTTCGATTGGAAATAGTGACGAATTGGAAATAGGCGACTGGGTTATCGCGGTCGGAGCACCGTTCGGACTTGATGAAACTGTTACGGCGGGAATCATCAGTGCGAAGTCACGCGGCATCGGCATTACAGATCGAGAAGAGTTTCTGCAGACTGACGCGGCGATTAACCCCGGCAACAGCGGCGGACCTTTGGTGAATCTAAACGGGGACGTTGTCGGAATAAATACCGCAATTTCCAGCACAAGTGGAGGATGTCAGGGAATTGGATTTGCGATTCCGGTGAATCTGGCTCGCTGGGTAGGCGACGAACTGATGGCTCATGGAACTGTTCAACGAGCATTTCTGGGAGTCGGCATTCAGTCAATCGACAACACCTTGTCGAAGCAACTGGGCCTGAACACAGTCAAAGGTGCTGTTGTGACAGACGTTCGGGAAGGCAGTCCGGCAGCAAAGTCCGGTCTGCAAAGTGGCGACGTGATTGTGGAATTTGACGGAGTCGCGATCAGCAAGCCCAGCGATCTGCAGGGGCGCGTAGAACGAGCCTCGGTGTCGGACGTTCATAATGTTGTCGTGATTCGTGATGGCAAAACTATGTCACTGTCAGTGAGTGTACAGGCGATGCCCGCCAATCTGATTTCTGCCGGTGAGTCACGAATGGGAAGTTCGTCGGAATCTGAATTCAGCGACCTTGGACTCCAGCTATCAGACCTGACGGAGGATGTCGCCAAGCAACTTGGCATGGAAGATGCTGATGGGGTGATGATCACCGGAATCAAGTCCGGGAGCATTTCTGAGAAAGCTGGCCTCAGCGAAGGCATGGTAATAACCAAAGTCGGACGCTTCATTGTGAAGAACATGGACGAATTTCGTTCTGCCATTCAGGCCGCTTCCGTAAAGGACGGTGTTTTGATGCTTGTTCGAACTGGCCAGTCGTCTCGGTTTGTTGTTGTGAAAGGCTAATGATCTACGACGATTCCGCCCCGCTCTCTCTTGTTGCGGGGCGGAATAACCATAGTCAATGAAGAATGCACTGAGGGCAGAGAGAGTTCATTTCTACGTTCACTCCGTTTTCTGGTGTTAACGATATCTTGTATTTCTACGGACGCAATCCTTCAAAAAATTCCGACCAACACCAGGAGATAATAATGATTGCTACCCAACTGGCAGATCTGCGGCGACTTACTGAAACGCCGATTGAGTTCATTGCTGCAGACGATTTTGAAAAGCCAAATGCTCAGAAAGTGATGCTTGCCGCACCCCCAATCGCACTTCCGAAACGCAACATTCGTCCCAGTAAGAACGAATTTGGAGCGTATCTCGGCGACGCCTGCCGTTTGCCGTTATTGACAGCCGAGGAGGAACGGTACTATTTTCGGCGCATGAATTTTCTGAAATGGCGAGCTGAAAAGAATCGTCTAACACTAAGCAAGACTCGCCCTTCTGCCAGCAAGCTGAAGCGGATTGAAGACGACATACTGCTGGCCACAGAGGACTTTCATTACGTCGTGGAACACAATCTGAGGCTTGTGATTCCGTTGGCCATCAAAGCGGAGCGTCATGGCATTCCCGTATGGGATGGCATCAGCGAAGGTAATACTGCCCTGATGCGAGCCGTCAAAGGCTTCGACTATTCTCGTGGATTTCGATTTTCTACATATGCCACGTGGGCTATTAAACGATCGTTGCAAACCTACGGTAAACGGAGTCATCGCGATTCGCGCCGATTTACTCCGACTGAAAATGAACGGATGACGGATTTTCCGGAAGACCGTGAAAGCGCAACCGCTGAGGAGTTGCGGCACAAGGCTGCCGCCGCCACAGTGACCGAGTTGCTGGACACACTGGATCAGCGGTCTCAATCAATCCTGCGACTTCGCTTCGGTTTGAAAGTCAACGATTCTCCGATGACATTAAAAGACGTTGGAGCCAGGTTTGGAGTTTCCAAAGAGCGTGTTCGTCAGATTGAAGTGCATGCACTCAAGTCATTACAGAGTCAGGTCAGGCATATGATTGTTGCAGAACTCTAATTGTTCCATCGCCGTTGTTGTTTGTTAACTGTACAGCGATACCGACGCTGATGGTAAAGGTGCGGTTGGCCCCGCGCCACTTTACGTTATCTTAAATCGCTGTGATTGACGCCACCGTTCGTCGGCCCTCAGCAGCCACTCTGCTGGCCGGCGTGCAATGTCGACGAACAGCGAATTCCATTGCTGTTTGTCGCTTGCGATGAGTGACAGTGTGTCACCTGATTCGTTTGTTGAGCGGTCCGATTTTGTGTCGGCGCAAAAAAAGAAACGCTAAGTAGTGGCAAAACCACGACTTAGCGTTTCAGTCATAACTCAAAAGCGGAGAGAGGGGGATTCTCTGACCGGCCATTTGATGCGGTGTCTCGTGTGCGGCAGACGCTGAAATAGTAGTGCGAAATCGGATTTCGTCAACTGGGTGCACATGTGATTTGCCATAAGTCCGAAGCACGAAGTGCCACAAAAATGCCACAAGCCGTCTCAATCACAGAGGCTCCATGAACTTGTAAGCATTCGGTTGGTTGGTTGGTTGGTTGGTTGGTACGCACAGCCGAGAGTCAAGAACACAGCCGTCCTGCTACCGGCCACAATCACAACAACAATCATTCCTATTTCCTTTTTAAAGACGTGGAACATGCCAACGAAATCGCCCCGTGACTCTAGGCAGAATCACGGGGCAGGTGGATCTTGGTTCTAACGAAACCAAAAATACGCGTCTGAAAGTTTTAGTACATACCACGCGCAGGCATTGGCTGCCGCTTCGTACAGTCATAAAAAACGCATCCTGTTCCGCGCTCAGAAAAGCTAAGACTCTCCATTACTAAATTATGACGCCGATTGAAGTCGACCCTCTGTAAAAGGCAACTCGACAGGCATAGAGTGCTCGGACGTGGAGTCCGCTTCGACGACTGGAGCGAGTTGAACGCGGTAGTAAGAGCTTGGTCGCTAATGAAAAGCCCCGGCAGCCACGCCGCACGCAGGTGCGACGTGGCTGTGAGGCAGGTCGAAATGAAGTTGTCGCCGCTTTGCAGATTACAACTCACCGCCGACACTGATTTCCAAGCTCAGCAGATTCGTGAGGATGTCTGACTCCGTGGGAATCCCCCGCAGCCATCGAGTGAACTGGTGCAGCATCAGGCCGGCGGCGATGCTGGCGGCGTAGATGGTGCTGCGGGAGGTGCAGGTGCCACGTTGGGCTTCGGACGGACGGAACAGGGTTGAGCTGTAGTGCTCGTTGCCTGATTCCGGGGTGACGGTGAGGACTCGGAGGGTTTCTCCAAGCATTCGTGCGTCACACCAGAAATCATGGCGGGTTCCGAGATCGCGTCCGATGGTTCGCCAGATGGCGGTTCTTGCGGAGATCAAATCGACGCAGCAGAAGATTGCGTTGCCGGTGTCTATCCGTGACCGGTAGCGGTCGTTGATGGGTTCGACGATGATCGCGGGTCAACTTGTTCCGGCAAGCTGTGCAGTGTTGAGCTCGTCGATCAACGTGCTGGCCTCCCGGATCGAAAGTTCCTCCGGACGTGCGACGTTGAATCGTTCGTGAACCACGGTTGCCGGATC